>Ga0179593_1520540_pt1 | contig 10540 bp, 10 predicted proteins | sample CZODoug2_1_08_16_FD_185931 | JGI IMG/M metagenome (GOLD analysis project Ga0179593, IMG submission 185931) | Vadose zone soil fungal communities from Angelo Coast Range Reserve, California, USA - CZODoug2_1_08_16fungal (PacBio error correction) | ecosystem: Environmental > Terrestrial > Soil >... | reverse complement strand
CTCCGTGGTGCTTCCCTTCTTTCCTTCAAAAAACGCCTCCCTCAGACTCCCTTCCCCTCCCCTTTTTTTTCTGAACAAAAAAGGTATCAAGCCCTCTCCCCCTTGCTTCTTCGAGAATGCGCCTTCACAGGAGATTGGTCTTTCTCCCCGCGTCCCGTATTGGCAGAACCCCCTCTGACAACTCCCCCCTGAGTCACTTCCCCGACCCTTTTCTTCTGGTGGGGGTTGAGCGCAGCTGCAACTCTATCTGGTCGCCTGCTTGTTCCAAGACGAGTCCCGAGCGCGGCTCTTCCCCCCCAAAACCCCCCCCTCCGGTCCCCCCCCCCCTTCGATCCCTTCTTCAATGCTGGCCACGTATCGTACGTCTCCCATCCGACAAGCGACCAGATCAGCGCTTTTTCAATGATACGATTACCCCCCCCTCTCGCATTTCGAAGGACTCCCTTCCCCCCCCCCCCCCCCCAAATACGCCCCTCCCCCCCCAGTCCCCCACTTAGACCGCATCTTTCCCCCGACCCATACATAACCTGCGCCGTTTTCCCCCGCCAGCCATCTCGTCCCCTCCCCCCTGGGAACCCCCCCCCCAAACCCCCCCCCCCCCCCCCCCCCCCCCCCCCCCCCCCCCCCCCCCCCCCCCCGTGACAGAACCCGCTCTTGACCCCCCTCTTCCGTGGTTTCGCAACTAGGGCAGGCTGTTCATGGGTTCCAAACTCCCACCTTGAGACAGATTTTTTGATCCTATTTTTCTTCTCCCTCTTACCTATCGTGTTGTTGTTGAGTCTGCTCCAATCAGTACACCCGCCATGGTGGAATAACGACACCGTCTAAAGAAGTGTCTATCATTTCTGCCTACCTTTCTTCCCTCACTATAGACCCTGTATGCCTTTTGCTATTTCAGAGGCGTTTTCTTCGTTTGGGTTATGGGGGACTTCCCCGGCTTCCCGTCTTGTCGCCTAAAAGGAGAAGGCTGGGATTTGCGTAGGTGGGGCCTAGAATAACCCCAGGCAGAATTTCCCCTTTTTGGGTTACCCTCTTCTGTTGTCCCTTTTTTTTTACTTTCCCCCGAATAGATGCGGAGTTGTTTTTTTTTTTCCCCGGGCCATAGCAGCTTTGAGATGGTCGCTTCTTTTAGGCGGAATGTTGTTTAAGCTTTTTTTCCCTTTTGCCCTCATGTTCATCTTTTTTTTTGTTGGAGAATTTTTTTTTTTCTCTTCCGAGAGATTACCGCCCCCCCGGATTAAAAAGCCACTTTCTCTAGCTCTACAAACTTCCGTCTTTTGATCAACCCCCTCTTTTGAAAGTTCTCTCCGCGCCTTTCTCGCGTATTCTTGAGGTTTGTCTTAGAACCGATATAAGGGTACTTTTTCTCGTTCCTAGACAGTTGTTTCTTTCTCTGGGAGTAGTTTCTCCTGCGCCCCCCCCTCTTTTACTTTCTTATTATTTCCATCAGTGATCCTTCTTGTGACGCTTCGACTGAGGGACCGTCGGGCAGCAAAAAGGAGGAGGAGTTCCGGTTAAGCAGGTCTTCTCCTTTCCCAGAAACCAGTTTCTTCATTTTGGGGAATGTTTTTCCCAGTTCTTTTTTTTCCAGAAAGACGAAGGCTTTTTTCTTCCACACAGACCTCCCTCTTTGTAGGTCCTGTCCCGGTGTTTTCTTTGTTTGGATAGATCCCGTGCACTCTTGGTGGTTAAAGAAGAGCATGTGGGGGCCCCCCTCCCCTTTGCGCGCAAGTCTTCCTTTCTTGAGTCTTCTTCTTCCTGCATTTTCTCCTTCCCCTCTTTTTAGGGGGTCGACCTTTCCCGAGGCTTGTCCGGATGTCGGCCATGTAAGGCGGTGACAAGCTCCACTCCCTTTTTTTACGGCGCCTCTCTGCTCGTAGATGTCTCCTCATTTTTGCCCCGGTTTTTTGATTCTGATTTCGGTGATATTTTTTCCCCTGAAGAACAAAATGGAGTTTTTTTTTTCGCCGGCCTTATGTAGTTGTCCTTCACCACGCTCCGTAAGCCCCTTCCTCAGGCACACTTTTTCTTCTTTGAAAAGATAATGTGCTGATTTCCTTTCCCGGTTGAGGCCCTCCGTTGCACAGGCCACAGCAATGTCTCTTTGTTTTCTTTAGCCTCCCCCCTTCCTTTGTAATGATATTGAGAGTCCTCAATAAGAAGAGTGGGAGGTCCTCTTGGAATAAATGCAACGTTCGAACTTCCCCTTTTGTCCCCGGCTAAGTGGTTTTTTTTTCTTCTATGCTTTTTCCCCTGTCCCCCTTTGCGAGAAAGACTCCTTCACCTGGAGCCCTCCATCCATCAGATCAGGTCTGGGAGTATAATAATGTGGAGATCACTTCCCGGTAGTGAAGATGCTTTCTTTTTTCCTCTTGTTCTTTGGCTTTCCCTCCTGGCCTCTTTCTTATAAGAATGCCACGCTTCCGGCACATGTCATTGTCCTTCTTTTTCAAAATGTCAATAATTGGTTGCATTTTCCTCATCCCCAACGAAGACTTTTTTTTTTTTTCTGTTTTCTTTTTTTTCCTGATCTCTTCCGTTTCTCTGACCAGCATTTGTGAGGCCATCATCATCAGATGCGTTCGAAATTCCTTTTGTAGATAAGGTATTCGACATATAGCCGTCGATCCACCGTTCCTAGTTAGTTCCCCCCACCAGGGCGTTCGCCTTCCTGCCTTTTCATATGCACTTTGATGGTCCTTTTCCAAGTTCTGCCCGCGTCCATACTCTTATTTTCCCTTTTTCGAGAGAGGACGGCTCCCCTCCCAGTGCACTCGCCCCCGAAAGAGTCACGTTTTCTCCCGAGGAGGTAGAAGAACCGTACCTTTCCCCCCTTTTTCCACCTTACCTTTATCTGGTATGCCGCACCTTTTTGGTAGCTAGAAAGTCACGGTCCTCTCCCCCTTGAGAGCGGTTGAACAGGTTCCAGCACCCCTTTCTTTCCGTGGCTTCTTTTTTTCCCCCCCCTGAATGCGACAGTCTTTTCACTCCAAGACCTGTGCAGTCGGACCAGATATGTAATGGCCTCTAGCGACAAGGACTGAAAGCCCCCCCTCCCCTTCATCGACACCATCCCTCTTTCCTTCGTCACCCCCTCTCTGGACTGCCAGACCCTCGCTTTTCTGGATCGGGCGGTCGCTCCCTCTTTTTTTCACATTACTTAGTACAAGAGATATTTAAAATCATAGACTTAAGCCTGGTTCCAGACCACCCCCGAGTTAGATTTTTTCCCCCTCGCATCTTCCAACCCTCTCTGCTTTCTCAAGATCCTGGACGACCCTTTTTTCTTTTCATCAAGCCCGTACAACGATATCCAGGAAACTGCAATGGTTTTGGCCGCAGAAAGGAGGGCATCACGATCCCTCTTTCCCTTCATAACGTGATCCCCGATTTTCTTCCGTTCCGCGTGGTGTCTCCTCCTTCTTCCTTCGACAACATAACATGAAGTCGTCCCAGTTGATTGCGTCTCCCGATACCTCATTAAACACCCTTTCTTTTAATCCTTAGGAGAATTATCTTCCCTGAACGCCTTTTTCTCTTGGAGAGTACTTCCTAATGTCCTCCCCCTCCCCCGCTCCAACAGCTTCCCTTCGATATCCTTCTTCCCCGCCTGGGAACAGGACTGATTTATCACCCTTCGCCACAGGCTGTCCCGCTTTCCCCTCCTCTCGAAATCTTTCTGCGCACTTCTCCCTCCCCAACATTGCTTGCGTGCCCCCTTTTTCAGATTGGCCTCTTCCGCACGACCCACCCCCCTTTTCCACATCAGCTACGGCTCTTCTTTGGGTCGACATCGTTCCCCCCTCCCATTTTTCCCTTTGAGAGCCCCCCCCCCGAACACTCCAGCCCCCCTTCTCCGCGATTTCCAGCCGGCTGAAACCGTCTGATGCCAGAAAGGTGCTTCCTCCCGGCTCCTCTTCCTGCGAAGGTCTTCCCCCCAAAGAGTATCGTTCCTTCCCTTCTTTCTCCCCTTCCCCTTCTTTTTTCCTAAGCATACGCCAGCATAGGCCCCCCCCCCCCCTCTTAGTCTTGAAGCGCGACCAGGAATCTTGTTTTCCGAGCACCGTCACGGAGGGGAAGTCCCTTCCTTCTGTTACCAAGGCCAATTCTTTCCTGACCTGATTCTTTTTTCTAAACGGACTGTTTTCAGGTAGAATGGCGTTTCCTTTCCAGCGATCCGGATACAACCGTCCCAAAAAAAACCACACCCTCTCTCCTTCCACCCCGGCTCTTTTTTCACTGCTTCCCCCCCTGCACAACCCTCTCGCGAAAAGCTCCATCCCCCTTTCTTTTTCCTGCCCCGTGCCCCCCAACCCCCTAGAATAGATTTAGGGAATTATCTTCCCCCCCCCCTAGCCACCCTTCCCTTATGCCCCCCCCTTCGCCCGCACTTTCAAGCCCAGACGCCCTCCCCCCTACTCATTCTAGACCTCGCCCCCTGGAAAAATCGCAAAAAGTCCCCCTCCCCCCGCCTCTGCACTCCCTTCCCTCCTTAGAGAAATCTCTTCTGTATACTTCCCCCACAGTTACACTTCTTGATTCCCTGAGGGCGGTTTAGTGAGTTCAAACCTTTTTTTGTAACTATTGTGCTCCCCCTTATCCTATAGTTTTTCAAATCCTCCCCTCCCTTTTGGAATCACTTATATGCTTTCGAAGTGTACACTTGTCCATCAATATACATTCCCCCCTTCAGTCGAAAGCTTCCTCTTCCTCTTTGGGAGTTCTTTTCTGGGGTTGAAGAGTTTTGCCCCCCCTAGGTTAGAGTGAATCACCCTCTTATGGGCGGATTTAGGTGTCTTTTCTTTTAGTAGAGAGTGGATTTTTTTCAATCATCTGTTAAGAGAGGGATGTTTCTTTCTTCTCTTTTCATTCCCACTCTGGAGTGGTTTGTGTGGTTCATCCTTCTCCCTGGAATAAGAAAGGAGAGATTTTCTCTATTTTCCGGTTCCCTCCTATGAAGGTCCTGCATTTCCTCTATTGGTAGTAGGCTCTTTTTTCTTGTGAACTTTTTATAAGAGAGTTTTAACCTTGGATGGGTAACCCACTTGCATCGCTCTCCACACTTCCTTTTTGATGCGATAAAACACCCCTAGGCAGTTCTTGAAGTGCTCCTTTCGCGAGTCTATTTTCCCCGACCGTTGGAACCAGATCTCCTGGGTCGGCTTCCTGAAGAAGAGCAAGTTGGTCCTTTCTCTGCGGCGGATTTTTCAGGAGACCTCTTTCGTATGAATTATTTCCATATCTACTTTGACTCTTCTCATTCTGAGGGAGACGTTCGGTGCAGTCCCTTGAGAGTAAGAAGGGCTTTGGGTTGTTTCTTTCCCCCCTCCTGGAGAGTCCTTCCTTCCTCAGTGTTCGTTCTCCTCTAGATGAATCTTCCTTAGCTCCCCCTCCTTTATTTTGTGGCAGATGTAGACACGATCCGACTTCTTTTCTTATGTAGGGAAGGGCAAGGGTTGTTGTCGTGGCGGCCTAACGAGAGTAGTACTCCTTCCCCTGCATGTTGGTCCTTTCAAACTGCTTTTTTCTCCTTGGTCTCCTTTTTCTGCATACGCTGATCATCGTCTTTTCTGTTCAAGCATGTGGCGGGAAGGTAGCGAAATTCTTTTCCGCCGGAGTTTCCCTCTTCTTCTTCGCCGTTTCCGGGTCCTTCCCTCCTCCGGTGTTTGCCTCCTGGGTGCGTTTCCGCCCGCATTTCCGGCGTCCAGTCGTTCAGGATTTTCTGCTTTCCTTTTCCTCAGTTTTTTTGACTTTTCCTTATTCCCCTCTTGTTGACCACATTCCTCCCCCCAATTCCCCCTTCCTGAGTAGCGTACTCGAAGACTTTCACCCTCGGCGGAGACAGTCCTGCCCTCCCTGAAGGAAAAACCTTTTTTTCTTGGATTTTTCCTCGTTGTCTTTTTTTGTCAGGGAGCGCTTCCTCCTTTCCATATCGGGTAGGCGGCCGACCTTTTTGAAGTTATAGGGGCTCGATGGTAGTTTGGGCTTCCCCCTTTCCCCCGATAGGGCCCCCTTTACTCCCCCTGAACAATCCAGCCTATTCTTCCCCTCACCGTTTCCCTCGACAACTAGGGTCCGTTTTCCGGAAAAGTGGTTTCTCCTCCCTTCCTCGATGAGGGTGCTTCCCTAGATGTATCTTCCCCCGAGAACCTACGCTTTTTCCCCGTGAGAAGACCGCAAGCTCCCCCCCTTCCCCTTCTGGGCGTTTTCTATCCTGGTGGAGTTGTCGAATCGCGAGGTAGGGACGTTGGTAGGGTAGGGCTATCTTCGTTTTCTCTTCATGTGTAGCTGAACTTCTCCTCCTCTGAGGTGACCTTTTTTCCTCTTCTTGTAACGCCTGTCGCACCCCCCGGCATGATCCCCCTCACCACGATGGTTTTTCGCTCCTTCCCATGAGATAGTAGTCCCAGACTTTGTGGCGTCCCCCTTTAGGTCTGAAATAATTATGAGGTGTAGATACGCCTTCCTATCGACGTCGCGATAAACAGTTTCTTTTTTTCTGGTTAGACCTTGCCTTCTTTTCTCCTTCTCTTCTTTGATGAATTTTTCCCAACCCCGCCTTTCCATCTTCCCTTCCCTAATAAGTTGTTGTTGTTTCTATGATGCCTTCCCCAAGTCCTAAACTTCCTATCGACAAGCCGTCGAGGGCTCCCTCCCAAGAGGCAAGGTGGATAGAGACGGGCTACTTCTCCTTCCTCACTCCCGCTACAACAGACTTCCTCTTGATTTTTTTTTTCCTTTTTCGATAGTCCCTCCCCTCCTTTTCTTTTCTCCCCCGGAGGAAGGTGTCCAGAAACACCTTTTTTTTCAGGGTCTGCAGCCCCGGATGCGCCCCCATTTCTTCAAATGAGAAAAAAGACCTTTTGCTTCGTTCCTTCATCCTATGTAATGTCCCTTCAATTCCTTTTGCCCAAACAGGTAACTTCTCCTCCCTATCACTAACGGTCAATCGTAAACCATAGATGATAGTCCCCTTCTTTAGAAGAAACCTCCCATTCCTCTCTTTTCTTTTTCGGGACCCTTTTCTTTTAAGCCTTCTTTTTCCGAACCTCTTCTCCTATTTTCCCCCTAACAATATCGACTCCCCCCCCGTTGGAGAGACCAACACTCGCACTTTATTTGCGACCGTTGACTTTTTCCTCTTCACACCTCTTCCCTTCCGCCAGATCCCCCCCTTCCTTTGACCGCTTCCTTTTGACTAACAATGCATATCACCCTCTCTTTCCTGTGGCCAGACCTGAGGGAAATAACGTCGAAGCGCTCCTGAAATTAATACCGAGGATTGCTTTAAACTCCTCCCCCCCCCCTCTTTTCGGGAGGTTTAAGCGTCCTCTTCCCCTCCCCCCCCCCCCCCGGAAGTAAGACAGTTGAGGAGGTCCTTTTCCCCCTCCCAAAGCCCCTCGAATTAAACAACATGTCTTGGGCAGACTTCGGAGACATATACTTTCACGACTGCACCCCCTCTTCCCCCCCTTTCGACTCCGAATTTTCCTTTCCTCCCTTTCCCCTAAGCCCGTCTCTCCTTAACCTCCCGGAAAAGGCGTGCTTTCTCCACCCTGGCGCCCCCACATGAGTTAACGAGAAGTACATTCACGATGATCCTGCGTATGCATCCTCCCCTTGAGAATCTCTTGAGTGCCCCCCTTAAGGATAGACGCCCTTCCGCCCCAGCAAACACCCTGTCCCGAATACATAAGTATACGTTTCGGATATGGTTAGAACAATTTTTCCACCCATAAGAATCTCCCCTACTTCCCTTTAGGAAACTTCCCCCGTTCCCTGGAACCTCATACCCGCCGACATGTTCCCCTTCCTTCTCCCTGTCCTTTTCAACCAGGCTGATTCTTTTTTTATGGTCCCCCCCCCTTTCGGAGAAGTCGTCCCCCCCCCCCCCCTGAGTATCTGATGCATCCTTCTTCCTTCCCATTGCCCCAACATCCCCTCCCTACGCCAGCTAGTTCCCTCTTCTTCGAGAAATGCGACTTTTTCGAAGAACCGTCTTCCTTACTCTGAGGACAACTCCCTTGCTTCGAGCACTTCCAGATCTCTTTTTCCAGTCTCACGGACGTGTGGAGGTGAGTTTTTTTGAGTGTGACAGAAGAGCGTTTACCCTTTTCCCTGGCCCCCCCGGACTTAAAAACACCCCTTCTTTTTCACACGGCGTTACCTTTTCTTTCCGCGAAAAACAGGCCCTCCCCTGGCGACCCGATAAAAAGCGATCTTTGAGGCCATGATCCGCCCACCCAAAAAACCGCTTCCCGAATTCAAACCCCCTTTTCCCCCCTCTCGGAGCCCCCCTGCTCCACCCAGAATCCTCTCCCCTCCCGCCCTGAGAAAAAGAGCCTCCCAGGAGAAGGTTCATTATTCCTCTTTTGCACAATCGTACCCCCTCCCTTTCCAATCCTACTCCTTCCCCGCCTAACTTTCTTCCTTCTTCATCGGTTTCGTCAAATTTTTTATCTTCCCTTTTATTGATTCACCTACTGGAGTGGGCCCCCTATATATCTATGTTCCTAATCATAAGTTTTTCTCTTTCCTCCCCAAATAGGACACTCCCCTTTCTTTTTTCATCCAGCCCTCCCCTCCTGTCCCTTTTGGTCCCTAAAGACTGAATACTGTAGCGACCCCTCCCCCTTTCTCCTGACTGTTCGGAGTTTTTTCGTGTTGGGTTCTTGGGGTACTATTTTGCTTGGATGGAGAGGTAGAGAAACCTTTTGAAGAAACGGTTGGCCCCTTTACTCTTTGATGGTTGTTGCTTAGCCCTTTGTCTCTCCTTGGAGGAGATGATGGGGGTTTCATTTTCCCTTTTTCTCTTTCTTTTCTCTTTTGTACCTCTCGTCGACTATGAGGAGTTGTGGGTTGGTCATTGCATTTTGGGGTCTCCCTTATCCGTTTGATCATGTTCTTCTTCTTCTGTTCAGCTTCTTCCCTCTATTGAACATCATAGGATTCTCAAGTTGTCGTCTCTTTCCCGGTGTGGGGTTTCCTCCCTGTTTTAGCCGCTCCCCTCGTATTTCCCACGCAAGCGATCCTCTCTCTCCAAACGGCGCTGCGCGCCAACCCCTTTCTTCCTGTCTGAAGTGCTCAATTCTCTATTGGATTTTCTCGAAAAGAATATCATGTTTTCTCCCTTTCCCCAATTGGGTTGCCTGCTTTTTTAGGCTGGAAGAACGATTTGCTGGGTCCAGGAAGCCTCTTTTTTCATTTTAAATCTCTTTCCTTTCTTATGAAGCCTTCTCCCCTCCTCCTCGTAGGAAGAACCCCTCGCCGGTTTCAGTCTCCTTGGACGATAAGTTCCCTTCCCACTGTAGGCTCGTTTGTCGGGACTTTTTTGATCTCCTCTTTCCCGTCTCTCTCCTAAGAATTGTTCTTTTTTCCACTTGTCGACCTGATCAGACGGCCGTCTCTGATGTACTCTTTTCCGTTTTTTTTTCCCTTAACTTGGCGTAGTCCCCCCCCTCCCTTCTTTTTGTTGGTCACGCCCGAGTCTTTTTTTCTTTTTTCCTGTGGGCGCAGGACCTGGGCCCTGCCCCTTAATCGTAGTTAGGGAGTCCGTCGCGGTAACTCCTTTTCTTTTTTTTCCTCCTGGTTCCCCGTTTTTTTTTTTGGGGGGCCGCCTTTGTCTGAGGCTCGCGTTCTTCTGTCCAGGCTTTAGGACATGAAGGACGGTGACCTTTTTCTTGTAGTACTCTGCCCCCTTTTTGCAGGTCGTTCAGGATCTGTCGTCTGTTCTGAATGCTGCCCGGAATTTTGTTGAAGTCCCCTTTTCCCGTGATTCTTGTTGACAACATTTCAACTGGCCGGACTTCATGTAGTGGTAGCTTTCTTTTCCTGTCCCCAAGATTCTTTTTCTTTCCAACTCTTTTTTGATCTTTCTTTCCTAGTGAGGAAGGTCAGGATTTCTTTTTTCCTCGTATTTGCCCTTGCCCGCCCCTTGCGTTTCTATAGGCGAGTGTAGGATTCTTTTCCCTCCTCCAGTTCCTGATTTCCTGGTCTCCTTTGGAAAGAACCCCCTTTTTTTTTTTCGCTGTGCATCCCTGCCCCTTCATCGAACTAGGGTCGGCGAAGTGGTTCTTGAGGTGAACGTACTTTTTTTCCTCGTAGAAATCTCTCCCTTTCTCATCTGATTCCCCCTTCCCGACGCTCCAGCCCTCCCCTTTCCTTTCCTGGGCGTACTAATACTGTGGAGAGCCAACTATCCCTGATTTCCGTTGAGTTCGGGGGTAGATGGACTTCGTGGGCTTGAAAATTAATGCCCCCCTTCCCTCATGATTTTCTTTAAGACTCACAGGTTTTGAAGCCCCCTTTTTTTTGTTTCGGGAATGCTAATCCCTCCCCTTCCCAACGATGGTTTGATGAAAGTCTTCCTTTCGTCGTCGGTTTTCTCCCCTCCTCTTTGGGCTTCCCTTCTGCGGCGAAATCTTTTTTCCCCGGTATTAGAAATACTCGACGTCGCTCCCCGCCTGGCATGCATCGACGTCCTCTTCTGCAATTCTTTGATGAATTGTTTTTCCCTTTCCTCCAGAACCCCCCCCTCCCC
>Ga0179593_1468986_pt1 | contig 10540 bp, 9 predicted proteins | sample CZODoug2_1_08_16_FD_185931 | JGI IMG/M metagenome (GOLD analysis project Ga0179593, IMG submission 185931) | Vadose zone soil fungal communities from Angelo Coast Range Reserve, California, USA - CZODoug2_1_08_16fungal (PacBio error correction) | ecosystem: Environmental > Terrestrial > Soil >... | reverse complement strand
TTCGCGTTCCCAGATGGCCCCCTTCTGTCCGAAGTCTCCGACCCTTCCCCCAATGGTTTGTAACCGACGTGTTCACCCGATCTCAAGAGAAGAGCCAATTTTTCCGTGACAGCCCCCTGTAGTGCTGCCCGCCTTTTTCATATCTCCCCTCTCCCGTACCCCCTACAGCACGCACTCCCCCCTCCAGGAGGGGCAGAGACCCTCCCTACTCTTTCCCACAGACTTTTTTTTTTGGATCCGCCCCCTCAACTCCCCCTTTCCCTTATCATCAGTCCACGTCTCCCTCAATGGCCGTGCGACTTTAGAACTTTTGAATTTGTCCAAGTCTTTGATTTTTTTTAGACTGCCCGCCCTTCTTCTCCCTACTGACCCATCGTGCCGTCATCGCTGAGCGAAATTCGGAACATTAGTTTTTATGCAGGGTTGTACTCCTACTCTTTCTTTCTGTTTTTATCTTTTCCCGGGCCCCGTTCCGGTGCTATCAATTTTTTTTCCTCTCTGCGTACTTACGAGCCCTCCCCTTCCCTTTGTTACTGACATTCGCTGGTTTTAGAGCGTATCGCAAACCCTTTTTTTCTTTTATAATCCCCCCTTTCCTCCTCCTCCGTTTGTTTTTTCTGTCGCCTACGGAACCGACAGAGATTGTCTCGGCCTAGGAACAATACCGTGGTGAAGGTCCTAAGTACCTCCTGTACCGTACATCAGTGTCCTTTTTACGCCCTTTCTGTTTTGTTTGGTGGTTTAATGATGTAAACCGTATCACCCCCCCCCTGGTGGATGTTTTCTGGACCCCCCCGATTAACAGCCCAGGAGGTTGAAACCTCTCCCCCTCCCCAGACAATTTCCGCACGTTCTGAGCAGTTCTCTCCGAGACGGAAATCTATTTCGGGTCTGGCGACTCGTCACTTAAATCCCCCCCCTAATTTGATTAATTGAAATTGGATTGGCCCTTCACTTTTCTCTCCCTGCTGCCGTCGTTTCCGCACGTGGGAGGCTTCTTGGTTTGATCCCCACAGTGAGTTAACCCTCTCTTTGGCCTTCTTCTGGCACTCCCTTTCCCCGTTTTTCTGGTTCGTGGCTTTTTCGTCTTGTGGATCTACGATGCGATGCCCTTTCTCCCCCCGTTTTTCTCCTTTTTTTCTCTTCCTTGAATCGGGACTAAACTCTTTAAAAGTAGATCTTGGTGACCCCCGGGCATTTTCCTTCGCTGTTCCCCCTTCTCTCGCAATTTCTTTTTTCTTGTCTAAGGGGCTGCATATCGTGAGGATTCATTCTGAATTCAAACTCTATCTCCGGCATTTTCTTGTGTGGACTTTTCCTTTTGTTCTTCCGTGTTAAGCGCTTTTCCACGTGCCGATCATTGATGTAGTGTCGGTCTCTAAAACGACCCTTCTTCTTTCATCTTTCTTGGCGTGCTTCTTTTTCGTTTCACTATGGCCTCTACCGTCCTCTCCCATCTTCCCATGATTCCCTCTCACACCCGGCCCCCCCCGAGATCGCGCGCCGAGTGTACCCTTTTTTCCCCTTACTGTCCCTTCTTTTTCCCTTACGGTTGTTTCTTCGCTGAGCGCCCCTTTATTCTCAGAGTTAGACACGTTTCTTCCTCTTATCGTTCTTCTGATTACCCAATCTGGCCCTTTCTGGCGCCCCTTCTTCCCTCCAGTCTGTCCTCCCCCCCCTGGATTAGGAGTTTTTCGTTTCGACGCCCTCATCTTCTTGTTCAAGATGCTGATGAAATCAAGGTATTTTTTCACGATTTGAGTTGCCTGGATTCAGATTTTCATTGCCACCCCCGTCTTCCCCTCGTTCCCGGCCAAGGGGTCTCCGGAACAAAAATGTCAACTTCACATGAACTCCAGCAGTTCTACGCCCATCCTCTTTCTTCTCTCACATCCCCCCGAGTACGAATCTCGTAGAATCGTCCCTGGTCCGGCAGCTCTCCCTTTTTAAGCCACGACTATTTTTTCCACCCGTCAATACGGTGAATCGTGAACCACTATGATGATTCTTTGTGTTCGGCTCTCCCCCTTTCCCCTCCCCGGTTCGTTATTTTTCCCTCTGGCAATTGAACTAGCCTAGTACTTCATCTTTTGACACCTGGTTGCCGCATTCTTCCTTGGCCTGGTGTCCGCTGACTGAGGCCCCCTATGGTTGTTGGTTTCTCTACCCTGAAAGTTTCTTTGCACTGCGCTCTTTTGCTTCTTTAAGACAGTTTTCGATTGACATCTTCTCTCTTTTCCTCCTCCTTTTTGTTTGTCTCTCTCTTTCTCCACTGCAAGGTTGAACCCGGAGCCAGGACGTTCTTGGTCGGTCCTATAAAGCCGAACCCAGAAAACACTATGTAATGACCCCCCGCCTTTCTTTCTTTTTGACCCCCTGGCCTGAACATGATTTTTTTTTGGCCCCCTTCTTTCCTCCATGCTATCCTCTTTCCTCCTCGAAGTTAATGGCCGGCTGCGAAAAACTAGTCCCAGAGTGCCCCGCTTTTTTTTTTCCAAAAAGTCCCTCTCTTTAGCATCGTATTATCTCCCCCCCCCCCCCCTAGCCTTTTTTCCCTACAGTATGAACTTATTCGATGCATTTGAACTATTTGACAGGAGGTAAGGGACCGCTCCTGCTTGTCCGGCTCTCGTGGAAGACGGCTTTCTTGGAATTTTTCCTCCCCCGTTCTGACTTTCCTTCTCAGTCCGTTGATGCTGAGAAGACTAAATACCTTCAATACCTTTCTCAGCGTCAGTTTCAGCTTTCTCATGGCGGGAGCCTCCTACAGTCCAAGTCATCTCCTCGTCGTGCACACGACCCCTTTAGAGCAGCGAATATTAGGTACTTCTTGCGATCTCCTTGGCTCGACTTTCCCCTCCTGGTCAATAGATCCTCTCTCTGGCGACCTTGCCCCCCCTTTCCTCCAGGCGGCCGATCATTCGCACAGGCCCAACCTTTAGTTCCCTCTGGGGAAGTAACCGGTTTTCCTTTGAGTTCTTCACCTCTGATGAGTCGGTTTTATCCTGGCGTTTGGTCCCGGGAATCTCTCCCTTTTTCCCATCACCTTCACCTTCCGCTCCTTGGCCTTTTTCTAAGACCGGTCTTCTTTTTGCTCCTTCTTTTCCCCGCTACATCCCTATCTCCCGAACTTTTGCCCTTGAATGGAACCCCCAATCCCAATCAAAAAAGACAGCTGACCCCCCTCTTTTCGGGGACTTTTCTCCCCCCTTCGTAGCGCGTCCCCCCGATCTTTCTCCCCCCGTGCTGAGAATAAAGAGGCGTGAAGACCTCCTTGACCTACGGTCCCCTTTTTTTCAAACCGTTAGCCCCCCTTTTCTTCAGTTCAGTCCTCCGCCTCTGCCGATTCAACATTTGAAAGAGGAATCCCTGCCTGCTTCTCCACCTACTAATTTTACACACCCCTGACCCTGTCCAAGAAACTTACCTCACTTCGGGGCTACGTCTCCGAATCGGTTGCCTTTTTTTTTTTTCCCCCCCGCTTCCCCCCAGTGTTTTCTCCTGAATTCCCCTTGGATGAGTTGTTTAGGCCGCGTAATCGCAAGGATTTTGTGACGTTTTTCTTAGTACGGCGACCGTCTTCTTTCTAGGTTTGGTGTGCCCCCAATTTCCCTTCCGTCGCGGACGCGCTTCGCGACTTTCGTGACCCCTTAGTTTGATGATGATCCGAAATACGCGGCCCCTGATCTGTCCGAGTGAAAAAAGGACACAGCTGTGGTCATCCCGAGTTGCACGCCAGCTTTTGCGGACACCTGAGGTTAGGCTCGGTTTCTTTCCTTCTCCTTCCTCAGGACCTTTTGTGCTATTCTAAAAAATTTCCTTTATGTATTTCTATCTTCATTTTCCTAATTTTTTGTTTTGTTTATCTCTTACCGAACTCAAGTCTTTTGGCGATGCCTCTTTGACTACAACATGCATTTTTTCCTTGCCTAATCAGACCAGTCCACTTTATCTTTCGGATTCAGTACCCCGCTGTTTTCCTGGTTTTCCTTTCCCGATTTCCACTCCCTCCCCAGGATTTCCCTCTGATTCCCCCCTCAATAATTCTCCCTTCATAAGGTTCGAGAGAGGAGAGTTCCTAGAATACTTATTCCTTCGTCGTCCTTGTTTCGGCTCCTTTTCCCTCCCCCCGACCCGCCTACGGACCCATTTCATACTTGTTTCCGCCCCCGCTTTAAATTTTGCCTTCTCTAGACAGGGTTTCTTGGGTATTCCCCCCAAGCTCTGGTCCATATTATCAATTGACCCAGTCTTCTTCCCTTTTCCATTTGAATGTGGTGCCGTCGTCTTTGCTCTATTCTATGATCTCTTCGGCAAATTGTGTCAGGTAATTTATCAATTTTTGCGCTCGGCGATGTCCTCTCACTCTTGTTTCGGACTGGGCTAAAAAAACAAATGGTTTAAATGTCTTGAGACTGTCTCCTTCAATTCCCTGCTGGCCTTGCTCGACTTTCTTTCCTTCCCTCTTTACTTTGCGACTTCGTTGAGGAATAGAAACTCTCCCTCTGAGTTTCATCTTGGGTTTTTTGGCCTTAGTGTTTTCTTTCTCCTTTAAGTTCTTCCACGGAGCCTCAGTCGTGCTTATAGGTTACGGATAAATTGCACTTCTGGGCCTGGCCAAGCCCTGGCGCTTTGTTCTCTCCTTTTTTCTTTCTCGAACTATTCTCTTTTCACCACACCTTGCAATGATGTACAGGAACCCCCATCCGTTTTCTCTATAATTTCTCCGCCCTTTTTACGGCCCACCCCTTCCTCCGATTCCTAATTCTGCAGTGATATCCATCTGTCATCTTCCCTTTGCAAGTTGTTAAAACTGCGGTTCACTCTAGATCTCCTTTTCTTGAACCCGTAGTGCTGATGTTCTCCCCCTCCGACTGGCCTCCCCACGGGATCATCTGTGGATCTGGGTTTTCTACACACCCTTTGATAATGTACTATGCTGCTGAAGAAAGGAGTGTCTTCTGCGGACTCCTTCGCCCTTTTCCTTCTTTTGTGGCCACCGTCGTTCCCTTTTCTTTTGCCTCCTCCACCTTTAAAATTTGGACATGTTTTTTTCCTTACCTGCCACCTTATAGCTCCCTGTTCCCCCTCTGTATGGCCCCTGTCTCACCGCAGCAAGCATGGAGCTCTTTTCTCCTAGGAGTATCCTTTCGTCATTGCTCGACTTTGTACTTCTAGGGACCAAAAACAGTCACCCGTGGCTTTTTCCGTCCTACCTTCGTGACTCCGTTTTTTTCCCCCCTTCCCTATGCGGACGCTTTCTTTAATATAATCTCCGGGTGAAGTCAAATTCGGCCTCCGTCCTCCATAATGAATACCTTGATTTATTACCCTGGTCTTTTTTCAGACCGATTCTCTTCCGATCTGGTGTTCGTTTTTTTTTAAACGACTTATTTAACCTGTGATTCCTAGCTTTGAGTGTCTACCTATACTAAGTTTGGTGGCGATGGCTGTAAGGTATTTGCCTTTTCCCCCTATATACCTTGCGAACTGGATGGTGCAGGTTTCCTTTTCAAAGCTTCACCCCCCTTTTTAGTCGCCCACGCTCCAGTCACATATTCTGGGCTTTGGATTAGTCGATCCTAGTTCTCTTGCCGGCAGCCGCCCCCCCCCAACACCCCCCCCCCAAAACCCAAAAATACACAAAAAACCCACCACAACCCATCCCCACCCCCCCCCACCCCCAACAACCCCAAAAACAACAAACCCCCCCCCCCCCCCCCCCCCCCCCTTTCCTTCTCTAGCCCGCTGCACGCGGTCAGCAGCTTCCCAAAACCGAACCCCTCTCTTCCCTATCGCCCCCTATTGCTTCCCCGTAGGCGTTTTTTGACCTGACGGCCTCGTAGTAACGTTTCGCATTCCGTCACAATAAGGTCTTGTTGCTATAGCAGGGTTTTCCCTTATTCGTATGCTTTATATCCCCCTCTGGCTCCGGCCCGCTTTACCTAGGCCGGATAACCCCTTGGTATATTCCTTGTGTTCCTTCTCCTCCTACTTTTCTGGGCTGCGCGTCTCCTTCGGACCGACTTTTTCCCCTTTTAAATAATCTCCTGGGCCCCTCGTTACATTGCCAAGATCACTTCGGAATCGCAGAGGAAACCTTGCTCTCCTCTCTTTCTGGCTCCCCTCACCCCCTCCCCTTCCTCCGATGAATCCTTTTTCGTCGAGTCTTTCTCTTTTAAGTTTCTATCCCGTCCAGTTACTCGAGACCCCTCCAGAGCCCGACATGTCAGTTTCCGAATTCCACACCACCATATCCTCTCCTGTCGCGATTCACTACCCCTTGCCCTTAGGCAAAATTGGCCCGGCGCCTCTTCTTTTTTCGGAACACCCCCGGTGGCCGTCCGTCCAGCATTTCCGACTTCGCTGCTTTTCTCTGAGCCCTCCCTCACGATGCAGTCCTTGTCCCGCCTGACCAGTTGTTTCTCTTCCGTTATCTCAGCTACAGTCTTTTTTTACTCTCGCTTTTGCTTAAGCTGATACCAAATCCCCCCAAGACGATACCCGCTATTTCTTGATGTTAAGGGGATCTCCAGATGATTCTTTCCCCGATTTTACCCGACCCTTGCCGGGAAGGAAAGGTGCTTGCACCGTCCCTTTTATTTTGATTAAGTTTCTTTTCTTTTCCCCTGGTGTTGTTTCCACCCTCCCCTTTAGAACAACTCGCATCTCGAACCTAAGGACTGATCCGCCTTTTCTGCCTCCGCTTGACTTCCATAGCAAGTGTAGCTCGAAACTCCACAGTCACCAGAACCATACTGCTGGTCAAGCCACGTCGGGGTAAAAGTCCTCCCTTTTGTTGTCCGCCACCCCCCATACAACCTCCCCCCCTTGCGGGAGCCTCCTTCCACGAGCAGCGACATGCTTTTTTCTAGGGGACCCTTTCTATACCCACTCTTTTTTTATTGGTTTCTTCTGCGCCGTCTCTTCCCTCCTTCCCACTCTTTTCTCCTAAGCGTCGCGAGCAGTCAATTTTCTTGCCCTGTCTTTAAAAAGGTTTGTAAATTCACTCCCTGGCGGGCGGTGTCCCCTCTTTCCAAGTGTCACCCCCCATGCATCTTGATTGCTTTTATCATGAATGACGAAAGATTTGTATAGATGGTTTCTCATTTTTCCCCTATTTTAATGATTTTCCGTCGGCATGTGTATCTTTTATGCACCCCCCTTTCTTTATATCCTTCCTCATATACCTTTGGGATTTATTTACCGCCTCCCTTCATGGAGGCGCGCCTCCCCCAAATTCCGTTCTTCATTCTCAGTTCCCATTGTTCCAACTAACGACATTTAGGGAAATGAAGTTCCCTCAAATCTTTCAACTCCCTCTGGTGCTCCTTGACCCTCCCCTCCACTCCCCCTTCGGAGGACCCCCTTTATAAAGCACCCCCGTTAAATCCTTTTTCTGCGCCCTTCGGATTCCCCCCGTACCCGACGACCCTCTAAGTGGGGCTTCGTCTCGATCCGCTCTACGACACACTACCCGTATAGAAGAACCATTTTTTCCCCCTGGTTTTCTTCCCCCGCAATTTCCCCGATCAACTTGTCTTCCGGAGAAATTTGTGAGTGTTGTGGTTTTCAAAACCCTTGCCCTTTTCCTGGTAGTTTTCCCCCCCCCGTCGAGGCGAAGTTTTATTCTTTCTTTTTTTTTCTCGATACATAGTCAGAACCGGTTAAACGGAGTTTTTTTAATAGGCCTCTTACACCTTAGATTCCCCCCCTTATGTCTAACCTAAACCGCACAATTTGTTCTGTCTCGGAATTCCCCCGTCAGTCTTTTAACCCTCCCCCCCCTCAGATCCTTCTAATCTTTCCCAAGTGTGTTCTTCGTTCGCTGATAATTTTAGTTTCCCCACTAGGTTTCAAGGAGTGATGGGGTGTTTTAGGTTTTCGAATTTATTCCTAAACGTCTTTCTCCTTCCTTCGTCTTTCAGTGATCCCTAAATAAGACCAGTCATTTGCTTAGGTCTGCACAAGACATTTTCTTCTCTACTTTTAGTTCTTAAAAGTTTGCAGCTTGCTTACAGTCCTCTCTCGTGCTGATCCCCCCATGTGACGTTAGCTTCACCTTCTTTCCCAGGGGGCCTTTTCCCCCTTCCTGATGCCTTTTAAGTTTGATAGTCCCTCTTTCTTCCCCCCATTCTCTTATCCGGTAAAGACTTCTTCCCCCCTGTTCAAACTTTTTCTGGCCCTCGAGTTTTATTCACAACTTCCATTGATTTCCCCCTCAATAAGATTCCCCCCCACTTGAGATTCTCGGTTTTTTCTGGGCGGGGCGACTCCCCCTTTTTCGTTCAACGCTATCTTCTATGATTTTCTTGCTTCCTTGAAGCTTTTCGGAAATCTTGTGGCTAGTTGATCACTGAACCTGTAACCTGCTTTCTTCTCAGGAAACCGATTGACCTGCGGGCTGCCCTTCCTCTTTCCTTTCCCCCCCTTTTCTTCCTATACAGGTCCGAAGAGATATTATCTTTCTCCGCCAGTTTCATTTCCCAGGCAGACCTCCCTACTTTGAAGTCTTCGTTTTCCACCAACTCCTCGGGGATTGATCAAATAACGATATTGTTTTTTTTTTTTGTATTCCTGATCACGTTACTCGGTGGCCGTTTTTCTACGCGCTTCTTTTGGCAGGCCTTTTTTCTCTTTGCTAACATAGCACTCTTCCTAATTCGGCTGTTTGCCCTCCATACTTCAATTTGCGTACTTCCCTCTCCCTCTTTCCTTGACTTTTGTTTCTTTGTTTTTTCTATCGCACCCCCCCGTCTGAACGGCTCCCCCTTATTTAAAGACCTTGGACTTTCTCTCCGCCTTCTCTTTTTCATCCTAAGGGTTTATTGCAGTGGCAAGTGTCTATGAAACTTCAACCCCCGTGGGTCTTTCCTCTTCTCCTTCCCCCCAGCTTACCCACCCTTTTTTTCCCCTTCGTCTTTTGTTCCCCCCCCCCTCTCCCTGGGACAGTCTATTCTTTTTCCTTTCAACAGTCATGTCATCATTTCTATTCCGAGTTCAGCTCCATTCCCCTCCTTCACGGAGGGGATCTTTAGCCCCCGCCTGCACCGCTTCCCCCTCTTTTGAGCCGTCCATCCCTCTCTCCCAGCCCTGTATCTCTCAAAACCGTGGTGTCACCCAGGAAGCTAAGTTATTACATTACCCAGTACCCACCTTACCCTTTTTATAGTATAGAGTCGTTCCCTGATTGTTTGCTTTTTCTTCGCCCCCCAAGAGTTTTCTCTTCGAGCACGAGGCTTTCCCCCCCTTTTGGGGGGTTCGTTCCCTCTCCTGGAACCTTTTTTGCTCGTGCGCGGGAACGTACGACTGTGGCCAAACTTACTTCCCTTCCTTCTAAGAGTCGATCTCCAGAGTTATTTCCACTGAGGAAAAGGAGATCTCTTGTCCCTTCCCTCCCCTCCCCAAGCAGTTCTGCACTCCCCTTTTGCTAGTCTGAGGACCTACCCTTTTTTTCCGCAACCACCCAGGAGCCCTGTTGGTCTAGATGTACGCAACTTTTTTTCCCCCCCGTGTCCCTTCCGGTACCGATTCTCTTTAAGGTTATCTCCTCCTTACGACCAACTGATGCAGGAAGGTAGATCCCCCGCGTTTCCACTCTTTTGCTTCTTTCATTCCTCACGATTTTTTCTTCACGTTGTTACTCCCTGAATACCAATCAACCTCAGACAGTCACGGTTTTCCATCCCAGACTTTCAGTGTGGGATTATTAGTCCCGATCCAGCTTCAATCTCCGTAGACGCCGGTTACGTATGAAGAGTAGTTTCCTTTTTTTTAAACTACAAACCACCTCCTTCTTCCCAGAGATCGGTTATTTTCCCGGTGATGTCCGATCTCCTCTAAAGCCTTTCGCAAGTTCGGCTCCGGCACCTTTTATATCTTGCCCAGTCTCTGAGGATTCTTCCACGACGAAAAATTTGTGTCTCTTAGAACCCGTTTTTTATACCTCTCCCTCATCTTTCCCCTCCAGGCCGATGATTTACCGTTGCGTCACTTGAATCTCAAGCAAGAGCACCAGACCGAAAGGAAACCTAAATCCCCACTCCCCTCCTCATTTGGCTGCAAGACTCTTTCAGAATTCCTCGGTGTGTTGTGTGTGCGGTGGCTTTGGGGGGGTTTTTGGTGTTTTTTTTTTTTTTTTGTTGTTGTTTTTGTTTTTTTGGTTTGTTGTGGGTTGTTTTTTTTGCGGGTGTTTTTTGTGTTCCCTCACCCAAACTCCACCCCCTTGCTAGTTCCTCTCTGTTTAGAGACCGGTTTTTGGCCGCCTTGTTTTTCCCCCTTTTTTTTAAGGAACTAATGGATTTTCTTGGGCGAGTCGTCCGCTCCCCACTTAATCAGACGGCCCTATGCGTCCCCTTCCCCTGGTCACCTTTTTCGGGGCTTATGACCGGTTTGTCACGCCTCTTTTTTTTTTTTTGGCCCGGTTGTCCCCCTTCCAATTGTTTTTTCCCTTTCCTGTCCAAGTCTTTGCTTCTTTTCTACCCGTCCATCGGCTTATGTTCTCAGGAACTGGCCTTGTTTTTTTTTTTCCCACACTTTT
>Ga0179593_1434093_pt1 | contig 10540 bp, 9 predicted proteins | sample CZODoug2_1_08_16_FD_185931 | JGI IMG/M metagenome (GOLD analysis project Ga0179593, IMG submission 185931) | Vadose zone soil fungal communities from Angelo Coast Range Reserve, California, USA - CZODoug2_1_08_16fungal (PacBio error correction) | ecosystem: Environmental > Terrestrial > Soil >... | reverse complement strand
TCTTGGGTGAAATTGAGACGGGGATTACCTAATACCTAGCGCGAGGCATTAAGTCTAGATCCAGTCCGCTTCCAATGACCAGTCAAAAACCCCCAAGGGGCCCAACCTGCAACTTTTTGTTCAATACTTCATTTTCGTGTATAGGCTCCTGTGGTCTCCTTTCCAGACCGCGTGTGATTCTTGCGGTCTTTTCGTCTGAAAGTGCCCCTCCGATGGCTTCGTTTGAACCATTTTCTCTTCGTTCAGCTAGGTTTAAAGCATAGTTCCAACGGTAATCCGATGGTGAAGAGTTTCCACTTTTCGCCCCTTTCGCTTTGCGTTTCAATAGTCAAGCCTTTATTGCGTTTTCCTTCTTTCGATTTTCATTACGGTTTCCTTGCATATTGAAGAATTACTTTTTTTCCCAGGTAGCTCTCCTAAAGTGTGATTAGTCTAGCCGAGCGTTGGCAGTATAGTATGCCCCGAGCAGCCTTGAAAATGCTGGGTTCCACAGCGGCCTTCTTTGTCGTCCTCAATTCTTACCCCACCCAACTAGTTAGCTCGTTTTCTCCTGTTTTCCCAAGCCCCTCAAGAGTCCCTCGGTTATCGCTTTCATGGTCCCTACCTCCCTCGCCACTTCCCAGGTGTCCTCCATACGGCCGTCTTTTCTCTTTGGCTTTTGCGTGATGATTCTACTGGACTCCGCCGGACTTTGACTTTGCCAGGATGAGCCCCTCTTCGAAACGAAAGATCCCGTTTGTTTAATCTGAAAGAACAGACGTGAGTTGGTATTGCGTCGTGTCTTTTTGTTTTTGTGGTTATCCCAATCTTGATGGGCTTCTGACTTGTTACCTCTCTGAGTTCTGATGCTTAAACTGTTGGTTTTGTAACGTCATCCGTCTTTTAGAAAACCAACTCGAAGTAATATTTTAATGCCGGCCGATCCTTTTTATCTTTTGACCCTCTTTGAGTCTACATTTCCTCCTTCATTCAATTTGCGTCCCTCTATTGGATTAGTGCTTCCTTAGTGCCGTTTGCACGTTTCTTCTTACATTTTCCTCTTTCTTTTGCCGGAGACTTTTTCTTGTTTCCTGCGACGTGTTGCTGACGTACATCCTGCAGATGCCATGCTTTTGCTTTTTGTCCCCCCCGTTACCCCCTTTCTGTTTTGTCAGTCGTGGTCCTCGCTTCCCAATGCCACGGGAAGACAATCGGTCTGAACCTTTCCTGTGCTCGTCCCCATTTTTCCCATTGGCTCTTCGAAGGCCCGAGGCTACGTTGCTCTCGCCCGAGGCATACGTTCAGTGAGTTTTTCCGCGGCACACTTCAGGTGATCCCCGGACGCCGTCCTTTTGCCTCTGGGCTTTCTTTGTTTCAAGATGCTGCTGCATATAAGGAATGCCAGATTTCCCTTTGCCCAAAATCCTTTCCACCACTTCCTTCATTTGATGTCGTTTCGATTCGGCGATATTTCTAGTAACCCCGTTCTGCATGGGTTTATGATTTTGGGCGTTCCCCCCCACTACAGAGTTTATTTTTCAGTTCCGAATATTTTTGCTGCGAGCGTTGCTCACAAATCTCCGAACGAGGCCTTTCTTCCCCTCTGCCGCCTTTTTTCTCTTGTGCCTTGGATTCACTGCTGATCTCAACCCTTTTCTATCCCCAGCGCGAACGTTTTACATCCGAGTGGTCCAGAAAGTGCCCGTTGATGTCCCTTTTTCCCCCCCCCCCTTTTCCCCACCGCCCCTTGTATGGACCGAATTGGTTAGGGTAAAAGTCCCTTCCAATGTGTAAAACTGTATTTTTTAGGATAAAGAGCTGTCAGGCAAGAGCGACATCTTGTAAGTTACACCCGTATCTTCCCCTTGCTTTGAATTTGTTCCCCTTGCCGTCTTCCTCTTTTCTTTGATGTAATTTTTTCCCTGACCTGCCCCAAGCTGCCCGGGGCGCTTGGGCCACTCTCTTTTAAACGTTTGTAAACCCCCGAGCAATCCCCGCATCGTTCCGGCCTTTATACCCGCCCAAGGATGCACGTTGCCCGGGAGAATGTTAATGAGTTTAAAGACTTTTTCTAGTTTTTAACTTACCGATAATTTCCTTTTTGCTTTTAGACATATTTTTCTAAGCCGTGATGTGCTTTGAGAGTGTTGATCCTTCTTTCTTCCTTGCGATGCCCTCTTCCCAACAGCTTTTTCATCTTCTCCCCCACCGAGTGACCTGTAACTTTCGGTAGGAACCTGCCTCCTTTAATTGAATTGCTCCCCCCTTTTTCGCGTTTCTCCCCAACTTCGATTTTATGCTCGACTTTCCGTCTCTTCCCACTGCTCTTCCAACGACCTTAGATCCCCTTTGAAGTTGGTTTCTGAAGCCACGCCGGCGTTCCCAGGCCTGGAATGTTCTTTTTGCTGCCTAGTTGCGCTATCCTCCTTCCGTTGCGTCTTGGAGAATGTCCTCAAAGGCCTTCCACACGCTTCAATTGGCCCCTCACTTCTTTCCCTTTCTTCTTTTCCTTTTTATTCCCTCCGTTGTTGTTTTTACTTTTTATCGATGCAATAATTTAGACGGCGTTCAATGAGCTTTCCTTTAAGTCCTGAAATTTTAGTTTTCTTCCCCCCGCCGCCTTCTTGTTGCTAGTCGTCCATCTTCCCAACACACCCAGTCCGGCGACTCCCCTTTCCGTTTTTTTCTTCCTGCTACCGCCCCTTCCTGTCTTCTCCTTTCTCGCTGGGTCCCTTCGACCCGCTACCCGCTCTTTCCTACTTTTGAGCACATAGGCCGAGTTAAGACCGATTCCCTTGCATTTTGCGACGATTTTGCACTTTTTTGTAAAGCTGACCTTTCAGCTGGTTTGGTACAGATTTTGAGACTTGTGGTCCCGCTACCCTCAGTACGCCCTGGGTTTAAACACTTTCTTTCCCAGGCCTCTGAGTCCCTACCTCCCGGCCCTGTCGCCTGGCAAGTCAGAAGTTCAGAGCGGATCGCTGCTCCTCCCACTTCCAGGCGTAAGCCCGCATCGTCACAATCTCAGTTTTTGGTTTCTCATTGGCGTTGAAACGTTCAGCCTGCAGTTCTTCTTTTACTGTTCTTCTTTTTGAACTTTTCGGGCGACCCCACCGCATTCCCCGATTTTGTTTTCTTTTCCCATCGCGGACTGGTTGATGAAGGACAACAGTCACAAGGACGAAAATGCGTGTGCCGGCCCCGGTCCCCTGTGCCTCTTCACAGGCCAGTGCACCTCCTGGACCTTTTTCTCTCCTCTTGCCTTTTAGCAGCTGGCTTTCTCTCTCCATGGTCCACAACTGAGATTCGTTGGACCACTTTTATAATTTTTCAAGTTTCCCCCTATTTATCACCTCCGTGTTTCTAATGGCACCCTACCAAACTTTTAGACAGCACTGTGCCTCAGTTGACGAGTCCCGCTTTCTGTACACTTGTGCTGCTGCTCTTTACCCCGCCGTGTAAGCTTTTTCTCGCCCCCAGTGAAGCCCCCCTTTAAACCTTCGAAAATGGAGGACTCTAAGATTGACCCGCGCAAGACTCCCAGCTTCGAGGTTCTCTCCTAAATAGCGCTCCCGTGCTGAGAAATCTTGACACAACAGTAGCAAGGGCTCCTCCAGTCCCCCCTCGCCCTGATCCAGTGTGTACTCGAAACCTTACTAATCGTTGCTCCTCTTCCGGACCCCCTTGATTTTTGTGTCCAGGATGGTTCTCCATGTGAACGGAGTTCATTGCTTTCAGCTGTAACTTCGCCCACCGTCACGATCGGCCCGGTGATTTTCCCACCCTCAAAGTTGCAGCGAACCACGATTTTTCTTTTTTTTTTCTCGCGTAGCACCTTAGCCTCTGTCTTTCCCCTAGCTGCACAGTTCCTTTTTGTCGTCCCCATGTTTGCATTGTTTGCGAAGGTTTCCTCCCCAACCCGTGAGTCCTTCGTTGCACATACTTTGACATCGCATCCGCATTACCGCCCAACCCTGTCCCCTTTTGTCCCTCGTACGAAACCAGCCGGAGCATGCAATATGCGGATGTGCCCTCCCCTGTTTCTGAGGAAAAACGCAAGTCTCCCTTTATAAAGTATTCTAAAAGATTGAGAATCCTTGTTTCCAGATACTGCCTTAAGAAAGTCGTCTTAATATATTTTTTAGAATATTATTTGCCCGTTTTAGTCGTCCATTCAAGTTTTGTCGACGCCTAGATTCTCCTGGAAAGTGTTCCTCGAGCCCACGGACGAAGTGCCTTAAAATCTTCTTTCTTAAGCTGATCCGTTCAAAAAGGACCCCACACTTTTACGAGTCAATTTCTATGGCTCCCAAGTTCTGCTTACGCATACATGGTCCATGTCCAAACGCCTACTCAAATCCCAATCCCCCCCCTCTTCGTTTATGGTCAAACAAGGTTAGTGAATTTATCCCGCTTGGGAACCAAAAGATAGAGAGTCTTAGCTTAATTCAGAAAACCATATCCAGCTCCCCCCCTTCGGTAAGGATGTACAGTTTTTCTACTAGTCCTTCGGTGAAGTGATGCGGTGTGTGGGAGCCCCATTTCTAACCGTCGTTTTCCCTGGTTGACCCCCGGCGTGCGCCCGTACCCCCCCTATCATACATGAGGGGGGTCTGGCCTTTTTCCTGGCCCCGATGTCTCTCGACCGCATTTGCCGTTGTTTTTTGTTTGCTCGATTACGCCGACTGGCTTCGTCCCTTAAAAACTATAAGACTGCGCCCTCCTCGCCCTGTCCTACAACTTCTTTTTTTTTAGTCGTTATCTGATTTGTTCTTTTCACAGCAGTAAATTTTGCCCCCCTAGATTGACCTTCATCTGCCTTCTTTTAGGAGGTTGACAACTTCTCCCCGATCGTTTCCTTTCCCAAAGGAGTGCCAAAAGAAGTCCTACTGCCTTACGCTCTCCTGGACTTTACCAGATTCTTATCCCTGGACCTCCCATGACCGCTTAAGGTTCGAGGACGTTGGAACGCAGGCGACCACAATTAATCCCACTCGCGCGTAGAATGACATACTTTTCTGCCGGCGTCCTGCCAGCGTTAATGGCTTCCCGGAGTGAAGGTGATTTTCAATGTCTATACCAGAGTTCATTTCTCGCGAGTCAAGTTTTCATCACATCCACCGTTTCACTTATCCCCTGTACCACCAGATCTAGATATTTTTCTCCTCAATAATTCCTCGTTCACCTTGTGCTTATTTTTCGGAGCAATCTCCCCCGATGGTGAGAATTTGGTCTTACCAGCGCCTCGGGACTGTTATTGTGCCCATCATGAACCGCTTTCGGCTACATCTTTCCGCTCATGCTCCCTTCCCGTTACTGAAGAATTTCTTTTTCCCTTGAAATCTGCCTTCAACGCCTCCTAGTTAGGACTTCTCTTGAGGCTCTGGGATGATGCTTCTCCCCCTGCGGTTATCAGATGCTTTCTTTGTGTCTTTTCTCAGGAAACTCGCAGCGGTGAGGTTTCCAGATTCTTCCGTGATCTTTTCCTCCCCTGATTCTTACAGGTCCGGTGGCCTTTTTTTTGACTCTTGCACGCGTCCCCTTTTTCCGAGCCGTGGCAATTTTCCCTCCCCACTTCGGATGCAACATCCAGCTCGTGTTTTGCCGGACTTCAGGCTTGCTGTCTGTCTGATTTACTTGCTTTTCTCTGAATGACTTCTTTTCCTGGCGTAGCAGTGAGATTCTAGAGGTGTTTTCTTCTTCTCTAGAGAGGCCTCGAGGCCCCCCCAGGAGAGCCGAGCAGAAGAGCCACACGAGGCAAACTTGAGAGGTCCCACCAAACATGGGACCCGTTTGGTATCGCCTTACGATTCTTTCACCACCACAACAATGTTCGCGGAACTTGTCACCTCATTGAAAGGCGCGCTTTTTATATGTGCGTTTTGGTTTTTTCCTGTACCCCCCCTCCCGCCTATATGAGTTTTTGTTTACAGCCTTCTGTCTATGTAGGATTTTCGTGCTTATGCTCTACTTGAGCTTCTTTTTTCATGATGTTTGCCACTCCCGAGTGGAAAGCCGATGCACCGCCTCCAGTAGTGTTGTCCACTGACCTCACCAAAAGCAGAGCGTGTTTCTGTTTAGTGTTCTCAGTGGTGTTGTCTTTGTCCCATTTTTTCCTCGACTGTGACTTACTGAGTGCATTTATGCGTGAACCCCTGTTACTTTTCTTACGTCCTTCCCAGCGTTAGCACCCATGGTCCGTCCAGTCTAAGGCCCCTGGTCGTTCCTACATTTTTCTCGCTGGGATTGTCTAACAACTGGTCTTGTCCGTACGGCAACTACCGACCTTATTCTTTTTGAATGTAGGATCCATGGGGCTCGTGACACAATTCGGGGATTTCCCTTTTTTCTTCTTGCTAACGGTTGTATGAGCCCGAAGCGTTTGGTTCTTCCATGCTTGCCTGACATTCTGCTTGACATGAAAGGAACGGTATTCGTAAATTTACAACCTTGAAATGTTTTACGTAACTTTCGTAGGCGCGATTGAACACTTTATGTGACCCGTTTCTCCCACACTCAAATTGTTATCGACATTAGAACTGATGTGACAGCAACTTGGACTTCTTGAGATTTACGCCAAGCGTTAGAAGTTCTTCCGTGCTCTATTCTCATGGTTAGACTTCCCAAACCTCTTTGGACTCGGCCTACCGGTCATAGGACTGGGCCATTCTTTGCTCCTTGCCCTTTCCAGGCCTTCCCTTGTACGTGTGACCTTTCGTTTCTACAATCTCTTGAACCTTACTGCGTTTGTCTGGCCCTCTTGTACCGAGATTTCGTCGTACAACCTTGCTTTTTCTCATTGGGTACTATGCCTGTTGGTAGTTCCATCAATCTGGTCGCTCCTTGAATGTTACCATTTTTGCGTAATCCTCGCAGGAGACTCTTTTAAAAAAAAAGCCCTAGGTTTTTTTTTTCTTTGACGCCTGCCGCCCTTTTCGATTGTAGTAACGCGGATTCTCGAGGATACTTCACTTTCTTTTCCCCTCGTCACTGTTGCCGCCTTTTTCCGTTCCGCTACTCCCACTATTTAAAGTATTTATCGTTTTTTGCTGCCTTTCTCTGAGTTAATTTATGACCGCAGCTTGATTTACACCTTATCAATGTTTTCCATCCCGCTTCCGTGGGACTGGATGCACCTGCTTTCTGAAGTCCATTCTCTCCGCAGAGTCCGGGATCTTTCCTTCTCTATTTGGCCACTGAAGTCTCTGACTTCTTTCCTGCGCGCCGTTCCTCACCCGGCCTCGATTCTTTCCCCCCCAATATTACCACAGGTCTTCGAGGTCTAGATTTGTTGTTTAACCAGCCCCCCAGCATCTTTCCTCTCGCCAGTCGGACTCCTTATCCCTCCAGTAGCCAGGATGCTTTGCTCCGTTCCTCTCCGTGTTTTTCCTAGCTGGGGCAGGTTTTTTTTTTTTACTCGACAAGATTACAGCGATGAGTCACAGACTCCGGCAGCCGTGATGAGTTGATAAGTTTAATCTCATGATCATTTTGCCGCGACCTTAGTCCGATTGCGATGCCCCCCGCTCGCAATTATTTCCGACTTGTTGATTATGTACCTTGTCTGAATCGCGACCTACTGCGCCTCGAGGCCCCGCCGCGGATCTCAAAGCCACTTTATTTGTCTCCTCATGTCTGGTATCTGACCAACCTACACCACTTTCTTTTCTATACACGGTGTTCGATGCTGGACGCGAGACACGTCCTGCTTTCCCTGACGGACCACTGTGTTGTTTTCCCCTTTCTAAGCTCTTAGCCCCACTCATTGGATTGCTCCGTTCAGAAGGAATCAAGCATTTTTCCTTAAGAAAACACAATATAACCTGACTGAACCCTGCTCCTCTTTTCTTTTTTCTTTTCCTCATAATCCTTTGTTGATGTATTTTCCCTAAGAGCGCTGAAAAGTTCCTGGTGTGATTGAAGTTGGCCTTCCATCTATGGTTTTTATACCTTTTTTCTGTGAGTTCTTCTGAACCCTCTGAACTAATTCTTTTTTTTTCTAAGCTTCACTATTACCCTACCCCCAAGTTTCCCTTCTGATGAAATCTGCCTCGTGCGTACCTATAGGCACATGTGGGCGGATAAGTCTTTGGCATCGAGTTTCTCTATCATTCGTCTCTCTCACTCGTCCCTTTGCTGATAAATGTCGATGTTTGTGTGGCTTGCCGTTGCCTGTCCGGTATGGTCAGGGCCATTCATAACTCGTGCGGCAAGATCTGATTATAGTTTCCTCTTAATAGATTTCCCCTCCACTCCGCCCCTCTTCCGCTTTTCCCCCCCTTATCCCCCATACATTTTGCGTTCGAACTCAAAGTAAGTCGCATCGCGGATCGATGTTACCTGCGAAACCCTGCCCGGGCTTGAATCCTGATACAGGAAAAGGACCACTCTGGCCATCGTTCCCTTGTTGCTACTTCTTCCTGCGATTCAGGCTGGCATCGAGGTCGTTTAACACAGGCTGCCTGCCCTCCTCCGCTCCCACGCTTGGGCACAATCTTTCTTTCACCATGATTTCCGTCTTCCCCCCGTGACCTTCGCCCGCATTTCTCGACCCGCCCTGTGTGCCCCAAACAATAAACCTTCAGTGTCAACGATCCTTCCTCGTCTTCTGTCCTTGCCCGCAGTTTGCCAGTTTTGTCCCCCAGGTCCACCTTATTAGGGATGACCCACATTTCTTTTTTACAGCCAATCCCCCCCCGGGCCCTTTCAAGGCGGTTCCAATTTCGACTGGCTCCAAGGTGTCTCATCCCCTTCCTTTTCTCCCTAGTCTCCAAGAATGTCGGTCCGTGCAGAGCGTGGGGGTCTTTTGGTACTCAGAGGTGTTTGAAGATCCGCCGTTGAGCGTCGTTCACACCTCCTCAACTTTGAGGAATGAAGTTCTTTCCCCGCGTACTCCCCGGGTTCTGTCCAACGTTCTCCGACGCGTTCTGATTGCCCGATGGTTTCAGTCCTTTCTCCTGACTTGCGAACCCAGGACAGTAGCCCCATAACTCTTCACCCTTTTCGAATAGTAATACATCGCATTAATTCCATTGATGTTGTTTGAACGTCTGGTTTTCCACGTCCCTTGGAAGTGCCGTTACTTTCCTCAGCTGCCACCCAGACCCCGTCACGATGCGTTCTTCTATTCCACAGACCCTTTTACCTGTCTACCACTGCGGCTTCTAGGTTTCTTTAGAAGACCCGACTTCCTTCCCTAGTCTCAAACAGTTAAAGTTTGTTGACTGGAGTTCCTATGGTACCTCAAAAGTGCTTTGTTTCTTTACTGTGCCCCTCATTGGCCCTGAGAACCGCCCTCAAAGTCAGAAAAGGTCCCCCCCCCGGTTGTCACTGGGGTAAGAAACCTTTTTCCGGTCATGTCAATCTGTCATGATGTCGGACAAATAAGCACTCTTTATTCTCTAATGGCAAAACTTTTAGTTAAACCCAGGTCTCCCCCCCGTCTTCCCCCTGTCGATCCCCTAAAGTGTGCACGAGCCCGGTCATACATTCAGGAGCCTCTTCTGTCCGAACTTTTCCCCGTTCCCAGTAAAGGATGTCGATCATCTCTTACGGCCTGGACTTTCGCCCAAGGAAGAATGAAGTTTGTCCTGTTTCTCAGCTGATTTTACTGTTTACCCCATAACCCCACGGTTTCCTAGCATTCTTAGCTGATGCGCCCCCGTCAGCACGGCCGATCCTCTGGTTCAGCGCAACAACCCCCTGTGCGCCATCCCACCCCCCGAGTATGCTGTTTTCTTTTTTTGACCCAAAAACTAGTATTATTATTTCCCTTTGCCTCTATTTGCCAAACAACATCCCCCACCCCTCCTTCTGTCCCTTCTTAGAGTCCTCAGCCCGCACAGGCTCCAGCGACTCTTCGTTACCGGCTTTAAAGATAATCGATTTTCTCTGTTAATTGACCCTTCGCTTGTTTGCGACCCCCCCTTGAACGACTAAAGACCCCGCTCTCTTGCCAATGGGTGACCACACACCGAGGAGTCGTGATCAAATTTTTGACCTTCCAGAGGCGGCTCGTTTTCACCTTTTCCCGCATTGGGAGCACCTCTCCTTTTTTCCGTTGTTGCGCCTTGGCATAGATTCTTCCTCCGATTTCTCTAACTTCACCCAACCAAATACCGAATCGCCATTCTCGACCCCTTTACACCCTTCCTTTTTCCCCTCGTGAAGCCAACCTCCTCACTATCCTTGCCTCACTCTCTGGGTTCCATTCATTTTTTTCCCGTCTTTTGCACCATGTAATTAGGTCGTATGTGACCCTGCGGCAAACTTCCGTCGACATGTACACGATGCGGGTCGTCCCCGCTTCTTTCCTTTTCCTTGTTTGTTCAAATACCATCTGACTGATTTTTCTGTAGACGGAGACCCCTCTCAGTTCTACCCTTTTAGCCTTCCTCATCACTCTCCCTCCTAGTGAACTAGAATTATCATGTATATTTGGTCTTTCCTCAGGTTTCGGCTTTACTGTTATTGGATCGGGAAAGGGAGCCGAGCGGAAGATGCTCCGCCTGCTATGGAATTCTTTTCCATCAACGCCCGTTTTTATCAAAGATCACATCAG
>Ga0179593_1328769_pt1 | contig 10540 bp, 10 predicted proteins | sample CZODoug2_1_08_16_FD_185931 | JGI IMG/M metagenome (GOLD analysis project Ga0179593, IMG submission 185931) | Vadose zone soil fungal communities from Angelo Coast Range Reserve, California, USA - CZODoug2_1_08_16fungal (PacBio error correction) | ecosystem: Environmental > Terrestrial > Soil >... | reverse complement strand
TGAGATTTTCACATACTGTTCCGGCCAACCTTTTTCAATTTCGCTCCCCCCATTTTTACCTTACAGTGCCTTTTCCGTTTTGACCCCCTCATCATAACGTTCATCGTCATAAAATAGAAATCACTAAAGGCTGATTACTTCTGACCCAGTGTTTTCCTTTTACCGGGCCATGCTGATGCCCACCAACCTGCTCGTCGCGGCGCGGCTTAAAGCCCCACGATGTTTTTAGTCTACAGATTTCGGAAGTATCAGCCCCCCTTCTTATTTGCTTTGTCAAGACTACATTCTCGGAACCCCCAAAAAAGTTTCCGAAGCTTTATTTCCTTGGGGTTCCAAAATCCTAGCTTTTAGTTGCAAATTAGTCTTGAACCCACCCCCCTGATGTTCTTCCTCCCGCCCTTTTTATCTTAACCGCCACATTTCTTCATTCATTCGCAGATTTGTCAACTTTTCTTTGCACTTTAACCAGATAGGCCTGAGATTGCCGTTTCCTTTCATCCCACCACGTTGGGATCAAACCTCTCCGGAGTAGACTTTCTAAATTCTATGTAATTGAGATGTCAGTCTTTACCCCCCATTTACAAAGTCCACTCCACTTTTGGTTCTTTCGCCCATGAGGTCCCTATAACCGCAAGGACTTTCCCTTTTTCGTCCTCCAAGTCTGCATGTCCCAGTCTCCACGGCAAACTTACCTTTGTATAAGCCTTGAATTTGGTCCTGATAGAGAACAAACGCTTCATGGCCCAAGAAAAGATGAGTGGACCTCCACCTCTTGAGAACCTTTTTTCGGAAGCTATTTCCCTTTCCCTATTTTTTTTCTTCTTTCATTTTTCCCCTTTGTATCCTGAGTAATTAGACCCTTAATGCGTCCCTATAGAATTGTCAACCAGCAACCTTTTTGACCCTCTTCCCGCTCCATGCGTCCCAACAAAGGTTCCTCCTGACGATCCACACGCGTGACCCCCCCCAATAAACCATTATGTACAGAAACGCCCCTCGAATTTTTTGAATCTCCGGAATTCTTCCCTAACCTCCTGAGAAACTCCCTAGCTTTCCTCGTTCTGGTCGATAGAGAAATTGGCAGTTAGTTTTTTTTCCACGAAGCCTTTTTCCCCTCCTGGATATAGCACGCGTCCGCCCCCCCTCTGCGTGAATTTAAGCTATTCCCGGACCCCATCCTTACCCATTACTAGCTCCAGGCGCGCAAGCCCAACGAAGAGGAAAGCCTCAACCTTGAACAAATTCCCTCTCCCTTTTTCCCCAAATTCACCCCCTTTTTTTCCCCCGTTAATTCCCCGGATCTGCTACTCTTCTTTCTCCGCCGGTTTTCTACCTAGTCCGAGAAACAGACCCCCAGCTTCCCCCAAGCTCCTGTGCTTTCCTCCCCATCTTCGGACTCCCCAGAAGCTACTACCCCTATAGTTCTTGTCTACTTATTTGTCCTTCCATCCTTTATTCAAGCGCCGTCCTCCCCCGCTGAGAATGGTTTCATCGAAACCCTCACTTTCCTGGGTCCTTTCTATCTCTTATTTCCTTGAGGACTATGCAGCATCAGTAAGATTTTTCCCGCTGTCCAGCATCCAGATCGCTCCGCTTCCACGTTGGTTCTCATATCGTTCAGATCCCCTGAGACGTCTAGGAACGCCCCCCCTCAGCTGGGACATCGGTTAGATGCTTGCCCTTCTTTTATCCCAGCACTCTTCGGAACTCCGGCGAAGTACCACCGTGCCCTCTGGTAGCATGTACAGACTAAGCGTCCTGATGGAATTCGTCAGTAGCGCTCCCTCCTTCTTCTTTTTCCTGAAATCAAGTGAAAGAGAGGACTGGCGACCAGCTCCGCCAATAGACAAACGTTTAGAAGGCCCAGTAAGACGTACACCCTTTTCGACCTTCCTCCTTCTTTAGCTTGCTTTTTTGAACTAACATGAGACAAAGGAAATTCAGGTCGCTTCCCCTAAACTTAGACGGAAAGTACCCCTCTCCCCCCCTTCCCCAGCCTGAGTTGAAACACATAAACGAAATCCTCGTCACGGGTTTTCTGACCTTCCGAGTTCTCCATGTCTACATCCTCGAGCGTCTCTTTCCCTACAGCCTCTCTCTCCATATGTCCCCTATGCCTTCTTTAATTGAACGTTCCGTATGAGCAGAAACCATAGCCGAACGATTCAGCCAGGCGGCAGCCTTCTTTTCCGAAGGATCGCGTACCGTGTCAACCGCGCGGCTGATGAAATCAGACTTTCCCACAAGGCAGGATTCCGCGGAATTTTTTTTCTTTCTTTTTTCCTCCTTTTCTTTAAAGTCGTTTTGATCCCGGAAGTTTTAATCAAGCTCAAGTACTGCTCTTTACATCGATGTTGTAAGAAGATCCACTTCTAATGATCTCCCCCTCTCAGCCTTCCCTTTCAGGCCCTGCTCCATTATGCCTAGTCTACGTTTTTTGCGATGTTTCTGCCTGCCGTCAAGGCCTCTAACATGATGTTTCGAAACCCCGTGAAGTCGATAGCCCTGGCCAGGGAACTCTCCCCCCCCCTCCCCTTCCCCCTTCCCCCTCCCCTTTTTTGATGACTTATTTTCCCCTGTGTTGTTGTTGAGAGAGTTTCATGACCTGGTGAATTGTTTTTGGGTCCTTTTTTCCCGGTATGTCAGCCATTGCGTAGGTTGCGCTTTCTTCCTCCTGTCTGATGATCTTGAAGCCCCACCATCGACATGCCTTTTTAGTTCGCCTCGGGCTACATGGTCTTATGAAGGAGTAGTAATTCTTTTATATCCCTTTAGTGTTCATCCTTTGAGATCTGTAATACTCTCCCCCTCCCCCTCTTACCGTTCTAGTGCATGCTGATCCTGCTTCAATTCCTGGCATCAGGCCTTTTCAATCCCCTGGCAGATGTCAAGAAGCCCTAGAGACGTGATTTTAAACCAGAGCTATCTGACAGGTGGTCCCCCTTTTTCTCCTCTTCCCGGAAAAGTTACACTTTTTTGCCCCCGTTCCCATTCCGTCCTTCGTGCAAGTTCCCGGACTTTGAGGTGTTGAGAGGAATTAATGCAATCACCCCCCAGTCCCTCTGGGAACGCCTTTTTTCGATCCCTCCTGAGTTATTAATCTCCCCCTGTTTGTTTGTGACCATTCCGCCACCCCGCCGTAACTTTGCAAGGCGTGTCAAAAGATTGTTTCTTCCCTTGAGCAGCCTTTTTTAAGTGGCTAGGTACGAGTCGTTCATGTCCTTCTTTTTACCCGCGGAAGTGTGCCTTGCCATTATCGTCATTTTTTGACTCAAGTTTCGCAGTATTCCTTGGAAGACACCTTTCGCCCATTTTCAGTCGGTCTTTCAGTTTCCCCTTTCTTCCAAGTGGAGAGGGGATTTCTTAACCATCAGCGTGTCTTTCCCCTACTGTCCTTGGCCTCTCCGCCCTTGACGCTGATTACCAATTTCGGGTTGCTAGAGAGTTAAAAGAAGATTAACAGTTAGGTTGTTGTGCTTCTTTGAAGGTGTTTGAATCCTTTGTAGTTGGACTCCCGTGCTGGTGACCCCAGAATCCTGTACTTCTCTAAATTGAAGGCAATCCTCTGATTTGGCGACTTCTTCCCCTCTTTTTTCTAGAACTTTTCCTTTTGAGCCATCTTTTCTATCTTCTGGTTTGATCGGAGGAAGCCCCCTCGGACTTTTTCCCGCCGTCTCCCCCCCCCCCCTGATCGACGCTAATCTACTCCTACGCTTTTCTTTTCGCATCCCTGCCCTCTTGTCCGTCTGAGGTAAGATTTCTCACTTTCGGACTCCCCGTACAGAAATTACCTTTCATTGACCCGTGTACCTTTTTCGTCGTCGGTCGCTCCGACGACGGACTTTTATTTTTTTTATAACCTTTTACTTCCCGTTCTCAAGCTGTGTCTCTCTGCCCCAGTATTATAACCGCTGGTAAAAGAGATTCGGCTTTGAATTCCCCCGTGTTTTGACATTGCGGACTTTTTACACGGATCGCAGGTTAAAGATTAGCACCCTCTTTTGTCTGTGCTTCTTTGGATTCCTCTACTGTTAGCGAGTGATTTCTTCGCGAGGAATTCACCAGACTAGTGTTTTCCTTCCCCTCCCGTCTCAAAGATTTTCCACGCACGGCGTATTTTCCCTTCTGTTCCCCACTCCCCTCACGACCCGCAACTAGGATGTTAGTTTGCTCGATCATGAGAATCCCCGGACCTAAGGTCTCCTCTCTTTTTTTTTTCCCCCCCAATTCCTTTTTTTTCGGTAAGCATTTGTCCGTGTTCCTGACTGGCGTGTTCAGCATTGATCCCGCCATATTTACGCGATCTATAATTTAGGACTTCCTGATATCTTTTGTGTTTTCCCCTTTTCTTACCCTTTTTTTTCCAAACCCACACCCTCCCCCCCCATATCATGCTAATCTGCTTGGAATGCCTTGCGCTCGCCGCGGTTTCTTTAACTTTCAAATCGTGTAGACCCGAATCCCCCTCAAAACGTATTGATTTCTGAATTTTTTGTTGCTCCCTCCCTTTCGCAACCAGCCTCCTGGACCCCAACGTTCTCTTTCCCATATATCTGCCCCAATGAAAGACCACTTAATTTTTTTTCCCCCCTGGTGCGTTAAGCCCCCTTTACACCTTCCCTCTTCTAATTAGAAGTATTCCCAAGGTTATTTACATTCTCATTGAGAGACAGATTTAACGGAGACCGGTCGTCTGTGACCAGTGGAAGAAAGTCCCCCCTTCTCCTACTTTGCCTTCCTCACACTTTTGTTACCGAGCCCGTCCCTGAAGAGAAGTCCTGTTTGGGACAACAACTTTTCTCATCCCTCTTCTTTCGCAAACACTGTCTTCTAATCACTGGCTTCGCGCTTTTTTGTCCAGAGAATTAGTCAGAGCAGACGAGAGCTGTGCAGTCCCTTTCGTCCAGTCTTCTCAAGCGTTCTCCCTCTCTCTCCTCCCTCCGAGTTCCTTGTGTTCGGAAAAGCAGTGCTCGTACCATTACCCAGGGACCACTTAATTATACACGCGATAATAAGCCGTGATTATTTTTTCAGCCGTTCTGCTTTACTTCTTTTTTTGCATTCTTTAATTCCACCTGACCTAAAATTTAGTCTTTTCAATTTCAGGTCGGTGGTCCCAATAATTCTCCTTATGTACTCCCACCTTTTTGATAGTATACCTTGACCTTGTCCTTTTCCCTTCCCACCCCCTTTAGCTGCCACCTATGGCATTGGAATTTTTTCTAAATCCGACTGATTGATTGTCTTGTCGCCAAAAATGCCCTAATAAGTCCCTAGGAGCTTCTGTTTTTTTTTTCGTCCGGGCCCTTTATTTACCCCCCCACTCCTGCCTTATCGTCCTCTTCTCCTTAAAAACGCTTGTAGAAAGTATAATCCTGAATGTTTCAGCACTGTCCACCCTCTTCTTAGACAGTATAAGACCGAAGACGTTCTCTTCAAACAACGTCGCCGCCCGATTTTATTATATGAAGGATGTTTGAATACTTTCTCTTTTGACTTTTGGGCACCCCCCCCCCCCCCCAACGTCTAGGAGTTGTTTTGCTCGGTAAAGCCCCCCCCCTTTTCCCCGAAAGATTTGGAAGTGACACGACATCTTCTTTCCCCCGACGTTTCTCCTTTGAAACTTTTATTCCGGTCTCACTTATATCAAAGGGAATTTTACCTATACTCCTTCTCTGACAATTCTTTATTGTATTAGCTTTCTGTTATAGCTCTGACCTCCACCCATTTTTTTTGACCCATTCCGCATTTGTCTTGCATTTTGAAGATCTTCTGAGGAAATAACACTTTTCTCCCCCTGTCCTTCTGCTGGCTGGCGTTCCACTGCCTGTGATAAACCAGCTCACTCCCATACGTCCTGGGAAATTTGTACATTTTTTTTTCCCCTTGGACACGATTTACTCCCCCCTCCCGACCCTCTGCGCTTGCATCCAATTACACGACTTCCCTCCCCCTCAGCTATTCTTTCCCCTTCTTTGAGGTTATTAGTGCCTTTTTCCAGGTATAACGTTACACCCCAAGAAGTAGAGTGTCCTTTTCCGAATCGTTTCTTCCCTCAAAATCCAACACATCTGTAGCCTCCCCTCACCCCTTTGCTCAAGCGCACACCAAAGGTGTGTCGACCCGTCCCCTGGACAAATCCCCTCCCACCTTTGAAGGCCCCCCTCTAAGGCCTTTTCTTCTAAATTCCGCTCTCACCTCTACCTAGTCCTCGTTCTGTTTATCTTAGAGATATGGCCATTCCCTGCAGCATCTTTCTGTGAACTTTTATTATCCTCTCAAGTCCCTTCCTTACCACGATGTCCATAAGATGAACCTATCCCCCATACATTAGACTCGCCATCTAGATGACTCCCCTCCCTTACTACTCTTTCCCCCCCTGAGTTTTTCCCCCCTTCCCAGCGCCCCTTCACCCTTTTTCCGTTCGTTAAAACATCTTCGTCTCCCATAGATGTTTTTATCTTAGGTCTATTTGTTTCCCTTAACAGAAGTTAAAAGACTTGTAATCCTTTTATGCTTAGTCTTCCCCTTCTTTTATCGACAACAGCTTCCCTAACTATTTAACTAACTCGTGTTTTTTACTTTCTTTTGCCTCGTACCACCAGTGATAGATGATTCAAGACCGAAAATTTTTTTCGGCCCTGGAGGTTCTTCTGCAGATCTCCCTTCTATTTTCTGATTCAGTTGTTACCTTTTCTTTCAGTCATTCCGAGTTAGTTCCGTTAAATCAGATCTCGCATTATGAGCCTTACGAGAGCTACGTCGCAGACGAAGAAATTTTTTTGACAGAGTGATCTTCCCTTCCTTTTTCATGGTATGCTGACTTCTTTCACCCACGAACCTACTTTTTCCCGCAACTGCTTTCATCAAACTTATCTTCACCCCATCGACTTTTTTTGACTTGAAATGAAATCCTGGGTGACCCCCCCGAGCTTAGAAAGACCTTGTCCCTAGTTTCGATCTCCCTCCCCCCCCCCCCAAGATTTCTTCGAACGCATAAATCTCTTCTTCTTCCATCTGAACTCTCCGCGCCACAGTTGTTTCATATGTAAGCAGCGAAAGCACTTTTCCCTTGAAGATTGTCTTCCATCGCAGTGACATCGCCATTTTTTTCTCCTCCCATTTTTTGCCCCCCCTTGAACCCGTTACCCTTTCTTCAGTTCCTGACCTCGTCACCTTAGAAGTTGCAGCCAAGCAACCTCGGTTGTCCCCACAAATGCCTTCGACTTTTGTTGTCGTGTCCCCCCCGAACTTAACGTCTTCAATTTTTTCTAAACCCGTTCTATCATACGCCTAGCGTGCTTTCCCCCGAAGAAGATGCGGCCACGAAGGAAGCTCGGGTCCGTATGAGTGCCCATCATTTTGGTCTCCCCCTTCTCCGACCTCCTTCCTCTCCTGTTTATCGGCTCCTCCTCCTGGATCGCCGTGCCCAACGCCTGACTTTTTTTGATGAAATAGCTTTCCACCGCATCGAGGGAAGAAAGAGAAGGGTCGTGAATTGTTTTTCCCTTCTTTTTTTTGTTTTTTTTTTTTTATGTGTGTGTGCCCCTTCTTCTTGCCAGACATTTGTTAAGCATTAAGCCAATTCGCTACTAGTCTCTGAGTTGTCTTTCAAAAGATAGACTTTTATGCTGAGCCAAGACGCGATACATCATTACTGCCGAACTTCCCCCTCCCCCCTTTTTAGATTCCCATCTCTTTCTTCTCTGTTTTCATTCCCGTTGATCATTCAGCCACAATTTTTGATCCCTCTCGTTTACGCGACCCCCATAGTAGACGAATTGAGCCCTTTCCCAAACGACGGAACATTCCCCCTTTCATTAATACTCCTCTTCCCCTTCCTTACCGTTGTTTTTTTTTCTTATCTCTCTAGAACGATTTTTCCTTTTTTTCCCCGTGAGTTGTATTTTCCCGGTGCGATTCCGTCCCTATCCCTTTGTAGGACTAAGGTCGCTCGGAATCCTTTATGATTTTATCCAACCTCTGCCTCGTGGTCCCCCTTCCCTAAATGTCAGATTTTTTAAGGGTGTCAGACGATAGCTTCTTGATCTCATTTATTCTTTCTCATCATCCGATTTGCTGGACCAATTCAGAAGAAAGCTTCTCTCTGATGCTCGTTTAATTCCTTTCCTTCCCCCTGAAAAATTAGGTCCCCTATTCCAAATTTCGATTTCTTCAGCGGAGACTTGACCCCCCCCCCCCCTTTCTTTTTGCTAAATCCTTCATTGGCAAGCTCTCTTCCTTACGTAACCCTCTGGGATGCCCTCTTACCATCGTTCGCAGTAGCTTGAGCTTATTCCTCGAGGTTATCCACCTCCCTGCAACTCCCTCCTTACCTTTTCTTCTCCATTTTACGGACTTCCTGCTGTTCTATACTTCCCTCTCTCGGCCCCTTTTTTATCCCCCCAGGACGGCTTTACCGTCAGCATGGAAAGGACCCACGGGACGAAGTGGTCCGTATACTACGTTTTCTGGTTACCTGTGACATGACTCGGTTCTTCCTGGCTCTACCGTTACCCTTGAAGGATGAGGTGTTTAAGCCTGCTATTTCTCAGTTCCCCTTTCCTCTCAACGCCTCCCTTTTAATTTATTGCCTTCCTTTTCGGTAACGAGACACACGTTTGGCTATGGAGAGGCCGACTTAATATACTCTCTTATTGGTCGACCCCCCCTCTTACAGCATTTCTCCTCTCCCCTCGATCTTTCCGCGGCTTGAATGAAGAGTGTCTAGACGACTACTGGGGTTCCCCTCTTTTGGTGACCGACATGCCTTTTGAAGGGCCTGCGTTGTCCGATAGCTTCCTTGGTGCGAAGAAGGATCTTCTGAAGAGTTTCCGCTCTTCTTCTACCCACTATTCTTGGTCTCGGCCGTCTATAGCAGGAGGAGCATCAGGAGATCCTGCTAGGAGTTCTCCCAACTCGGGACTGTTGATGATGCCTTTAACAAGACGTCAGACCTCTTCATATTATATCCTCCGAACTTCCTCTTTATGCGCCCCCTTCCCCCTTTGTACTTCCCTTCGTCTCGTTCTCCCTTATGGGTCCTCATGCAAATCCACTTCCCTTGAAGGAAGTTCATCGTTTTCCTTTTGGCCCTGACCAGGGATCTCATCCCCAAATTTGACCCTAGTGGACGTTTATTTCACCCAGGTGGGATCTTCTTCCTTTCCAATACACCCTCTATTCAATCTTTTGGCTTCTTTTTACCGGAACCCAGTTGTTGTTTACGCCCCGTTTTTGTCAAATGTTTTCCGAGTGCGCCTCTTGTAAGATCCTTCTTGGTGTCTTCTATCGAATTAGGTAGAGGTCTTCGAGCTTCATCCAACTCAAATGTTTTCTTACCTTTAGAATCCATCTTACACTGCCCTTCTTCTTGTTGGCTACTTTTTTCCCCCCCCTTTGGAATATGTCCTCTTTTCTTCTACCCGCCCCTTGGCTCGATCGTTCTAGCGTCTTTAGATCCCCCCATTACTGAGAGACTCATTAAATTCTTTCTCCCCCGGCCCCAGTTAAGACCTCCTTGTTTTTTTTTTTCCTTCGGTTGTGAAGTGTTAGCCTTTTTTGGTTGTGCCCCCCTTTTTTCCCTCTGTTGTCGTTCCTATTATTTCTGTTTTTTCCGGTATTTCCACCCTATTGCCTATGACCCCCCTGTTTTTGTCTTCCTTATTGGGATTTCCTTAAGGCTCTTAACCCCATCCCTATCCTTCCCCAATATTTTCCCTGATCTATGTCTGGCTTTTCCTTGACTCTTTTTCGGCCTTGGTCTTGCAGCGCCCCCAGTCGTTGGCTTATCTTTCCAAGATTACAATTTCCCCCCCTTGCCACATCTACCATTGTAATTTGCGTGTAGAAGGGTGTTTATTCCCTGCATCCCAGGCGTCCCCTGGACGATTGTTCCCTTTTTCATTTCTTCTCTTCAACCAATGCGAACCTTTCGGTACTTTTTTACCAAGTGTGTAGGGTCTAGATTTAGAGACTTGAGCAATTTTTTCCGTATAAGTCTTTACAGTCCCCCTTCTTCATTTTTTTCTCTCCCCGCCCGCCCGGAGCCAGGTTTTATGATCTCCCTTTTGAGTCGAGTTCTGGAAACCCCCTTTCCTTTTCCCTCCCTTTCACCTTTTGCTTTACCTCTCCCCTCCCCTCCGCGAACTACCTTCAGTTTTTGGTTTTGGCCAAGAAACCCACGGGCAATTTTCCCCCCTCTTTTCTTAGAAAAAGACTTCATTTTTTTGACTTCTCGGCTCCTTTTCGCTCCTAGTCGGATGAGCCAAGTATCTCCTCCTTCCTTGAGGGTCCTTACGTAATCATGATAGTAGTCGTTTCTCCCCCGGTGGGACGTATGTAGAGCCTCGACTATCCTCTGTTTAACCTTCCTCTTCACCCAATAACAATTTTTCCCCAATTCCTTTTACTTCCCCTGCAGATTGCTCAACGTTGCCCCTTTTCTTTTGAGATGTTAGAAGTCCTTTCCGGCTTCCCCTTCTTGTTCAACTCCCTTCATCACCCTCTTGCATCGACAGATTTTGGCCCACTAAGTCGA
>Ga0179593_1664734_pt1 | contig 10541 bp, 14 predicted proteins | sample CZODoug2_1_08_16_FD_185931 | JGI IMG/M metagenome (GOLD analysis project Ga0179593, IMG submission 185931) | Vadose zone soil fungal communities from Angelo Coast Range Reserve, California, USA - CZODoug2_1_08_16fungal (PacBio error correction) | ecosystem: Environmental > Terrestrial > Soil >... | reverse complement strand
TTCTTTTTTTTCCTCCTTGGAGAAACGGAGCGAGCAGAATGCCCTCTTCTTTTTTTTGTAACGCCTCTTCTTTACCCTTTTCCCTCTTTCCCCTGTCTCCCCCCCCGTTGAAAAAGAGGGGCTACGTAGATTTCCCACCGCGGATGTGCCCTCCTTCTCCCTTTCCCCTGCTATCTCTCTCTTTCCTTCCATCTTTTTTTTGTATCTCTTTTCTCTTTCCCCTCCCCCCTCATGCATAGGGGAAGCAGCGGGGGAATCGAAGTAGCCCGCTTTTTCACTTTTTCGTGGTCCCTTGCTGCTCCGTCCCTCTTTTTTTCCTTCCCGTGATGGGAGAGCTACTGGCGGGCATTTGCTCTTTTCCCCCTTTTCCCCGCCTACCTAGCCGGTGGTTTCTTTTTTTTTTTTTTTTTTGCTGTTAGAAGATAGGATAGAGAAAGATCTCAATTTTTTTTTTTCTACCTCCTTGTTGGTGGTTTTTTTTCTTTTTTTTTTATATTAATGGAGAGGAAGGAGGGAAAGGGTAAGAACAAACGTCGCCGGTGCCCTCTTTCTCTTTTTTCCCTGCTGTCTTCCCCGCGACGTAGGGATTTTGTGTTCCCCCCTGACCTCCAGGTATGGCAACAGGCCCCCTTTTTCTTTCATTTCCTTCCCCCCCCTTATGACGTCATCGGTGCTTCTTTCTTTTCCTCGCAGGAGGGAAGGAGTTACACCCTGCGTGGCTTTTTTTTTTTTTTTCGCTTTGTATCGCCCTGTGGTCTCTTCCCTTTTTTTTTTCTCCCCTTTTCTTGTTCGCGGGATGCTGGTCGTGTGGAATTAGCGTTTCTGCTGCTGATGTGCTTTCTCTTCTCATCATTTCTTTTTTTCTCTTTGAATACTTTCGTACCCTCCCCCCCTCCGAGAGGATCAAGAGGTGGAGGACGTATTAAAGCAAATTCTCCTGCTCCCGTTCGATCCCCCTCCCCCCCCCTCTCTACATAGAAGATTGGCGAGCGCGGGGGGGTTTTTCTTCCCCCTTTTTTTTCATCTGCACTGGTTTTCTTCGCTGTGCGGTTCCCGTGCTGGCTTTCGTTTGGATGCGAAAAGGCGGCGAGGTGGTATCTTTCTTTTTTCTTTTTCCTCACCGCTTTTCCTTTTTTCAATCCTGTTCGTCTCTCTTTTCTTCCCCCCCTTCCTGTGGAAGTGAGAAGCAATGAGCAAGGGACTTTTCTTCCCTTTTCTTCTTTTTTTTTCCCCCTTTAGCACCTCTTCTGAAATAAGGTGGGACTTTTTCCTTTCACTGAGAGGTAAAGTAGTATTAAAGAACTGGCTCCCCCCACGCCCCTTTCACTCAGTTTCCTCGAATTTTCCTCGGGAGGGAGATGGATTTTTTTTTTCTTCTTTCCCTGCTGTGTTCCCGTCGGTACGGCGTTTTTTCCTTCCCCTTCCAAATGAAGAAAGTGAGCTGTTCTCCCTTTTTTTTCTTTTTTCTTTTTTGCTTTCTTTTTTCTCCCCCCCCGAATAAAATGATACGAGAGATTGCGGCCCCCTCTTTCCTTTCCTTTCCTCTCCCTCCCCGGCGCCGGTCCCCCTTTCGGAAGAAGGGACTTTTTTTTTCCGTGTCTTGTCGTCCCCTTTTTTTCCCCTGGGTGACTTAAACACGCCCTGCTCTTTCCCTCCCCCTTTTCTTTTCCCTCCTTTTGAAAGCTGTGTTTTCCTTTCTCTCTTGAGATCAGGGAAATGTTTAACGGCATTTTTCTTTTTTTTCTTCGCCTCGGAGCGACTCCCCTCTCTTCCTTTCACCGAGCTTCGCCAGAGAAAGCAGTGCGCAAGGCGCGCTACTTCGCCTTTTCCCCCCTACCCTTACGGTCCCCCCTCTGGTTGGACTCGGGGCTGTATTTTTTCGGGAGGCACACTTTTTTTTTTTTTCTTCGCCAAGCACGGGGCGGGGGCGTTGGCCTTTCCCCCCCCTTCCTCTTTTTCCCCCCCCCTCCTTTTTTTTTTTTTCGATGATGAGAATGTCTCGCGTTTTTTTTTTTTTTCTTTCTCCTTTTGCCGAGAAAGCAGGTTGACAAAACGAGAGCGTTCCCCCCCTTTTTTCTGTGACGCGCTTCGCTACTTCTTTCTTTTTCCCCCCCCTTTTCGAAGCATAGTGAAGAGATAAAAATAGGCTTCGTCGAGCTCCTTCCCCCTCCTTTCTACCGGAAAGTCATTTCCTCTCCCCCCCAGGTAAAGGATATAACGGGATCTTGCCTTTTTTTTCTTCCCAGCCCTTCCTCCTTTTTTTTTTTTAGCAGGGTTCTTTCTTCGGGCGGTGGGTAAGAAACAGTACGAGCGCCCCCCCTCCCCTTCCTCCCCTCACTGATCGCCCCCTTTTTCTTCTCCCTTTAGGCACGCCCAATTAAAGAGAACGTCGGGGCGCACCTTTTTTCCTTTCTTCCTTTCCAAGCCGACGACCTTTTCTTCCGGAGATCAGGACCTTCTCCCATTCTTGTCGGTTCTCTTTACAGACGAGTCGAAGTGGTCAAACAACCACTTTTCTTTTTTTTCTCCGCTCTTCCCCGCCACTCCTTTTTTTTCGGTGAATAAGAGTTCGTGAATACTCCCTTTTTCCCTTTCCTTCTCTGCTTTCTCCGTACGAATCTTTTTTTTTCCTCACCTAGTAAAGAGTAGAGAAAAGTAAGCGACAGCTCCTTTCCTTTTTTTTCTTCTTCTCTCGATGACGACGAAAGGATTTTCCCCCTGCTTCAAGACAGATTATGAGAGAAGATCAACCCCCTTTTTTCTTCCCCTCCCCCCATCCTCCAGGCGGTTGAGCGCTCCTTTTTTCATCTCCGATGAAGGAGATGAGAAGAGCGTTGTTTTTTTTTTTTTCTTTCTTTCCTCTGTTCTCCCCCCTTGCTCGACGGCGTTCTCCGCTCTTTTTTTCATACGTAAACAAAGTTGGATTGATACCGATCTTAGATCTTTTCTCTTTCCACTTCTCTTTCTTCCCCCTTCGCCCAACGGCGGGCCCTCCCTGTACCGGACAGATCGGCCAGGACGGCCACAGAAGCAGCAGACACTCCCTTCCCCTCATTCCCCCCCTTTTCCCCGAGCCGATCGACCATTCCCTCCAAAGGGGAGATCCCTTTTCCCCTTTCTATTCCCTATTCCTCCAGACGAAGAGGATGCGCAGCTGCCTTTCTTTTTCTTCCTCTTCCCGAGAAAAAAAAAAGGATACGAGCCAGCTGACGTCGTTCTCTCCTTTCCCCCATGATCCTCTCTCCTTTGATGTTCAGCACCTGGTATCTCCCCCTACCGAGGTAGAGGTGAGGTAGAGAACCGAATATTTTTTTTTTTCTCTTTTTTTTTTTCCCTCCCTCTCCCCAGGTCCGGAGACGGCGACACCACCCTTTTTTCCCTCTCTTTTTGAGATCGGTATAGAGGAAAGATCTAGAACCTTCCTTTTTCTCCTGACCATTCGTGTAGGAGTCGTCGGCTCCTTTCCCCTTCTCCCTCTGCAGATGAAGAAAGGAGATAGAAAATAAAGGAAGATGTACAGACGCTCGTCCCTCTTTTTTTTTCCTCCTTCCCCCCTCCGGGATAATTCGATTCCCCCGCTGTCTTTTCTCTTTCCTTTCCCAAGAGATATATATATTTGAATATAATAAGTTGTGTTGTGGAGGAGAGATCGCTTTTTTTTTTTTCTTTTTTTTCCTCTTTTTCATCGACGTTAGCCCGTTTTTTCCTTCCCAGTCTTACGAGCGGCTGGGAAGACGGGCCGTGATTTTCCTTTTTTCCCCCCTTTTTTTACTGTGCGCCTACTTTTTTTTCTTTCCGCAAAAGTGGAGTAGTGTGTGAAATGTTCGAGATCTCTTCCTTTCCCCCGCTCTTTTTTTTGGAATTCCGCGCCCGCGGTCCTCTCTTGGGTTTTCTATACTGGAGAGTAAGGCTGGAAAGGGTTACTCCCCCCCCCTTTCCTTTTTTTTTTTCCCCCCCCCCTCTTCTTTCACCTCACTCTCCCCTTTCCCCTTTTGGTGCGCAAGGACATAAAGGTGATGAAAGAATAGATTCTTTTTTTCCCCCCCTTTCTTCCTTCCCTATAGATCGTCTTTTTTTATTTCGCGGCGGGAAGGAGTTAACCCTGCCGTTCTTTTTTTTCACTGTTCTCCTATGTATCGCCCCTTTCTTTTTTTTTCTTTTTCGTGTGACGGTCGATCGGCTGCGGGTTTCTCTTTTTCTTTTTTTCTTTCCCTTTAAGATAGGGAAGGGAATGAGATCATTCCTTTCGCGGCGGGCTCATCCTTCCCCCCTTCCTTCTCCCAGATAGAAGAGGAGGAGAAAGCGTGGCGGATCCCCCTTCTTTTTTCATTTTGTCGATCCCTTTTTTCCCCCCTCTTCGCAATAAAAGATGGAGGAATAGGACGGCACTCCCTTCTTTTTTTTTTTCCCGAGGCGGGCTTTTTTTTTTTACCCCCCCCTTGGCCGGCGGTAGGAGTGGGGATGTCTCTTTTTTTTTTTTATCTTTTCCCCTCCTCCCCGGTGTGACGGCGGGTATTATCTTCCTTCTCATGAGTAGTCGTACATCGCTAAGAACGCTTCCTTTCCTTTTCCCCTTTTGTCCTCTCTCCGGGCGCGACGATTTTTTTTTTCTCCCCCCGCGGAGAAGATTAGTAAGGGGGGGCGGACGCCGCGCCCCCTTTTTTTTTTTCTTGTTCCCTTTCCTTAAAGGAAAGGCGTCTTCTTCTTTTTTTTCCAAGTGGAGTGGCTAGAAGCTTCCTCTTTTCTTTTTTTGGGGGGGTGAACCTTTTTTTTTTCCCCTCTAAGGGAAAAGAAAGTTAAAATAGTGAGCGAACGTGAGAGTTTTTTCCTCCTCTTCTCCTGCGTTTCAGTTGTGGATGTTCGAACTCTTTCCTACCCCCTTCACCCCTAGCGATTGAGACAAAAGTATCTTCCTTTTTTCTCCTCCCTCCCTCTTCTTTGGGCGGATCAGGTCTTCTTTTTTTTCTGAGAGTGAAGATCGTACGGGGTGCTTCAACCCCCTTCTTTTTTTTTTTCCCCCCCCCCTCCGAATCTCGACTAAGCTGTTGTTCTGCCTCTTCCTCTCGGGAGAATCCGGACCGGTTTACCGGCATGCCGTTCGACTGACGTTCCTTTTCCTTTTTTTTTTTTCCTCCCTCTTTGAGCGGGCACGAGTTTTTTCTTTTCCCTCCCCTTTTTTTTCCTTCGCGAAGCGCGGCACATCGCCAGCTGGCGCTTCCCTTGTTTCTTTTCCTTTTGCCCCCTTTTTTTGTTCTCGGCACGCTTTTTCCCTTTTTCTTTCTTTGACGCGGCCAAAAACGCGTCTTGCCACTCCCTTTTTTACTCCTCTCCTCTTTATGAATCCCCTTTCTCCTCCAAGAAAACGTGGAGTTGAGAACCAGCGTGCCTTTTCCCCCCCTCTTTTTTTTTTTTTTTTGTTTTTTTTTTTTTTTTCCCTTCCCCGCTCCCGGCCAGGTTGGGAGATGGTTGGCCGAGATTTCGACGAAGAGCTTTTCCTTTTTTTTTCCCCCCACCTTTCCTTAGTAGCTGAGAAAAAGTCACCCTTTTTTTCTCCCCCCACCTTTAAAGGATATAAGCCGATATTGATTAGTGGAGGGCTTTTTCCTCCCTTTTTTTCACCCTCTTAGGTTGCCAGAGAAGGTTCTTCCGGTGTTGAAGGCCCCCTCCCTCTCCACTTTACAGACCAGTCCCTCCCCTCCTTTCTCCTTCCGATTTGAGGAGAGAGAAAGTAAGAAAAATTAAAGCTCCCCTTTTTTTCTCCTCCCTTCCTTCCTTTTGTTTCCTCGTCGACCCTCCTCCCCTTCCCGAGAGCGCAGGCGATAAGGACGAGCCCGCTCACTGTCTTTTCTTTTCCCCTTCCTTCCCCCTTTTACCTGTTCCTTTTTTTTCCTGGCGTTCACACCAAGAAAGCGTCCCTTTTTTTCTCCTTTTTTTTTGAGCACCGCCACTCCCCCTCCTTTTTTCTTTTTTCGATACGCCGTTTCGTGAAATACGACGGGATTTTCTCGCTTCTGAACCCAACAGGAAGAATCTTTTTTTTTTCCCCTTTTCGCCTAGAGTAAAAGAGGAGAGAAAGTCCGCGTCCCTCTTCCCCCCCCCTTTTTCCGAAGCGTCGTAGCGATGCCGACTTTTTCCCTCTCCTTTCCCCTATGGAACAGAGTAGAGGAGAATTTCTTCTCCTCCCTCTGCTCTCCCTTTTTTTTTAACCCACCTCGCCTCTCTCTCTTCGGCCCAGGTTGAAGCGAAGCCACGGGATCCCCCTGAAAACTTGCCGAGGACGGCGATGTGCTCCCTTTTTTTTTTTCTCTTTTTTTTAACGGGTTCCAACACGGGGATAGACGGAGGACGCCGTTCCTTTTTTTCCTCCCGTCTTTTTTTCTCTGGAGATCTTGCGAGCGGGTTCGTTTCCGCCTTTACCTTCCCCTCTTTCTTCTTGCCTTCTTCCCTGACTCCCAGAGCAGCAGAACCCTTTTTTCCCCTTTCCCCTCCTATCGTGACCAAACCGAAGAGCCAGGGGAGAGCTTCAGTCCTCTTCTTTTTTTTCTTTCCCGCCCCTCCTTCGGCGCGCCCGGCAGGTTCCCTTTTCCCCCCCCCAGTGATACGAAAGGTGAAGTAGTACGATCACCGCTCCCTTTTTTTTTCTTCCCTCCTTTTCTCCCAAGAGTAATCCCGACCGATTTTTTCCTCCCTTTCTTCCTTCCCCTTCTTCTTTGGAGGTATGTCAGAGGGTAGGCGGACGTGTGTTCGTACCTTTTCCCCTTTTTTTTTTTTCCTTCCTCCCTTTTACCCACCCACCCCCCCTTTGTTGTTTCTTCCTTTTTCCTCGCTTTGAGATCGTTCGAGCCCGATCTCGAAAACAGCTGTCTTTAACTAACACCGGCTGTTCTTTTTCCTTTCTCCCCCGGAGCCGAGAGAATGAAAGCAAAGAGCTATACACATCCACTTTTTTTTTTTTTTTTTTTTCCTTTCCCGGCTTGAATTCGAACACCGTGAAAAAGCTTGCCTTCTTTTTTCTCGGGGCGGGCTACGGCCAGGACAAAGAGATCTCTATCGTTTCCTCCTCCCCCTTTTTTTTCCTCTGGTCCCCCTCCTGTCGGGGCAAGCTTCCGTAGCACGATTGTTCAAGGTGTTCGCCTTTTTTCTCCTTTTTCCCCTTCCTTTCCTCTGGGAGGCTTAGTGATTGGGAGAGCTTCCTTTCTCTTTTTTTTTTTTCCCCTTCACCCCCCCCCGAAGTCCGCTCACGCCTGTTTTTTTTTCTTTTCTTCGTGTTTGCTGTTAGAGATCGGCTCGAGACACGATCTTTCCCCCCCCCCTTTTCTCCTCCCCTTCCTTTTTCTCGTTGGTGTGGGTCGCGTACCGTTCTTTTTTCCTTTTTTTTTCCCCCCGTCCCGCAGACACGGATGAAGAACCGCAATCTTAGTGGGCGCGACCCTCCTTCCCTCCTTTTCTGGGTTTTTCCCTCAAGGACTCCAGGTTCTTTTTCCTTTTCTTGTGCGCGGTGATCGACGACGTCTCTTTTCCCCCCCCCCCTCAATCCTCCCCCCCGCGGATTTCTCCCCTAATGCTCCTCTTTCCCCTGGTTTTTTTTTTTTGTCACCAGCCTGTGGCTTTTTCCTTCCCCCTCTTATTCGACATGCTGGATCTTCTCCTTTTTTTTTTTCCCCCTCCTGCTGGTTCGCGGGATGCTGGTTCGTTTCATTTTTTTCTTTTCTTGTTCGATCGGGAAGATTTAATGAGATAATAATAGGCGCTCTTTCTCTTTCTCCGACACGAAACATCTTTTTTAAGAGAGGATAAAGAAGGGTTTCTTCCTTTTTTTTCTTTCTCTTTTCATAGGATAGAAGAGATCCACGTTTTTTCCCTTTCCCCCACCCCTACGATGGAGATAGGGAGGAAAGATTTCTCTCCCTTTTTTTTCCTTCTCCCGTTTTGGATTGTAAACGATTTCTTTTTTTTCCCCCCCCTTTAGGAGTGGGGATGGAAAAGAGAGGCTATTTTTTTTTTTTTTTCTCTCTCGAAGTGGGTATATATCGAACTTTTTCTTTTGTAATAGATAAGAAGATAGAGCCCCCCTTTTCCCCTCTTCTCTTCTTCGAGACGTGGAAGTCTGCTTTTCTTTTTCTCTCTACTTTTGGAGAGAAGAGAGGTGGAGAGAAGGGCCTTCTCCCTTTCCTTATATCTCTCCCCATAAGTAGGGACGTTTCTCTTTTTCTTTCCTATGGAGCGGGAGATGAGGTGGGGTTTCCCTCTCCCCTTTGCTTCCTTTCCGGGAACCTTTCCCCTCTTTCAGTGATCTTTTTTTCTCCGCTGATGCGTGTTTCCCTTTTTTCCCCCTCCTTAACTGATAGAGAGATTCGCCTTCCTTCTTTTCCTCTATCCTGCCGAAATCGTAGGTTCGGATCCTTTTTCTTCTTGCGGGGTTTTCTCTTTTCTGGGTGCTCAACCCCCCCCCTTCTTCCCCCCCTGCGTGACAGAATATTAGAATAATTTTTTTTTTCTTCCCCTACTGAGATCCTTTTCTCTTTCCCCTTTTTCCCCGACGACGTTCCCGGTCGAGAAGTTTTCCCTCTCCTCCGATTTGGAGCGTCTTCCCCCCGCAGTCGCCAAGGAGCGCTAATTCGCGACGCTTTTTTTTCTTTTCCCTTTCTTTCCGGGGATGGAGGTTAGAACCTTTTTGGGAACAGGGCGTGTTATAGGAAGCTGGTCCCCTCCCTTTGTTTCGGGGAAGAGGCCCCCCTTTTTCAATCTATATAGGGGGGAAGAGAGAAGGTGTGGGGGGGAAGATCCTTTCCACGAGCTCTCTCCCCTAATAAGAAAAAGAAAAGTGCCTTTTTTTCTTCTTCTTGAACCCGGTAAAAATCTTTTTCTTTGTTATAAATAAAGAAAAGAGTTGAATAGGAAAGCGTTTTCCTTTTTTTTCTTTAACAAGGAAGAGAATTGCCCCCTTTCCCCTTTCTCGTTTGCGCTCCAACTTTTTTTTCCCCCTATCTCCCGGAACGTCAGTCTCCCCCTTTTTTTCCCCCCTTTCTGGATCTTGCTCTTTTTTTTTTTTCCCCTTCTCCCTCCTATTCGGTCACGAAGGTTTGCGAGCAGCAGAGCGCTCTGTGTGCCTTTTCCCCCCCCTCGTCCCCCTGGAACTTTTCCCCCACGCGAGAAGGAGAAGAAAGCCCTCTTTTCTTCCCTTCCCCCCCTTCCAAAAAGAAAGAGCATATTTTTCCTTTTTCTTCCTCTAGAGAAGGGGAAGAGGGGTCTCCCTTTCTACCTTCTTCACCCTCTTGAGCCAGGCGATTTCCTTCCTCTCCCTTTTCTTTCCCTTTCCCAGATCAGAGACGCCACCCCCCCCCGTCCACACCAGCGCCCCCTTTTTTTTTTTTTGAGCAACGCCAAGTTGCAAAGAACTTTCTTCGTTTTTTTAGAAGTTAGGGCCTCTCCTTTTCCCCCTTCTCGCCCGGAGAAGAAAAAAGAGAGGAGGAGAAAAACAGTCCTCATCTTTTTTTTTTTGCCCTCTCTTTCTTTTCCCGATCCTTTTTAGGAGTGAAAGTAGAGCAGGTTCCTCCTTTTCCCGGTTGTGTTTCCCGAGCGTCGTAGCCTCTCTTTTTCTTTTTTGAACAGGCGGTCGAGAGAATAACCGAAGTAAGCCCGATTTTTCTCCTCTCCCTTTTTTTTTTTCCCCCCCCCAGACCGCCGGGTTTTTCCCCCCCGGGACCGCCCCAGCCGCTAGCAAAAATTGCCGATGACCCTTTCTTTTTCTCTCAAGATATGAATGGCTATCGGGTCTTCCCTTTGATAGAAGGATGGAAGACGATGTCCCCTCCCCTCCGACCGGCTTTTCGCTTTGCCTTCCTTTTTCTAGCCCGGAAGAGCCCCCCCCTTTTTTGCCCGCTTCCGCCACAGCACGCAGCAGAAAGAGGACTTTCTCCCTTTCCCCCAGCAGATCGACCCCACCTTTCCCTCTTCTTTTCCCCGGGCGATAAAGAGGAAAGAGAAAAGAAAAGGCATCTTTTCTCTTCCCTTCCCGTTTGTCCCGAGACCCCACTTTTCTTTTTTTTCTCTTTCACAGCGCACAATGATCATGAGCGCCTCGCAGGATGTTCCCCCCCTTTTTTGTTCTGTTTTAATTCCCTTGACCGAGTTTTTTTTTTTTTTTTTTTTTTTTTTTTTTTTTTTTCCCCACGAAGATGGCGGTCGTAAGCGGGGCGGCGTCCTCCCCCTTTTTCCCCCTTTTTCTGAAAACCAGGACGAACGGCCCTCTTTGGGCGACACCCACCACCGCGAAAGCTTTTTTTTCCCACTCGCTTCTTTTCTAGCACGATATAGAACGAAAACGAAGACCCTTCCCTTTTTTCCCCTTGAGTGGTCGTTCGGCGCCGATAGGAAGACTTTTTCTTTCCCCCCTTTTTTTTTTTTTTCTTTTTCTTCTCGACAATCACGGAAGGAGGTAAAAGACGCTCGAACTCATTCTCTTTTTCTTCTTTTTTTTTCCCCCCCCTTTTCCCCCCTTTTCTAATAGATTTCACAGCGGCTGACAGAGCAATGCATTT
>Ga0179593_1617716_pt1 | contig 10541 bp, 14 predicted proteins | sample CZODoug2_1_08_16_FD_185931 | JGI IMG/M metagenome (GOLD analysis project Ga0179593, IMG submission 185931) | Vadose zone soil fungal communities from Angelo Coast Range Reserve, California, USA - CZODoug2_1_08_16fungal (PacBio error correction) | ecosystem: Environmental > Terrestrial > Soil >... | reverse complement strand
TCTTCCTTTCCTCTAAAGAGCGGGGTTTCCCCCCTTCCTCTTTTCTGCCTTTTCCTGTTGAAAGGTTTGGCAAGCGTTGACAAAACATTTTTTCCCCCTTCTCGTGTACCTGTACGCCTTAACCCTTAGTCCCTTTTCCTTGGCGCTGTTGAGACGAATCCCTTTTTTTAATTTCCGATTTAACTTCTCCCCTTTTCCCTCTTCGACCGTTTTTCCTCTTACGCGTCCAGAAAATTTCTTTTTATGCGTGAGGAGAGCGCCGAGCCTTTTTCTCCCCCCCAGAACACCGCAGTCGGGGTATTCGTCTCTCCTCTTATCTTGTTTCGAATCTAAAACTGATTCCTGCACAAACTTTTTTTTCTTTCCTCTTGATTTCCCGAGTCTCCGTTCGCAGCGCCTCCTTCCCCTCCTTAACTAGGTGAGCGAATCGAGCACTTGTTTTTTGAGCGCAGCGTGTCCCTTCTCTTCTCCATCAGGCTGGCAACTCTTCTTTTTCTTTCAAGCTTGTTCATTCCTCGCCAGCGAAATTAGGCTTTTTCCCTTTTAATTGGGCGAGGATTTCGAGCGTGAGCTTCTTTCTCGGAAGGGCGCGAAAGCATGTCCACTTTTTTTTGCTCTCCTGCACCCGTCCAACAGGGTAGCCCTCCCCTCTATTTCCTTTTCAGGTACTGCTCACTTTCCGTCGTATCTCTCTCCGGAATTCAGTCAGTTACCTCTTTCTTTCATCCCCTTTGTCGTCAAATCTCTTTTTCCCCACTTTCCTTTGGAAGGGTTGGTTTCGGCGTCTCTTCGGAGTAAAAAGGCTAACGCCTTTTTCCCCTTCTTTCAACGCGGTCGGATGCGTGGATGATTTTTCCGTTTTTCCTTGAAGGAACTCGAAAAACGTTCCTTCCCCTTCTGCCGCTGTTTCAATGGACACCTTTCTCTTTTTCTTTTTGCACAGTATGACTGCTCCACAGATCAGTGGAGGCGTACGTTTTTTCCCTCTCTGTGACATCAATCGCGACGCCTTTTCTTTCCGTATCGCACATCGAGCGAGGTGTATTTTCTTCTTGTCCGCGAGCACCTTCTTATTTCTTTCCCCTCCGCCTCCCAAGGTCATTCTTACCCAGCAATAACAGTTTCTTCATTCCATGCAGCGCCATTTACGGCCCTTCAGGTTTTTGCTTTTCTTTTTTCCCTGAAAGAAGTAGAGAACTTTTTTTCCTCCTTTCCTTGGTGCGTGGGATTCTCCTTTTTTTCTTCAACTTTTCTCACCTCCGCCGACCAGGCCTTTTTCCTCCCTGCGCCGAGAACCTTGCACACCGTCTTGCAATTGTGACAAACTCTATCTTTTTTTCTGTCGTTGTTTTTTAGGGCTTAATTCTTTCCCCCTGCCGGGCAACGTGGGATTGCCCCCTTTCACGACGAGAGGTTAAGCCATTTCCTTGCTTCCCCTTTTTGCCTTGACGTTGAAATGATTCTCTTTTTCCCGCCCTTGGATCGACTTGACGGAAAGAGTCTGCCTTGACAGGACTGCCCTTTTTTTTTCGTTATCGCCAAACACGTTGGCAGACTACTTCATGTGGTAAATCCCGAGGAGTCGTCCTTTTCTTTCCTCACGGCTTTTCAGTAGGAGTTTCCCCTTCCCCCCCCTTCTTTTCTTGAGAGAACTGACTTTCCCTGAAGGCAGACTCTTTCTTTTCTTAGTAAACACACTGCTGCGGCCTTTTTTTCTTTTCCCTACTTCACCTGATTCCGCTGTTATTTCCCTTCTTTTTTCCTCTTTTCCCCTTGACGCAAATCACCTGCGTGGTTTTTTCCTTCTCACACTCGGCTGTGTCTAGGTACGAAAGATGTCACTTCTTTTGGCGCGCTGGTTGGCACTCGCCCTCTTTCCCCCTCACGAGCAGAGAGGCGGTGTGTTTATGCCCCTTTGGTCTATCGCGGCAAGGCGTTTTCCTTTCCCCCTTCTTTTTTTTGACAGCATCTTCTCTTTGGGCAGATTTTCCTTTTCAACGCATCCAGGAGCGGGTTTTTTTCCCCAAACCGATTCGACGAGATATTCGCTTTCTTCCTTTACTAGCCGGCCCGCGCTATGTTTTCCCTCCCTTTCCCTTTTTTGGGTGTTTACCGCGGGATGATTTTGTTTCGCGGGAGCGTTCCCCCTTTCCGGCCCATCAACGTCGGGCCCTTTTTCTCCCCCAAATCTCACGTTCCCCCTCTCTTTTTTTGGTGACGCCGTCTCCTTACCTTTCGAACCCACGTTGGCTTTCCTTTCAGTGCTACACAGATCATTCCTCTTATTCAGACGTTAGGCTTGGATGAGTTTCCTTTTTTCGGGCGTCGAAGTGTCCTGGTTCCTCCCCCCCGTCTTCCGGCGGGAGGACTTTTTCTGTCCCCCTTTTTCCTGTTAGCGAGTGTCGCTGCCCATAAAAAGTTTCATTTGGGTAGTCCTTTTCTCATCGGCGGTGGCTGTTTGCTTTTTTACTCTGCCGTACGTGGTAGCGGGCGTTCTTTCTTTTATCGTTTCCTTTCTCCGCCACGTTGGGGTGTGATTTTTTCCTGTCAAAAGCAAGACGACCTCCTTTCATCATTCCCCTGACCGCAAAAAAGAACCCTTTTTTCTTTCCAGCGAAATCGCTACTTTTAGGCTCCCCCGGTTATGGCAGTCTCCCCCTCCCTTTCGTGAACACTTTCGAAATGATCTGGGGGAACCTACACGAGTTCTTTGCGAATGTGTCGACCCTTCCACGCACTCTCAACTCCCCTTTTTTTAACCCAATATCAAGACAGAAAGTTTCCTACCCTTTTCTTCTTCTCGGAGCTGGGATCTGCCAGGCTTTTCTTTTTTGGTACATTGCTGATTCCCTTTTTGTATCGATATAGACGGTTTTCCCCCCTCGTTTTTTTATTCCTCTCCGCTTACCTTGAGAAGCTTTTTTTTCACACAGCGTCGGCCCTTTTTTTGTCGGGATCGACGTCCCCTCCTCCCGTCGGTCAACAACCTCCCCTCTGTTCCCCACATAAATTGTCCAATGCGCGCCTCTTTCAGCGGAAGGAGAAGGGCTTTCTTTTCTCTCCTTTTTCGGTACGAATTAAGGTTTTTGCGGTGTTTCATTGCGTTGACTTTCTCCCCTATGCATTTCCCCCATAAAAGGGATCCTTTTTTCTCCCCTTCGCCGATTTCGTTCAATCTCCCCATCCTACTGGGGTTACGGAACTCTCTTCTTCCCTTTCCCCTTCTTGTATTCGTTTCCCCAAAGACTTCTTCCTTTTCCTAATGCCTTTGGCCTCTTGCCAACCATAGCGCCCCCCCCCTTTTTCTCTTAATCTGTTTTTTCCCTGAGACATCTGGTTTTCTTTCGAAGGAGGAAGCCCCTCCTTTTAGTTGGATTTTCGTTCTTCTCCTGGTCAATAACCTCGTATGGTACTACAATTCCTTTTTTTTTTGGTGAACGTGTGACGCCTCTTTTTTTTTCTTGAGGGTTTTGCGGGCGAGCGCGGCCTTCACTTCTTTTTTTTTCTCCTTCTCATCTTCACGTAAAAGGGCGCGTTCTATGTTTTGTGGAAACCCCGTGCAAGAGAAGGGAATTTTTTCGCGGCCTTCTTTCCTTTTCCACTCCAGAGGAATCTCCTTCTTTTCTTTTTTTTTTGTGGGTTTCTACGACTGCTCTTTTTGTTAGACGTCTCCCTCAGACTGACTACTCTTCCTCCTTCGGCGGATCAAAAGCTTTTCGTGATGTTTCTCTTTCTTGTTTTCTCCCGGTATCCTTTTTAAAGTAACCGTTTCCGGCCTTTCGATGGCGAGAACCCCCTTTTTTCTCCTGGGGTTCAAGCAATTTGCGGCTTTTTTTTTTTTTTCTTTTCTCCGGAGCGATTTCCCCCCCCAAAAAAACGGACCCGAACATCATGGCCCCTCTTTCCTCGTTGAGAGCAGTCCGGGGCTTTTTGGTTTGTTTTCGCGGTGAACTTTCCTTTTTTCTTTTTTTCACAGCTGAGCTGACGAGGTTTTCTTGACAAATTCCACGTCACGCGTTTCTTTTTGACTTGTCATGCTACGGATCAGTTTTTTGTAGAGGCAGACTGCTGGTTTTTTTCCCTCCCTGTTCGTTTTCCCTTAAACAGAGGGTACTTCTTTTTCCTTTTTCCTCTTTTCTTTCCTCTGTAGATATCTGAGTAGCCTCCCGCCGGCGTCGGAGGAAACTCCTAATCTACACCTCGCGCCGATTTTCTTTTCTAACCATTTCGCCTTCTTTCCCTCTTTTCATCGGAGGTCCCGTCTCAACTTCTTGGAGCATTTTCCTTTTTCCTTTCTGGCCCGGCAAACGAGCCAGAGATAGATTTTGCGCTTTTGTCTTTTCCACGTTTCGAGGGAATTCCCTTTTTTTTTTCCCCAATAAGCCCCGATCAGTGACAGCGTTTACAGAGTTCCGATTTAATCTTTTTTTTTTCTCCCTTTTTAATCGACGCGACTCTCCCCTTCCTGCCAGACACTCCCCCCCTTCTGTCTTTTCTTTCCCCGCCACCCTTCAGTAAAATTTTTCCCCCTGAATGCCGGTAATGCGCCGTTCCTAGCGCCGTGATCTTTAGATTGAGGGCCTTTTCTCTCCCTTCTCTTTCTGTCTGAATTTTTTGGTCTTTTCTGGCGAGAATGATAGTCAATTCCCCCCCGTACTATATGACGAGGGAAGCACCCCTTTTCCCTCCTTTCGACCCCAAGGCCGGTCGGCTTTTCCCTAGTTCGAAGTTAGAGGTTTTCCCCTTCCCTTTTTCTCTTTTTGTCGGCTCTGACGGACTCGCAGACCGAGGCTCTTCCCTCCTTCTGCATGGCTCGATTCGTCCCCGATTCCTGGGCGAAACCTTCTCTCGCGTCCTTCCCACCCACCGATTGAGCGGCATGATGCGTTTTGGCGGTCATTTCCCTTTTCCTCTTCCCCGGACGCTGCCCCGACTGCGGTGTCGTGATTTTCCCTTTTTCTCATAGCGACTTTCTAGAACACCGCCGAATTCTGGAATTTTTTTTTTTGTCCAAAAAATCTCTCCTTCTTTTTCCGAGCGCCCAACTTGAATCGAAGACAATGATTTCTTTTCTTCTTTATAAGCCGCTGGCGGCATCGGCCTTTCTTCCAGGGTACACGATGACGCGTCGCCCCTCCCCTGTTTGTCCACGGCGTTCAAACCCCTCATGACCTTTTTTTTTTTCAGTTGCGGCTGTTTCCCTGCTCTTCGTGGAGGAGCTTTCGTGATTTCTCTAGTCTGTCTCACCTCTCCTAACAGCCTTTTTCCCCCGACATCTCCGGGGTGAACCCCTTCCCTCCTCCCCCTTTTTCCTTTTAAGAGTTTGCACTCTTTTACCCAAACATGGCGGGCTTTTTTTACGACTAACCCGGTAGTCCCGTATTCCCCTTCTTCAAACGGCGGAGGAGTCTGCTCCCCCCTTTTTTTCCTTGGTTCGAATTTACAGCTTTTTTTTCCCCTTCCCCCCCTTTCTTTTTAAGCCGTTTTTGTCCTTTTTAGCGTCCAGAAATTCCAGATCCTTCCTTTTTTCTCTGAGTTTAGTAGAGCCCCCTCTGCTCCCCCTTTCTGTTTTTTTTTTCCCAGACCCATCCTTCGGGGTCGCGCGCCGTGAAATCCTCTTTTTTCTTTTCTTACTTCCGCACAAAACGGCAGCAGCGTCTCCCCTTTTTTCGAGAGAAGGTTTCGCCCGTCTTGGCATCTATCCGCGAAGATTTTCTTCCCTTTTTTCTGTTCGTTGTGAGCGCCGCCTTCTTCAGTCGCAATCGCGGGCAACCCTTTTTTTCCCGAGAGGGAACGGCACCGCCGGGCCTCGCGGGAAAAGCCTTTTTTTTAGATCCTCTCGTGAGTTTTACTTTTAGTAAGTATAGACTGTCTTTCCCAAGCCATTTTCCCTTCCCGTATATTCTCGTCCTTTTTCCTCAGTTATCCTGGACTTTCTTGAGAAGAGCGTTCTTTGCGCTATCCTAAGGGAAAGGCTCCTTCTTTCTTTCGTTACCGATGGAAGGGCCGTCCCGTGCCCTTTCCCCCCCCCTTTCTTAAAAACCCCCCTCTCCTTTTCTCCTTAGGTTGGTTTGCTTTTGTCGTTCCGGGAACCTTTTTTTCCCCCCCCTTGACCTTCTTTTTTTTCTGATTTTTGCCGTTGAGGTAAATCGTCCTTCTTCACTCGGACCCGTTGACGGACCCCTTTCCTTTTTTTTCCTAGAGTCTCTGCTTTTCCCTCTTCCTCGGGATGGAAATCCCCCGCTCAGTGGCGCGTATTTTTTTTTTTTTTGGAAATTAATCGACGCCCCCCTCATTTGTTCTCGGTCACCGTATGCCCTACCTTTCTCTTTCTTTTTTGGTCCTCCGCTCCACGGCGGAGGCTACTCGGGAATCTTTCACACGGTCATGATTACAAAGAATACCCGCTTTCTTTCCTTCCTCACCAGCAAGAGCCATATTACGTGCCTTCCTGGGCCCTTCCCCCCCTGATTCCGTAGAAATGTCTCCTTCTCTCCCCTTTCCTTTTTTAGGGGCAGTTTTCCCCGAAACCTATTCGTTCCTAAAATCGCGACACAGGAATCCGTCCTTACACAACCCCCTTTTGCACGGCTTCTGGAGGGGCATTGTGACCCTTGATTTCCCCCTTATGTGCAGGTCGTTTTTTTTTTTCCCCTTTCTTCTTCACGGAACCCAACGACGGAACAAAAGTCCCGTGACGAAGAGCGGGTTCTCCTTCTGGACTCTTGAACTGTTACTTCATTCGAAAGTTTTTGAGCCCCCTCCAGGCTTTTTTCGAAAGATGGATTCCGCCGACTCTTTTTTTTCTCGGAATGCATGGGAGCCGATCACCAAGTCCTCCGTTCTCTCCCAAACCCGTTGGAGACTTCCCTCTTCTCTCCATGCGGGCGTGGTAAATCCTTTCCTTCTTCGAAGAGGTTCAGTAGTCTCTTTTTTAAGAAATTGTAAGTGAAGTGTATTCCCCCTGAAGTCGGCTTCCTCCTTCCCCTTCCTTTTTCGAAATCTCTTTTAACAACAATTTTTCTTGCGGCTGTCATACAACGTTCCTTTCCCCCCGACGTTCTGAGTTCATCCCTTTTCCCCTTTTACCCCGCTTGCGGGCAGGAGGACCTCCTTTTCCCTCTCCCTTTTCTTTTTGTATCATTGCTCCCTATTCACACATTTGATTTTTTTAGGTTGGCAAAGTAGAACCACTTCCTCCCAGAACGATCTCCTTGTTGTCCCCACGATGCCAAATGTTCCCTCTACTCTTCTGCTATTTTACTGGAACCATTTAGGATTGGCCTTTGCCGTGAATCGCGCCTGTTCTTTCTGCAAGATCCCTTTGTCTTCCAACTGCATCCTCGCTTGGTTGAGATCGACTCCCTCCCTACTCTCTTTTTAGATATTTATAGCTAAGGAAGCCCCCCCTCTTCTTTCACGTCGCTGATGAGGTTGCTTTTCCCAAGTAGGAGTTTTTTTTTTCGTACTGAGGTGCTTCTGTTTTCTCCTTTATTCCCGACCGTAATCCCCTTCGGGGCGACGATGTTCTTTTCGTTAATCCCTCGACGGTCTTGCGTTTTCTTTATATCGATCAACATTGTTCCTTCCTGCAGCAGGAATCCCCCCCTCTTTTTTTTTTTCCCTTCTTCCGGGGCGACTAAGGTGGGATTTTTCTTTTTGGATGAGTTACCCTGATGGATTAGATCTTGGTCGCAGTTTTCCCTCCCCCTTTTCTTTTTTGACCTGTTTTTTTTCCCCCCGGAACCTTTAGAGTTCGAGATTGCGTCTTTCCGGGCATGCCGTCCTTCTTTTAAGCATTCCGCGGAGTTTTTTTCCCCTTTTTTGATTTTCCTTGTAACGTAAGTTGGTATTTTTCTTGCTGGTGACGTCGCCCTTTTCTCTCTCTTCTATTTTCCTCCTCCTCCGTGTTTTTTTTCGTTTTTTTTTTTCCGTTACCATCCAGAAGAAGATAAAAATTTTCTAACCTTCCCAGAACGCCGATGTCGACCTCATCTCCTCGCTTACTAAATACCCTTCCCTCCTTCTTCCAATTATTTTTTCCACTCCACGTCACAAGCGCGCCTCTAAGCTGCGAAAGTCCCCTCCCTCGTTTGGTGGGAAAATAACTTCTCTTTTTGCGCGACTGTGTCGCTTTTTTTCCCCTAACGCTCAAGAACCCTTTGAGCGTTTGGAAACTTCATCCCCTTTTCCCATTGTGTCCCTTTCACTCCTCTGAGGATATGGGATCTGTCTTCCCTCTTGCCTGCTCCTTCTCCCCCTTTGGATGAGATATCGACTTCACCCGACGCAGGACCCGGAGGGCTCTTCCCTTTTTTTTTAAAGTCTTCGGCCCTACGTCTTGCTTTTTTTCCGTAGAGATCAATTTTCCCCCCCATAATCACACCGATTACCCCCCCAAATCCTATGGACCCCCTTCTCTAAGAACTCCAACATCATCAGCTTTTTTGACTGGCCGGAGCGAATCGTTTTAGGTGGTGGCTTTTTTTTTCTTTAAAAGTCGCCCTTTATGGGTGACCTTCCTCCCTCAAAATCGGCCCGCGCCGAGTCTTTCCTTTTTTTCCCCTCCGAACGGTTTGTTACGGAAAATTTTCTCTTTCCTCGACCATTTTTCATCTTTGTACCACACTCCCCTTTTTTGGCTAATGAATTTGGCGGACGGTTTTCCCAAAAAACGGGGGTGGAGGATCCCCGTTTGCTCCGTCCCTACCAGCCCCACGGCGCATCTGGTTTTTCTTTTTTCCCCTGTCTAGTTGTCTTTTTCGTCAAAGACTGAAGTGTTTTCCCTTGTACTACATCAGCGAGAATCCTTTTTTCCTCCGGACGACTGCCTCTCTGTCGCGTAGCACCGTCCGGAAGGAGAGAGAGTTTTTTTTTCGAAGAAGGAATTACGCCCCCCCTCCCTATGTGGTTTCTTCCGACGGACGCCGCGTGGAACTTTCCTCTTTTTCTTTTTCCTGTCCGAAGATAAGGTCTTTCTAACGGGTTTGGCGATAGACCTTTTTCTTCCAGGGCAGAAGGAAGACGGATACTCTTCCCCTTCTTTCCCCAGAGGTCGTGCTGTTCGCTTGTCGTGGTGTCTCCCCTTTTTTTTAAATTTCACCTTCACGGACGTTTTTTTAGAAAAATTATCGTCGTTTCTTTTTTTTCTCCCCGTGAAACGGATCTTTTTTTTCCCGTCAGCACTGAAGGCGCCGTCCCCCCCCTCCCCCTAAAATCAATGAAAATTTTCCAATGACACGCAGTTGAGAGCATTTTTTCTTTTTTCGCAGGTACGCGTTTGCCCTTTTTGTGTCACATGGTGTCTTCCTCTTTTTCTTCTTTCCCGAGGTGTATTTTTACAAATTACACTTCCGCGAGAGAGTTCTTCGGATCAGGAGTTGAGCTTCCAGCCTCTTTTTTTCTCTGCGTGATTGGTTGTGAGTACCTCCCTTCCTAATAACAAGAGGGATTATGGATGTACTTTCCCCTTTTCCTTCCCGTTTTCCCTCTTATCCCTTTACTGAAGTGCGTAGGCGGACCCCTTTACACTCGCGCCATGTGCGATACTTTTTCTTTCTGGAGTAGTAGATGATGTTACCCCCCGTGGCCGGCCGGAAGAGCCACTTCTTTTTTTTTCTCCATTTTTCACACGAGCCCCTATTCGGTGAACCACGCGCAGCTGAGCAGTTTTTTCCCGGACGCTTTAACTCAACGTCTCCAAGCGTTTTTACGATCTCTCCTTCCTTTTTCAAGCAGTATACCTTTTTCCCTTCCCCTTCTCTCCTTCTCAGCACCCCTAATCATCAAGGCTTGCCGCCTGTTTTTTCCACCTTGCGGCCCTATAATCTTTACCTTTTTTTCTCATGAGCCGTTATCCTTTTTCCCTTTGCGGACGTGATTTAGGATCTCCCCTTTCTTTTTTTTTTTTCTTTTCAGGCTTTAACTTTTTGATTTGTCTAGAAGATCGTTCTACATGGCTTTACGCCCTTCTCCCTTTCCTTTTTTCAGCTACTCTTATCTCCGCTCGTCACAATCTCGAACCCTTCCTCTTAAGCGTCGTCTAAGTTGCGGCGTCGCTTTTTTCCCCACTCGAAGAAGCTTTTTTTTTGACTTAGCCGACGCTTCTTTTCTCCCCCCCCTCCAGTCGGGCCTTTTCTTTTTTCCCCCCCTGACAATGCCTGTTCCCCCCCGAAACTTATATTTTTTTTTTGACGCTGCTTGCCGTTTTTTTTTTTTTTTTCTCTCCAAATCCTGATACGGATTTACTGGCCCTCCCCCGATCTGATGGCGTGGTTTTCCTTCACCTTTTCGTTTCCCCCGAATCAACCCCTCCTGAATTCTGGAAATTTGGGATTTTTCTTCCCGGCATCCTTACTTTTTTTTTCCCCTAGGGAAAGTAGAAAGACATGATTTTCTTTTTCTCCGTACAGAGCAGAAGTTTCCCCTTTTTTTTTTTTTTTTCTAACGTGTGTCGTAAGGTACCCCCTATGCGACTTGGGTTCACCTGTAACGCTGTGAAATTTTTTTATCTTCCGATGGTAACCCCGGCTCTTTCGTGG
>Ga0179593_1535195_pt1 | contig 10541 bp, 9 predicted proteins | sample CZODoug2_1_08_16_FD_185931 | JGI IMG/M metagenome (GOLD analysis project Ga0179593, IMG submission 185931) | Vadose zone soil fungal communities from Angelo Coast Range Reserve, California, USA - CZODoug2_1_08_16fungal (PacBio error correction) | ecosystem: Environmental > Terrestrial > Soil >... | reverse complement strand
CAGTCTGCCGGCTCTTTATGGATGCTCCCTGCCGCCTGGCCGAACCTTCAATGTCTTGCAATTTATGTCTTTCCCTTTTCAACTTTTTTTTGATCAGCGCCCTGATGCTCCCCTTTTTTTATGGCTGTCTGTCCACTTTCCCCCGGGTAGTCCTAGGCCACAATATTCACTTCTTCCTGCCCCTTCGAATTTTTTTTCTTGGCCACCTGCGATACCTCCCTTTAACATTTCCGGCAGTCATTCCCCCTTTTTCCCCCCCCCCCCTAGTCTTCTCCGCCCACGGTCCGACCCCTAGCCGCCTTTTTGATCAACGCCTCCGTTGGAGCTCACGTTCTCCTTTTTTTTTAGTTTCATGCCCAATCGGCCCTCTTTGAGATTTGAAAACTTTCTTTTTTAAGATGCGCTGTCTCTGACTTCCCCTCAGAACACTCCCCCTGATCCACCCATGAGGGAACGCGTCTTGCCCTGACGTCCTATGGTTACCCCCCCCCTTCCCCCCACCAACCTCTCTCGATAGTGCAGTATCACATGAGAAACCACGGCCACCCCCGTAACGAACCCAATCTTTCACTTCCCTCGCTTTGTCTTTAAGGATTACATGTCCCCTCCTCCCCTCCCTCTCACTCCTCGACAGGTGATCCTTCACTTCCGCGCTGCTTAGTTTCTGGTGCAGTTTCTTTATCCGTTCCAAACCCTCCTCTTTTTTAGCCCATTGCTCAGGGAGACTTGACAATTTATCCGGCCCGTTCTTTCCTCGTCTTCTCGGTCCCCCGTCGGGTTCTCCACCCCGCAAATGATCTTGCTTTCCAAAACCCTTTCCAACGAACACGACACTACCATCGTCTCTTTTCTCGTGCTCCCGCGATCGATCGGGTCTTGTTTGACGTTTACTCCCCAATCAGTATACTGTGGCCAGGTGCCCTCCCTATTTTTTTTCCTACCGTTCCCCCTTTGACATGACGTCAACGGGAAGGTCCTTACCCGTAGGGAACTCTCACCCCTTCTCCTTAATGTCTTTACCTCAACGTGCCCGCGGCCCAGTCTTGACAACCCAAACGGGAAGCTCTCTGCTTTTAGGAACTCCTGAGATCTCCTTTCGAATAAAAGTTTCCCTAGTTTTTTTTCAACATAATGTTGATGTGACGTTTTAAAAAGTTACCCCCCCCCCCCCCCCCCCCCCGTTTGGACGTTCACGAATACCCTTTCATACCGGTTCTTCAATCTTGGCATGTTTTTGACTGCCGTGCACCCCTACGGTTGCGCGTTGTTTCCTTACCTTTCTTTTGTCAAGCTCGCGGTTGCTCCTTTTTGGTCTTTTCCTTTCTTTTGGGTTGAGAACGGCACTTTTTTCTCCCCCTTTTTTTTACTGATTGAGGTAAGCGAGTCAGGGCTACATATTTCCTCATTGGGCTTTTTTTCCTCTGGTCCTCATCAATGAGGTTCATTGGCGTTCTCTTAGGTGCTTTTTATGATATCTATCCCCCCTGCCTTTCCAGTAATCGATAGACCCTCCGGCGAGCAGACTTCGACGCTCCCCTCTCTCCCGAAGAATTTTTATAATCTCCCCGTTGGCAGGAAATGCGAGATCCCCTCCCCCCTTTCTCTAGTCCTTGCCCCCATTCATCGTGGCCGTTTCTTCTAGATAGCATATTTACCCCCCCCCCGAAGATGAATTCCCACGCCGTTGTACGCTCTTTTTTTTGATGTCCGGCTCTTCCCCGATGGTTTGAAATTTCCCCCCCTCTTCCCCTTGGCGCCGGTCCCCTTAAAATTAGATTCTATCGGTCGTTGTTTTCTCCCTTCCCTCTTCATTTGGTTTCTCGTCGGCGAAATGCTTTTTTGACGTTGAGCCCCGGTCACATCCTTTTTTTTCTCTCAACCCGAGCGACGTGGTGTCTTGGGTTCTTTTGGACTCCCCATTTCCCGATTTTTACGAGCGCGATCATGGATACCTCTTTTCCCTTGGCGTTCTCGGCTGTTGACTTTCCTGTTCCCCCGTCCGTTTGCGTTCATACCCTTTTTAAGTCATCTCGTTCCCTTTTCCCCCCCTCTGGTTCCTATTGCGAAGAACGCCCTTCTTTCGGAGTGGACTCCCTTTCCACCTTTCTCCTGGTGACTTGTTCGGACGTTTTTTCTCGGGAATTGAACCATTGTCCCCTCAAACGGCGCCCTTGGCCGCCCTTCGTCTGGCATGTGAGCCTTTTTTTCGCCCTGTTCTTCCCCACCGAACGTTTACGCTCGTTCCGCACTCCCCTGTCTTTTTTTTTTTGCCGATTTGGGTGACTTGTCATTGGCTACCCCCATACTTTCTTTTTCACCTGCTTTTGGCCCGGCAGATGGAGCATGACGTGTGCGACTGGTAATTCTGGGGTGAAAGGTTTTTTCGAATACTTTGATCTCACTTTCTTCTTCCCATGGCCGGTTTTTTGAAATACGGTGGGCAACGAGGACGTTTTGCCCGCCCTCGTTTACCAGAGAGTCGTTTGCTTGGTTAGGTACATCGGTTAGGTGTGTGGGGCGCGCGAGAACAACGTCCAACCCACATCTTTGTTCTCACCCACGGGTTGCCCCGTCACATCGCCACCCCCGATTGTTAATCCCCGGCACTGGGCAACTTCCAGCGTACCCCTTCTTTACTTTGACGACCCCGAAGCCAATAACCGGCCTTCCCTGAATCCGGCGACCCCCCACTTTCATATCCTCGGATTGTGGATAAGCCTGATGGCACCACTTCCCCAATCGCCGTCCACATCATGGTTTCGTCTCGTCCCCCCCACCCGCCGGGTTCAGGTTTGATGGAGAGAAGCAGTAGGATTCCCAGTCCCCCCCCTCCGTAATTGTGGGACCAGACGGCTTTTTGAATGTTTCTCCTTTTGACGAGCCCCCCCTTTTGCCCCCTCGCAGCCCGGTTCTCCCATCTTTCCCAGTTTCTCCACCGGAATTGACAATTACCATCCGTCCCTTCTTTAGGTCACTTCCATCGTTTTTTTAGATCTTCCGGGAAAGTGTTTTGGTGACACCGGTTAATATTCCTTGACCCCCTTTTTCTTTGAGTCCCTACATTTAGACTTTTTCTCCCCTTTCGTTCGTCCCCAAAGTTTCCGTTTTGTATCCTCGACTTTGCGCTAGTTCATATTTCCCACTGCGCGACCATGCTAACTCACCACCCTTCGTATGTGTCTTAGGGCTTTCCCTCGTGGTTCCCCCATCTATACCGAGAAAAGCTTCGGCGGGTCTTCTTCGAAACCAAAGGCCCCCCACTTTTCTGTCGAACCCAACCCTTCTTCGAAGGGTCCGCAACACTCCTTATGCACCCGCGCCCCTTCTTCAACCTTTTTTGTCCAATTTCCTCTACACGGTGCGTACAAGCGCTTCCTATGCCCCTTCCACAGCCTGTTACCTTTTTGATGAACCCACCTTTAGGTATCCTGTCCCCGAGCTCAACTCCCCTCTTGAATTTTCGTCCTGTAATTTTTGTGTCGTGGGCACGCCACCTGTCGGCACTTGTAGGATTTTTCCCCCCTTTTTTTCCCTGCTTTTAGGTCGACATTCTGCGCCGTTCAACTTCCTTTCTCTCGGTCCCTTTTTCTCGCCTGAGCCAATCTCATCGCCCCTCCCCCCTGGCCCCGCCTGGATTTCACTTCAATCCCTGCCCACACCCATCGGGACTATTGAAGAAGAGCCGTTTTGCCTAGCTACCCCAACCCCCACCCCCTTTGAGCTACCCAGCATTTTCCTTTCTCAAACGCACTTCTGATACAAAGTGCCACGCTTTGAGTAAACTCGCGCTACCCCCTCGCCAACCTCCCTAGGGCTGGGGTAGTCAAAACAAACATCACATTTTTTTCGGTTCTCTCCGTCTGAGTATTCAAGCCCCTTTGTTTTTGGGTCATTTTTCAGGTGATCAATCACCTAGTCCTGCACTCCTGTCTCGTTCCACACCCCCCGTTGCTTGCATCCCTTTTTCTAGCTACTCTTTCCCTCGGTCTTCCCAGGGGTTCTTTCCGGGGGGCCCTTTTTTTTTTGTACTAGGTTTCCCATGAAGGGCCGTTTCACCTTCCCTTTCTAGGGTCCCTCCTCCGTACCTGCCGCCGTTTTAATCGCCTCCGTCCTCTTTTCTGATTTGCACCCTTGATATACTGTGCTTTTACCCTTCCCAACTCCCCCCCGCACTTTTTATCGCTTCATCTTATTTGATTATGATACTTTTCCGTATTTACCTTGTTTTTTGGGGTTGTTTTCTTCAGATCCTTCCCGTCAGGCCTCCTACGGGTAGGGACCCCGGTTTCCCCAATATGCCTCCTTTCCAGCTTTAACATGGCTTTTTTCAATTGCTAGCCCCTTTCTTCCTTTTTTTTTTTAATTATCGTTCACCCCTACCAATAACGCGACGTCCGATATTACGGCCCCAAATTCGAGGTGGCTTGTCTGATTGGATGGCTCGTCTTTTCCTTTCCAATTCCCCCCGCGACCGTTTTCTTTAACCACGTTCTGGGCTGGATTTTCGTCTGGTGCCTTGAATTACGCCACGATCTGAGATGGGGGTTCCTGGTACCCGGCGGACGGTCAATCTGTTCCTCCCTTCCCCCGTACTTCCCTGTGATCAGGTTTTTTTTCTTAGTGCCTTGCAGCGGACTTGCTTCAACCCTTTTTCACTCCCCCCCCCTGTACTCGTGTAGTTCCGGCTTTTTTTTTCATGGCCGTCACCCCAACTTTATGATTCTAGGCTTTGATCTCGGCGGATTTTGCGGAACGGTGCTTCGTCCTCTTTTTCCAGCCTTTCACTTCCATGTGTAAGGTGCATTGAGTCAGTTGCCCGACGGCGAAGTCTACGTTTTATTATGATTTTCTTATCTTGGCCTCGCTCGGACAACGTGTCCTGTGGACCCGTCCCTTCCCTCTTTAGAGATGTGCCGGGCTTGCCGTAACTCTGGTCTCTTCACATCCCCAAGAGGGAATGACGGGCTCCCTGCGATTCCGCGTCTCTTGCAATACCGAGCCGACGTAATTACTTTGTCCCGTATATCTATATTTCCCCCCCCTCCCCCGTTTTTTTAGCGATCTGACCCCAGGATTCTTACAGGCTCGTTCTTTCCTCTGCCTGTCATCCCGGTCCCCAGCCCTTCCCCACTTTTCTGTCCGTTAGGATTAAGATCGGACACCTCTCGACATGCTTTTTTTCTCCGGCCCTGTCTGGCCACGGCCCGCGTTGGTGGCTCTTCTATTCAAGATCTCACCTCATCTTCCCGTCTATTCCCCCCGTCCAAAGATTCCCCGCCCGCACCTTTCATGCCGTCCTTTTTCCGTCCCTTACTCTGATCTCGCCCCTCCGCCCCCCGTACCGCTCCCCGCTTTCTGATACGTTTTTTTTGGTTGAAGTCATGACAAACGTTAGTCCTTGTGAAACCCTTGTTTCCCTCCCTATTTCTCGGATGTTTTCCCCCCCCTGAGTGATCACGTCCCCCCCCTTCTCGGAACTTTCGTATTCTTCCCCTCCTGGTAACTCCCCCCCCCCGTTTTCTACGATGCTTTATTAGTAGAACCCCTCACTTGACCTCCCTCCAGACCAATTGTCAATCAAGACCCCCCTTTCGTGCTTCTTAACGCGCCATCCGATCACTCCTATGTTCCCTGCCTCCCATTAGCGCGCCGTTAGTTTTAGTTGTTTTTTGCTGCCCGAACAAACCGCCGACTCTTGAGATCATTTTTCTGTTTCCCTTCTAGCACTGAGTGCTGACTACCCCATGGTCTCGGAGTCTCACCCCGATCCCTTACGGCGCTCCCCCCTTAAACCCTCCACACAACCTTAAACGTCGTTCTTGCCCTTTGGCACTGAATTCGGCGTGTTTTTTTTCCTTTGTAAGCAACACCTAGCAAGGTTGTCGCCCATTCCCCCGGTTCTTGAATCCTCTTCTTACGTCCGTGGTAACTTTTTTTAGTAAACGTTCTTTCCACCCTCCCCCCCCCCCCCTGTCGATTCGTTTTCCGGGGTTTTTGACACGCACGCGGCCAACCAAACCTGGGAGCTCGTCCTTCTCCCCTCTGATCTAGCCGTTGATTCCCACGGTGTTACGCCCGGATTTTTCACACTCCCTTTCTGCGCTCTCCTTTGAAACCCCCCATTACCAGCGTTCTCACATGACTCTATTCTTCCACCGGTTTTCCCCCTCGGGGAGTGTTTTTGATACGCCGCCCCCCCAACCCCTTTTTTTAGGGCCCCCTTTCCGTGCAAAGGGTTGCCGCGGCGCCTTTTTTACTAACTTTTTTCTTTTAAGTTTTGGTATTCCGGCGGGCTTGGTCAACGTCTTTCTGATTTTACGGTTTTTTGATTGTTAGGCTCTAGCACGGGTTCGGTTTTTTTTTTTTTTTGTTCCATTCCTTTACTCGCTTGGTGGAGTTTGGTATCCATTCTGGCATTGGTTTTCGTCGATTTTGTTCTCGAGAGCTTTATCCATCGTGTCCCTCATCGAGGAGCCCCCCCCCTTCAATCCAGCATCCCTTAAGATGTCTTGATAAGAGACCTACGCTCTTGTCCTGATCCCTCGACATGGTGGTCCTGCATTCCCTACCCCCCCCCCCAGTACCGGAAGTCCCCTTGCCCAGTCCATCGTGGTGATGCACTGCTCTTTCTCTTTAATTTTTTTTCCCCCCCCCACATCTAGGTCTTGTTCCCTAGACCCGAAGTCGAGCGCCGGTTTATTGCCGCTTCTTTTGCCTTGCGGCCGCATTTGGGTTACACCCTTCCCCAGGCCTCTTGTGCGGTTAATGTGGTGTGTCGATTGGGGCCCTTGGTTTTTTATGAGGCACGACATGATTTCGAGGCTGGATGCACCCCCTACACCTATCGTCCAAATTTCTTTAGAGGTGCTCCTGCCTTTTCCCCCCCCAACCCCCCCCCCGTCCATTATCTCTGGACATTGTTCGTTCCTCCATCGCACTCTGTGGAACCTTTGATCCCCTTTTCTCATGGTTAAATATTCCTTGATTTCTCCGATTTTTCGGAACAGGATTCTTCGATACTTTTTTTTTCCTCTAGGTTTAAATCTTTCTTTCCCCCAGTTTACCTCCCGTTCCCAATTTTAGCTCCGATGTGCCTAAGATTTTCCGAAGTCACACCTCCCCTACGGATGGTTTTCTATTTTTAGTACTTCCACAAGTTCTTGTTCGCCTGGTCTTCTGTCCGGCAACCCCCAGTTTGCAGCTTTCCCGGCAACAATTGCGCCTCTTATTGACAACCCTTCGCCATTCGTGTTTTTGCTGTCTCCATTCTTCTCCCCCACTCCAACTTGCGTCCGTAAGCATTATACTTCTGGCCCTGTCGATGGTTTGAACCGTGTACCATTTGCCTATACCCACCCCTGATCCTGCCACACCTTGTAGGCAGGACTCCGACCCCTTTCTTTCTTCTGCTTTCCCGACTTGTGTCTTCTGGGGTTCGTAAGAATCCTAACCAAGCTGCCCAGGGGCCGTGGGTCTTGACCTAGGGGGGCAAGAGGTGACGTTTCCCCCCCGTTTGTCTGACGAGATTTCGGTGTTTTTTTTTCCTTATCTACTTTTACCCCTCACTGGTGTGTCTAGAGTAAACAGTAACCCTCCCCTCCCCACTGTCACCCCGGTTGGCCCCCCCCTTTTCACATAGTGTCACCAAACCCGTGCGTTCCCAAGGGGCCTTCCGGCTGGCAACCTGAGGCCCCTACCAGAACCAACCCCCTTCCGACGGCCGGCTCACCAAATTGCTTTCGGCGTTTTTCATTATAAGATGATTTTGATAGTAAATAACGCACCAAAAATCCGCCTTTCCCCACCTCCTTTATGCGGACGTACCCGCAGTGTTTTTTCTGTTTTGCCTTCTTGCTCCCCCCCCCTCAAGAACACCGTTGGACAAGCTGACGAGGCCCAGTTTCTTGCCTTTAAGTGTGCCACAGGTCTCCTTGTTTCACAATTAATTTTCGCCCCTCCACCCTGACCCATTTTTCGACCGGAGGTTAGTTTCCTATAACATCCTCACCGGGTCTCCCAGTCCTTCTGCCTACAGTTGCCAGGTGGGAACTTTCTTTTCACCTCCAGGAATTCTCGTTTACCGAACCCAGCCCCCCTTTTTGAACTCCCTGTTCCTGGAGTCCTCCCCCCAAGGACTTCAGCGAATAGGCTCCCCGTTCCTATTTCGGCCTAATGTCTCCTCCGTCGCCGACCCGAAACCACGTCCTTAGCCCTTTCTCTGCTACTGATTTCTCGGCTCGCCGCCCAGCATTTAGGCCACGCCGACCCAACGGGCCCCGCGCGCCGACAACACACTTTCCCTTCGACGCCGCATTTGCACGCCGGCGCTCCACCGTTTTTCAAACCCCTCTGTTCCCAGTCCGAAGCTTTCTTTCCCTCTGCGTACCTACTAGGTACTTCATGTCTCCCATGGTGACACCTGCTGCTGTCAACGGCCGGCTGCCCCCTCCCCCCCTATGGGACGGGTCCCTTCCGACTTTTCTACCCGTTCTGGGGCGTCATAGCAACCTTTCCCTTGTCGGACATTGAGAGCTCTGCTGATTCTTCGGTTCTCGTCCGACAATCTCGCGCTCCAGGATGTTTCATCCTCGCTGACGTAACCAGTCGTTTATCAGAATACCCCCTTTACCATCTTATCATGACTAGCCTTGGTATCACCTTCACGTCCTCCAAGTCCGGCCATGAAGCCGAGCCCCGCCGCCCTCACTTCCAAAACTTGTCTCTTCCTTGCCCTTTCTCAGGCCAACGCTCACAGTTTCACCAGACCCCTTTGCTTCCTCCTGACTTTCCGGAAGCCCCCTCCCGTGGGGTTTTTTTTCTTATTCTCACCCTGGCTCCCCCCCTTTGGATTAAATATGAGTCGATCAACGTGTTTTTACTTTTCGGACTCCCCCCCATCATTTCTTGGACGACGATCGTCCCTTTGTCCCTCGTCGTTCATTGGGACCGATGCTCCAGGGGGTGGGGTACTCTTGCCCGGTTTTTTCCCCTTGCGTTCGAAAAGCAGTTTCATCTGGTTTGATTTCTTTGGGTAACTACGTCTTGTAACCCGGCCGGAACGTCAGGTCCTGGGCCGGCTTACGGACGGCTGCTTTCCCACCTTGCTAGTTTATAATATTTGTTCCTTCCCCCCACGCCCCCTATCTATTAGTGAATTGTAAGGATCCGACCCACAGACGGTTTTGTGGGTAGTGTTTTTCTTTTCCTTTTTGCTCTCGATTCATGGATCCTTTCCCGAATACGTGTGGGGAACCTGAGGTATGTCCTTCATCTGGCATCGTTTGTCCCTCTGCTTCCTACTGCTCCTAGCATTCGTGCGTTATGTCCGAGCCGTGAACCCTCCAACTAAAGAGCTGCGATGATTACGTCTTCCCCTGAGGAGGTGATCGGGAGAGGGATTTTTGCTCCTGTTCACTTCCGTTCCGCCCCACCCCCGCTTAGGTTTTCCCAGTGGTGTTTCGTTGGGAGTTACCTTGTAGTTGTTCGAATGGAACCCGTCCCTCTCCTCGGGGTTGGTCTGTTTTTAACCTTTCGGACGTCACACTCCGTTTACTATCGATTTAGACCCCTTTTTTTTGGGGGGGCAAGGGTTTAGTGCCAGCGCCTGAGGCAGCGATTTTTCTCCCCTTTCCTCAACTGGTAGAGGGACCGTGGGAGCCCCAAGGATAGTGTCTTCCACCCTTATTCTTCGGGCGAGGGGGGCCGTTTGCGGAGATCAGAATTTCCCTCTCCTCCTGCTGCTTTCTTCCTGATCTTTGCCCCGTGCAGACAGAGAAAATTCGACGTTGGTTTTCACTCTTACGGATCTGCTCGGCGCCCCCCCCCCTGTCAGTTTCCAATCCCCCCTTCTCTGGCGAGCTGGTGGCCGTGGCGCTTGTATTTTTTACCCCTCCCTTTTCACTGCCTGGCACGGGATTGCCCCCTCCCGGTCTTCATGAACGACTTGTCCTTTATTGGTGTCGATCTCTCTCTCCCCCCCTATCATTTTTTTTTGTTTTCATAGGATCTGCACCAGGATGAAGGGGCCCTCGTTATGGCCGCTTTTCCTCCGCTTCTGATTACGGGAATGCCCCACATTTTATTTCCGCAGCGACGGCAGCTCGACCAGCTTCTTACTTCTTTTCCGGCCCCCCCTCTTTGGTGGCAGTTGGTCGAGGCACTCTCTAATAGAGAAGCCACTTCTCTTTCCCCAATCCGATCCGTGCAAAGCCCTTTAATTCGAGGCAAATTCGTTATTCTCTCCCTACATAATAACCCTCGCCGTCCGCAGATCCCCTCCTCTTTTTAGTATAAAGATTTTGTGGCCTCCCATTCCCGGAAATCGTATTGCAAGGGTTCCCCAGATGCGGTGTCGCTGATCTCAACTCTCCCCCTGACATGATCTCCCGGATTTCCTTCCGAGGATTTCCTCTCCGCTTGCAAACGGTGACCCAACCCGTATCGATCTTGACCGGTATTCAATGTCTCCCCCCCTCAAGAGACAAACCCTCCCCCTAACCACTGGTTTGACATCCTCTTTTTTGAGGATTACAGACCTCCAA
>Ga0179593_1290873_pt1 | contig 10541 bp, 12 predicted proteins | sample CZODoug2_1_08_16_FD_185931 | JGI IMG/M metagenome (GOLD analysis project Ga0179593, IMG submission 185931) | Vadose zone soil fungal communities from Angelo Coast Range Reserve, California, USA - CZODoug2_1_08_16fungal (PacBio error correction) | ecosystem: Environmental > Terrestrial > Soil >... | reverse complement strand
AATGGGGGTCCTCAGGGCCTGCCCTCTTCAAGTGTTTATAGTCCCCCCCTCCCCCGGGAGCGGTAACCTTTTCTCTCCCCCACACAGTTCCTCCCTCCTCCCTGGGTTTTTTTCCCCTGTCCCTTTCGTCTTTCCCCCACTTGTTACGGTTGTGCCTGCATTTAATTTCCTAATAATTCGTCATGTTCTCCACAATAGAGCTTCTCCCCTCGCGCCGTTTTCTCTGTTCTACAAGTTCCTCTCTTTTCACAGCAACCCACTTTTTTCTTCTGATGCAAAGCTGATTCCTGCCAGTCCCCAACGGCGACCTATTTACGGAAATGTTTGTCTGCTTTTCGTCTGATATGTGGTGGAGCGTATTTTTCCCTTTCTTCCCCGATAAACTTTTTTCCTTCCCCTTGCCCGTCAAAATGCTCAACTGTTGTTTTTTCTCTGTCACCACGCTGCGTGTTCTGCTTGGTCTTTCATGGCGGCCTTTTCCCCACCTTTCGGTAAGTTTGAATTATAAGTTGATCCAAGGGAATATATCCCATCTGTTGCCCTCCTCTCAAACCCACACTTCCAATCTTTCTTTTGTTGTGGGTGGTTGGGGGGTGTCTTTTTTTGGGGGGGAGCTGGGGTTGGGGGTGGGGGGGGGGTTTTTGTTCTTCCCCTGTACTCCCATTGTTAAGAGACCTCCTGTTGACCCTTCTTGATTCAAGGCCCCCCTCCCATACTTTCACTTCCTTTTCTTTGACTCCACCCAAGCTGCTCACCCCCGTTACCAGTATGTTTCACGGAAACGACTGGTCCGAGAATCGTTTTAACAAAATTTTAGTTCCTGCCCTTTCTCAGCCCCCCACCCCCCCTCCGTTCTCCGTCCCTTTTACATAATCGTGTGCAGGCCATAAATCATTCGATACCTTCTGAACCTGCCGTAGGATAAACCCCCTTTTTTACCTTTTCTCTCCCCCAATTCACTGCCCCCTTCTCCTCGTTTTTTTTCGAGAAGAGGAGGGTGAACTTCCCTTATTTCATTCCCCTCAGTATAATCGCGAGCCGGTTAAAGGCCCATACTCCCTTTGACGTCGTATCCGTCCCATTTTTTCTTTGTCAGATTTTCTTTTCCTCTTGTTCCCCCCCTGTTTGTTGTATATGGTCACTTGCGGATGAACCCAATCATGTTCTTTTAAAATTCGCCCCCCCCATTCCCTCTCCCTTCATTTACCTTCCCTCTTTTTACGCTCGTATCACGATGTTTGTTCTTATAAAGAGCGTTACCGATTACGTACGTTTCCTCTTCAGAGGCCCCACATTTTGCGATGACCTTCCCCCTCCGCTGTGTTACCCCCTTTTTATTGTCCCGTTGTCGATATAGTTGGTTGGTACTGACGAAGCTTCAGTACTGTTCTGCGTGGGGCTCAATGATGCTCAACCAGTATAGCCATTTCCCGTGGCCTACGTTCCTCTAGTGCGATGAAACATAGTTGGGGGGGCTGCATTGGTCCTTCGCAGATCGGTGTCTTTTCATAGTTCTTCCTCTTCCTTTTTTTTTTTCGAACGTATCCTGGCGCTATCGACATCCGTCCAGGAAAGGGGTAGGGTTAGTGGCGCTCCAACCCTTTTCCTTCGTTTGTACGCTAAACTGTGGGTTCAAAGTTCCCCCCTCCCTTTTTTCGAACTTCCTTTGTTTTTCTTTTGACTGTTACGTTGACCCATTGACTAGAAACGGCATGACCGGTACTTCCACTTTGATGTGATAGCAAGCCTCATTTAGTCTACGGTCTTCCTAGTCGTTCGCGTTGGTCGTGTTTTTCCCCTGTCCCCAATTACGGTTAAAGTTCTCCTTCTCCTTGAGCTAGATTTTTTCCTTTCAGGTCCACTGTGATAAAAGCGCTGTACCCCTCTTCAGACCCTATTTCTCTGTAATTAGCTGTTTTTCAATTGTCTTCAAACGACCCTTTTTTCTTATTCCTCTTATCCCGGCCGGAACCCCTCCTTTTCCCCGCATTGTGCCGTTAGGTCACCTGAAATATTTCGTTGGATCTTGGCGAAGTGCACCCTTTTGAATTTTTCCGACTTCGGTTCCTACGTTTCCTTCTTCTTTTTCTCTAATGCCGTCTCTGCTTTTTCCCAATCTGTAATCGAACCACTCCCGTGTTTCCACAATCGGTCCCAACTTAACACTTTCCAAAGAACTGGTTGCCCCTTTTCATGGTGTAGTCGTTGGTCCCCGCTCCCCTCCATAAGGCTGATACCCCCATGTCCCTCTCTTTATTCCCCCACCCCCCGTTCTTTCATCCCATGCAACTCTTTTCAACTTCTTTTGATTGAGAGGGCTCAAGTACGCCGCCCATCGACTGGATCATATACTATTTACTCTTTCTGCTGAAATACTCGCCCCCACCCTTCTCGTGGTTTGTTACACCAACCCCTTTATGATTTACATGATTTAATATTGCCTGGTAGTAACTGTCGCAAGAAGGGTGTTTGTTTGTAGGTGTTCGTGTGTAGTTTTCCCCCTCCCTCCTCCACGTTTTAGTTCTATGTTTCCCTCCGTTGTGGTGTGATTTAGTCGAGTGGATGATTTGTTTACTCTAAACTCTCAGCACCCCCCGTACGCTATCTTTTACCCATCTGCCTATTACAAGCATTTACACTTCTCCCTTTCTTTTGCCCAGTGTCCCCCACTTCGTTTTTGCTACACGTTCCTCCACTAACTATTAGATGACACTGGAGGGTCGTGAGTTCCATCAACCTGGGTACAAGATTTTATGAGATCTTAACTTTCATTGTTTTTTCCCACCCCCTTTTCTGCCATGTTTGTTATCTTCTTGTGATTCGTTGTGTTGTATGTCCTTGCAAAACGCCTAACAACATCCCGGGGATTCCCACCATTTCTTCCCTTCTCCTTTGATTACGTTGTCCGCCTCTTTTTTTTTTCTACCGTGGGGCTTTTCAGACGCCCTCCCTCTCCTCCAAGGCCGCTTGTCCCTTCTGACGAGTCGGCAATGCTTCTATTGAAATGCGGCAAGATAAACCCTGGGAAACCATCCTTTCTCCCGGTTTTACTCATTTTTCCGAGTTTTTTCCTAGTTTATACTCTATAACCCCAACATTTATTTTGAAGACGGTCTCAACCAGCTACTCTACAAGGTGGCTGGTTACTCTTCTTTTTCCCTTCCTCCCCCCCCTTGGCTGATCCTTTTTTTTCCTCCTTCCCTTCGTGGACCGTTCCCCTCCCCGTCCCCCCCCTTACTAGTTTCCGTTACACCAATTATGCTTCCGCTACGACGTACCGGTACTATTCGTTTTGGTGTTTGTTTTTTTTTTATCTACCGCCTTCCCCGGCTCTGTTCCTCTTCTTTCCTTCGGGGAAGATTCAATGAGTGATAGAGCTTTAGAACCGACGATGCACACTCTCCTTCTTTCTTCCCCCCTGTACCAACACGAGCTCCTCCTGGTAATGGAAACGGCCCGTGCCTACTGTTTCCTCCGTTGGTTAGGTGTGTCGGTGTGTGTGGCACCGAGGTGCCCACTTTAACCCAAGCCTTCCTGTGTGTCAACCCCCGTGAATGTTGGTTGTGAATGACCTACCGCCGTGTGACCCCAACATCGCCACGCGCTTCTGGGTGTTCCTTCGTTTCACAGGCAACCTTTTACCTCCTCCCCCTTCACAGAGAGCGCGCGACCTATCCTTCCTTCGGACGATTATATCCCTGTTTGCCACATAGGCTTTTTTAGTTGTTTGCACAACGGCGAGGTCGCGTGAACGGGTTCTGACTGTCCCTGACACCACAACCACCTCCACAACGTTACGCTGCCCCCCCCTCTTACCGGTGCACATGAACTGCTTCTCCCCCTGGAGAAAGAAACACATGGACTCTTGTTTGTGACCACGCACACACGTCCACCTCCCCCGGTAGACCCCCCCCGTGCTTTTTTAGAAATCTCATGTGTGAGGTTACCACTGGACAATCTCCCACCTCCCCCCCTTTGTCCCCCTTGCACACCACTCAGTTTGCAACCCTCAGGCAGGTCTCGTGATCTTAATAGGGCTTTGGTTAATTCCGGAGCGATTTTTTGTGTTATGTGTGCTTTTTTCCCCCCCCGTGTTGGTGGTGGTGTGGGGGGGTGATCTTAGTGTCCCCGCGAGCGATCCCTAATGTCTTCCATCTCCACATCCACTTTTGAAAGAGCTCAGGCAACGATCTACTTTCTCATTTTGGTACGAGTCTTCCGTCCGACCCCCCTCTCGTGTGCGGTTTCTCCTTGAGTGACATTGATTTCGACCCCCCCTGGGTGGTGAATTCGGTTCTCTCTGCCTTTATTTAATTCCCTTTCTGGGCCCTGGCTAGCTTCACAATTCCTTTTTTTGCCCTATTCTTCCCCTCTCCGACTTCCCCTTTTTGCAGGTAAGGGGATACCTTTCCTCAAGTTTGATCTGCGTTCAGCAAAGGGCCTTCTAATTTGCCCCCCCTCTTTTTTGCGGCGCATTTTTGCTTATTTAATTTTCATGTGTCGCGACGCCAGGCCTCCTCCTTGTGTTCCCCTTGTAATTTGTCGTTTACAATTCCTTTCGTTCCCTTCCCTTCTTTTTGTATTCAGAATTGTTGCGGAGACTCTATGTGATGACAGAGTCTTTCTTATTTAAGTTATAATTCCCTTAGTGCCTTCATTCTGATCAGTGATATAGCGTTGTCACCGCTTTATATTAACCGATTTGCCCTTTTTCAACGCTTTGTTTCCCCCTCTTTTGGGTTGCTGGCCCCCCCATTCTTTTGGGTTCCTCATTTCTCCTTTCTGCTTTTCCTTCTTGGTCAATTTTGGTGGACACTGTTTGTATGTACCGCACAACCCGTTGAACATTCACAGCATTCCCGCCAGCATTTGGATTTCCCTCTCTTTCCCCTTTCCACCTTTGTGAGCGCGGTTTTACCCCACACCCGCTGGTTATCTGGTCCTCCATCTAATACGGCCTATAATTATAGCAATAACGGCCACCTCAGTCCCCCCTTCCCTTTACATTCTGATCCCCATCCCGCTTGGCTACTTGGGGAATTTCCTTAATAGCCTTTGCGATATGCCCGCGGTTGGAGTCAGCCGCTGCTTGTCTAATTTCACTATACAAAAATTGATTGATAGTCAGTCCCCCCGCTACGTGTTTTAACCCCCCATCCACTCCGGTTTACAAATTTTTTTTTCCCCCTAACGACCAGTAACAACCGCTCGCGTCCAATTGTTGCACCTATACGCCTGACTGAGTTGACAACCCCCATGAGCTGAGATTATACCAGTATTGCCGACCGAAAATAGTTGCCTGTGGCTTTTTTATACACTATCATCTTCCCTGCAATGGACCTAACCCCCCCCCCGTTTTCTCCATACCAAATGCTTACCCAACCCCACCCCCCCTCCCTTCCTTCAGGGTGTGTTGCTTCCAATGTGGGTGATGTGTTTGTCGGCGGCAGGATGGCCTTGCAAGGGATAGTTGTATTCGCACCCAACCAAAGGCTTATACATATTTTGCCAAAACCAGTCTCTGTCCTGACACTCTTCTTCCCCCCTAGGTTTTAATTTCCTTTCTTATCTTTCACCCAATTGCCTCCTTTTTCTTGCCCTTTATCTATAATTCTTTTAATTAATACTATTAGACTGTAGACCCTGACAACCGGCTGATTTTTAAGAACTCTAAACCACGTAGCCATTTATTGCTCACCTCTCTAGTTTTTGATAGGTGCTAAAATTCCGACCCGCGAATCCTCCGCCCCCCCAAGAGGTTGGTTATTGTCTGCCACTCCTCTCCTTAAATTCCACAACGGCGTTTCTTTCCTTGCTCACCTTCTTCCCTGTATGTGGCGGATTTGCGTTTGCAAAGGTTTGAGCGTATTAGATATTGAGCCAGATAACCTAGTTGTTTCACTTTCACTTTCGACTCACAATGATTGAAATGTTTTTTTCCACTGTCTCCTTTTTCATTCAAATGGCTTGATTGCTTTTTTTCCCTTCTTTTTTCCAAAAATTGTCGGTCCTTTTGTGATACTATTGCAGAGACCTATTCTATCCCCCTTCCTGTAAAGCTCCACCCACATGTCCAGCCAGCCTTGTCCCTTTCCCTTCCCTTTCCCACTGGTTAATATACGGCTTTTACCCCGTTATCCTGCAGCCTTAAATAATGTCCGTCACCGTCATTTTCCATCCACCAGAGCTCAACTGAATCCCACCATCCAGTTTGTTCTCCGGAACCGGAACTTTGGTTCTCCTCTTCTCCATGTTTGACCCTTTTTCTTTCCGTGCCTTGTTTTCCCAATGCCACAACCGGTAGATTCCGCTTTATCATACTCGAACAATGCGCAGGCTAATCGTGCCATTCGTACGTCCCTTTGCTGACGTAGGATAACTTTTTGTACTGTTCTCCCCTTCCCCTTGCATAAACGATCTTCTCCCCGATTTTCGAGTGAAGAATAAGTACCCGTCCTTGTTCCCTTCTCCCCGCGCCTAGATGCCCATATCGCAATTATTTTCCCTGCCAGTTTTTTTTTCCCCGTTCTTTAGGGAGATTTTCCTTCTATTTTGCTGAGTGGTGTTTTAAATTATGGTCACGGCTGCTCCTCTCCGACCAAGGCGTTTTTCCCCATCGTCCCCCTACCCCCCTCCTTTCCGGGGCCTTCACTCCGCCTTTGTTTTTCCTTTTTTTTTTATCACGCTGACCCTTTTCGGCTTATAACGAAGCCGAGTGTCGAAACGTCCTCATCGTCGTTCCATTTGAGCTGCCGTTCCTAATATTGTTTGCAGCGTTAAGGGATTTTCGCTTTAGTTTTTTTTTTTGTATTTTTCCTTTTAAGTTGTCAGTCCTGGGTGCCCCCAAAACGTGTTAATGCCGTCACAGTCGACCGATACCGTCCGTGGCCTTTTCCTGAATATTTGTTCGATGGAACATAGGCGCTGCGTTTCCTCCGGCTCCGTCTGTTGTATGGGTAATCCTCTCCCTTCTAGTATTAATGGTTTTTACATTCTCGGGCTTTAGGCCTCATCGATAGAGGTTTAATTGTAGGGTAGTGTCGCTCGGCCGTCGGTCCCCTTTCCCTGTGTGGATCCCCTGGGGTCACCTTACTTCCCCCCCGAACTTTCCCGTTACATCAACTGGCGTCGATGCCGGGCCTGAGTCTAGGAAACCCTCATCCGAAACGGCGTACCGGTACTTTCACTTTTTCTGATCGTGATTAGCTTCTTGCCCTTCCTTTTACGGCTTCTCAGTCCGTTGCGTTGGTCGTTTCTCGTTCCCAACTCCGTCTCGGGATAGGTCGTCGTTTTTTCGTTGTTATTGCAGTGAAAACACACAGACGTACCCGCTCCTTTTTCAAATTTCAGACACCCCTGGTCGTTCTATGACGTAGCGGGTGGAGTTTTTTTTTCCCCTCCCCCATTTTTTTTTGTTGTGCCGCGTTATTCCCTTCCTTACCCTTTTCTTCCGCCGTTAACCGCTCCCTGAAGTTTTCCTTTGGGATTCTTTCCAGCGATTCTCCTGTCTTCCTCATGTCTGACTCGGTCACTGGCGGGTGGGTTTGAATGCTCGTAGGTCTTTTTAACGCATGTGACATAGGCTTTCCAGTAGGATCCTTCCTTCCCCCCTTTTCAAAGTAACGGTTTCTGCCCCTTGAATTGTTGTATCCGTTCCCTCCCCATCGGTGATCTCCCCCTGCATTGCTTTTTTTTAAAACCAATAACCGTTCCGCTCCTTCCGCAAACTGCTACCGTTTGCGATAGATGCACTCCAAGTTAAGTCCGACCAACGTTGGCCTCCCCCTCTAATCTTATTTTTGCACTATATCACACCCTCTCGATTGTTTCCCCCCCACGACCCAAGTTGAGTATTGTACCCTTTTATTGTATCTTTTCGTAACCCGTCGCGGTCGGTTGGGTTCGTTGTCTTAACGCCCTCTCCGTTCATTCCGATTATCTCCTTTTGTTTTTTGTTTGCTCTCTCTCCCTTCCACTGTTTGAAGGATGTCTTCATCAAACGACCTACCGGCCGCGACCTTGGGTACACCATGGCCACTATACATTCTTTTTTCCCTACTCCTTTTGTTTTCTATCTTGGCATAGTTCACTCCCCCACTCTATTATTTGAAGTCGGCTTGCGGCTATGGTTCCCCTCAATCAACTCTCGGGTACAGATTTTTTACTCTTCCGTGTTATTTTTACCCCACCCGGGCAATGGCCATTCTATGTCTTTGTGTGTGACGTTTCCCGACTTACACCACGTTGTTCAACCCCCTTTTTTCTTTGTGGACATTTACGTTGGAATCCGACTGGTTAAAATCCTTTTGATGATTCACTGTTTTCTTTCCCCGCCCTCCCTCTACGATATTCCTCACCAGCCATCAATTGTGACCGACGGCGGCGACCGCGCTGGATTGACTCCCGTCTTTGTCCATTTATAATTCCACACCCCAGCGCCCCTCTTTCTGGTCGACCTTTTACCTGGATTTCGGTTGCGTCCTGGCGGTTTTTGATAATCGGCTCACACAACAATGTTTTTGAAGACACAGGTCCCACCGTATTTCTATACCTCGGGTGTAGGCTTTGATTTGAGCTGGCCTCTTCTTTTCCCACCCTCTTGTTTTCCATCAAACCCAACATTTCGTATACATCGCACGTGGATAACCGGAGTTGCCCCTCACGACCAACGCGACCGATATGAGGTACGACACCATTGGTGCCTCTTATTCACGCATCTTGACAGATGAACTGTACCGGTACGTTTCCTTTCTGTGTGCCTGTGTGTTATCTCCCGTAACAGGCAACGCGCCCCTCTCCCCGGGAATTTTAGAATTCGGGACACCAATTTCCTCTTACTTTTTTGCACCACACTGGTATAACAATTACACCTTTGCCCAGGTACTGGAACGGGCCGTTGTTCCACTACCCGACCCTTTACACCTTTTGGTCCGGATTCTGTCTATCTATACCCGTGTTCAGTCGTCAACAATTCGCTGTTATCAGAGTACCTGACCACCCTTGATCGCCCGAACAATTTTGTAGCGTCAGATTTCCTCGCCCACCGAGATATTCTGGAAGCCGCCGTTTGCGGCTATACTGTTGATCGATCATTTCGCCCCCCGTTTGCAACCCTTTTTTCTTTGACTCGTCAGTCAATTACCCCAAACCCCCCTCCCCTAGGGACCTCCAACCACCTATTATTTGGTGTCGCACCCTTGAAACGCCGCGGCGTGAGCCTTATCCCCCCGCGTAGTCTTTATCCCTCCCATTATCCTTGTTTAGTCTCCTTTTTGCAACCACGGGGACAGTAATTCCGAGCGATCTTTGGGCGTTTACCACCGATTGCTTTTCTGACTTTCATTTTTCCCCCACTGTTTCCCATTGTAACCCCCACCCCTGCCCTTGTTTCCTCTGAGCCACATCGCCCATACTACTTTGCTAATTCGAATTCGATCTTGTTTTTTAAACCGGCTCTGCGGTCCATCCCCCTTCGGAAATAGACTTTCTCACCTCCTCGGTCGTTAATTCTTTTTTCAGTAATTTTTCTATGCCTTTGATCTACTGCCTTCCTCCCCCACAATGAATGGGCAACTCGATTATTGCTGGCGCACTGTTTTTTTGTTTTATATTTTGATAAATCCCGGTTTTTAATCGCTTTCTGTGTTGTTGGCCTTGTGGCACGCGTGCCTTCCCTAACACCCTTTGTTCAATGGGTTAAGGCCTCTGGCCTTTTACCCTTTTCCGTTTTCACCATGTACCCTCTTGTTCCCTTGCTCATTTTTGTGATGTTTTGAAATGACGGTTTTCACTATTTCATTCTTGATCGGCTCGCGGTTACTAGTCTTCACCAATGTGAAGTTCCCTTGCCTTACTGCTTTTGCTGTCCGGATGTGGGTTGCTTTGTAGGACTTTAACCCATTCCTGGTTGATTTATAATATGATGCCTTCCTTGCTCTCTTCATAGTTTCACAACGTACCCTTTTTGTCAATTCACCTGGCATGTGCCATCACCTCCCCGAGCACTGTGCTTTCACCCTGACCCCCATCAAACCGTCCTCAACTGGAAGCGCCTGGGTGACGTACCCATTGATCGGCACTCCGTGTCGCTACTACGCCCCAAACCAGTTTTCATATCCCCTCCCGCGCCCCCAAGCCATTACCTTCCTTTTTTATCCAAGCCTTTTGCGCTTTTTTCCACTTCTGTAGCCTTTGTCATGATCTGACAACGATGGGTTTCTGGAGCAGCCGTCGCGGCTTCTCATTTTTCGCACTCTCCCCCCCCCTGTCCGGGTGTGTTCGTGGATGCTCGGGGGTTCCAGCAACACAGCTACGTTTAGTCACAATAAACCCGTCCCTTGCAATTTTCTGAACTTAAATTGAAGACCCACCGAGCCCTGTTCGCAATGGGCGCTCGAATTGAATGCGGGGGAAAACCTGTTTTCCGATATTCATCTTACTGGTTTTCGGGAACTGTACCGTGCTCACTTGTGCGGTGCTAATACAACTCTCCCAACCAGTCATGCCACCGGCCTTCCGACAACACCTGAGTACCCACACCT
>Ga0179593_1619629_pt1 | contig 10542 bp, 10 predicted proteins | sample CZODoug2_1_08_16_FD_185931 | JGI IMG/M metagenome (GOLD analysis project Ga0179593, IMG submission 185931) | Vadose zone soil fungal communities from Angelo Coast Range Reserve, California, USA - CZODoug2_1_08_16fungal (PacBio error correction) | ecosystem: Environmental > Terrestrial > Soil >... | reverse complement strand
CCGATATTCTTATGTACCCAGTTTTGGTGGCAGTTGGCCAAGGTGCCCTCTCCTAAGTAGTAATTTCGGAATAACTTTTCCTGGACCCCCTTGAATTTGGGCCTTTTTTCCTATAATTATTCGTCTTTTTCTGTCGAGGCAAACGCTTCTACACCGTGGGATTTTAGGACAGTCCACTCCGCGAACAATGAAGTTTTCTCGACACTGCTTACTTAATGATTCTTGCACATCCTGTCCCCCTCATATCCCCTATAGGCGACGCTTAGGTCCCGTTTTTTTAACTTTTTTTTTCTTTAATCCTTTTTATAATAAACACCCAGCTCGTTTTGTATCTTTCCCGCCGTCTGATGTCGTCTCTTACCCCTATAATTCGAGCTCTGCACAATCAAGTGTCTTCGGAGCCTTTGGAGTCTCAGATGGGCTGGTTTTACCCCTGCCGAATCCCGCTTGGGTTTGTTCAAGGTTTCTTGGAGGGACCTTTTTTTGACGGTTTCCTTTGAGTGTTTGCTGTGTAGTTCTTCTTCCAGAGTGATGGACAGCGAGATGGTGGTGGGAGCATCATACTGAGTCCTCCCCTGTCGGGATCACTTCCTGCGCCGGAGTATTTTTTGTGGCTTTTGCGATCCTGTACTCTGTGGTACCCCCCCCCCTTTTGATTCCTCCTGACCGACATGGCGTTTTCGGTCTCGCGTGACCGCCACCCCCCCCCCCCCCAAAACAAACCACCACCCCCAACCCCAACACCCACCATGTGTCTTGTCTCAGAAGTCTACGTTTCTGCTTCAATCCCTTCTTCTTCCCCCAGACCTTCGTTCCTATGGCGAGTTTATTCAGATCGACTGGCGTGCCATGGTTCGAGCCGCGCGGTCTTGACCCTGCACGCTTTTTTGCTTCATTTGTCCAATCCTGAATACGCTCCGTGCCCAGTTAGGCTCCTCGTCCTGCAAGGGTATTTAACCCCCTTTTTTCATTTCAGCACCCTTTTTTTCTTCCGGGTGAAGACCAGATTGGGTTCTGGGCCTTCCTTTTCGTGCGCTTTGCAGAGACTCCCCAAATTGAGATCCCTCCCACCCCAGCGGTGGGGCTACAACGACCTTCATGACGTCAATGAAATTCTCCTAGACTCATTTGCGATATTCAAGATGTACCCCCCCCTCTTTTTTTTTCTTCGAGCCCTTCAAAGAACGCTTACTCTCTCTCTTACATCCTCAGTTTGGTGTTTTTCTCGTCACCCCTTTCTGTGCTCTACGAACGCCGGAAGGCCGTATTTGGCCTTCTTTTCGAATGCCGGCCGTCGAGTTCCTGATAGACTTTTCCTTTTCAAGATTTTTTCCCCTCCACCCGCGGCCTCGCCTGTGTGAGTTGCGCAGAGGATTCAAGTTGGATCTTCCCTGACGACCCCCCTGCGTTCATCCCTTCCTTTCTTGCTTTTCCCCTGCAGTAATAGTGGGCTGTCGAGTAACATACCCATTCTCCCCCGTGTGTCGTTCAAAATCCCCTCAATTCTTCACCTCTCCGTGCTCTATTGGGCCGAAGCGATTTGAATACTCTTGTTGTTTCCGCTTCCCATCAGCTGCAGGGCTATTTTTTCCCTGAACCCTGGTGATCCGGCCAGTAGATCTGGGCAAAATAGACACTTCCACCTTCTCCTCTTTGTTTGACCGCTTCGGCTCTCGTCTTTTATCGGACCCTCCCACTAGACACCGGGCACATTGACGCCCTTATAAACCGCAGGTCGCTCGAGTACGGAGGATGTTGTCTCGCGGGAAGTTCGCCGTGCAGCGCACCCCCTGAACTCTTTCCTAAGCGGTGGGCCTAGCCTTTCCAGCCTCTAAGATGGAGCCTAACAAACCACCGCTCGATAGGAAAGACAGTGTTGACCTCACCCAGCAAGCCCGCCGCCTGACACCCCCCGGCCCACATCACTCGGTCCCCCATTCTTCATCATCTTCACCCAGACCCTTTCTTTTTCGCCTCCACCCTATGTTCAGCGACATATTTTTGTCTTTACGACTTGCCTCGTTCCTCCTCAATGCGTTCCCCGACCTACGCTCTTTAATCTTGTTTTTTAAACCCTTACAGTTCCCTCAGTCCTATAACTGGAAGATCTTAATTGCAACGTATCTGATGGAACAAGATATAAGGTATATGAAGAAGTTCTGTAGATAAACTTATTTGCTTTAAGATTATCTTTCTGCCTCTCCCCTAATCAATTTTTGACCCTTTGACACCCGAAGACAGGGATTATCTCCATCTCACCCCTGCTTTGCTCTGCCCAGGAGATCCCCACCCTAAGTCATATCTCCTTCGTTCTCCCTTCATCGCCCACGTGTCTGTTGGTCCTCCCTACATCGGGCCTTTTTCTTTGTTGTTTTCTCTATATTCGCCGCATATTCTGTACACTCTTGGCGAGAACAGGAATTTTAACGCTATCCCTAAGTCTTCTTCTGGATTTTGATTCAGACTTTCTGGTGCCCCTCTCGCTCGAATGGTCCTTCTCCCCGAGGACCCCCCCAAAGTCTCTATCTCCACGGGGAGTTTCATCCCTTGTCAGCCTCTAAACTTTCGACCTACTTCCCCTTCATTTTTCCGCTTAGCTGCCCCCCTCAATATAAAGAAAGGCGTCCCCGGGACAGTTACTTTCCCTTTACCTTTTTTTTTTTTTGTAGTTTTCTCTACCCAGATTATATCGCTCTTTCGATTTCCCTTTTTATAGTCTTTTTCAGAGCACAAGCCATAACTAATCTGTCCCCACACCCCGTGTTTTTCAGCTTGGCCAATCCTTATTTGGCCTTCTTGGGCTTTTGCCGATTAGCAGACATTTTTGAGTGCTCTCACGAGGTGCATGGAGGGCAGGAGTCAGACTGTTTTTTTATGCGGTGTGAGCTAGGAAGGCCCCCTCCCCGCGCCCCGTATCCGGATGGTGGTTTTTAGCGCTTCCTTCCTCAGAGTTTTTTCCCAAAGATATTTCAAGGAGTCCGATTGCGGAGCTGGTCCGGAAGAACTCCAGAGAATTTTTTTTACGCTCCCTCACTGGGCGGCGGTCTCGCCGCATCCTCTCCTGCGACTGGATGGGCAGACTTTCTTTTTTTCCAGATTAGCCCCCGCCGCAGCTGTCACCAGCCGCCCCGGCTGCGGCATCTCGTTGACTATAGACTAAGTGATAACGTTTCTCATCCTAGGCTTGCAAGTTTCCCAAGAGACCTCCGCCAACCTTTTTTTGAAAGCTGCGCCTGCTTTCGTTACCCTTTCGACAATTGTCCTCCTTCATTTTTTTTAACCACGGATGCCCCCCCCCTTCGTCATATTACAGCCCCCCTCTTCAGAGTGAACTCCCAGAAGACTCTTTTGGATGGCTCCGTCCGGGCCTTGCCGAGCTCCAAAATTTATCCAAACCAGCAAGGCGAAGTTTTGATCTTTCTTCCATCTTCTTATCTCCGCCTGCCTCCTAGAACTTCTTTGCGATCTTGCCCCTTCCTTCTCCTTTAGTCAGGCCTCAACTAATTATAGATTTCTCCCCTCCTTTTTTACCGAGTTCTTTGAAGTGCTAGCTCACGAAGAAGGAATCTTAGAGAAACTGCTTTTGCTCCTAGTCGACGTGTTCTTGTCCCCCTGTTACTGTTGTCCCCGCCCCACCCGTCCTGCTGTTCTTGGAGCGTTTTCTTCCAATGTGAGCTCTGCCCGGAACTACCCCCTGCGTCTTCCCGGACCCCTCCCATCGAGTCGGTCTTCCGTAAGTTTGTAATGATTAAACTTCCTTGCAGACCCGTTCCCCTCCCTGCAAAGATCTGAAGTATTCGTGTATGGCACGTCCTCGTAGCGCATCAGTATTGATGGTGGCTTTTGTCCTCCCCGCTTTTCGGCTCGCGCGTTTCTGTCCCATCTCCCTCGTCGAATCAAACTCGCCACGGACATAACGAGCGCGTTTTTGTTCCTTGCTGCCTCGCGACAGCCATAGCTTCAATCCACTTGCTCCAGAGTATAACGAATAAATCACCCACGCCACGCGGCCGGCAGCAATTCGTTGAAAGTGTTTTTGTGAAGTTCTGTGACATCCTCCTACGTTCAACATGGACCTAAGGGACGCGGTCCGACCTCCCCGCGGATCGCGCCCACCAAAACCTCTTATTTGTGCAATCCAGCGCGGGTCCTGCCTCAAGCTCACACTCCACGCAAGCCTCCCTCCTTTCCTTCTCCACCGTTTTCCCGTCACTACCAACCGCTCCTTTGTCCTTCCACCAATCCCACTTCGTCCTCTCAACCCTGGCTCCTTCCCCGCCCCTTACACGCCCCCCCTTGGACACAGCCAGACTAACCACACCCCCTTAGCGAACGTTTTTTGCTTTGCGACCCCACCTCGTTTTTTTTGTGTCTTGAATCAGGCCCCATTGCGGATTTTTTCCTCAGACTTTTTTGTCTTTTAGTTTGATTAACATACTCAAGTTACCCTCCGGCACAGCCTCCACTAGGAACTTACTTATTTTTTGCAGTCACCGATATCCTACAAGTTTTGGGCTGTCTGAGCTAGAGTCTGTCGTATACCCTTCCCAGGGATTTCCCCGGGGCAACGATCTAGGTTTATGCCAGTGAGGCGTTCGTGTTTTTTTGTCGACGTAAGACTTTTTTGTGTAATATTTTTTTTCATGATGCCTCCACAGGTTTTCCCCTTTTACGATACTCACTTTGCGGCAACGACTCAGACCAGGTTTACGTCGAGGACTCAGCACTCGCATAACCCGATCCACGCGCCTGGTGTCTGCTTTTGAGGCAATTTTCTCTGATTTTTAGACGCTAGATAGCGTGTCGCCTTGACCCGACGTTCGTCTTCGTGTAGTCACGCCAAAGAACTCCCGCTCGCTGCGCAAGCTATCCCCCCTCCAATGTTGAGACGTTTCCCTTTTTCCCCCCGCCGTATATGTCCCCCCCAGTACACGCCAGAACCGGGGGGGCTCCTTGGCAGGTTGTCTCTCCGGTCTTCTTTCGGAGTGTGATGATCTCCGTGATTCATCTCCATTTTGGTTCTGGCAACGACCAACGCTCCTGGTCTTTGACCTATTGTTTCGCTGCCGATGGCACCAATTCACACTTTTCTTTCAATCGCCCCTTTGTGCGGTCAGCATGTAATCAGCATTTTCCTTTATTCATCAACATTATGTGCTGGGAACCTGACTGCGGTTCTGACGCTTAGCTTTTTGTCCTTATTTCCGTCAAAGAATTGCCGTGTTGAGCCTGCTGCAGCACTCTTCAGTACCGGTGATCGGACCTTACTTCGGTTTTGTCCTTGACTTTGTTCCCATGGCATTTATATTTGGTAGCTTTTTTCCGATCATCTATGTCGCTCCAACTCCCCCGTGTGACATAATGACTGTCGTTGAGTCTCTGCCCCCAACCAAAATGGTTTCCCTCTCTTATTCGCTTGTGCTGCTGACTCCGGGTAGGCGACAGCCTTTGGTCTGATGGTAGTTTCTCTGCTTCACGGCCCCCGGATGTTCTTGCAGGCTGGTTGAGCGTCCCCCACCTCTTTTTTTTCTGCGCCCTGATCCGAGGTTGGTCTCCCGATACATCGGCACACGCGTTTTCCCTTGGTTTTTTATCCCCCCCGTCGCGTCCGGAGTAACAAACGTATTTCCTCCGTGGAACAGCGTTTTGAGCCCCCTGCCCCCCCGATGTTTGTATTTAATCACAGTTTTTGTATTCCATTGGCGGTTTTTGGGTGCCCTTATGTTTTTTCTCTTCTTTCCCGCGGCCCTATCAGGCGTTCTGAGTATGTGATGGAGTCTGGTCCGGCAGTACTTTTTTTTTTTTTTCCCGACTTGGTCAAACGCTGGAGGACACGATTAACTAATCGCTAGAAATCTTTAGTTGATTTTCTTTCGTGCGCCTTGGATGGTCTCACGCTTCAGCTGTGCGCAGAACTCGCCCGAACCCCGCCGCGGTGAGACGTGTCCTTCTTTGATCCCCTCGACGGCCGTGATCACCTCTTATACCCTTTTACCCGGCCCTGACGATTGGCCTTCATCGGACCGCACACTCCAAGCTGATGAGTAGCTCGCTTGAGACTTTGAATCCCGCGCTTTGACGGCTATTTTCCGGGCTTCTGTCGCTTTTTTCCTCGGACCCCAAGCACACCCCCCTAGTCCCCATGTATTTGGGAGGAGACCTGCCTGTTCGCCTCGCTCAAATTGAGACCATGCTCATACCCGACTGGCTGGTGGATCTCTAAAAGCCCTTTTTTTTGTTCGGTCTTTTCAAGGACTGCGACTAGCCTTCGGTTGCCGAGTTATTTGGCAGCCGCTTTGAGGAAACCTCTTTTTTTTACTTCTCGTCTTCGACAACCTGATTTTTCCTACCCGTCTTCGGATTTTTCTTTCCTGAGTTCTGATACTCTCTCCCGCCCCGCCTCCCGCCCCCCTCTCAGCTCTGTATGACACACCCCCCCCCCCCCCCCCCATGGAGACCGAACACACGCGACGTTCGGTTTTTCGTCCAGGGGCCCCTTTGTTTATGCCACGACTCGGCAAGTCCCCGACGTAGGATATTGTTACCAGGCATTGCACGTTACACCACCGGTTTTGCCAAGATTCTGGCCCTTGTTTTAATTTAACTTCCGTTCATCCGTTTCGCATGTCTCCTTCCCCCGTTTCTTGACCGTATGGGCGGTCGGTCCTGTAAGAGTGGCAGGGGCTTAAGGCCGTTCCCAGATAACCTTTTTTTCCCTCCCCTTTATTAGACTATTGCGGTTCTTTGTTGCGTTTAGTGGGATCTAAGTTGCCTTTTTTCTGAGTCGTGCTCCAGTGCCCTTTCGCCCGTAGTCTGACCGATTGATTTTCACTTCCCATTGCCAGCGTTGCCGGAGACTGGCAAAAGGTTTGTGTCGTTTTCCCCAGCCTTCTTCCGGTTGATGTTTGAGCCCGCGGATTAAGTTCCATTGAACGCGATCTTCCGCCTAGACGATGTGGGACATTCTTTTATCCACCGAAGCGTGGAGTTTTGCCTTTCCTTTTCCGGTGATGCTGGCCTATTCTCGACTAGGCTTTCAGTTTTGCCTTTTTTTCTCTTTTTGCCACCCAGAAGCATTCCCTTTATCAGCTTGGAAATCACATCGTCTCTTTCCCCGCCAAAGGTTTTTCCCCCCCCTCGTCCTTTCCTCTTTGTACTTCCTTTCAGACTGGTTGAACCGTCCCCCACGTGGATGGAACTCTCTTTTTTTTTGTATTTTCGCTGTCCGATCGTCGAGTCCTGTCTCCACCACACACCATTTCCCGTTTTTTTTCCCCGGTTGGGTACCACTTGAGAGTGGTGCAACATGGATTCTGTTTTCTTTTTGGGTCCCTAGGACTGATCGTTTTATCTTTCGTTAAATACCCGCCTCCTGGTCGCGCAACCGGGGCACGGCATGTCCGCTGGTGTCAGAGCCATCGCGATCCACGCCTGGGTCTTTATTTCCTCTATCCTCCTCCTTGCCGTTGTTGTTCCCGTGCGTTTTTGTATTTTTGGGAGATTTCTTTTTTTCCAAGGCCAGTTCTCCCTGGTTTTTTGTCACATTTGATGGGGGCTTTTTTTTTCCGTGGGGGCGCGGGCACGCCGTGCCTTCGTCATTTTGTCCGTTTGTTGACATTTGTCCTTGCGCAAACATGCCCCTTTGACCTGGGTCTGTCCTTCTCTCATTGACCAAATCGACCTGGGCTCTCTGGAAACATTTTGTAAGCAAAGCTTTCCCTATCCACCCCCTGCCTAGATAGGTTGTTTTAGCGCTCTGATTCTCGGTTCACGAGCCCACCGAGACATCCCCGGTTGGCTCGCCATAAGTGACCATGATTCTGCTAACGGCTTACCCTTCACCATCGGTCTTTGCTTTTTCCTGATCGACACACTTTTTCTGTCTAGAATTAAAAAGAGTCATCGATTTCCCCGCAACCGTTTCTCTCCTTTGGTTACGGGGCGTTCGATTCCCCCTAGTCTTTTACCTCTTTTATCTTCATCACGTCAGGTTAAGCCCGCTACGTTTTTTTTTCCCTCCCTGATCTATTGCGCGAAGATCAACTTTACACGTTTCAACCCTCCCACCCGTGCGACTTTATTAGGATAGTACACGATGATGACATTATTTTTTCCCTTTTTCCACCAATTTTTCGATGTTTGACCCCAAGGCATGCCGTTCGCCTCCTTTTTTCCACACTCTCACTTGCAATGCTAGCCGAAATACGACATTCCCGTTCTGGTGGAACCCCCCCCCCCCCCCCCCCGGAGGTGATCGGCCTTACTCCACCTCATTCGGAATTTCCCATACCCACCCAGCCCACTGTCCCCCTCATTTGTGCCACCCGTCTGTATTTTTCCCGTACTTTTCATTGCTCCTCTGTTGAGATCTTTTTCCCCGCGATCGCTCGAGGACCGCTGAAAGCGGCGTCTTCTCCCCGTCTTCCCCCATTTGTAAAGGCCAAGTTCGCTTGGTGGTGTTGGACTCAATGGCTCCCTCCCCCCCCCCCCCCAAGACCAGTAACGCCCCAGACGGTAGTTTTTGCCAGATTTCGGTTCGTCTTTTCCGGCCCGCCCACCCAGCGCCCCCTTTTGCGGCGTGTAGATCATTTTGTCCCTCCCTGCGCACCAACCGACCTCCGTGCGCCTGACCGTTCTGCACCCCTACCCAATCTGCGGGTCGATCGATTTTTTCTTTTTCCCCTTTCCTGGACTCCCTGTATGGGTCTTGTTGCTTTTTTCGCTCTTTTTTGACCCCTTTGGCTTTTCCCTAGCACCAGGTGCTGTCGCTTTTGTTTCTGTGTCCCCTCCTGACTTTTCTCTTAAATTATGACCTCTAGTTATACCACCCACAGGCCTTCGTTTACGTGTTAATTCGGTTCTCCTGCGACGTTGTTTCACTCTTTTTTATTAATTCATTTATTACTGCATGTTTCTACAAGTCATGCCCCCCTCGCGAAAGCTTTGCTTTTGTCCACCGACTAATTATAGCACCATCTTCCGGTCCCTTCTTTATCCCATGTCTTGCACCGCGAGCCCGGTCCCGGGAACCCGAGCAATTTCCTTACCCCCCACTCGTAGTGTTATGTGTCGCACACATCCATTGACCTCCCTTTTTCACTTGTGTCTCCCCCCAAGCGTTGGAGCGTCTATGTCCGACAGCGGTGGGTGGGGGCGACAGTTTCGTGTTTGGCGGAAGGCATCCTGCCTTTTTTTTTTTCTCACCTGCTTTTCTTTGCAGTTAATTGCTGATCTACAAGATGGCTGTGGCTTTGTTTTTTTTACATGACCTTGATCCCCCACCATCCGCGTTTTCACACCCACACAGCGCCTCCTAGGGCGTCAACCGCTTTCCTCTTTTCCGCCCTACTCACGCTTCCAAGTCGAGAGCTCATCCACCCCCCCATTCAGTTTCTTCAAGTGATAACCCCCAGTCTACACCTGAGAAGCAATCCTTTACAGGCTCCCGGGCCTCTTTTATTTCATCCCCTGTTCGTCGCCCCACTGTGATTTTGGCCTCCTACCACTTCCACCGAAACCCCGATTGTACCCTTCATCCCCTCGTGTGTTCTTTGCTTGAGAGTTCCTCTTCCTTACGCCTCCCCCTACCGACTTTGCGAGGACAGGCTGAACTCTCCTAAGTCCTTCTGTCGTCTCCCACCGTGGCCCCTTCTAGGGGATCCTTAGCCACGCCTTTCTCTCTCCGGGGAATCTTCGTCGTTTCTGTACAAGAGCCCAATACGCACTTCGTGTTGCTTGATGGTCAGGGCTTCGGCGCCCCGTCCTGTGGATGGTTTTACCATCTCGTTTTTTTTTCCGCCCGTTTTTGCCCCTGGCTGTTTTGCTGTCTAATGTACCTTTTTCCAGTACAACAGGATGTGTCCCATCAGGGCAAGTCTGTTTCCCTCCGCCCGACTTTCCGTGTTCTGAGAAATTTGTTCGAGATTTCACCTTGTCCCCTTTCATATGAACCAGTCCTTCATTTTACGCGCCGCTCATTCTCCGCGCCACCACCTTGTGCACTTCCGGGGATCTGTGGTGCGGTGTCACGGATTTGTGACTTTGATTCCTCCGTTTTTTTTTTCTTTGTTTTGAACGTTTACAGGAGTTACTGTTACCTGTTTTTCTCTTCTTCCTTTAACAGATCCCCCTATCGAGTGCTTCCGGGTTTGTGACCCAGCACTCAATTTTTTTGAAAAAGTCTATTTTCTGTTTCTTCTAATTTCGTAGTCTTCCCAGCAGTAACCAATTGATAATGAAGTTTACCCCCCTTTCCTTTTTAGAACATGATTGGATGGTGGAGTGCACGACTTTTTTTGCATTAGTGTTCGGTGTAGCACCTGTCAGGATATCGTTGTTTGTTGTTCTTGTCCTCTTTACATTCTTCCCGGTTGTCTGTGTACTATCTCTAGCTCCTTTTTTTCCCTCCCCCCCTTTGGTTTTTCGTGAACCCTTCTGCGGGAGGTTCTCGGGTTGCCGCCCTCTTTGTCGTATTTTCTTGCCTTGATTATCAAAGCCGTACCAGCCTCCATTGTCAACCTTTTTGTCCCACTCCTTTTTTTT
>Ga0179593_1558453_pt1 | contig 10542 bp, 8 predicted proteins | sample CZODoug2_1_08_16_FD_185931 | JGI IMG/M metagenome (GOLD analysis project Ga0179593, IMG submission 185931) | Vadose zone soil fungal communities from Angelo Coast Range Reserve, California, USA - CZODoug2_1_08_16fungal (PacBio error correction) | ecosystem: Environmental > Terrestrial > Soil >... | reverse complement strand
TCGAAAAACGTGCTTTCCGGCGATTCGCAGCTTTGCGTGTTACTGCCCCAGTCCAATTGTTCATACGAATGTGCTCGCTAGATCCTCTTCCTAGTCATATCTAATTATAGAAGTTGCTGGTCTTTTCATCGGCATGGGAAGCCAAACTTGGCGAAGTTGACACTTGTAATAGTGGGTTATCTCCATCTTTCCGCTGAGCGGACTCCGCGAACTCGCGGGCGGGGAGTTTTCAGTTTCGTAGTTTAGTGGCCGCCACATCTTTCAGATGATTCCCTCCCCTCGGCCCTTCCATTGACCACTGCCTATTAATTTGTTGATTACGAAAACTCTGGCGACAGGATTGTTTCGGTTCTTAGTGGCGTTCCTCCGGCCCATCGGTTCAACGAATTTCTTTCGGCAACCATGAGCGGTAAAATTGTCGCCCGGCGCACGCTTCGAGAGCCTCGCGGAGCGTCGGGATTGTGTGGTCAATAATCTGATTTCTGAATAATGATATGGGGTCTCTTGGTTTTGAAGGTTTTGCCGATGCCTATTTACCCCAACCCAGCGCATTGACCCGCGAATGTAGAAACTTGATCAGTCTTCAGTCCTCATCTTTTCATAGCTCTCTTAGTTCTCGGACCTACCCCAATTCAGGGTGTAGTTGACTGACTCTCCGAGCATCTCCCCTACCTCGATGTGCATAACTTTCCAGTTGCCCAATCACGCGAACCCCTTCGTGAGCTATTCCGCACAAATTTTTCAGGCCATCCGTCAACCTCCAAAAAAGCTTGTCGCCGTGCCCCCCCCCTTCTTTATCCCGAGAATCGCAATCCTTCTCCACTCGATCTGGCGCTTGTCGTCCACAGAGTCGGGGGCTGTTTTCCCCAGGCCTATGCGGCTGGGGTTGACCTTTCCTCATAGCGCCGTTGTTAAACAGATCTTTCAAGTTTTCCTTTAGCATGCGGCCAGGGCGCTGCCTTTTAGAGTTTGAGGAGACTACCCCTCCTCCCCCTTTACATCGAGGCGGTCCACTTCCCCCCTCGACAACTTCGACGACCCCGTGCTACATTTGGTCAGATCTTTTTTCTTATCTGTCCGTTCCATACTTTTTTCCATCCTGCCTAGCCGTCCTGGCCCGCGCAAAACACTCGTTCCTCTGCACTTCCTTTTCTTCCATGTCAAATCCTCGCTGCCCCCATCAAGCACGCTTTGCCGTGGGGGGCACACCATCAACCCCCCCCACCCACCCCCCACCCCGTGAAGTGCGAAGCCTTTAGACTATCGACATTCCCTTTTTTCCTCTCGTTTTAGTTCGTACTCAAGACTTTGATATCGGAGTCGGGCCCGGCCATTTCCCCCCCCCCCCCTCACCTTGATATAGCTAAAGGAGGTGTCTCTTCTCTGCTCCTCTTTCCGTGATTATTTCTTTGATGTCCACGCTCTCTGTAGCTTCCCCCCCTGACCTTCTTTTAGTCGATACCCAGCCGGCTCTCTCGTACAGTCATTGGCCAGCCAAGTTTCCCACGGTACGCGACCTTCTAGCGCTTCTTCAAAACTGTCCTTCCCCGAGCCTTCTACACCAAGACCGCATCAGCACCCGCCCTAATTCTCCTAATAGTCTTTTCTTCCAAAAGACCTGACTTCTCCCCGAGAGTCCTTTTGGTCGGCCCTCTTGCATTTTTTTCCCATCAGATGGGGTTGCGCGCCAATTTCTCAAAAGTTCTTTTTTTTTCCCACCCGACCATCCCCCCTTTTTCTCCTTTTGCCCCGATGGGGCTCTGGATTTAGAATACGTTGGTGATTTTCTATGAATCTTCCCCCTAACTCGACGTGTCGGGAAGTTTATAACTCAACGGTATTTTCACTATTCGCTAAGAACGCGGCTTGAATCTTCTTCTCCGTTTTTTTGGTCTTGTATTGTGGCGAAAAGCTCCGTTCCAGTATCCATTTTCGCCGGAATGTGGGGAATCTATTCACCCCTTCCCCATGACTCGATTTTGCCCCCCCTTGTAGACCCTGCCCGCTAGTTCGTGTTACTTCTCGTTGGTTCAAATAGCGATGTCAACTTGGCCGCCCACCGACCTTCTACTTTTTATCCCCAAAGGGTTTTCTTTTCGGGAACCGGGAACTTATTGCTTCCTTCCTCTTTGGTCTGTCCAAGCCTCTTTGCATGCGTTTTTCCCGCCGGGCCCGATGGGCGTGTTTATCGTCATTCGTCGTAATCATCGGCTCCCCCTCCCCTTCTGACGCGGCACACCTGAGTTAAAGATGCTTCGATAAAAGCTCCAACTTTCAGCTTATCTGTCTGTATTGCTGTAGTTAAAGGCGTTACTCGCGTTTCCTATAGGGTGGCGGGCTAATTTTCTCAATTCCCTCCAGTTCCCTAGTTCATCCACAGCAGCTGACATCCTTCTAATCCCTTCTCTCCAACTTTTTCTCTCCTTTCCCTTTCTCCACTTTTTTTTTGTGTATCGAGATGGGTCATCTCCGATTTGCGAACGGAAAGCTTATTCTCCCCTGCGTTTGGCTGAACTATGGCTTTCTCGTAAAATTGATTGCCCATATTGGCTCCCACCGTATCAGTACCCGCGATGCCCCCTTGGACGCTGCGCAGAAGCTTCTTTTCCCCTTTAGGTTTTTATAAAGCACCTTTTTTCTTTTCAATCCTCCCACAAGCGTTCCGCCCCCCCTTCAATCCTGCCCCCTCCCAAGCGGCCCCTCCCCCCCCAGGTCGAGCCTCTATTAAGAACTTAGCATACTGTCATACTCAGTCCCCATCGGCACCTTTCCCGCCCCCCATTTCATTGGCTGGGGGGCGTGTCCGCGACCCAGTCTGGTCCCCGTAGAAGAAGTTCCCGTTCCGAAGTTGAACGATTCTGATCAAGTACGGCGTGTCTTTGGTGCCCATCACCTCCGAACAATCCAGCGCTCTGTTGAACTTCAAATTCTCCTGGCCCTAACCTCTTTTTAGTGTTCGTGCAACGGGGCAGGGTTTTCAATCTTCGGGGACCCCCGCGTGTGAGGCTCCCCAAAATACTGCGAAAAATTGTCTTCGAACGGTCTCTCCCTCCATAATACAGACCACCGGTTTTTCGGTCTTTCCCTCCAAACCTGAGGGGGCTTGAGGTCAGTGTCAGCAACTCCTGGGTGGCAGCAGCGCTATCAAATTAACCCCGTCTTTTCAGGTTTTCCCCGAAACTTCCCCAATAGGCTTCTGACGTAAAGAACCGTGCTTTTTCCCCAACGCACTGAAAAAAGTTTCTGGTCCCGGGTTTTTGGTCCCTGCATGCCCTTTGATGGTGCCCATTTCCTTTTTTTTTCCCCTCTTTTTTTCTTATGCTTCTCCTAACTGTCGACGCCCAAGATGACCTATTCCACCTTCGAGTCTTTTTTACCTTGCCTTAACCAGCCGCAACGAAACTGACTGGTCTATGCTTTCGGTAGCAGTCGCGCTGCATCTTTTTTTGAAGACTCCTCTTCCTTTTCCCGTGGACGCGTCTTTGAAGTGTCCAGGCTTTTTTTTTGCCTTCCTGTAACTCGGATGGCCTTTTCGGCTGTTTCGACACGTCAAAGGACATTATTTGGTCTACCGATGTTCGCCATTTCTTCCCCAGAAGCGCGGAAGATATTTTTTTTGCCCGCCCTGTTGTGCTGGAGATCGTCATCCCCCGCTTCCTTTAGCTTCCAGTTCTTGCGCGGACATGCCGAGTCTTACGTCTTTTTTGCATTTTTTCCCCCCCTTACAGCGCCCAAAAAAACTTTCCCCGCTCCTCCTTTCGCACTTAGCACTGTAGGGTTTTCATCCCATCCCTGCCTTCCGGCTGCTTTCTGCCTCGGATGACTCCTTTCTCCCTCGACTTCCAGTTTTGCCGGGGTCTTGTGTCATGAGGGAGAACCCCTGGGCACCCTTGATCCCCTCTTTCTCTCGTTTTTCCTTTCCCTCCCCCCTCTCTTTTGCTCCCCCCTGAACGTTTTGGCCCACCTTATTTGTCAGTTATTACACCCGGCTATCCACGAAACCCCTTTGAATCTTCCTCCCTCTTTGTCGGCCACTCCATTTTCCGTAACTTGTCGGGTATGCCAAGAGCGTCCCTGCTTCTTTGCTTTTTGAGTGTCGTGGTCTTCGCGTCCCCAACCTCGACCTCCCTTTCGATGATACCCCCCTCCCCCTGGCCCTGTTGACACTCTTTGCGAAGATATGTTGTTCCCCTTCGCTTTCGTATTCGAATACAAATTCTGCCTTCCCCTTCAACCTTTGTGGAAGTTCCTCCCTGTTTTCTTCCGACTGCGCTCTGTTGAAGCACCTTGATTGTTTTGCTTTTTTCCTTCCCGACTGAATTTCTGTCCTTACCCTGCCTTTGTATACCCCAGTTTCAGGGCTTTCTTTTTCTCAATTTGTGCGGCATGCTACTCTTCTTCTCCCCTTTGTTTTGTGCGCCCCTTCCAGAGATGCCTCCCCTTCGCTTGCCGTGCTCACGCCCATACTCCCCCCACCTACCCCCCCTTTTAGTTTTAAAGCCTTGGGTAGCCGCTTTCCCAGACAGATAAGCGTCCCCCCCCCGTGTTTTTTCCCCCTTGCCTTCACCTGAGGTAGTGGCACTTTCTTTTTTTTCCGGACTGAGGTGTGGTATTGTTGTAAATTCTCCTCCCTGCCTTCCTTTTCCCCCCCCCGTCGAAATGAGCCCACCACCCTTCTTTTCCCGACTCAAGATTATTCCCCCACCTTCTCATCGCGAGGCCAGCCTTTCTTTTTCTTTTGCGCCTTTCTTGTCACCGCCTACTTTTGTTGATTCTTCCAAGGCCCTAGACCATCCTCCCGTCTGTTCGAAACCTCTCCCCCCCGCCTCTTCTTTAGAATCAATTTGCACCTAGAGTTCATCCGCTTCACCACCCGCGTCCCTTCCCGTGCGGCCCAGTACCATTGTCATTCTTTCACCTTTGCTCCCATGTTTCTGTACCCTTCGCCACCACAGCATCCCAGTCACATGAGCGTTGCCATTGGATCTAGTAGTTTCCCCCCTGGAGCTAGCGTTCCTTCCGATTGTCCTCCTCACCATGCCGGACCACTTTATTAACCACGTTTTAATTGTGGTATGATTCTCGCGGCAGGGACACTTCCCTTCCCCTGTGCCACCGTTGCTCTCACCGCTTTCTTTTTTTGCGGCGGTTGCGATCTAGGCGACTGGAGACCGACCTACCTTACGCCCACGCTTGCGCGTTGGTCAATTTGCTTAGAGATTTCCGCTTTCCACGAGGCAGACGGAAGAACCCCCCATCTGCGCCCTACGGTGTGCCTTACTCCCACCGCACCGTTTTATTTCTCATGCACCCCTTTGTACTTTCTTTCTCCCTTTCTCACATGCTGTCCGCGGGACGACGCCTTCATAGTGACTTTTTTTCTTCGTCACCCCCTTGTCTTTCAATTCCAGGGGAGTCGCCCGCCCGCGTCGGCGGATGGCGTCTTCTTTTAGTACTGTGGTCAGTCGTCGGTTCTGCCAGGGCGTAGTAATTCTTCCCTTCTCGCTGTTGATGTGTCCCTCAGTCCTTTTTCTTTAGCATAATGTGGTCGACCTGGGACGAAATGACTGTTTTTCGTATTATCCCGAACGTGTTCCGCACCGCGCTGTTTGCTTTTCCATACACGGTCACTAGCCCTGCGCGGGGGCGCTGTTATTGTGTCTTTGCTGACGTCGGGTTTTGTAATTTCTTTTTTCCCACGCGCCACCGCGTGCACTGACTAGACGCTCAGGCTCCCCACAGGTCCCAGGACTCCCGCTTTGCTATCCCCAACCCACCATTCCCGAGACTTCTCATCCACCTTGTATTAATCCAGAAACCGTTTCTAACCGGCGCGACACTCTCTCACATGTTTTTTCCTTTCTCTTGCGAGCGATTTCCCATCCTGATCTGGGCACGTTTTCCTATCGGTACTGACTTGAATTAAGACGAGCCAGGGTCCCCTCACCACACTCTTCAGCGGCCCCTCCCACTGTCCACGCCGCCTAGAGGCCAGCTTGGTCCCGTCCACCTCCTGACAAGTTCCTTTTTCTGCCAGCGCGCCTCAGCGCCAGCAAGTCTACCTTTTTTTCTTTAATACTTTCTATTTGGCCCTCCTCTCCTTTTTTTCAGGACAGGCCGCTGACCGCCTACCCCCCCCTTTTTTGGGCCCCATTTTCATCAGTTTTCCACCACGACGCAGTTCCGGCAGCTACCCCCCTTCGTTTTTTTTCCGCTTCGGTTAATCGCGTCCGCTTCCCTCCCAGTATTTTAAATTTCATGGCGTGAGCGCGCCCCTTCCCTACATTCGCTGGGGCACTTCCGTTTCCGGCATCCGCTTCCCGGTTTTTATGCCTTCCAAATTTAATGCCCTGTCTCGCCCCGATACACCACTGCAGTGTCGCCCCTTCTTCATCTTGAATCCCTCTAGCAATCACCGCCCTTATTTTTACTTTTTCTTCGTTTCTTTGTACCCCCCCCACGAGTGCGGGACTGCCCAAGCATTTTTCTTTGGGGATTGTAGAATCCCTTTCGTTATCTCCCAACCCAAGATCCGACATTTCCCCTTCCCTTTTTCCCCTTCGATGTTCGGAAGAAGCAGGGCGAGTGTACCTCCTCCCTTAGCTCTTCCCTGACGTACCCCCCCCTTTTACCGCGACCACCTCCTCCTCCCCTGTGTTCTTAACAGCGGCGTGAAATTCCCTTCGCGTTTAATACTTTCCCCCTATCCTATCTCGCGTCGACGTTCAGTTCAACATTCTTCCCCCTTGCTTCCACTCGCTTTATTCCCGTAATTCGCTTTCCGCCAGCACCGTTGGCAGTCATTTTGTGATTCCACAACGTCTCTTTCCAGTGTTCCCTTTTCGCATATCAGCTTCAATCGTTTTTTTCTCTGTGATTGCCTATCAAGAATTGTGTCTTTATCGGCTGTGACTCTCTCCCGACCCCCTCCTGCTTCCTGATAAAGGAAATCCCCCCCCTTTGCCTTTCCGCCTCCCCTTTGCCTTACCAGAGCTGCTGTTCTTTTGTTCCCCTTCCTTGTATGCCCCTTTAAACTATTTTTTCTTTCGATTCCCTGTCCGGAAGCCAAATCCGCATTCAGTTCTCATTTTTTTTGCAAACAGGGACATAAACTTGTCACGGCGAGCGCAATTTCCCCCACAAATGTCCTTATGTTCTGTCCTTCTTCCAGGCAACCGTCCCCCCCCCCAAGTTAGGGCCCCCCTCTGTGACTAGCTTTATTGCCCCTTCCATCGTGCGACAGCGTCAGGCTTTTTTTCTCCTGTTTAACTTTACTATGAAGCGCTTTCAATCTTGGCACCCCTTTTTTTTCCCCCCAAGGGCCTCCGCTGGGCACATCAATCATCTGCTCTGATGAGGTTTCTGGACGGCTTTTCGGTTTAGGTTCTTATTTTTTTTTTTTTTCTATTCGACGCTGAAGTTTCGGTTCCTTCAACGACCCCCGATCGACCCACCCCGCCTGTCTTTCCAGTTACCGCTTGTAGTGTGAAGCCTGCCGGCTGTCTTTTTGAATTTGGAACCTGGCTGCCCTGACCCCCATTTTTCGCAAGGAATGTGGGTGTAATCGCCCCCTTCTTGAATGTTTTTTTTGCAAACCCCCGGTGTTATACGACCCTTACCGCGATAGTGGCCGCTTTTTTTTTTTTTTTTCCCCTTGCGCTGGAAAATTTATTTAACTTCGTTCCCTCCCCCTTTTGGCCGACTTGTCAGTCCGTTCCACCATTTTCCCTTTTCACTTCTTGAGGACCCGTCTCCTCCGATCCCTGCCCGCAAGCATGGTTTTCTGGACTTTTTTTTTGAGTGCGTTTCAGTGAGCGTCAGGTATACTCCGGCGATACCCATTCTGACTGGCGGGAAAAGTGAGTTTTCTCTCCAGCTCTGATAAACGCCTCAACTCAGGCCTGTCTGCTGGTTTGCCCCAAGGTAGGACCCCGTAGCTTGCAGCGGTTTTTTTGAGTCCCCCCCCGCAATTTTCACCCTTTTCCCCGCCGTGTAGTACATCTTTCATCAACCTCGTTAGATGACCCATCCTCTCTTTTTTTTTGAGATAGATGGGTCATCTCGATTGATGCATTTTCCATCAGCTTGTCGACCCTGCGTTTGTATGAATATTCTCCCGTCCCCTGCGGAACTTGAGAACTGAAGCCCGCGCCCCACATGTTCCCCACGTCCCTTTCGCGTTCAAGAACTCGCAGTCATCCTGTCACATTATTTTTTCGGAGTCTCAAGAAGATTCTACCACCCAAGGTTGGCCCGCCGCCAGTAAGGGTGGTGCCTAGGAGGTACGCCAGTCTCTCATGAATCCGCGCACCCCTGGACCCGCTCCCGAAAACATCATTGGTATTTTATCAGACAAGTTCCTAAGCAGTGCCCCTTACGAAGTTTTTTCACTTTTCAAATTCTGATCCTAGTCTTGCTGTTGGCGTTTCCGGCACCGGCCATAAGAATTCCTAATCGCTGCTGTTGAACCACACAACTCTCGGCAACTCCCCTCGCGGTAGTCTTAGCACAATGCCTGGTTAAATTCGCGCCTTTGGAAATGCTGATGCCTTCCACCACCTTCCGTGCGCACTTGTCAAGTCGCCTCTTTTGCCTTCATCCTTCCAAGCCACCGGCCTCGTGTCCTTCACTCCCCCTCGGGGGATTTCGCGAATACGTTGACTTGCCGGTTTCGAGGTTTCTTACCACTTCCCGCAACCGTCTCTTCGAAGATGGCCACCTTCCTCCAACCTATCAACACCGGATTTCTAAAAGTTTCGAAACAGCCCGCCTCGACAAAAGTTTTCGATTGGGGCTTTTCCCCCCGGCGAGACTTTTTCTGGTTGCCCCAGTTTAATTTTGGCCGCGCCTGCTAGTCCAGTGACACGTCTGCGCCAAAATCTGGCGCTCGGCGCCAGTTTGCAACTGTCTCCTCTCTTCAAGAGGTTTAACCCTGACCGTGGGTTGCTTTAGGTATTGCAGCGCCTCTTTTTTACTAAGCGATCCGCAGTGCGCGTCCCCCTTTTATTCCCTGCTTTTGCGCCTTTAACTCTTGCTGGCTTTCCTTGCTCGGCCTTTGTCCCGGAAACGTCCATTCTGTTGGGACAGCGCAGCCCCCAGGAATCCCGTCGCTCTGGTATCATACAAGGTTTGCGATGGAGAGTCACGAACCTTGCTAGAGCCAGGAATTCTGGAGCAGCCGGTCCCCCTCCCCAGTCGCTCAAGTATGGATTAATGATGCAAACCTTCGCCCACACACGTCTTTAAGCTGCGATATGCGAACGATCCCTTCGGTTCGCCGTGTGAACCAAAATGCTCTTTTCCCATCCGAGACTCCCTCATGAACCTCGAAGTCCCTCAGCTGCGTGACGCACAGTTGTTTTGCCGCTGCCCTTTCCCGATTGAAAGTATGTAACGCGGCTATCACCAAAAACTCTTCTTCCCCCCCGCCCTTATTCGTTCCAAGTTTATTTCTTCGAAGTTGTAGGGTAGGGCGTTTTTGCCGTCCGCTGGAGAAGTCGTTCCCTTTACGACTGCCGAGGGTTTCGCTTGCTAAAAATGACAGGACCTGAGTTCAGAAAACTTTGAGCCTATTTCTTTCCCCCAGCAGTCCTGCGTTACATAGCCATCAAGACTATTCAAATCTTGACTTCCCGCACTATGGGTTTTGTCACCCTCGTACTATGACTTGTGTTGCGTGCGCGCGGATTCACGAATCCGTGCTCCTTTCTCCACTGACGTGGTTATCGGTTTGCTTTCCCCCATTTTTGAAATTTGTGCGATCTAATCGTGCAGCCTTTTTCTTGCCCTTTTTTTGCCGTAGAGATGTTCCCCTCCTCATGTCTCCCGCGCACGGCTCGGAGATCCTCCCCATGGTCCAACTACAATCTTTAGGTCGCATTCCCTCCCCGTTTCCCCCCCCGAAGATATCGAGGCCCAGTCTGTGATTCTTAACTTTTGGAGTGCAGGACTGCGTTATTCGGCGAGGCGTGTGCTTCGCCCCTCTCCGGAACTTTTTGACATCTAATCTGCTGCCCCCTTAAGGAATCCTTTCACCTCCCCCACACATCGTTTTTTTTCCTGAGGCTTTTTTTTCTAACGTTGCGTCCTTTTTCCCCGCTCATCCTAAATAGTTTTCGATCTACCCTCCCAAGCATGAAATTTTCGCATTCCTCATCCCCCCCCTTCCTTTCGCCCCCCTGATTTCCCCCCAATTTCGTACCACTTAACCTCTTTGGGTAATGTCTATATCCGCTCTTCTTGATTTTTTGATACCTGTTTCGCCCTGGCTTACATCGACCCCCCCCCAACTCGCGTCCTTGCTTTTCTTAAGCCGGTCCAAGAGTTTGTAGACCCCCCCACTTTCCCCGTGCCCCTTTGGTCCTGTTTTTTTTAAGGAATCCCCTCAATCCCTTTTACGCTGGCGCTTGTTCCGATGCCGGCTTTTCCTTTCCCCCGATCTCTGACCGTCCCATGATTTTTCCCCCCCTTTTTTGGCATGGAACCCACCACTTTTTCCCACGCCTGTTCCCTAAGGTAGCACCTCCCCCTAACCCTTTTAGT
>Ga0179593_1543388_pt1 | contig 10542 bp, 7 predicted proteins | sample CZODoug2_1_08_16_FD_185931 | JGI IMG/M metagenome (GOLD analysis project Ga0179593, IMG submission 185931) | Vadose zone soil fungal communities from Angelo Coast Range Reserve, California, USA - CZODoug2_1_08_16fungal (PacBio error correction) | ecosystem: Environmental > Terrestrial > Soil >... | reverse complement strand
GAGTCAGAGTTTTTACCGTTTTCCAGGTTTTGCCCCTGGCGGTAAGGCTGTAAACGTTGTTGTCGAAATTTAGTTGAAGTTACCGATAACGGATTTTCATCACATCTCTACCCTTTGGTGAGCCCTCAGTCTCTTCTTCCCGACACCCTCCCCTCATATTCAGTAAGCATCCCCCACTCTATCGCTCTTTAGGAAGCCCATGCAGCAGCTCCTCTTTCTTCAGCGACAGTCTTGAACGGAGTTGCCCCATTTTGTCCCTTGAAACCCTGAGCCCCCCCCGCTTCTCCACCGACGACTTTCGAACGTTTTTCCAGCCGCTCATCATTGGCTTAGGAGCCCTGGGCTTCCCCCTCTTTCCCTGTCCTGGATTTCTTTTCTGCAGGCGTGTGCCAAGACATTCTTTTTTGTTCGGCGACGTGTCTCATGCCGTTCCCCTTGGTGATCCTGAGAGACGAAACTGGTGACTCGTCTCCTTCCCCAAGTCTTCCGTTGGTTACGTACCCTCTCTTCAATTTGGTCAAGTGACTTGAAGGTTTTTTCCTTGTTTCATGATAGGTGATGAGCCAGATAGAGCAGGAAAGCCCTTCCCGCCCCCCCCGCCTTTTTTCAAATGAAGACCTGTTTTTTTTGCCCAGCCGCGTTCTCCCCAATCCTCCCCAAGGCCAGATGGTTAGGAGACGGGAATTCCCTTTTGAACCTTTTCCGCTGGTTTTCCCCGGTGTTGCCGGTAGCCCTTTTTCCCCCAGTGTTCGTAGGTTGTCCCACCTTGAAAACCAGACCTTTCGAGCATCCTTTCCCCTCCTCCGGGACCAGAAAGACCTCTAATCTTCTTCTTCCTTCCCGACCAAGGGACGTAAAGACGGCCCATTCGTTCGCGCACTCTTCGTTGAGTCCCAGAAGGTTTCCCGGTCTTCCAGTGAAGGGTCCTGCTCACTTTGTTTCAGAACTCTTGTGAATTGGTCTTCCTGCCACGCTCGCCACTTTCATTTTTTCTAATTTTTTCCCCCAACTTCAGGAGAACTCCACGATTTTTTTGGTGGAACTCCCCAGTGTTTCCCCCTTCCCGGCATCAGTTCCTGGTAGTGGAAGGGACGCCCCTTTTGTGCATTCTTTTAAGTTCCCCCCTCCCGCAGAGGAAGAACACTTCTGGGGCTTTCGGGTTTACCCCCTTAGAACGGGGTTCTCACGGCCGGAGTAGGACTCTCCGAACAAGCATACTCCGCCGCTCCCCAGGCTCGAATTTTTTGAAGACAGACCCGCCCCCCCCCCCGGCTTGACGGCCTTTGCCTTTTATAGTAGGAATATCTCGGCCCTCTCCCTGGAAGGACCCTCGCAGGTACGGTACCCTCATTTTTCCCCGGGACAGTAAACCCCCCTTCGCTTGGTAATGTATCGATAACAGAATTCTTTGCGGAAGCGCTCTTGCGTCCTCCTCCAGCCTTAGGGTGTACGAGGAACCTTTAGAATTTCTCCTCTAGTAAATCACGAACCGTCACCCAAGGTTACCCATCCTTGCCCGCTCTTCTCAAGACGGGCGGTCGGGGGGTCGGTCCTCTTTTTGCTTTTCCAATGTTAGTACTGAAATTTTGGTTAGTCTTTTCACGTACTATTTTTTTAAAACCCTTCCCGAAGACGACTTTCGACCCCCCTTCCCCAGAACGCCGAACTCTAGGTCTATTCGAGGTACAGGGTTCCCCTAATAGTTTCGTAGAAATCGGGCCAGGTAAGTCAACTCTCTTCTTTTCCCCAGTTAAGAGATGCTAATCACACAGCGTTCCTCCTCCATGTTTTTCCTTTCATATTGGTACCCCCCGGCACCCTTTACACCCTTCTCTCAAAGCTTTCAAGTTACGATTCCACAGGACTGCAACTCCCCCTTCAAGCTCCTCTCAAGAACTTGTCAATACGAGACCTTCAGATCCTTTTTTTTTTTTCTGTTTGTTCCAAAAAGTCCATCCACGGAGCTTTCCCAACCCCTTCGGTTTCTCTTAAGCGTTTGTCCGGGTCTCTCCCCCTTTTTCCCCGCTTACTCCCCATGTGGTTCCCTTGTGTGTGAAAAGCTCAGAAAAGCCTTGGTTCCCTCCCTTCCGATTTTCAAAAGACTTCTTTTGCCGAGAGATGATCTGACCTCCTTTTTAGCTTCTCGCTCGCTCTCTCCCGGTGCAATCCTCTCCCTTCCCGTCAATAACGGTCAAACCGGGTGTGCCGCTCGGGGTTGCTGTCATTTTTCTCCCCTTTTATTAGTCGAACAAGTCTTGCGCGTAAAGAATAGGAAATTTTTTCTCTTTCTCCGTTGTTTGTGTGAACTCGTCTATGTTCCTATCATTTAAAGTCCTTTTCCGAAGAAGACTTTCCCGTGTCCTTTTCCTCTCGTCCCCTGTTTCCGAAAAAGGGTTTGTCCTTGTGCCCGTTCATAGGGGACCTCGGCGTTCCAGGTGCTAGTTTAAGAGCCGCCCGTTTCCTCCCCCCCTATCCTTTTCTCTCAGAAGAGTTTGCTGATCCCCAGCTTCCTTCTGGCCAAGAACGGTCCCCACACGGCGCTTTTCCTGACTTTGGCCCCTTTTTTCCTTGTAGTCCACTTCATCCAGTTAAGCGGACCCCACGACCCCCTTCTTTCGGTCCCGGGATGGCTGATGGAAAAAAGCTGACCTTCCCCACCTCCCCCAGAGAGGCTCCGTGTCCCGTACTTTTTTTGAGTCCCTCGAGGCACAGGGTGGCCTCATTCCCGGATCTGCAGTAAGCTTCTTTCCTTGTACAACGGGCCGCCTCTCCTTACTTTTGGACTGAAGACCTCTCCAGTTTTTGCTCGGGAGTCATTTGTCCTGATGGAACCGGGTTCCCGGCCCGCTTCTTTGCTAACTTCACTTCCCGTGCCCCCCCCTCCCCCCGGACTTCTGGGGGACGATCCGCCTGAGGGCTGGTTTGGTTTTCCCGCGCTGAGGTTCTCTGTGACAGCCCTCTCGCCCACCATCGACCCTTCCCCATGGACTCGTTTGAGAATGACACAGACTTGCCCTGAGGCTCGTCGGGTTATCCCCCTGTGGTACCTTTCTTTTCTGTTCTTTCTTTACCTAGATTCTTTCTGATATCCTTCCCTTTCCCCCTCCCGGATTTTTTTCTTGAAACCTGTCTCTGGCCGACATACGTTGTCCTCCCCCTTACACGTTCGAATTCCCTTCAACTGTCCTTCTTAGCAGGGAGCTACCGAACCGCCCTGGCCCTACTGTTCGCTTCTGAAGTAGTTCTTTTCCCCCCCTTTTTCCCCCTCAGTTGATGTCATTTTCTTTTCCGTTCGTGAGGATTTTTTGAGTTAAATCAGAAGTCCGGTTGCCCTCCTTCCGACATTCGTCGTGTGACCCCTCCCTGACGGTGGTTTACATCCTGATTCTCTCGCGAACCGGAGAGGTGTCCCCATGTCTTTTGAGACTTAAGAGTCTTGATTCACCTCGGCAAGGTTTAAATCCCCCCTCTAGATCCTTCTGACCCCCCAGAGGACACCTTAGTTTCCCACGTGCCCTTCCCTGCGCCAGAGTGGCAGGGAAAACCTTCCCCAGATCCTTCGTGAGATGTGGTTTGCCGAACCTTCCTTATGACTTTCCAACCCGTAAGGTGACAAGACATCCCAGTAGGTCCATACAATACCTCGCTCCTTTTTACCCTACACCTCGGAGGGAGGTTCCTCTTTCTGGTTTTAAGGTCCACTTGAAGCTTTTTATGATCTTTCCTGGCTCTTGGCTTCCGTAGTTCGAGAGACAGTGTCCCGGGTTCCCATTTCCATGGTTGAGGAATGATTTCCTTCCCTCATTCAACTTTATATATGAAAACCCCTCGCACATCCCCTTTTTCCCTGACTCCCGGCGTAAAACGTCCTTGCTCCGGGGTGATATTTGCGCTTCAAACTTTGTGACCAAAATTTGCTGATATCGGGGCGTTGCCCCCTCTTGATTACCTTCAATGAGTACTGCTCCTTTATATCAACTTCTTGTGCCCATAGCCCAGTCTTCTCCCTTTCCAAGCCCCTCAGCTGTCGTCACCCCCGTCTTAACCCCTTCGGCGGATAGAAGAGATACACCCGATTGAGAACGCTTTTTTCCCCCGTATCCAATTATCCTTTTATTTAGGTAACAAGGCTAAGCCCCCCTTCCCAACCCATCCCCGGGGATGGTGGAAGCGGTTCCCCCGACTCTTCCTGCCCTCTCTGAACTCTTCCTCGGGATCCTTTGATCAATTCGGCGGTTTTTCCGCCTCGTTTTTAAATCTCCTGGGGTTGCCCACTTTCGTCCCCTTTCACCCTGGCTTTCGTTACCCCTTCTCTCCCCCTCCAATATCTTTTCCTGTAGTCTATTCGGCATGAGCGGAGGTTTTATCTATGTCCTTCTTGGCAGGTGATTGGAAAGATCTGCCGCTCGCGGGCCGTATAACCACGCTTCGGTTTTTTTTTTCCCTGTTTTTTCCCCCTCTCCCCCGATGTTCCAAGAAGAAGGTTACCACCCCCCCCCCCCACCACCCCCTCAAACCCAAGGGAAAAGGGTACCATGCCGCGGTCTTCCCGCAGTATGGTCCCCTCTCCCCCTCCTTTTTTGTTTTGAGAGTAGATGTTTCGTTCCCTCCGTACGGAGTTTTTCCCGAAAAACCTCCGCTTTTCTCCCCGATGGTGCCGGGACACGTTTTTTTTTTTTTTTTTTTTGACTTTCCCAGTTAGAGGGTGTTTCGGCTTGAAAGAGAATCTCCCACCCCTCTACATCTCTATTTGTGAGAACTGCCCCGCGCCCTACAGCTTTCGCAACCCTCCCTTTTCTTTTTTTTTTCCGAGCCTCCCCATCTCCACACCTTACTCAAGCTATAATCAAATGACCCCCAGAGCGTAGCGGGCTCCGCCCCCTTCGACCCCTTGGCCCCCCAAACAATGGATTTTTTTCTTCCCACGTCACCAACCGATTTCCTTCCGCAACGAGCATAAGATGACTTTTTGAAGACCTCTTTTTTCCCGGTAGGGGATGACCGAACTCCTTCCAGGGGTTGGTAGGACTTGAAAAGTAGGGATCAAGTTTGATTGACTTCCCTGCCGGGATAAATTCCTTTGGTATAGTCTAGCTTTTTTCCGGAGTTTTTTTTTTTACAGTGCGTGTCGAATATTTCCCTTCTCCCCGGTCCATGCGGTAAAATTGTATGGTTCCAGACCTTCTAACTGGTTTCATGACTTGGAGATGCCCCCAGACGCCCTCGATCAGCCCTTGGACCCCCTTTTTGGTTTCCATGCCGCGAGCACCCCCCCGTTCGTAACATTCCCATAGCGCGACTTTCTCCCGAACGCAATTTTTCCTAACTTGTGAGCACTTAGCTCCTCCTCTTATGTGTCTTTCGGCCCTCCATTCTCCTGTTTCACAATTCCACTCCGTAGCGCCACTTTTCGCCCCACCCCTAGAGGACAACGTTCATGTTGTCGGCGTTTTCCCTCCCCAGGACGGGCCCTCGGTTCTCTGGTTTTCTGAGAGGTGAGAGGTTATGGTTTTCCAGTGGTGTATGGGCTTGGTGGAGTTTTTTCCTGTCCCTTCAGGGTCAAGCACCGTCGGGTGTTTTTCCTTTTCCTCCCGGGTGTTCATCTTTTTTAGTTGATATTGGATGGTCCTTGCAATGTTCTCCAGTTTTTTTTTTCTCCCCACACCGCTGCGTGGTTAGTTTTTGATTGGGTTTGTAACTACCTTTGGTTTGCTGGGCTTTTTTTCTCCTTAGTTGTTTTTTTTTAAAGGAAGGCAGAGTTTCTTTGTAGCCTTTTTTTCCCAGTTGAACGTTGTTACTGCAGGCCACGGAAGACAGGGTTTCTCCCTTCGCCTCATCCTTGTCCCCCCCCAGCCTTTACTTTCATTTTCACTCCTCACTCCAGTCTCGGAGTTAGTCAGTCTCCGGCTCCCTACACCTACATTTAGCCCACCCGCCTTCACCCGGTATGACCATCCCGTCCCCCGGTTTCGTTCCACTCTTCGGTTCCTTCCTGAGGAGAGCGGCCAGCCTGCCTCTTTCCAGCTTATGACAGCCACAGCGGGGCCCCCCCCGGCGACCGGTGTCCTTCTTTTTCACTTCGCAGGATTGCGCTAGGTTTTCTCTACGCCGTTTTTTTTAACCTCGACCGGGAAGATATCTTTTCCCCTCACCTCCCCGTGGGCCCTCTTTGCCGACTTTCTCGGCTGTGCAGGTTGGAGCATTTTCTCCTGTTAGCATTACGCTTTCCCTTTTTCCTTGGGAAAGGTTCCTATTTCCAGTAAACAGTAATCCGCCTCCCGGGTAGCCTTACCTCTCAAGACGGAGATATAGGCCTCACATATCGTTCTTCCGTCTATGTGGAGGCGGGCTTAAAGCGGGCCACGGTAAGGCCTGGTCTGCCTTACCCCTAAACCCCTTTCTACGATCTATAGAAAGAAGGGGCCATAGGGAGGAGTCCCCTTTACTTCTTATGGTAAGCGGTCGGCCATTGCCTTAGACCAAGTGCTTCATACCAAAGGCGTCCCCGGAACCATTTCCTTTGATCTAACTCCTCCCTTTGTCCCAGCCATCTAAGCGTTGAAGAGATTTTTCCCCTTCAAGCCCGGCGAAGACCCACAACGTTTCCGTGTAGTGACTTTTTTTCTCTACCTTAGTCCGGTTATTCCATAACCAGGTAGACCCCTTCCCCTGTTTCGTGTTGTTTCCAAAGGCCCGTCAGTCTGGTCGCTGCTTTCGTTAATTCGGAAGCTTCTTTGAGCCTTGCGGTGGCTGTTTAGCTGCAAGATCAGCGGAGAGCCATCCGGAGGTTCATATCTCCACTGTACACATTTTTCGTTCCCTGATAGGGTCTATGATCTGTTTTTTACTCACGTGGCGTTGTCGATTCGTGGGTACCTGTCTCCCATTCTTCTCTTCTTTTTATTTTTGCAGAGAGATGATGGCAGATCAGGTTACACTTCTTTACTCCGCCGTCCCCTGACTCTCCCCCGCTCTGTGCCCGCCTGGTGGCCGGGTCAGGTTGCCTTTCTTCGTCCTGTGCTCGCCTCTTATAGAGTGCAGCAAGCTTTCCCGCACTCCCTCGACGCCAGTCGGGGCTAGAAGGCCGAGACAGTAGGAGCTTGCCTTAACCCCCTGGCTGAAGGCATTTCCCCCGCCGTGGTTCTCTAATCCCCTTCTCAACCTCCAAACAACCATTTTTTTTTTGGTCTGGCCGGGGATCTCCCCGCGTCTTCCTTCTCCTTTTCGGCTTTTGAGCAGATTGACTCCCGGGGCAGGGCGGCCCTGGGTCTAAGTTTGGGAGCTACGTGAAACGGGCACGACTGACCCCCTTCCTTCCGTTGATCCCTCTTCCGTAGTGTCTCTCGTTTTTTGATCTGGTCCGGTGGAACCGTCAAGGGAACTGTTCTCCCCCCTCTCCCCACCCTTGACCTTTTCCCTTTCCGTATGGATTCCCTCTCCTGACTGGGGCTGACGCAGGACCGCCGGATTTCGGAGCTTTTACCTCTCCCAGATCGAAATTAATAGAACGAGCCACTGGCCTCCCTTTCGCCCCCCCGACCCCAGGCTGGCCGCGTCTTCCCTGCGGAGTTCGGCGTTTCCCCCAACTTTTTTCCTCTGTGCGTGAGGGCTTCTGACCTGATATTTTTCCATTCCCTTGGGTTAAAGTAGCGCTGGCTCCTACGTTGATAGAATACATTTGACCCCTGTTTCCTTTCCCGATCTTCTTCCTTCGATACATTGCTTGAGAAGTCGTCTCCGTCTCTCTTTTTTCCCTTAACGTCAGGTCTGGTCAGCCTGTGGTGACGTGAGGTACGGAGTGCCATTCTTTGAGTCGGCACTTTCGTCGCACTAACGCTTTTCTCCTTCCCTTTGTTGGTCACGCGAGGCGGATCGCCCCTTTGCACTAGTTCCCGCGCTCTTCCGTTGTCTGACCCCGGAGGACCCCCTTTTTTCGCTTCTTGTACAGACCTGAGGAACCCCTGAGATTCCACCGCGGTCTTCGGCGAGTGTTCTAGGGAAAACTTATCCCGCAAATTCTATGATGATGGCCTCCAGTACCCATCTTTTCTGACTAATGACCCCCCCTTCCATCCCCGGCCCCTCCCTGTCCCTAACCATGCCACCCCTCCGGGTGGATTTTAATTTCCACTTTTGTCTTTCTTTTTCCAGACTGCTCGTGGGCAGGAGAGGGCGTCCCGCGTTCGGTGTCGGCTCCTCCAGCCGTTTCCAACACGGGACGGTCCTGCTCCTTGGTTAGCGAATAACCTTCCGCGTCTCACCTTCGCCCCGGGAATTTCCGAGGAGACCCCCCTAATCTTACTTTTGACCTCTCCCTTGCCTTACACTCCCTGTTGAAAACAGTGTCCTTTTGTTCCCGCCCACCGTCCTGAAACCCTTTTTAATGAATTACCGGCCTCTTCCTTTTGGAAGTTCCCCGAGCCTCCCAGCCGAAGTTCTCCAAAAACATCTTTGCACCAGATCCCCCGTCTTACTAGGATGAGCCCAGCCAGCTTTAGGAAAACTTGTCCCTCCCCCCCCTGACCCCCTCTGAAGCCCAAAACATCCCCCGTTTTTCACCCTTGCGATTTCCACTGCTGAACTCGGCTTCCTCGGAATCTTGAATGGATCGACGTTCGTGCTTAGGATTTTTCCCTACCCTTTGCACGTTTTTCTCCTAATGTTTTATTTCCCCCACTTAGATCCTGGTATACTAGGGCCCTGGAGCCTCCGGTGTGGCGTCTGATTTCCTTCCTCTGTTTGGTTTCGACCCCTTGTCAAAGTAGGAGTGGGTTTTGCTTCCTCTCTTTTTCCCACTTTTTTTTCACCTCTAAGCAGATAACTTAGTTCCCCCCCATTTTTTACCGCATTCCGCGTGTTCGAACGCGGGAAGATATATCCCTTAATCCTCTCTTTTAGTTGAATGCCGCCGTACTGAAAACCCCTTCTCCCCATGGAATTTAAATGGAAAGTTAGCTGTCCACTCTCGTTCCTGAACCCGGTTCCAACATTTAGGCCAGCACCCCCACCCCCCCACTCCCCTCATTGTGCCCCTCTCCCCCGGCCCCTGCAACATACCTAAGCGACCCCCTTACCCCAACCTAGTAGTCGCCTGTTAGAATGACTTGACTTTTCTTTTTCTCCCCTTTTAGCTGAACGCTTTCCCCACAGGCTTGGTCGTGACCCCCTCGCTCCCCTCCGTTATGGCGAGGAACTCCGAGTCAGGGTTTTCTTTACGGTCCCCCTACGAAACAATCCACGTGGCTGAGGCTCCCATTATGCAAGAAGCTATCCTTCGTCGATTCAAAGTTCTTTTCGTACTCTGGGGATATGTCTTCCTCCTAGTTTGAATAGGGTGCTGGGGTGTCGCGCTCGGCCTTCTGTGTTCCTAATCTTGGATCCTGCTGCCCTTGCTTCTTCCCCAGGTTTCTTTAAGGTAGGGGTTAATGTCTAAGTTGATGCCCCCTTTTTCCTCAAGCCCCATCTCTATAAGTACGATTTTTGGTCCGTCAAGTGTTGTCTCCTCTTTCGAAGAAACCCCTTACTAGGTTTTCTCCCTTTTTAAAGGCCCGGTATGCAGGAATAATTGATAAGGTGTTCCCGGGCTCCAAGTGCCGCAATTTCTCCAGGTGTGAAACCTCACCTACCCTCTCCTTCCCTCTCTCCAAGGAAGACCCTCGGCAAGACCTCCCCCTATATTTTGTAGGCCTTCACGTGATGCCTTTTTTTCCGGTCCTTTTTTAGGGCCCAGGCGCTCTTTATTAAATCCTTTTCTTTCGGCGGAATTGTAGGTCACCCAGTAGGTTTATAAGGTCCCTCCCTTAGGAAACATCGCATATGGGTCAGTTCCGTACCCCAGTCGAGCCAGAAAGAAAGCTTTTGGACTAAGGTGTAATAGTTTTTTCACCCCTGAATCGACGTTCTTTTGACAAGCTGGTGAGCCCCCCTTATCACCTCTGAAGAGTTTTCTGTGCCTCTTGATGAGCTTCTTCTTCGGTCCCCCTTCCCGGGCAGGTGGTTATACGACCCAGGCCTCCGGCGTTGACTTTTCTAAAAAAGTACCCTTCTCTCCTATTCCGAAAGGAAAACCGGCCAGAACTTCCTCCCCCGTTGGACATAGAGGAACGCTCCGGCTTCCTTCCCCCCCGTTTTTCCAGGCCTGCCCCCGTCGGTAGTACAGTTCAGCACCCCCCCTCCTCTGGTCCCCCACGCGGTTTCCATTTATGCGCTCAAGAAGCGGCAGGCCGCTCTTCTGTGCCTTCGCTTCCGCTCGTGCCTGGTCCCGAGAAGCATCCGGCCTCGCCTCACGAACCGGCCCTTGGTGCCGGCCCCGACCCTCCCCGGCTTCTGCGTTTCCATTTTGGTGTTCAGGTGGCCTGTGCGCGTATCCTTTTGCGATTGGGCACGGTAGAGTTCCAACCCCCTCCTTAAGTAGCCGGCTTTCCGACCCCTGCCTTTTATTCTGCTCTCCTGGCTTGGGCCTCCCCTTTAATCTTTTTGCACGTCTAGGTGGAGCAGTTCTTGCCCCCGCTAGTTACGTTTTCCCCTCCGGACCAGCCTTTC
>Ga0179593_1523373_pt1 | contig 10542 bp, 18 predicted proteins | sample CZODoug2_1_08_16_FD_185931 | JGI IMG/M metagenome (GOLD analysis project Ga0179593, IMG submission 185931) | Vadose zone soil fungal communities from Angelo Coast Range Reserve, California, USA - CZODoug2_1_08_16fungal (PacBio error correction) | ecosystem: Environmental > Terrestrial > Soil >... | reverse complement strand
TTTACTTGTCTTCGTCAATCAGGACCCTGCCTTTTCACAGCTTTTATGTCAATTTGGTCCCTTTTTCTTCGTCATTGAAACATGATTCTTTTTCAGGTCCCTGTGTGCCCCTGTCTGATGTTCCCTTCCCGCCCCTGGTGGTCCTTATGCCCCATCGCTTTTTTTCATTTCCTCCCGCCTTTCCCAGACCGATTTCCGTTTTTTTGGGTTTGCCTGCCTCGGGGAATCACTGGAAACCTTAATGGCCCAAAAAGGCCCTCAGCCCCCCAAAATGGAAAATTCCAAAACTCAGACTCAGTCCTCTGGTTCTCCCCCTTTCATTGGCCAGCATAGGCTTGCCCCCCCCCCCCTTTTCCCAGCACCCCGTTGGACGTTGCGGTAGTCCCCTTTCTTCCACCCCTGGTCCCGAGATCATCCCTTTGGTGGCAAAAGGAGCCGCTTTTGTTTTGCCCCCACCACCTTAAACCCGTGTAGTAGTTTCTATGTTTGTGCAAGCGGCTTATCGCGCATTTTTTCTCGCGCGCCACCTTGCCAACCCCCCACCTCTCAATCCTTCCATTTTTGTGTAACAATTATGAATGCTTCCTTTTTTTCCCGTTTGTCTCCCAACCCTATATAGCCTTCCCTACCCGTACTACAGGCCCACGAATTTTGGAGTCGACCTTTTTTTTCCCCCCTGTGCGTTTTCTGCGCAGAAGTTGCGATGTTCTAGGACAGGCCTTTTTCTTTACCTCCTTTGAGCTCAACACCTTTTCTTTCGGCGGCGAGTAAACCCGGAAGTCTTTTGACAGCTTTCGGGCCTGGGGCCTTTTGCCCCCCTTCCCAACCGAACCAAGCCTTTTTTTCTTTCCTTAAACACCCCCAGAACCCCCCTTTGGCACGGGGGGCTCGACTTTTTTTTTTTTCCCAAATCCTTAATTTTTTTCCCTTCTGCTTTTTTATAGACGTGTCCCTTTCGCCCCCCGCTTGGCTGAGCTCCTCTGGTTTTTCGGTGTCCTTTTTTGGCCTCTCGTTGGTGACTTGTAGGCTAATTTCTTGACAGTCAGGCTTTCCTTTGCAAGGACCCGGGCTTTTTGATTTGTCTTCCCTTCCTTAAACCTTAAGCGTCTGTTCCCCCCCCTTCCCTTTTTCGCCCCCTTATGGCTATAGTCCCCCCCTTTGTGTGACGCCCTATTTCACTCCTAGGCCAACTTGTTTTTTCTTTTTTTCCCCCGTTAATTGATGGGAATTCTCCTTGCGTTTGGATGCTCACGACCTTTCTGGCGTCCCTCCGGTCTCACCCGCCACCTGTAAAGGCCTTGAGCGTTTACCCCTTTGCTTTTTGCCTATTCTTCCGGCTTTTATGCCTTTCTTTTCTGTGAGTCTTCTCGGGATTAACTAGTCCCCCTCCCCCCCCACCCCCCCCCCCCCCCCCCCCCCCCCGTTCGGTCTTGCCACCGCCCCCCCCCCCCCTTCTTCTGCCAAGCAAAGTGTCGTTCCCCTTCTGCTTTGCGTAAAACCCCCTTTTTTTAGGCTTCGGTTGTTCCCGATGCCGCTATTTTTTCCTCCTTCTTCCCTCAACCCCTTTACAAATGTTTTTTTCGTTTCTTCTTTCATATTTTTGACTTCCTCCCTTTTGACGGAGGGTCCATATCAAAGCTTGGGCTACTTAGGATTCAAAAATCTCTTTCTAGGAATTTCCTCCCCCCTCCCTTCCCCGATTTTTGGGGATGGCATTCCTTTTATCCGCCTCAGTTCCACACCCCTGAGTTGCGTCCTTGCGCTTTCTCCCTTTCCCCTGAGCGGTTTCGGTCGTTGCAAGACTGCGGGCGAGGGTTGACGTTCCTTTTTTCCTTGCTGTTTCCAGTGGCTTTCTTTCGCGAGTCCTACATTTTTTTCTTTCTTCTCCTGATGTCCAAAACGTGCAGTTCCGCGGCTCCCCTCGAGATTGTTTTCCTCCCCTCCCCTTCCCAGGACACCCGTGGTTTTAGCAGTCCCCCCTTATTTTTTTACCCTTGATACTCATATTAAACGTGCGAGAGTAGCTGAGCCGTTAAGTTCATTTTCGATTCTGGTTCGACAAACGGTTAAGTCTTTTCTTTTTTTTGCTGCCGGCACGTGTACGTTCCTTTCCCACCGATGGCCCGTCCTTTGTTGACAAGAGGCCGTGTCTGGTTCGCTTTTTTTACTTATTCTCGTCTCGTATTTTATTTCCCCCACGCCCCAGTCGCCACCCCTTAGCCTTTTTTCCCTCATGCCTTTTTTGCCGTCGTGAAACTCCCCACCAATTTTTTACTTTTCCTTCCCCTTTCCCGTTCCCTTTTCTTAAGATTTTCTTCTTGGAGATTTCCCCAATCCCCTTTAACAGGATTTTGCTTCCGGGTACCTTGGCCCCCCCCCCTGGACACAGTTGGCGTCACAGTTTAATACGTCCCCCATATCTTTGCTCATTTTGTTTGAATTGCTGCTGGCGAGTTGTCCACTCTTTTCTACTTAAGTATTTGCCCTAAGAAAGTCGGTACAACGTTGGGCCGGTGACTTTTGTGAACTTAATTCATGGGGATGAACGCCAAATGTAGTTACCCCCTTGCTTTGCGGGAGTTTCCGATTCCGAGGTTCTATCTTTTTTTGTTTGTCCAGGCGTGGCTGCATGAAGCACGTGTTTTTAAAAAGTTTCCTGGGCCCCCCTAAACTTTTCTTTTTTGTTTTTGGTCTTGCCTTTTTTTTTCTCCCTTAATCTTTTTTCCTCGGAGGTCCGAGTGATTCCAGCCTATCCTGTTTTTCTGCCCCCCTTTCCTTCGGGCATTTTCACCGATTGTCAATCTTTTCAGTGGCACGATCGTTTTTTCCCTTTTCGTTCCAGGACGATCGGACGTTGACCCTGATTAGTGCGCGATCCTTATTTTTTTCCCTTACTCAGCCCTTGCTCGTATTTGTGTTGCGCTGATCATTAGACGACCTCCCAATTTTTCTTCAGAACACCCCCTTTTCAAAAATCCTGGGCGTTCTTGGCCTTTTTTGAGGTTCTCGAACTTGATACCTGAATTCCCCCTAACGCCCCTCGAGTGAAGTTCAAGTTCTTCATCATAGGAGTGAGGCTCTTCCCCCCCCTTTTTTTTTCCCCAGTTACTTTTTTTTTGAGAAACCCCTTCCGCGATCTTACTCCCCCCCCGAGGGTCCGTCCCTGTCCTCTATCTGACGGATCTTGGAGCGTTTCCCAGAAGGGGACCATCCCCCTTTTCATGTTCTCTTTGATGCTCGCCACCATCCCCTAAACTCCTTTTTTTTTTGGCCCTCTGATCCCCCTATTTCGGAACTCGTCCTGTTTTAGCTTACCCCACCCCTCCGCCGCAATTACACCAGAGTCCCATTCCTTTTTCCGAAACTTTACGAGAGACTGGAACAACACTTTTTGATCCAAACCTTCCCCCTTTTTCCGGAGCCCCTTGGTCCCTCCTACTGATTCCCATTTTTTTCTCTCTTCCCAACTCTATTGATGCTTTTGCGTATTGACCCCCCAGATTCCTTCTTTCCTCTCTTCTTTGTTTCCTTTCTGATCCTAGGGGTAGTTCCCCTGCCTTCAAATCATCCCCTGAGCGGGTTCTTCTCCCTATGCCCTCTTCCTTTTAATTTTTTCTTTGTTGGGAGTGAAACCCTTTGCTTCTCTGAACTGACGTCTTTTTTTCCGACTCGTACCCAATTATTTCCATTTTTTTAGTTTTTTAGCCTCCAGGGCAATTTCTCGATTGTTCTTTTGCTGTCTTTTTAAGCCTTTGTTGTTTTGGACCTTTCACAAACCCCAACAAGCCCCCCTTGAGATTTAGCATACTTCGATGCTTTACCTTCAGCTTACGTTTGAGATCCCCCTTACGGCATCACCGCAGACGTGGAACTTCGGATTTTCCAATTTCCCTGCGCCGATAGTTCCTTCTATGATTTGAAGCTGGGACCTCGTTTTTTTTTTCTTTTTCTCGAAGGTCTGCAAGAACCTCTTCTGTTTCTTACCGAAACTCTGTCCCCAGAACCCCCGAGGGAGCTTCTTTTTCCCCTTTTCTTCGTCTTGTACTTTGTGGCCTACTTGGCCGTCGCCGCACTGCCCAAGTCCGTGTTTTGCCCCTTTCCTGCTTCCGTTTTTTCTCCGGTCGTTTGAAGCTTGTTGCCTGATAAAGGCAACCAAAACTCCCCAGTTTCCCAAAAAGCCGTTTTCAGTCCGCCTTTTCTTCCTCTATTTTCCTTCTAGTCGGACCCCCTCTATCCTGACCACTCCTCTTTTCACCTTTCCCCTTAACTGTTGAGGGTTAAGCTTCTTTTTCCCCCCTTTTTTTTTTTTTTTAAATTTGCGGGGACTGTTTCCCTTAGAAGAGGGTCTTTAACTCCGTTCCTACTTTGTACGTTCTAATTATATGTACAACCCCCCCCCTTCCCCCCCCCTCATTCCTTGAAGGATATCCGACTTTGTAGTTTTTTTTGTCAAATCTCTCCTGTCTCTTTCTTTCCATGATTGCAATCCGATTCTTCGGTATCCTCCTTCAAGCCATTCTTAGCCCACTTTGGTTTTTCCCTTTGCGCGAGCTTGTTTCCCTTTCCCTTATACTTCTCTGACTGTCGTGACCCCCTGCTTTTTTTTCCAACTTTTTGACATATTGCTTTTTTGCTTCTTTGTTTCTCCCGAGACCAGACCCCAAAGACCTTCCAACATGAAGTCCGACTGGTCCTCGTTCTGGTTTGGTGATCAAAAGATTCCTCCCCTTCTCCCTTTTTTCCCGTTTTTAAATCCGTTTTGACTCTTGACGGACAGCCCCGTTTTATGAAGTTTCCTTTTTTTCGCCCGACTGAGTCTTACTATTAAATGTGTTCTGCAAAGTTTTCTCATGGCGCCTTCTAATCACGGCTTTTGTCCTCTTTCCACTCCCCTTTTACATTTGGTGGTCCCCTGTCGGTGCGTGCTCTTCTTGGTTTACGCCTGCCGAATTTTTGTTATTCGACCTTATCTTCTTTTCTTCCTTGGGCTTGCGGATTGCTCCCAGTGTGTAAGTATTCATAAGAGATGCCCTATCCTTACTGTTCCCTCGCCCCATTATCATTGTCCTTTTTACTTTTTTTGTATTTCCACAAAGACGCCCACTTCCCCCTCCCCCTGTTTTCCCCTTCTACTCGTGTTATCCTTAACACCTTTCATAGTTTGATGTATCAGTCACTGGCATGGACTTTCCTTTTTTTATTCTCCTTTTGCCCTTCCGATAGATTCTTGATAGACCTTGTTCTGAACTGTCTTTACCCTCGATTTCGCCGTGTCCTTTGTTCTCTTTTCTAGGTACTTTTCCCCTGAGCCATCTTCTAACCCACCCGTTTCCTATGGAACCGCGTCCCTTTCCCCCCTCCAACTTTGCGTTTTCAATTTTCCATGTTTTTCCCCCCTTTGGTCTTTTTTTCCAGGGGTTATTCCGAGCTGGGAGACTGCGCATCTCCGGCAATCTTGCTTTCAGCACCCCGACACCCACCTCTCCCTGTCCCCCCTTCCTGAATCCCTCCCCTCTTGATTATTTCCCATTTTACTGTCACCCCTCCCTTCCGGATTGTCCCTCTGCCCCATGTTTGAGCTGCATCCCCCAAAATTTTTTTTGACGCCCCTCTCCTCCAGTGCTTTCCCCTGTCGCGAATTTTGCACTTTTAAACGCACCGACGTTAGTCCCATCGCTTTTTTCTTTTTTTATTGCGCTATCCCATCCTCAAGCTACTCCATTCCAATCAGAATTTTACGCGTACCCATTAAACCCTCTTGTGCCCTCCTCCCCCACATTGGCAATTGTTTCTTGTCTCTCCCCGACCTTTTCCCAACCTCTGACCCCCCTTTGGTTCTTTCAAGGTTTGTTTTCCCCCTTTCAGTTAGGTCACTTCACCTTTCCTTCATACTCTTTTTCTTTCCGCGGTTTTTTCAAACTCTTTTCCCCCCCTTCCCTCCTCTTTTATACTCCGCCCTTTTTCTGTACGGCTCCCGCGTCGATCTACCCCTTTATATAGTTCCAGCGTCCTTAGTCTACCAGACTTTTTATTCTTTCTTAGGGTGGGGTTATGCCGGTTTTTTTGGTGTACTGAGACAAGCCATCGTTTCTTGTCTGAATTTTTAAACCCCCCTCTTCTGTAAACTTAGCCCTCTTCCGTCGCCAGGTGGCCGATTCCTTATCTGAGTTCTATACCATACTCCCCCCCTACACATTGCTTGAGCCCTCCAAGACGTTCTTTTTGACATATTGAATTTTTTTCTGTCTCCCCCGTCGCATCTTCTTTCGACCCCCCCCCCTTCCTTGTAGTGGTTTTTTCCCTCCCGGTTGCCAGATCCCCAGCACCTCGTTTTTCCCTTCGAGCCCCTCTCACGTCCCCTTTCTTTCTTTCACTCCTTGCGGCCCCCAGGGCGGCAACACCTCCCCCCTCCGGTAGGTCATACCAGCCACTCCGTTTCGCCGTTCCCCGTGGCCGGTGCGCCGACTAAACCTTTACTACCTTCTCACTGAGTGGTTCCAAACATGGCGATGCTTTTTCGGATTGTTTCCACACCCTTCTCCTTTTTTCCCCCCCCCCCCTTTCTCCGTGGGGGTAAGGCCACCCCCACCCCCTCCCCTTTTTCCCCCTGTTTCCCGGGGTTTCTTCCTTCAGTGACTTCGGGCGTAGTTTTCGCGTCCCACCAGCCACCTGTCCCCCCTTGTGTCTGCCCCCGACTGAAAAGACTGTTTTTTTTTATAAGTTGAATATCCGCTTTCCGGCCTGCATACCGGTTTTGACATTCCCTTGACCCAACTTTTTTCGTCGCCATCGCGCCAGTCGGTTGACTCTTTTCCCCTTCCCCTCCCCCCCCCCGATTGCCTCCCAAAACCGTTTTCCCTCAATGTCGAGCCCATATCTCCAAATCTTTTGGTCTTTTTAGGATCTGGTCCCCCCGAGTTTTTTCCCCAAGAAAACTGGCCCCTCCCTCACCTACTCTCGCCGATCCCCCGCACTGACAACCGCCGGCTTTTTTCAACCTCTTTTTTTTTTCCCTTAGTATGACTTTTTTGCAATGTTCAACTTTCTCGCCTTCCCCCGCTTTACAGAATCATCACTTTTTCACTCTTCCTCTTGCGTCCCCCCCCCTTTCTCCCAGAGACCCCAGACCGACTCCCGAACGGGACCCCCCTCCCCCCCCCTCGACCCTCTTGATTTTTTTATTTTTCAAAGCCTATGTGCCCCATATCCCCCAGATGTTTGGGTGAATGATACCATGCGTCGGTCTCCTGCTCTTGCAATCTTTCCTTCCTGGTACTTTGGCAACTTCCTTTCTGTTCCTTTTCCTGGCCGCCGGTGCCCTTCCCCCCCTTTTCCGGAATTTTGCCCTCTGTGCTTGTCCCTTTTCCCTACAGTCGATTACCCCACCGCTTAGTGGTTACTGTGTGCACGTTTTTTTCTTCTTTCCGGGCTTTTTCCCCCGTTTTTTTTTTTTTTTTAATGCTCCAAGGGCGTTCCTTTTTGCTCTCAAACTTTACGTCATCTTTTATTTAAAACTCGTTTCCCCCTTACGCTTATCATTTTTCGTCGGAGCCCTATCTTTTATGTTTGCATAAAATTTTCTCTTTCTCGTTTTCTTCTGTAGTCCTACGAACCTCGCCCCAAGTTCTGAAATTGACTGTTTTGTGACCCTTTTCCTTCGCGACCGCCTTGAAAGGCTGCTTGACCTCTTTCTCTTTCTCGGCAAGTGAACTTGTCTTCCCCTCACCCCCCCTTGGAACCGGTGTAAGTCCTTTGCTGTCTTCTGAGTATCCCCTTGACCCCGATTACCCTGCAAAGGGGCCCCAGTTTCACTCTTTTTTTGCTTTCGGCTGCCCCGTTTGTGTTTTCCTGACCGCATCCATGCGCTTCGCCCCCCTACCCCTCCCCCCTCGATTTGGATTTCCTTAAACCCCCGATTATCCTTCTTTTTTATGTGCACCCCTGGGCCAGAGGGCGCCGTCAACCTGTCCCCACTTTCGCCGGTTGTCTCACTTATTCTCCTTTTTGAACCAGAGAGCGGCCGATCCCTTGACCAAGCTCCCGTTTGTATCTCTCGGCCTTTTTATGCCCCCCTTATCCATAAGCCCACCCCCCTCCCCTTCCCACTTCGGGAGGCAAATTCAATACCTTCTCAAGAAGCCCTTGAAGAGAATTATCCTCCCGGTTCTTTCCTCATCAACCCCTTGATTTCACCAGATTTCTCCCGAATCCCTTCCCCCCCCTTGATTGTCCTTTGTTGCTTTTTACCACTCCCCCTCGGGCCAATGGAACCTGGAACCACGTTTTCTTACGTCCACTCGACCAAGCGTGGATTTCTTTTCTTTCGTTGTCCGCTTCTTTATTTTTCCTCTTCTCCACTTTGGCCCCCTTCCCGGATCACCGGTCCCTTTCCCTTTCACTTATTCCCCCCAGCCAAAGGGTGAACCCTTTCTAAACAGGAACATTTATTCCCCCCCTTCTTTGGCTGGGGTTCACCCCTTTCCTTTCCGTCCATTGTGGACTTTCTCAACCCTTTCTTCCATTTGCTCTTCGTCAAGTCCGGTTTTTTCCCGGTTCGAATTAAACCCCCTCCCCTGGCGCCGCTTTGCCCCTTTCCCGTCATACCCTTTGCTTGGCCATTTCCCCGCAACCTTCCTAATCTGCAGAAAACTTTGCCCCGCCCGTGTCCCAGCCTAGCCGCTCCCTTTTTTTTCTGAAGGCCAACCCTGTTCCCACCCCCCCGACATTTGTTCTTTGGCTGGTTTCGCGTGTTTTCCGCCTCTTGCGTTTTTCTAGGTCCAAACCCCTCCCCTCCCTGCATCGAAACCTTTTTTTTGTTTCTTGCAGGTTCTTTTGGTGATTGTTCTTTGAAAGTGGCCCAACGCCCACCCATACTCAAGTGAATTTCCCAGGACCCCTCTTAAAACAACCCTATTTCCCTTCCCCTTCGAACCTTGGGGCCTTTAGGGCGGTATCTTTTGCTTAACGGAGAACTGCTTCCTTTCCCCCTCCTGTTCCTGGGAACGGGACAGCTTTCTCCCGTAGCCGCGCCAGCGGCAAACCTGGTTTTTCCCTAGCCCCCCTTACGTGTCTGTTCGCTGCGCCCGGATTTTACGGGATTCGTTTCACCCAGCCAACCCGTTGGATCAACCCTCCCCTTTTTTTTCAATGGAAAAGGCTCCCCCAAAACCTTGATTTTTGTTCTTCCTGGCATGATGTTCGTTCCTTACTTCTCTCCCTTTGGCTCTTCTCCTGGGCCTGGTTTGGGCTCGCCGAGGCTTCTTTACCCCGACCATGGCCCCGGCTCGGGACTTAAAAATTTCCTTTCCTTTCCTGACCTCTAATTTTGTTATTATTTTGCTTGCCGTCTCTTTGCCCCCTTCAACCTCTCTTTTCGGGTGTGCCGTTCGTACACAAGGTCCACGACCCTTGGTCAGCTTTCTGTTGGCCCGTCCCCTTTCCCTTTCCCCAGCACGGGACGTTCCCCTCCTAATTTTACCCTTGTCCAGTTTCCGGTCGAGATCTGCTTTGTATTTTTCTTCTTTTTTCCTTAGGCTTCCCTTCTCTTCACCGGACCAACCCTCTTTCTATAGGATTTTATAGTCAATCCGATTCACCATGTTTTTTTTTTCGAAACCCCCTTTTCCTTGATCTTTTCCTCTTGGTAACAGGTGATTGGTATTTTCCCGACCCCCCTCCTTCTACCAATTGCCCCAGGCCGGGGCATTCTTTTTACGCCCTTTCTTGAGTCACTAAACCCCCCTGATGTCTGAGCACGTTTTCTCCTGTTTATCTTCTTTTCTTGTCCGTTCCCCCCCCCTTCAGTCTTCTCCCGTCTCTAACGAGCTTCTACCATTTTTCCCCGTTCTGTGCGGAGGTGTTCCGGTGAAACGTCCTACGCCTAGTGATACAGTACTTTCCGTTCTTTTCCTTCCCCTCCCTCCGCTCTTGGAGTTGTTCCGCCCCTATCTCTTCCTCATTACTTAATTTAGCCGTCCGTTGTTCGAATCGTTTCAATAGGGCTGGCGCTCTTCCACCCTTTCCTCTACGATTGTTGACTTTCCGGCCTAGAAGCCAGTCGCACACGCTTGCATTTTCGTTTGACCCTTGGCCCCTGTAACTTTTTCCTCCATTCCTCGTCCCCGCTTTTGGAACCTCCCTCCCCTGACTATGGTTTCCCTTTCCGCCTGTGTGCTTTTGCGGAAAGCCCTCTTTTTCCTGTTTCGTATCATGATATAGCCCCCTCCCTTCCCCCTTGTGAGTTTTTGTTTTCTCTTTCCCCCCGCCAAATCCGCCATTGAACCCTTTCGGGTTTGTTGTGCTAGTCATGTCCCTTGGCCCCAGACTTCCGTAGGCAGGGCAACCTCCAGTTCTCCCCACTTCCTTTTTCCCGATTATACTGACGCTGTAGTTATGCAGGTCGTCTTGAGAGATTCGGCTTCTTTTGTTTGTCTGCTGCCTTGTACACCCCCCACGGCTTCTTCATAACGTTTCCTTCTTAGTTTCCAGCTTAGTTGGCCCTTCCTTTTTCCCCTTGCTTTCCTTCCAACCCTTTTTTCCGCC
>Ga0179593_1496879_pt1 | contig 10542 bp, 12 predicted proteins | sample CZODoug2_1_08_16_FD_185931 | JGI IMG/M metagenome (GOLD analysis project Ga0179593, IMG submission 185931) | Vadose zone soil fungal communities from Angelo Coast Range Reserve, California, USA - CZODoug2_1_08_16fungal (PacBio error correction) | ecosystem: Environmental > Terrestrial > Soil >... | reverse complement strand
GGAAGTTCCTCCCTGTCGATCGGACTTTCCCGTTCCCTTGTGGCCTTTGCTTCTAGTATATCTGGGGATTGCCTTCCTCCTGGACGACAGCGACCTTCCCCTTTGCTAAACTCGTCCAAGTTTTCTTCTGCAGCACTCCTTTTTTTTTTATTCCTCGCATCCCCTGTCATCCCTCCCGACCCCTTTTACCCCCTGAATCGACGTTCCCGACGTGCCTCGTTCTTTCCAACGTCCAAACGCGAACCCGTACCTTTTTTCCTTTTTCCCAGGACCGTCCCGAGATACCCTTTATATCATATTCGACTTTGTTTTCTCGACGCCCATTTCTTCGTTGTCATCAAACACAACTCACCTCGACATCGCGTCTAGTAACCTTATGCGACCCCCCCTCAGGTCTCCCATCGTATCAACATTGAGAACTGAAAATTCAACCCTGCCCCCTAGATTTCGTCCCCTGGCCGCCATTCCTTCTTCCCAGTAAACAGAAAGCCTTAATTTTGTGCAAGTGCGTCCAATACAATTCTTGCTGTTCTCCACTTGCGATGTATCCGAACTGCGAGCTTTTGCCGCATCGCCCCCCTTCATGGAGAGTCTTTCCCCCTCCTACCGATTACGTTCCCCAATAGACCCCTACCGGATCGCCCTTCCACAGCGGCCGATGTTGGTTTCTACTTACCATGCTACGCCCCTTGAGTGTTTTCCCACGGCTTTCTCATTGAACCGTTATTCCGGCCTCTTTAGCAATGTTTTTTCGTAACGGAGACGTTGCCAAATGTCTCCCTCCTATCGTCTTTGCGAGACCCTGATTTTTCTGAGCTCGATATTGTTTTCGACGCAGGTCGTTGGCGACTTTAATGGGGACACCGCTAATATTCCCCTCGGCCCTCTTTTCTTTCCCCCCACAACTAAAGAATTTCTAGGGTGTTTTTTTTTCCCCCCTTTAATCCTTTTCTTCAAGTGTTAAGGGTCCTGTTTGCGGATACGAAAGGGCAAGACCCCCTCTCTTTTTTGTGCGACCTTGCCGCCACTATGCCCTGCCCACCGTTGTTCCCGGGTCCGATCAAGGAAGGGAGTGTCTCCATCTTCCCCCCCAGAAGTGATCGCCGCGTTGGTGTCCACCAATCATCTTGACGCCTTTTGGAACCCCCTCTTACTTTTTGCAAACAAAAAATTGGGTTGTTTCTCTTCCTCTCGCTTCGCCTTTCATTGACCTTCTTCGGTCCTTATGCAGGCTGATATACCGCCCTCGGTCGGGTAATCCCCCTTAATGTTTTTTTTCTACCATACGCGTTCTTTTCCGCCCATTTTTTCCCCCCTTCGGTTTCCTTCTCAGAGTATCGAATCCCCAGCAGGCGATTTCGTGCCTAGCCCGACCGACTAAGATGCTCTTTTTATCCCCCCCCTAGCTCTGAAATGACGTGACCTTTCCGGCTGCATGACGCTTGGCAGGACCCCTCTTGGAAAATTCATATCGAGTTTTTTCCATCAATCATGGCGTCATTGTGTTAGACAACAAAACAACTTTTAATATCAGAGTAGATCTTAAGATTCGCACCTTTCTTCAACTTCTCCTCTCTCTCTTGGGGCCACCTAATTGATCCCCTGAGCCCTGTTTTGAGTTCTCATCTCGCTCTTCCCCCATGAGCTAGCCTCTACTTCGTATCCGATAACGCCCCTCTGGTGAAATTCGTTTTCTAGTGTCAAGTCTTGGGGGAATTTTGAGGCCTGGGATCCTTAGAAATTTGACCGGTGATTTCTATCTTTTACCCCTTTTTCCCTTGGTTTTTTTTTTTGTATCCTCTATATTACACTTACCTGTCACTAGGTTTCAGTTTCTTCCTTCCCTCCCCCCAACTTCACGCTCTCCCACCGGCCAATGTTGTCCCCCTGTCTTGTGGAGCGTCGTCCGACCTCTCGCTGAGAATATTTAGCATACTGATCATCGGTTACATTGCGTCGTCAGTGAGAATCGGTTCCCACTAGATAGCTTTCTCCGTTTTCTACATTTAATCCTTCCTTCTTGTTGCGACCCCCTTTGTTTTGGTTCTCCACCACATGGACAGGTGATTGACACATGCACTATAATTGTGTCTGGCCCCCCTCCTTCTTTGTTCGACTTTAGAATTTCCCTCCACGGTCCCCCTCTGCTTGCGGAGAGCCGAGGATTTTAATGGAGTCACTCACATCCGAATGTCCCTTTTATCAGAGAGAGTCGTTCCCGCCGCTTTCGTGAGACTTGCTGACCGAGTCCTTAGTCCCTAACCATAAGACGTCGATGTAAGTCCGCTCTTGCGCCCATGCCCTCCTCAACGCCTTTTCAAATGCACCTTTTTCCAGAGTAATCAACCCCTCACCTTGCAACCTAATCGGGTTCCCCAGGTCCCCCCTAGGTCTGGTGGACACATCCGCGCTCCCACGTCTGCATCTTCAAACGCCTTCTTTGACCCTGTACTTCCCACCCAGGAGAGGATCTCCTAATTGAGTCCCGGTTCTACAGAAAGATCGGGGCTTCCACTGCGTCCTCTTCCGACTTCCCCTTTAAATGAAAAATTGAGATCTCGGGTCGAATCCCAATCCTTCAGTCTCCCCTCGGCCGTTTGAACCTTTTAACTCGTTTAAACCTTCATGCTTTTTTGAATAGTTTTTCGTCAGCTCTTCCGGTTGACTTCCCCGGAAGGACCCCCCTTCGACAACGCCCGTTTTGGTCCCCCCCCCCCGCCCTTTTTTTTTCTATTCCCTCCCCCTTCGCGACTTTTCGTATGAGCCCGTAGTCGTTACCCTTCACCTTGTCCACATTGCTGCGATTGAATTTTCCCTTCCGTCGAGTTCCTCTTTCCTACGTCTCCGTGATTTCCAATGGACCCACTCTTTGCTTGTCCCCCCCCACTCCCTTCGGTCGCATGTGTCTTTCCTTCGATTTCTTAAGCTTCTGGAATTCCTTTTACATCGTTGCCTCTAAAAAGCCTGTCGCTTATTCCGATCCCTCCAGTTCTTTAGACCCCTGCTCCAGTTGGAAAAGTCCCTTTGTATGGTGACCCCTGTAGTTTGCTCTTTCGGGGGTACCTCCCTTCCTGTTCTTGGTTCCGGAGAAGCCAGTTTTCCTTGTTTGGTCATGCCTTTTCACTGGTATGCATGATAGAAAGTTGTTGCTTCGCGACTCCTATTTCTGAATTTTATTTTTCTTGACACGCCCTTTTGTTGGTGTGTTGGTTTATTTTTTTATGTGTGTATAGCCACTTCTGAAATTTCTCATCCTTACCTCGTGGACTACTGCAAAGACCCGTCCTCATACTTCTCCCCCGGTATGTTTCTTTTCCAGAACGTCTGTGTTTCTTCGATTTGGGTAATATCATTGGCGCCAGTGATGACAGAGGGTCTTATTAGACTCTTGGACACTCCAAGCGAATCCCGAGTTTTCCTTTTTTGAACTCCGAATTGATTGATTAGAACACTTCTTCCCCCTTCGACATGACGGTCTCTTTTTGAGCCAGAGAATCCTCCCCTCGCTATCCTGCCACAAGTTGTAACGTGCACCCCTCCCATCGAATTGACTTCCTTGGATATTTTCCCCTGTTGTTGTGTTTCTTAGATCTGCGCAGGACCCACTTCGATCGGACGTGCATCATTTGAGAGCTCTTATTATCTTGAGCCCCTTCCGTTCTTTTACGCAAGCGACCTGAAACCGTGGTCTTCCACCCCTCCTCACCCCCTCATTCGGACCCGATTTCGTTCTCTCTCTTCGTGTCGTTCCTCGCCCCCTTTGTCATCATCGCAAAATGCATCCCTCGGTAACGTTCCCCGCACCCCCGCTCTTCTTACCGTCCCCAGTTGAAGTATAGGTACGTAACTCTCCCGTAAACTGCAAGGATCGACGCCCCCTCTTCATCCCCTCCCCCAGTCCCTCCAGCATATTTATCCCTAACCCTGCGAGCCTAACTTCTCATCAGCCCCCCCCCATTCAGGACTGCTCAAGAGCCCCCCCCCCAAAGAACCTAGCTTCGCTGCCTTCCCTCCCCATAGGCAATTCTTCCCCTAAAGTCCGGGTGTGATCTCCTGGCCCCTCAGCACTTGCTCTTAAAGTGCACTGCGTCGCTGGCACAAACTCATCCTTGGCATTAGCTTCGTGACAGTTCGGCCCCCCTTTTTGATGGTCTACCACTTTAACGGCAAAGAATCTGCCTAAACTTCCGCGGCCACCCTCAGTATTGGGTTGTCCGTCCAAAATTCCACTTCTTGTTGCCTTGTTTTCATCACTTTCCTTCTCCCCGGCCTTTCAGTTACCCATCCCTTTTCCGGGTGGATGACGTTTGAACTCTCCCCCCCCCTCGGTTAGACCGTCGCAGTGTGTCTCATCGATATTTTTTTTAGATTGACGTTGGTCTTAATTTCTGTCTTTGAATCTTCCCCCTTTTTCTACAAACTCTTCAACATCATTTTGTTTAACGATTTTCATTTTAAACCTTCTTTTCCTTACTTATTTGGCTCTGTCCATTTTTCCCTCTCCCCTTCTCAGTTCACGTCTAATCTCCGAGTTAAGGCTTTCCCCCGCTCTCTCGATGGGTTTCGAGATCTCAATTGGACCTTTCGGATCCTCCCATTTTTTAGTTTCGATCAACACGCTCTGCTCGTCGGCAATCTTCACCCCGCGTTTCTGATGGTGTCCTCCCTATTTGGGACGCATGGGGACCCGATTGACTTAAAGTTTGCTTGAGGGTGTAGCTTTTTTGTTTTCCCTTTCATTTGCATAATTGTTGAGGCTTCCTTGGGCTATCTATACTTTGCCATCGGGTCTCCCTTCTGTTTTGTCAAGACGTTTCCTAATAGACCCTCCCTGAGACTTCCGCGACTCGAAAGCAAACATGGAGGCCGATGTGCGGTTGTAGCAAAGTAAATCATGATCTCACATCTAGATAAGTCTCAAGGGACCTTCACCTTCATGTCCCCCTGGTCCCTGAAAGTCTGTCTTGCAAATGGCCCTCCCCCAAACTCTCAATCAAACCTGGCTCCCCTTTTGGTGTGAGAGAACCCCCAAATATTTCATCCCGAAGTGCTCTTTCCTGAGTCTCCCCCTGGTGCGGACCCGTGAGATCTTTGTGGTGCCCCGCTCTGTCCCCGACGCCATTTTCCCTGATTATATTTCTAGGAGAGGGCGTTTCTTCCAGAGATTATGTGTTCCTTCCGACAAGAAGTTCACCAAGGTGCTCGGATCTTATGGGAGCCTGGTTCCCCCTTTTTCAGGTGACTTTTTTTAAGGGGGCCGGAGGAGGAGAGAGACTCCCGTTATAGATCCCCTATGGCAAATGGCGAGAGCAGCGGCGTCCTCTCCAAACCATTAAGTCCATCCCCCGTGAACCCTTTACCTGTCTTGTGGCGAGAGACGAAGCTTCATCGAGGGTGTTCACTTCGCTCTCCTTTTTTTCTCCCCCCCAAGAATCGGTTTCTTCGTCGTTCCACTGTTGCTCCCTTTTTTCCTCCCCCCGGTTCTCCTCCTTAAGGTCCTTCTTCGTTGGGAATGTTTTACTTTGTTCTTCCACAACCACCTCGCCCAGGGATGATTGCCCCCCCAATGATAATTTTTGTTGTGATCTTTTGCCCCCTCCTCGGGAGCATTTCCGTTCCTTCATTTCTCTTCTCATCGTTTCTTAGCTTCTTTTTTTCCCTTAGTTATTTCACCTCCACATACGGTCCGACTGCCGCTTTCCTTTTCGAGTCCGCGCTCGTTGGGTACCCCGTCTAATCGTGATGGCTTAGATGACATTTTTCGTTCCCAACATTGTACCCCGATGTCCCCCCGCTGTCTTCTAGATCTCTGTCTGCCGCCGTCCTCAATTCTTTACAATTCCGTGACCCGGAAGCTGAGTCCTCCCTGACGCAACCGCCACCTTTGTCACCTCCTCTTTTTCCCCCCCATGCGTCCCCCACCTATGGGACCCCCAGCCAGCGCGATAAGTTTGACGTTGCGACTCGCCAGAGGTTTGTTGATCGGCCCCCTTCCTCACCCCTGGGATCGATATCTTCTTCCCCCCCTTTTCTCACCTCAACGTCGAGCTTCATCTCGTCTTCGAGTAATTTCCGGCCTTACCTTAACACTTGCTCCATCTCCTTTATTACCCCTGCAAAAATAATTCTAGCCTTTCTTTGCACCAGTGCACCTGCGTTCCCCATTTTTGTTGTCCTTTTGGGTCCGGACGTCCCCCCGAAAGGCACCCCTCCTCCAACGCCCGTCTTTACCACACCCTCTCTCCTCCTACACTTCTTGCCTCCTTCCTCGTATGACGATCGAGGTCGTTTGGCACCCCTTCTCCAGTACCCCGCCACCCATGCCAGATTTCCTCCGATCTTATAGTCCCTGTTCGCCCGTGATGTCATAGGAACTACTGCCCTCTCGCCCCCACCCCCAATCCCTTCGGTGCCCTTTTTCCCCCGTGCGATATTGTCTTCGTTTTTCCATTAACTTAGGCCCGAACCTCTTATAATGCGCGATGCTTTGCCAGATCCAGTTTTCATTACGGTACTCCCCCCAATATTTTTGCTGACCGTAATGCTTTTGGGTATGGTAGTGTGCACCCAAACTTTGCTTGAATTTCGGGGTCCGAGATGAATTTTCAACGGCAGCTAACAGGGCTTTGGCCCGTGGTCCTGGATGGTGGAAGGTTGAGGCTGACGTGTACCACGTTCGGTAATTTCTAGTGGCGATATTTTGCTTTGTTTCAGACACAGACTAATTGCGTGCCACTTGCGTCATCCCCTAGGAAGTTTCTCCCTCGTGGTTGCTAGATCTTTTTCGCGGTCTTTTGCGTTGCCAGCCGATCGGTTTTGTCGTTTGTGCATCTGCGGTAATCTCTGTAGTTGATGACCCCCATCTTTCTGCGCGTAAGCGAAGCTGATACACCGAGTCTTCAGTATGTGAACCACGAATGTGTTGCGCTGATTTGCATGGTAAGGTCCTTTCTTCCAAAGGACTTACATCTTTAGCTAGACTCGAGCTCTCCTGCAACACTCACTTTAACCGTCCCGATCGAAAGGTAGTTCAATTCGAAGGCCCCCTTTTCACCCCAGTTTTTTTTTCGACTCTTACGTCCCGGGACCTCCCTTCTATCGGAATATCGGCCAGTTCCTTCTTGGCTTGTGCCGTGTATATTAGGTATATCTATTCTTTTATGGACCTACCGCGAACCTTAAGGGTGACCTGCCCCTCCCCGTCTTCGGATTTCAACATACAACGTTACTGTTCGTCTGCGCCCCCTTTTGTTTAATACCTGTCCAACCCCAACTCACGGACCCTCCCCCCGAACCCTCGTTCTGGCAACAATCCTCCCGTATCGCCGTTTTCTTTACCCTTCGTAAGCGTGACTGGACTTCTAGCCATTTGTTTCGACGCCCCTTATGTGTCATCAACTCCCCTTGTAAGAAGATAGGTGAGAATGCCAAATTAGCGACCTACACGGTCTCATCCCCCAATTTTAATCGAAACAGCCAAAGAACCCTAGCTCGCTGTCGGACGCAATTCAGGCACCTAAAGAAGACTCGGTGTTTTCAGCGACCCAGAGTGCCTGTTCAGCACTTTTGCGCAGTTCTAACAGGAATTTCCCCTCTTTGGCACCTTGTATGGACTTTCCGTTCAAGTCGGCAACGATTGAGAAAAGTACCCCCTGTCTCTTCACTGACGTCGACGTCTTTCAATGCGGGCACCAGACAGGTTTGATACGTTCAAAGAGTTCTCCCCTGGTGGTCCCTGTTTTCATCACCTTTCCGTCGCATGAAGGACCCTCTCGTCTTTTTAATGCCACGGGTCCGAATGTTCCCCGGCGTTCATGGTCTGACCAAATGTGAGCTATATGTCTATACTGCGACCGCGCGGTTAAGGTGTTGCCTTACGAGATCTTTTTACCTCGTCGTTTTGTCGAATTTGTTCCGATGTCGCCCCTAGCTCAGTTGACCACCCCATCAGAGGGAGTTCCTCTTCACTTTTTGAAAAGGCCTTACCTACTTCCCATATGGTGGTCTGTCCCCCTTCTCACGTCCTCTTAGACTTTTTCCTTTCAAGTAGGTTTCATTAAGTTTCATCGACTCTTTCGTGGAGAACCTGGTCGAAAGATCTTTTAAGTTTTACTTTCCCTTTATACACGTTTTTCTTAGTTCTTGGTCCGTCCCAGACTTGATAATGTTCTCTCCCCTTTTCTTTTTTCCACATAACTATGGGACGCATGGGAGGGGGTAACCATGATTAAGTGCAAAGGTTTTTTTTGCTTTTCGTCTTCTTCCGTTTCTTCCTTGGTTAATAGGTATTTCGGCGGCATTTCGCATTCTAGAAGCCCAGAACTGAAATTCGGGTCCCATTGAATTTGCCCGTCCATAGTCTCTTCCCCCTAAAATATTACTATCGCCGCGGTCGGCGACCGCGGTGACTCGAAAGCCGCCTACGTTGCCTCTTCCCGGTGGTTTTACCGACGACTGTTCGAGAACTCCATGGACGTTGCCCCAAGTCGAATTGAAAGATGTTTCAGGTGAACCCAAAGAGTCGTGCCATGACTCCCCCCAAATTGTGTTGTCGCCAATCTTTGGATCTCCCCCCACCAATATATTTTCAAGTCTCCCGCAAGCGGAGATTGTTTGACCCTGGGGCTCCCCAGTCTCATTATCTCTTTGGGAACCCCATGAATTCACTCCTCCTTCAGATTTTGTCTAGTCTCCAAATGCCCCCCTGCGCTCTATTCGATTAGTCCTCCGCTCACGAACCGGGAAAGTCCCCATTTAGGCTGAGAGTATTTTATGTCCCGTGAACGGCAGGAGCCTCGCCCCTTTCGGTCTGTATCTCTCTTCCTATTACTCCTTTGTGACTTTAGCGCTCCCCGGGCCCAATTGCGTCCCGCCTGAAGTCTTAATAAATACCCCTCTTTTCTTTGAAAATTTGTCCCTGTCTGTCTGTTCGAAAGGCATCTGTATTCCCTGTTTTCAGTCGTTAGAACAAGAATCGGGATGGATTCGTTTTCTCTCCAGTGCCTGGGTGCTCTCTGAGCGCCCAGGTTGCGACCTCCTCCCTCTCTCTTGTAGGTGAGAATCCCTGGTGTTGTTCTCCACACCACCGTTCGCCAGTACCCTGGATTGCAGAATCCGTTGTGGACCCAGCTTCTCTTTGGGTTCCTGCCCCTCCTTTCCTGCAGCCTTGACTTCACTTCCTTTTAGGAGATCTACTGATTTTTCAGGGCTTCCCTTTGCATATTGCAACGCAACCTCGGAATGAAGCTTTTCGCGTTGGCGCGAGGCCTGGTAGCCTCTAGTGAGATTGCGTTTGAGTACTGGGACAGTCTTTTCAAAATACAGTCTATCTTTCCCAGTTGTTTTCTAGACTCTGCGCCTCCCACTCCGCAACGCAGGTAACCCGCTGCTTGCCAGAAGATTCTCGACTCCCCTAAACAACCCCCACGCCACCTTTCCATTGTTTTCCCACCCTTCCATCGGGACATTTTGTCGAAATTTTTCGCCGATCAAGTCTGCAGTTGCGACTCGCCATCGGCGTTTGTTGAAACGTACTCAAAAAGGTTTTCCGAATTCCTTGAGATCTGTGAGCTTTTCGAATCGATCTGGATTGCTCCGTATTATTTCCCTCAGCCAGGCGGCCGTACCTAACACTGCGCTAGTCCGTTGAGAATTACGAGAAACCCCTCATTCTTAGTCTTTAAGGCCATTTGCACAGTGAACCTCGAATCAAATTGTTTACATAGTTTGTAGAACGCTGACTGCCGAATTACCACTCACTTGCGCTTTTGGCGTAAACCAAGAGATTCAGCCCCTGTAGTCCCCGTGTCTTTAGAGAGATCGAGGACCCCTTTTTTCTACCTCTCCTCCGGAAATGCGCTGCATTCCCGCTCGTCCGAGTTCATTTCTGTCGAGGCCCGTAAAAAACCCCCCCATTGTGCCTCCTCCTTCGTAGCACCCCAATCCTATTCCGAATTTTTTCTGGTCTCTACTTAAGCTTTGGACATTCCTTTCTCCCTCCTGGTCTACTGGTACATCTTTTTGTGTCCCCTGTCCCTCCTTCTTGACACTGTTGCCCCTGTGAGCCGAGCCTGTTTCTTTTCCTTTTTTCACATTGCTTTTTGTTCCTGCACGCGAATCCTTCAGAAGTTCCCCTTCGTTTTCCTTTCCTGTTAATGTGATTTGATGAGACCGCCGCCCTCAGTTCTCTCTCGATTAGCGGAACCCCCCTTTGAGTTTGATTGACAACCCTAATGTGCGTCTGTCAAATTCTCTCTAGGCTAACTTTCCACCTTCATATACCTCGCCGGTATGTGGTTCTGTTTGAAGAGAACTCCTGTTTGTCGTTCCGTTCATCTTTTTGGTAATCTGTCCCGTGGCTCATTGGACCCCGAGTTTAGGAGACCTTGAAGAAAAGAGTTTTCAAGTCCTTTCCCCCCTCATTACCTTTTTTTCTGCGCTACAGGCAACGAGGCCCCGCCCGACCTTTCCTGGCATCTATTGCTCCAGAATCATACTGATATGTGAAACAAGAACCCTTCCAGAGTATTCCAAGGGTAGTTT
>Ga0179593_1358750_pt1 | contig 10542 bp, 11 predicted proteins | sample CZODoug2_1_08_16_FD_185931 | JGI IMG/M metagenome (GOLD analysis project Ga0179593, IMG submission 185931) | Vadose zone soil fungal communities from Angelo Coast Range Reserve, California, USA - CZODoug2_1_08_16fungal (PacBio error correction) | ecosystem: Environmental > Terrestrial > Soil >... | reverse complement strand
AGAAACCAGTTTCCTATTCTCTTCTTTGGGGTGATGAAATTCTTTTTGTGGACGCTCGGGTCGGTTCCATGTGCGTCCGGCCCGGCGCTGGTTGACCCAAACCTTTGGTTTCTTCCTTTTTCTCTTTTTCGGCCGCCATCCGGCCGTTGGATTGGTCTCCTCCGACATATCTTGAAGGACATGCTGAAAGATTCCCCTGATTGGCCCCGCAGTTTTGGGTTTAGCACAGCCTGTCAGCGGTGACCTTTTGGCCCGCCAACTGATCCCACCCGCACCTTTCTTTTGCCGGTTTCGGGGGTTGTGCTCTCCCCTTTTTTGACTTTTTCTCTTTTTTTTTTTTTTTCTTCATCCCCAGGGAACAGTGTGGACCCTACGTCCATTTCGACGCGGTCTTTTTCATCGCACGTTTTTACCGTTTATGCTTGTTGTTATTGAAAGTCCCCGCCCCGGCCCAGACGTGTCCACTTTTTCAGGGGCGAGGCCGTTTCCAGATAGTTTACCCCCCCCCTGCTGTGGCCATCTTGTCAGATAGTTTCCCCTTATTAGTTTTCGTCGGATCACCTCTGTCCTCTTCTGGGCGGAGGGCGCTCGGTGTGGATTCCTGAGTTTTGACGCTCCCTCTGAAATCCTGGGGGTCGGTGGTGGCAGCAATGACTTCTACCCAACTGGACCATCTGTGTCCCCGAAGATAACGGGTGGCCCTGTTCCCTCGTAATTTCCCTTTTTCCCTTCTTGCCCCCACCCAGTTTAGGCGTTTTGTTTTTGTCCACGTTGAGACCCCCGATTCGGGGTCTTATGAGGCCATCGCCGTACGACTGCTGTAGCTAATACTTTGCTTTTTCATTTTTTCCAGGTCCACCGTGCGGGTTTTTGTTACCCGTCTTTTCTACTCACGGGTGAGGCCCCCCCTTCTTGGCATGGAGTGATATACACCCAGAGCGGTTCACCTTTTTCCATTTTAGCCTCCATTTATTTCTGTTTCTGTTTTTCGACTTTTGGGAGGTCTTTTCTTTCTGTTTTACACCGCTGGTGACGTCTTTCCGACCACCAGGTAGGCCGAGGGCTGCCCTACGGCCAACTTTGAACGTTCCCCTTTCTTCCCTGACGAGTTTTTTTTGAGTTCTTGCGTCGATTTTCTTCGATTCCACAACTTCGGAAGATTGGCGAATTGTGTGCCCTCCCTTAGGCTTACACACTGTTTTTGTCGATTGCGTCGGCGGAGTCTTAGCACCGCGGGAATGTGGCCGGCTTTGTACTTTGCCGGTAGTTGGTGAGATCAGTCGTTTTATCACCTGAATAACTTACTTATGGTTTCAAGGGGTGAGACCGCGCCTATTTCCGACACCCCCTTTTCCCTTGACGAACGACGACCGCGTGGCTCTCTCTACTAAAGTGTTCCCCCCCCCCGTGATACTAGATTACTCGAAGACTGGTTTCCTTTCCTCCACCACTCTCGCCGTACTTTTCCACGTTGTCTTTATCTTCGATTGCGCATGCAGTTTCTGTCCCTTCTTTCTCCGGTGGACCCTGCGTTTCTCTTTGATTTGTCCCTCCTAGTACGGACCCGTGGCTGACTGTAGGAGTCGTTTTCGACCCCTCCTGAGGCATAGGTCGCCCCCCGATCCCCCTGCACAGCCTCTCCCCCCCGCTCCTCCGACACCCATTTTTCTTGTTTAGTCCGTCTCCAAGTCCCCCCCACTTCGAGGATAAAGGATCCAGTCCCCCCCTTCCCTCCTCCCTTAGGGATAGGAGGGCCTCCTCCGCTCTTTTTTCTTCAGTCAGTGGTCCCCTTGTTCTCCCAGGAGGAGTGACCTTGTTTGACTCCGTGCACATCTTTTAGGGTATAAATGGCTGGCCAATCGAGACGCTCCGTCATTAATGAACGTGATGCGTTCTCCATTTTTTCCCCCCGTCTCTTCGCCGCCCTTGAACCCGAATGAGTCCTCATTCTTGCGGGGCGGCTCTTCTCGCTGTGTGATCCACGTATTTCCTGGGTTTAATGAACTCGGTTGCGGAGACTTCAACGTCCTTTTACCAGTTGATTGTCTTTGTCATTCTGTTTTGGCCTCCTCGTCTCGTCGAGAATTTTTGGGTTCCATGTCTTCGTGAGCTGTTCCCTTTCGTGGAGTCCTTGACCGCCCTCCAGCTTTAGGACGGAAAACCCTGGGTTTCTTGCACACCTTTTTTCTTCAGTGGCCGTTTGTCATTCCCTTGTTGTTGCATTTTTTTTCTAGAAGACAGGGCACACTTCCGTGTCCAGTCACCTTTTTTTGGCGTTACTCGTGACCATTGGGTTTTCCCTCTTCTCCCACCTTTTTCTGATTGAGGGCTTGGAAATTTTTGATGACGCTCCTCTGGTGATGACCACATTTGTCCCTAGTACCGGCCACTCTCCGTCTTTCCTAAGACGTGGGACTTATCTCTTGCCCCTGTCTTGCTGGCGTCGGCCAATGGCCAGCAATCTTTTCTTTAAGTTTTCATTGTCGTTTAGGACTATTCCAACTGCCGGCCCTTTCTGTCGCAGACAATCTTTGAGTTCCATGCCCCCCTCTTTGATAATTTGGCACCTTCTGTAGCAAGGTCGGTTTCGCCAAAGAGGAGGGCCCACCCCACATCCTTCCTTTTTTTTATCCCCGTTTACCCGTGTGAGCTGGATAACCGTCTTCTCCGTCGTGGGAAATTCCTCCCACTTCTTTCCTCCGTTAAAAAGCCTCCCGCGCTGACTCGTTCAAAAGTTTCTTCATTCTCGTATAGCGCGGTTAAGGTCGCCCCACGCTGAGCATCGACAAGTTTGGCTTTTGCGGAAGGGTCAAGATTTACGCCACCTTCGTTGGAGTTTGGGTCTCATGCATTTGATCTCGAGAGCTTATGGGTTTGTTGACGACAGGATACGTAAGTTTTTCTTCAAGTGCTCTCTTTTTTTCTAGCAGCATGCGCTTTTCCGGCGGCGCCATTGTTCCGCAGACTCTTTCGTGAACTTCGCAGGACCCACCGTGCAGCCCGATGGAAAACGCAATTGCTATGAGTCGACACGCAGGGTTGGCGCTGGTCGGTATCGCTTTTCCCCTTGTCTACCAAAAATCTTGTCCCATCCCTATTCGATTCCTTTGCTTAGATTTCTTTTACCTCTCTCATAGGTGTTTCGTCTTCCCTTTTTTAGGGTCTTTCTTTTTTCCCCGGGACTCGGTGAGCTCGTCGACCATTAGGTTTGTTCCGTTTGGACCCCTCCCCCCCCTGGCGGACGACCCCCCGTTCCGACCAACCAAAACCCTCTTCTCCTCCTCAGTTGTTGTGTTGATTTGTTAGTTTGTGGAATAGGGCTTTTGTCCCGGCGGAACAAAACCCCCTCTTCGAAGAGTTCACCGATTTTCACGTCAGTAGACGATGTGATTCTCCCTGGACGTCCCCTCCCCTTGATGGAGGGCCGGCACTTTAATACTTGTTGGGATGTGATTTATCGGGTCTCGAGGACCGACCTCCAAACCCTTCCCCCCTTGTGGGCGGTGCGCTCACTCAAGCTCGAGCACTTTTTTTTTCTGTTTCCAAAGTCGGTTCGGCAATTCTTTTTTTCTGCTTTCGTCTCGCCTTTCCGTCTTCGGCCACCCCTCCTCAGAAAGACCCCCAGGAGTCGCATAACTCTGCCTTCCCGCGGAGATCCAGGCCTTGCTTCCTCCAGGTCCTTGTTCGTAAAACCCCCCCCTTTGACCCCCTTTAGTTCCCACTCAGGCTCCCCCCAACTCCACGTAAGTCGTTCCTCGGTCAGTCACCTTTTTCCACTTTGTTTTTTTTCATCGTGCGCCAACTCGCTCTCTCCTTCGGCACGTTGAAAAAGAGATTTGAGGCTTGAGTCCTCGAAGTTTGAGTTGACTTGCCCGTCGAGCGGCGATGACTTTTTATCTTTCTTCCTCCACGGGTACCCGGAGTCCCAAGGCGTCTTTGGTCGAGTTGAGGTTCCCCCCCTTCATATGTGCCCGTTCCGCCGCCCCTGTTGCTGGCAGCTCCCCACCAGATGGATATTTTCGCCTCGGTGTGGCGGAGTGTCCAGCCTATGGTCCGGCGTTTTCCGTTCGGCCCAGACTCAGTCTCGTAGCAGGGTGGATGCTGACTTTTCCGGCCATGGACCGGCTTCTTTCCGTTAGAGCTTACCCCCCGTTCTTCTTCTTCCACCCGAGAATGTTGGAGCGTTAGGCTGTGCTTCCTGTTCACTGCGCCATGTTTCCCCACGTATCATCAATGTCCATCACGTGGCACAAGCCGCATCCCCGACTTTTTTTTCGTTGCGTAGTTCCTTTGTGTCACGAACACTTCAGTTTTCTTCCGTTCCCCTTGGTACTTCTTCTCTACCACCCCCCCCCCCCTGTGCCCGTCATTTCACGTCCAAAAAAAACAGAAAAAAAAAATTGGACGTTGACCACCCCTTTTCTTTTTTTCTTAGCTTGAGTTGGCAGATCCACGGCTCAGGCCGCCCCCCCTGTCCTTGCGGGTCCGGGGCCTCCCGAGACAATCTTTGACGCCTTACCGGCCTCTTCTCGACCTCGCTCGGCGTCCCATCAAGACACGCCCTCAACTGGTACGAGTGCTGGACGTTCACTCCTGCCGACGAGGAAGGCAGTCTTACGTTTTTGGTATACACACGCTCTACGGTTCCTTTCCGCACTCCCTGGACTTCTTTCGTGTTTTACAGAGCTGGCGTGAGTATGACTTGGAAACTTTTCATTCCCAGTCTGCGTAACAGCTACTTTCAGCCTCCCCTTTTCCAGCAACGTATTACCCGAAGAAGGTGACCGACCTTTTTCTGTTTTTTTTTTTTTTTTTTTTTTGCCGCCTTTGAGCCCCCCCTTTTTGGCAACCCAATTCTTCGCAAAAGGCGGCGGCCGCCTCCTAAGTTCCACTTTTTTCTCTGTTTAATTGGATCCTGATTCTCGTTTTTTGTTTGCCTTTCAGCCTCCACAGGACGCCTCCCTGGGTACGGGGATGCTCTGTGTTTGGCTGATTCTTGAGGGTCGTTCCCCTCTCCCCCACCTTTTTGATTCCCTTGGTTTTCCACCAATCCCATCGGCCTTTCGTCGACGAAGTAATTGGTGCCAATCCTTCCTTTTTCCTTTCTTGTTCCCACCGGCAGTCATTCTTGCTTGGGGGAACCTGACAACGTTTGTTTGTCAGGCTGGATGCGACGTCTTCCCACCGGGGACGTCCCAGTCCAGTCGTCTTTTTTTTTTTTTTGTCCCGCTTGACCGCTTCATAGGAGAAAATTTTAGTTAGTTATCTGGGGTGGAAACCGTTACTGAGTTTCCCCCGATTCCCTCCGTCGGGGCGTTTTTTTTCTCTGGCTTTACTAATTTTTTTTACTACCTTTTCCCCAAGGGGCAGAACCAGGCGCAGTGATGCGTGTTGGAGGTTTCCTTCTGATTTCGTGCACCGACTTCCTCCCCCAAAGTTCACCCCTTCCCGAAAACCCTTTGCAATTAAAGGATATTTTCAGTCAAATACTAGGGTGCGCCGGTCTCCCAACACGTACCTCTCCCGGTGTTGACCGCCTCAGACGGTTTTCATGGGCAAACTTGCCCCCCCTCCTGTTGCACAATGAATTTTTAGCGTTTTCTTGCGTGGGGCCCGGTAGGGTAAAGCCATCCTCCTTTTATCTCACTGTAGGTTCTTGATACGACCGCTTCTTGGAAGTTTTGGTTTATTTTTCCCTACTGCGTAAGGTTCTCCGATCCCCTTAAATCAGCTTGGTGGGGTTTGTGGCGTGGTGTGTTGGTACCTTCCTTCCCTTTCCGCCGTCCCTTTGCCTCACCTCCCACGTCGGAACCTTCCCACCGGGCCGATGGTAGCCCTCTTGATGACACCCCCCCTTTGGGCCGCTCTGCCTCTAGAGCATTGGCGTCATTACTCACAGAAATTTAGTACGCCCTTCTGGCCCACTGTTGACCGCAAGTTGTTTGAAGTTTTCTCCTTTACGGTTCACGCCTATCCTAACCTTTTGTTGCAGATGGCCACTCAGCCACCCCCCCCTTTTTGTTCGTCCCAACGGGTGGTTCCTGCCCCATTCGACGCCTACTGTGCGGGTTTTTCCGATCTTGTCAGGAATTTCCAGAGTGCGGGCACCCGGTTGAATCTTCCTGTGACGGCGTGGGCCAATGTGTCAGTGTTTTTATGCCCCCGACGGACCGGCTGCTTCGCTTTTTCGCAACCCCTCCCGAAGTCTTTTTTCTCCCAAGTAGCGCCTCGTCCCCGGCGATTTGCCGGAGATCGTCCCACTTGCAATGTTCTTCGGGACCCGCTGTAGTGCCATTTTCTGGTCCCCTCCTGGGTGTTTCAAGATCATCGTCGAGCTTTGGCATTGCCGCCCCTTCCTTTTCCCCTCCAAACGGGGTTTTTCCTCGGCCGGGTGGGCTTGTTCTTTTTTCCTCTCACCCCTGATCAAGCCGTTCCGCCGATTTCTTCCTCTCACCGCTTTCTCTTACCCAGTGGACCTGTTTGTTAATCGGTTTCTTGTGTTTCCTGTCTTCACAAGGGCAGTTCAACCCCTTTTGTTTCTTCAACACCCTGCCACCGGGCTTCAATTTTTTTTTTTTCTCAGTTTGCTTTTGTACACCCGGTCACCTCTTAACCCGGTTTGCCCCCCATGTTTTCCCCTCTCGTGGAACCTCGATTCTTTTTGTCTTCAATATGATGTTTCCTGATCACCGAAAGAACGACCCCCTATTCGCACGATCCACGGTTTTGCCCTTTTTTTTTTCCCCCCTCCGGCCGGCTTCGTCACCTGGTCAGCAAGAAGAGTTTCCAACCTGACCCGATGGCCTGGACCTCCTCCCCCGCGAATCATAGGAGTTTTCTTTATATATATCTTTCCTCCCTCCTTGTTTTCTTTTTTTTTTTTGTGAGGTCTCGTAAACCCCCCATTGACGATCTTTTCTTTGGATGAGGTCGGCCATATTCTTTGGGACCTGGGCGTGTTTCAACCAGGTTACGGACTTGCAGTTACCCGTTCGACGTGGAGCCGTGACTAGTCCCTTTCTTCCCCTTCTGACGTGTGATGCCTTTCAGTTGCTCGACCACCCATTTTTCCTTGTTCCTCTCCAAACTTCTCGCGTTTAGGTTTTCCACTGATCTTTTGGTTTTTGGTGTTTGTGCAGTCCCCCTCCGTTTTTAAGCTGTGACCTTTTTTTTCCCTCCCCCTGATTCCCCAAACCTTACCCTACTTAGCCGGTGTCGGTTTTGGTTTTCTTCCTTTGTTGACCCCAGGAAGTCCCTAAAGTTGTTCCACGAAGATGATCTACGTCCTTCACTGTGTAGATGAGGTCAGTCGTTTTTTTTGATTCTCCTGTCCCCTTCTCTTTTTTATTTGCTACCTTCTTGATTCGGTCTTCTCATTTCCCCTGCCACTTAGCCCAGCAGTTTTCCCCTCCCACCCGTGAGTTTTCTAAGTCCCTGCATCTTACGATGCTTTTTCTTGTACACCCCTTGTAGTGGCCCACGATATTTTTGGCTCAAGACGTTGTTTTCCCCTCTTACCCGGCCTTTTTTCGCCTCTGTTCCCAATCGAGGAGTATTGGTTGGCGTCCTTTGGATTTACTCTTCCTGAGTGTTTTTCGATCGAGACCACTTCGGGTTCGTTTTTTTCTTTCTTTTCTTCCTGGGCCCCCAACCTGTTGAATGCTACACCTGTTTCCCTGTTGAACGCCCTTCCCCCTTTAGTGCAGGTTTTTTTTTTTTTTTTTTGGCGCTGCCCTTTTCCCCCCCTTTTTGAAGAACAGATTCGGGTCCTTCGTTTTTTCCCTAGCCGACGTTCCTTGGAAGCGAATAGGCGTTGCATTCTTTAGAGTTCGTAATTTGTGCCTGATGGGTCCTCACTGTCGGTCCTGCGGGTTCTTCACATTTTTTTTGAGCGGACGCGCATCATTCTTCCCTCGGCCGGGTTGACTTTTTCCTTTCCCCTTTGTCTGTTTCTTTCCTTCTTTCGCTACCTTTGAGGTCGAGGGTACCAGTGGGACGCATATTTCCCCCCCAGTCTTACGCCATCGGTGGTTTACAGTTTCTTCATAAGGCAGAATGGTCTCGGCGGTTTTCTCCTACACGGCCGCCCACCTCTGTTTTTGGGGTTCTTCCCTTCTTCCTTGCAAGACACGGTCTTTTCGCCAACCCCTTCCCTCCGTTTGGAGACCCTTTCGTGTGAGGTTTGCGCCCCCCGAATTTGGCCTTTTTCCCGGGCGTTCCTGGGTACGTTTCGCGCTTTTTTTTCCCCCTAAGTTTCGGCTCCAGCATCCACCGGGCTGTTGCGGTTTCCCTTTCTATCAAGGAATCCTCTGGTCCCACATTTGAGGTGCCCTTCCTCTGCCGAGTCACGCGGCTCGGCCATCATGCACGTTTTTTCAACCCGACGCTCCCGAATTTGCCTCCTTTAAGTCCCTATCGTTCCCCCCACGCACTGTCGCAGATTTCCTTTTTTTCTTTTTTTCTCTTCGCCCCGCCTGCCCGGCCCCTTTTCCTCTGGAGTCACTTTGGGAAAACCTTCAGATTGCTTTCTACTGTGGTCTTTTCCCAGTTACTCGTCGACGGGCGGTTCTTGCCTGTTCGACCGTACTCCACGGTCGCCCCCTGTCCGTCCTGCAACCTATCAACCCTCATAATTCCAGACAAGGGATGGTAGTCTCTTTTCCTTTCCCAACCACCCGCCATCTCTGACCCCAAGGATCCAGTTTTCCCATTCAGTGACGCCTTAGGGGTGCTAGTTATTTCTTCCTCCTTTCTTAGCCGCAGTGTTGCCTTTTTCCAAATGGAGGATGGTCTCCTGACGTTACCTCCGTTCACCTTTTTTCTTCTGTTTGTATCCAGTGGCTGGCATCGAGTTACTATCTGCTGGTACTGTTGACCCAGATTGCCCCCTTCCCGTCCATCTCCCGGAAGATCTTTTTTTCAACAAGTGAGATCATTTGGGCTTTCCTCTCGACCTTTTTTCGAGCGGTTATTTTTACGACTCCACGGGCCTCGTTGAGGGCCGGTGAAGGCAGTTTTTCGGACCCCTGTTGATGGCTGGCTGTCTTTCGACCCTGAGCTCCCCTCGGCGTCCCCTTGTCTTTTTTTTTCGATCTTTTTTCGTCGTTTAGGCCATTCAGAGCATGATTGTCCTTCCCCTTTTTTTTTTCTGCACAACATGCGAGTTTTGTGGCCGTTTTCCCTTTTAAGTTCTTTCCTTTTGCCAGTTGGTAGGTTTTTTTTGCAGTACCCTTTTCCCCTTGGACCGTCCTTTCTCGACCATGACCTCGTTCGCCCCCTCCCTGTAGGGATGCTCCGTGGACACCCTGATTTTGATGGGCACTTGGCTGGTTATTCACATGTTGCGCCACCCTTACCTCCCAACCATTTCTTTCACCCGACTGGACAGTCTTTTTCTTGTGGTGATGGCTACAGTTAAACCGGCGTCTCTTCTTTTCATCCCCGTCTTTCTCTTCCCCTGGAACTGAGCTTGTCGGGCGGGCACAGACGGCCGCTTTGTCACTCTTTACCCAGCAGTTCCCTCGTATTCTTTGGAGAACCTCTACCCTCTTTTATCTTTTCAGGGGCCCAGCCATCCCCTTTTCCGGTGGTTTTCTTATGAACGATTGTGGCCCCCCCTAATTTCTCCCCAACTGACGCTTTGTCAGTGTACCCCGGTTTGAGTTCCTTGCTACCGTTTCCCTCCTCTTCGTGAAACGTTCCCTATTCCCCCACCTCCAGTTAGAAGACTCCCTCTCCGTTGCGGTAATTTTTCTCCCTTTTTATGGTGCTATGACTTATTGCGTGGCTCTGGGGGGGTGAAACCACTCTTTCTCCCTTCTCATGTGCACGGCGTAGGCTGTTTTCGCCAATTGAATGGAATTCGGATTTTTTTTTCTTGATGCTGCTCTTTTATCTGAGTTGGGTGTCCCCTTTTCCCTTGAAGGGACAGGTTCGGTCCTTATCTGTTCTGATTGTTTCTTTTTTCCCGAACTGCCCTGAATGACTTGTCGGTTCTCTTCGTAGGGCAGCAGAACCTTTCTCTTTTCAGACCCCACCGTGTTGCGCCCGACTTGTTTCAAACCCCACTCACTTTCTCTCTTTGATCAGAAACTTTTTCATGTTTCGGTGGCGAGGTCGGTTCGGATCCGCTGCAAAGCGTCATCCCTTTCGTATGTTGGCATGTGTTTGATGACTATCCTCATAGGGGTCGATTTTTTTGCTCCTTCATATGATCTGTGTCTTTTTCTCCTTTCTTTTTTTGGGCCGCTTGTTGGGACCTCATCCGTTGCCCTCCTGGTACCGCCCAACCACTCTCCTCTCCTCCTCCGTTTTGATGAGATTTGTTGTTTCGGTTTTACTTTCTTTTTCCCTTTCTCCCACGGGGCTTTTTTTCCCCTTTTCGTTTTGCTCGCTCCCCGACATTTCGACGTGACAATCTTCCCCTCCTTGAAACCCTGCGTCCTGTCATTCGGGACTCGCTCGAATTGACGGCTTTTTCGGTTACTCTCTAACCTTGGTTCGTCTCTTGTTACGTGGTTTCCTTATTCTTGCCCGTTTTTT
>Ga0179593_1675031_pt1 | contig 10543 bp, 13 predicted proteins | sample CZODoug2_1_08_16_FD_185931 | JGI IMG/M metagenome (GOLD analysis project Ga0179593, IMG submission 185931) | Vadose zone soil fungal communities from Angelo Coast Range Reserve, California, USA - CZODoug2_1_08_16fungal (PacBio error correction) | ecosystem: Environmental > Terrestrial > Soil >... | reverse complement strand
TGAAGTTTCCCTACTCCTGGACCGGCATGCGATGGACTTTGATTTCTCTCCTTTTTTCCCAACCTTTTGTCGTCGGCTGCGATTACCAGGTCTCGTTTCGGATCAAGTCCTCCTCCACAGGAACGCCCAAGGCCCACACTGCAAGCGCGAGCGCCCCCCCACACCCCCGACCTTTCCCAATATTGCCCCCTCGAGAGGAGTTCTTTTTCTACTGGGTGATCATGCTTTCCCTTGAAGAGAGCGCCTCTCTACATTCTTTCGTCCCCGGCCTTCCTTCCTTCCCCCCAGATTCAACATCGTGCTGCAAGTTCCGGTTCTGGTGTGAGCCCTTTTCCTTCCGACCTTCTGCTGGAGCTACCGGCCTGCAGCCCCCCACAGAAACCACATCTCCCCTCCCCACTGCTGAAAGGACATCCGAAACCCCCCTTCCGTCGATCATTTTGCCCTCCCTTTTTCTTTGTCGTTCCCCCTCCCATTTCCAAGGCTCTCTTCACGAACTAGACCTGCTTTCACGCGGGGCGCCTTTGTTTGGAGTCATCTCCAGTTTCAGTTATCGCTGACGTTTAGACTCAGGGGCGTTGGATTAGGAGAAATTCCCCTTTTCCCCCGACAGTACTTCTCCTCACGATGGTCGTAGCTAGAATAGGGATCCCCTAGTAAGACGAAGCGAAGCTCCCTTGTATACTTACGCCGTCTTTACTCCGTCTTTCTTTCTCCCTAGAGTTCTGGAGCATATCCATCTCTACGAACAATAGCGTTGTCTCCGTTTTTTTTTTTTCCTTCATCCCATCCGGTACTTGAGACCCGCCGCGTTTCGCGTGAGCTCTCTGCCTTTCCCTTCAGTAAGCTGGTTGTGTCCTCGGTTTTCTAGTCCTGCCGCTGCGACTTCATGTCAGGCAGAACTTTTCTCCTCGAGCTCTTTCCGACGTGATGCGCGTGGCCGACGCCATCTCACCCCTAAATTACTCCCTTCTCAATAGTCCCGACCTGTCCCTCCCGAAAAGGCTTCTCGCCTCACGGCTGACTGTAGGGCCGGCCGTGCGCTTGGTCTCTTTTCCCTCCCGAGACCCCGGAAACATTGGCCGGGTATCCCATGAACCGCTTAGGTTGTGGGGCAAAAACATTGTCTCTTTTTTTGGGACCCTCTAAAGAGTTTGCGCATCCCCTCGCTTTTTTTCGAGATTTTCTTTCTGCCAGGCTTGCTTCTGCGTACTCGCTCCTTCTGTCTTGGTCCTCTTGCGATCCATTCCCTCCCCCCTGGAGATCCTTAACCTTGGTCTTTTCGGGCTAGTAGGCGACTATCTCAGCGCGCATGTTCGTTCCCTTGGGCGTGAGAATATGGGCGACGCCTCGTCCGACGGACTATCGGTCCTCTTGAGGTACTTTACGATCGTTCCATCATCCCCCGATTTTTTTTACGTCCCGATATTGAAAATAGTACCTCCCATTGGGTGACATCGGGCCACACGTAGTAGCGCTACTCCTTCCCCTCCCCCGAGAGGACCAACTGCTTTGTTGATTGCCCAAGCTCGCTTTTTTCCTCGCCTTTGCCCTCTAGCTTCCTTCCGACATGTTGATTTGTCGGGGTGTTGAATGTTCCCACCCCCTCCTCAGTCTTTATGCAGCCACAGGATGCTTCCCCCCCTCTGAGTTTTGTCGAGGACCGAGACTCTTCTCAGCAACCCCTTTTATGCCGCGCTGGACACACGGTCTACGAGATATCGAATAAGTAAATAGGAGTTATATAGAGCAAGAGGAGCACTCCCCCTATTTCTTCTTTGGTCCATATAGTACCGGGGGTCGTGCTTGGCCCCGGAGCACTCCCCCCCAACTTGGACTCATAACCTTTTCCTTAAGCCTTCCCTTTCCCCCCCCCATGCGGGTCCGTTTTATAATACCCCTTCACGGAATTACCCGTTAAAAAGCTGACCTGCCCCCCTCCTGATGGTAATAGACCTCCATGAACCGCCAAGATCGATGACTTCTTTCCCGGGGAGAGGAGGGTCTTCCCACATGGAGTTATTTTAGAACACCTTAGGCCCCCTTTTTCCTTCACTTGGTCCCCGTTTTTCCCCCCTTGACGATTTCCCCCCCCGCCTTCAATCCGGCTGAAGACGGTCGAGTTTCCCTTTCCCTTATTGCTAGAGAGGTGCTTGCAACACCCGCTTGGGAAGTCTTTTTTTGTCGTGGCGGAGATCCCCATGGACGTAGAAGAGTGCCCTGTCCAGCTTCTCCCGCCCACCGATCTTTCGTTAGCTAGCTCGGGCACCTTCTGCCCAGTCCTTTTTCCCCCTTCCATTGATTCAAAGTTTGATCGGGGCGAATATCGCGGCCTAAATTTTTGCTCCCCCCTCTTAAATGGGTCTCGCGTTGATTTCTTGTAGAGGGTTTTCCGAAATCCTCGTAAGGATTCGAGAGTAAATGGCGGCCGCCGCCGATTCTGTTTCTTCCGCCCCCAGAAACCCCCGATGAAGCGGGGAGGGAGTTCCGTCATCTCTTTCCTGTGTCGGGTGGTCTTAAGGTTCACAGTCTGTTTCGAGAGAAGCCTCTCCCGGATTCCGGCCCTTCATCCGAGTTGCGTCGGTCGCGTTTTTCCGTGCTTCCTTCGGGTCGAATGGCTCTCGAGGCTAAAGCCACGTTTCCCCAGGCTTTCGGCACAGGCCGCCTGCTCTCCGTCTTTGGAAGCGGCAGAGCCTCTATTTCCTTCTTTAATCCCTCCTTGTTTGTTGTTTCTCGCCGACTTACGGACCGCGGCGGAGATCTTGCTTTTTTTTTTTCCTTGGTGAAGCTTTGGCTTTCGCCTCCGCAGTCCAGTGACGCCCGCCCGGATGAGTGACGAGGCTCCACCGATTCCCGTCTATCTTGCCTTGATCATGTTGATAGGTTTTTTCGTTGCGACCCGGCTGTTCGCGTCCCCTACCCGACTCCCATCTTTTCTTCTTTTTCTCTATGACGGCAACTTCCCTCTACCGCATCGCTGGCGGTCCTATTTAACCCCTTCTCGCCATTTTTATTCTCGACTCTCCTTGGCGGTCGGGCCCCTATACATCCTTATTTTTTTCAAGGTCCTTGGAGCGCGCCTTGTGGCGCGCATCCACCCGGGTTCCCCTCGGTCCCATTTGGTACTTTCCCCGACAATGGACGTTTCTCTGTCATTTCGAGGCCTCCGCGCCATCGCTTTTTGCTTTTCCCCTTACAGCTTCGCCTTGGTCCCCGTCCATGTGGACCCTCCCGCCTACCCGGCGGCCCACGTTTTTTTTTACTCAATCGCCGTGAAAAAATTTAGACGTCTTTCCTGATTTCGGCGCCGGCATGAGATGTTTACGCGTCGTGAGTGAGTTTTTTTTCCCGTGTGCTTACGGCACGCCATGGTTTGGATGGGACGCCTGGATCCCCCCAGCCCGGCCCCTTTCCCTATCTCACTAGATGGGGACTTTTGTTTCTTCCCCCTCTTCCGCCTCCGGAGGCTGCGTTTTTGCCCTTCGAATTTTTTTTGTTTTTCAAAGTAGCCAGCATTTTCTCGTAATTTGGAGGCGTAGCCCTCCAATCTTTCCATGGAGCCACCGTTCGTTGAGTCACTCCCCGAGCTGCGGCTTGAGCCGGTTATTCCCCCTATCTTTTTTTTTCGCTTTTTTCGCGAGCTGCGGGAGACCGGTGTGCCCACCTTACGTCCCAAGAAAGTGGTGCCTCTCTGGGCCCCGGGCTCGCCAAAGATATAATGAACTGACTTTAGCCCCCCCCACCCTATGGGCGAGCGTGTCACATCCAGCTTTCCTTAGGTCAAGGGAGAGGAGCTCCAGTCGTCGTCAAGTGTTCCACTCTGAAACTTTCTCGAGGATTTAGTTGTAGGAGATGCGCGAAGACGTCCCCGCCTTCAGCTCCCCCTTAGTCTTTACTCCTGGCAAATTCGCTTCCCTTCCCACACTCGATTCTCCCGTCTCCCCAGGCATCATCCCCCTCTGACTCCGAGGTCCGGCCCCTGCGGTCGCCAAATTCGCCACCGGCAAGTGCGGTTTTTTACCGGGTTCCTTCGTCTCGCTTCCTTACGCTCAAGCCTATGTGCCGGTGAGCACTTTAGTGTCCTTAATCTCGCGTCTTTTTTCTCGTTAGACCTGAAGGAATAAGACGATCTCCCAAGGCCACGCGCCCCGGCTTTTTCGGTCTAGGCCCCTGATTCCCCCTTTCCCCTCCTAAGGAACTTTCTGGAAGACCCTGGTCTCTTTTTTTTTCCTTTACTCCCTGTCTGCAAAATAGACCCGGTCGCGCGGACCGCCCACATCTTTTACTTCTCTCCTTCTGCAAGGTCGGTAGAAGAGAAGGACCCTCGTTCCTTCATTTGCTAGGGGGCCCTGAACGAGCTTTTACGTCCCCCTTCCTCTTGTCTTCCATCGATCTCGTAGAGCCTGTTAGTCTGCCTAATCAGTCGCGGCATGTCGATCTCCCGGCGGTACCCAGATTTAAGGACGAACCCCCCTCCTTTTTATCACGCTCTCCCCTCGATGGAATCTCAGACTGCTTCTGCCGAAAGCCGAGCTGTCCTCCCAATGATTTCTTTTTTCGCTCAAGAGAGCTCTTCTCAATCTCCGATTCGATCTTAGACAGGAACTCGTTTGAATCTTTCAGCCACAAGGGGAGAGCGCGCGTCGGCCGCAATCCCTATCTCTCTGACCTTTTTCTTTCTTCGATGTAAGGTCCCCCCTTTAGTAATACCCGCTGCCCGACCGCCGGCCCGCCTCCCCCCTTCCCCTTCGGTTGAGAAACTCGGTTTTTCCGAAGGTACAGGAACCGTCTTCTTCGACCTTCGACCATAGTGTACCGGTTTTCGGCGAGGTATGTGCCAGCCCCCCATTTGAACGGAGGACAAGACTACCTTGAAAAATGTCCGACGTCTCTCTCATTTCGTTCTGTCCTTGAGCAGGTTTCGGCTTCTTTTTCTGTTCCCTCTGGGGAGTAGTCGCGATGGTACCCCCATCGGAAGTTCCCTTTTTTCCTCTGTCACAGCAACCCGGCTTGCAACGAGAACGATGTGTTGCGGCCCTCTTTTTTGACTTAACGGCGGTATGTCGATTTGCGCTCCGTGCCCTTACGGCCCTCTCACCCAGTTTAGCCGTCCTTTCCCCTCTCGTCGGAAACGATGTTTTCTTTGGTTGTGTGGGCGTCGCGCTTGCGTGCCGCCTTTGCTTTCTTCTTTGATACGTACTCGAGGTCATTGACCTCTATTTTCGAACGCCGTTTACCTCCCCCCCCTCCGCCCTCTTGCGCCCGGAGTCCATTCAGTTTCATTTTCCCTCCGGTCCCCCCCATGAAAATATGTTCCCCCAATCTATCCTTACCTCACCGTTGTTGTGTGCTTCTGAGATTCTAGTTAATCTTAGATAGACTTTCCTGGTATCCGGGTGCCCCTCGTCAAACTTGCGTTTTCTCAGATTCCGTCATCCCCAATCGAGGACTTTATCAAGGAGAGTCGGCTTCCCCCTTACATTCCAAAGAAAGCGTCTCTGCCACCACAACCGCATGGAGCCCAATGCTTATACGACTCCCCTTTGGATTCTCGCTCATACTGGGTGTTCGGAATCTCCATCCCTATCGATCCCCTCCATAAGACCTAGTTTTCTAACCTTCCCTGTCCCTTCGTGCCATCGTGCTGATTCACTTCTTTGAGGTGTAGACGCCTACACTCCAGGCTGCGCTGCTCCCGTCGCCCGTTCTAAAAGATCAAATCGACTCTCCCCTCAAGCGAATGCCCGAAGACTCTTGCGTTTTTTCTTTTTTCGAGCCTGGGGATGCTTTTAGGGTCTTTCCTTCCCCTTCCCTTCGGCTCCCGTCAACCTCTTCAGAATGTCACCTTCTTCACCGGGAGGTTCATCTACCTTTTTCTTTTCCTTTTTTCACTGTCCGGCGCACATTGGCCGTTGAGGCGCCTGACGTTCTGTGGTTTCGGAGGCCTTCCGTCAGCACGAGGTCCTCTGTACTCTTTATATGGACTGTTTGTCCCGAATCCTTGCCTCCCTTAGCTTCAGTCATCCTTAGACTTTGCACGAGTTCTGGCTGCGTCGCTTTTTTTTTTTTTTTCCCTCGCATCGGGAGCGACCTGACTCTTTTTAGTTTACAACTCACAGCCTCTGTCATGTCCATGAGGGTCTATCTTTCACTTCGATGCCCGCGATCCCTTCCTCAGGATGGTGGACGACTCTCTTCGTCACCGCTCGCGTCCTCACCGTTGAGATCGATTAGAAAGGCAGTTTTTCTCCTGCCTCACCTCGTTCAGGAATCGAAGCAATTCCCTAGACCCTTCTTTGACCCGAAACGGCATCGCCCGCTCGAAAAGATTTTATTGATGTGGGCGGCGTCGGAATCCCTGTCTGGTGCGCGATCATTCTTCCCTCTGGCCGGTTTCCAGAACCTTGTCCTGATTTTCTTAGAGGTGGGCATCAGCCCTACCTGCGCCCGCTTCTTTTCACTTTCTCCTTTGCTCGTGCGAAACTAGATTGACGTCTTTTCAGGGATGACCACTTTAGCCCATTGCTATCAACTTAACGGGTTCCTTTTCGTAGTCTCTAGAATCCTCCCCTTTGCCCCGGTTTCATGGGACGCCCTTATAGGTTTTTTTTTTTTTTTTATTAGGTCCCCAGATTCTCGAGGGCTTCTGTCGTCCCAGGAGTTCGGAGATCGAATTTCCGTCTCCTGACCTATAAATCGATTTTCTCTTCCCCCCCCGGGCCCCTTCTTAGCCAAGAACTCCTCCCCAGTTTTTCTCCCTGTGATTGCTGCCAATCATATCCGCCTGTTCGCGCTTTAGATAGCCCTCGCACTGTCATGAGATTAGGACGGCTTGGTTTTTTTAACCGACCCCCCTGGTAGAAGAAAAGATTTATATTCCCCTCCCCTATTTTTTATGTTCACATTTGAGACCGCACGTAATTTTCCACCCTTTTTCAGTTTTAGTCCTTGGGCCACCCCCCTTTTCCCCTTTTTTCCTCTGATACGACCTCTGTCCGGACTATAGGGGACTCCCATGGCTTCCCTCTCGAGCTCTCTGTGCTGTCTCTCTTAGCTCGTAGCCCTTTCCAGTGGTACTCCCACAAATCCGGGCTCGCCCACAGCATTCGATTAGATACACATTCTCCCACTCCACGATCCGGAATGGACCCCCCTCATACATTTTTTTTCACCCCCGGCAGGGCGAACCGGCCATCACGTGCAAGCGCGAGTGGCCGGTTTTTTTTCAGATTCCCGTAGGCGGTCCCCTTAACCTCTTTTGCACGGTGACACGGAAGCGACGGTTGTATCTTCCCCTTTGGTCGTCCCCACAAAGACCTCATCATCGCTCGGCTCGCAGTCCTTCCGATGGCAGAACTCTTTTTTTTTGCACTTCGGCGGGCTTGCCAACTCACCGCGGTTTCTTTCTCCGGTTCTCCCCTTTGGCTTTTCCAATAATGCGGCTTGTCTTTGACTGGCCACCCTCCCTTTCGCGGGACGCCTCTCTCGGCACTCGACCTGGTCTTTTCCCGTTTTTTGGCCAGGACCCACTTGAACGCTGCACTTTGGCGATTCGCGCCCAGGTTCGACGGACCTGCGGTCTTTTCTCCTCCCCTTCTGTTATAGAGGCCCCTTGCTTTTCAGCAAATTTCCCGGCTCCTGCGTCCCCCCCTGTTCGTTCAGCCCGCTGGGTGGATGTTTTCCGACCGCCCAGGCCCCTGCCTTTGGGCTGGGATTGCCGTAATATCTCTCCTTAACCCTCCCAGTTTTTTCTGTCTTTGACGGAGGAACAGCCTTGCTCTATAATCCTTGCCTTTGACACGCTCATTCGCCGGTATCCCCGTTGTTTCTATCCCGGCCGTCGTTCTCAATGGCGAAGGAGTTCGCGAAAGCCCCCGTCTCCCTCTTTCCTTTGCTGGCTTTCTCCTCCCCGGATTGACATCGGCGCAGCTAGCTCTTTCTTTTCCTCCTCCTTTTGACGCTAGATAGGCTCTCTGCCGGCGCGGGCTTCTTCAGCCTTTCCTTGGACAGACGCCGGGGAAGACGGTGTGCCTTCTCCTCTCTCTTTCCGCCTTTCGAGCTTTCCTCCCGCTTGCCCCGTCAGAATTTTTCGAGATGAGGGCTTGCTCGTTTATAGATAACCTGGGGTTTTTGGCTTTTTTTTCCCTTCCCCCTACACTCTCTTTCCGTGAGGAGAGAGATGGACGGCACTTTCCCCCTTTTGACGTGGCTGGCGGTTTCGCGTCCTCCCCCTACGGCCCCGCCATTTTAGTCTAGTTGACATGGTTTTTCTGATCCTTCTCCTCCCCTGAAAGGCGATGATCCCCTACTTTGTAGAGACTGACTTCGCCGCGAGCCTTCCCCCGTTTTTCTTCTCAAAGCTGGTCTTATCCCCATTTGCCCTTTGTCTCCTAGACGTTGCCGGTCGGCCACGCGCATCGCGTTGGCTTCCGTTTCCAGGGATCGCTTCGGCCCTGCCATTTGATCCACGCCCGAACCCGCCGCCCAGACGTCCTTTCTTTTGTCACATTCTTCCCCCATTCGGCCTTCATCTGAGCTTTAGGCGATTGTTATCCGTTTGACTGTCCTCTTCTGAGACTCTCACCCTGTTTCCCCCCCCCGTCACCCCTTTAAAGAATGGTGCGCTGGGCGTTATTCGATAGGCTCCCCAGCGCCCGTGCCTTCATCGATTGTCCTCACTGTTGTTATCGCCCTGCCTTGTCTCCTTTTTTTGTTTGTGGCCCATGACGAATTTTTCTTTCTAAAACCTATGGGTAATAGTCCCCTGGTATGTCCAGACCCCCCCCCCACGATGTTCCGCGCCAATCCTGTCTCCTTCGCCCGCTCTAGGCCCCTCGCGCTTTACTTTCCCCCTGATTCCCCCTATAGCCGCGCCTCTTTCTTTCCTTTTCGATTTGCGGGGTACCTGCCCTTTGCGGACCACCCAAAGTGGCTCTCTCTTTCCTTTTTCCCCTGCGCCATCTGAAATTTTGCCCATCGGATGGCGGGCGTCCCCTTACACTCTACCCTTCAGGCTCCTGAGACTCGTCGTCCATCTTCACAGCCCTCTGTTTTTTTCCGGGCATCACGCACCTCGAACCCTTTCATTTTTGTGCGGCTTTTTCCCCGCTCCCCGTTGTCCATATGTTCCTCGCATTTTTTCCGAGGTTCAAGATTTTTCTTTGCTCGCGCGCCCCGCCTCTTTTTTGATCTAGATCCTCCCTCTGACCGCCCTCCTCCGCGCGTCCATTTCCCACCGGAACCGGTCCCACGTTTCAGATTCCTCATACAAACCCTCCTCCTGTGAAGGTTCTCCCCCTTTTTGCTCCAGGGACTTCTCACCTCGCAACCCTCCTCCCTTCTTTTAGCCGAATAACTCCCCTCTCTGAAACGACAAAGCGCGGCGAGGCTTGTTCCTTGATTCCAAAATCCTATGCTCCCTCCGAACTGCCAGTTTTCTGACAGGCGGTCCAAGAGTTTTCCCGAAAGTTATTCTTTGACCCCCCTTCCCCGTCTCTTCACCTGCCATACCAGCCCTTTTCCGAGTGGCGATGCCGTTTCTTCAGGTCCTCTTCTTGGTGAGGCGGGATTTCGGCTAAGGCTTTCTTCCTTAGCCCAAGCATCGGTTTTCTCGACTCTCGACCCCTGTTTCGTCGGCATGATTTCTCCGGCATTCTCCCCCAGCCCCTTCGCCTGCCCACTGTCCCACTGCAGCTTCCCGGCAATCCTCTCACTCTCTCACAGGAGCCATGTACCCAGTTATTCGCCCCTTATGCGAAGCTTTGCCCTCCCAAATTAGTTTTACCCGATTTTCGCGATCTCCTCGATCGATCAGCGAAATTAAACTTTCCCCGCGGCATTTCTTTGACCCTCTACACTGAGCTCTTTTTCTCATCGTCCTAGCCGTATCTCTAATACCCTTTGGTCTGGAACGCCGCGAGTTCGTACGCTTTTTTTTTTCCGCCGCCGACGATCTCTCCCTTCCCCCTCCCTTCCGGACTGCGCTCGGCTTTCAGTCAGACCTCTTAACACGTTCCCCCTCTTCCGACGCCCGCGTGACATCCTCGACTGTGCTGGGCCCTCCCCTCCCCTTGACAAGGCTTGGGTCAAGGAGTGCCCCCCGACCCCCCACACAGAAGCCCTTTGTCTCCCTTGCATGTTCGGGCATTCTCTCGTTGCTGTCCGCCGTTTCTAGGTTTTTGGGTCGTCGATTGTCGCTTTCCGGGGCCAGCCCCTGGTCCTCCCGGTAGGTCCTCTTCCAAACCTCCACCCGGCTTTTCACATTTCAACTTTTCTCGGCCTGACGGCGCTCTTTGTCTTGAGGATGCGCTCGCTGGCCCTGATCTTTCTCCCACCATAGAGGGCGAGCCTCGCCGATTTTCTTCCCCCTTCTTGCCCTTTGGGCGCCATGATTTTTTTTTGGTTCTCGCGCCTGACGGTGCGCTTTCAGCTCTCTTGATAAAGTCCTCTCTGTATCCTTCCCTCGCCGACGCAAAGTTTGACCTCATGCCCCTTTTCACCTTCCTCTCCTTCCCATGATATCCCTCTTCTATTCCCTAGTTCA
>Ga0179593_1530324_pt1 | contig 10543 bp, 12 predicted proteins | sample CZODoug2_1_08_16_FD_185931 | JGI IMG/M metagenome (GOLD analysis project Ga0179593, IMG submission 185931) | Vadose zone soil fungal communities from Angelo Coast Range Reserve, California, USA - CZODoug2_1_08_16fungal (PacBio error correction) | ecosystem: Environmental > Terrestrial > Soil >... | reverse complement strand
CAGGTTTTTTGGACCGAACTTTTTTTTCAATCTGACCTGGTGAGTGCTGGTCGTCCTCTACTTCGCCGGAGTGGTGTCGGGAAAGCCCTTCTTCTTCTTAGATTTTCCTTGCCCTTTCAACCACTTTGCTCCCCTTGTTATATTATCCGCTCCCCTCGAGACTTGGTTTCTTGCAATCGCCGCCCTCCCCCTTCTTTATCTTTCAACCGCAATGCCATCCGGGTTGTTTCCAATCCCCAACAAACCAAGCTCCCACTAAAACCCTTCGGTTTTATTCAGTGGAGAAAGCCGCCCCTTCCTGATTTTTATGCCGACCACCTCACGCTTTCCACAACCCGTCTTTAGGATGGTTTCCTGACACCTCGGCACTCTCGTGATCAAATCTGGGCCGCACAGCAAAGACTTCCCCATTTTTCCCCTGTCCCGATATTTGGTGTTTCGCAGATTTCTGAAGAGGCTCATGTTCTAAGAATCCTGAACGCACAAATCACAACATTTAGGTCCACTTTTTTTAGCTTTCCCCTCCTCCCCTGTATTCAGGGGGACTCATAATTTCGGTTTTTCATTCAGGCTTGCGAGATGCTCAGCAATCAATGTTTCCGTGGCGCATCAATACTCTTTGCAGCCGGCCGGCTCTTGGGAACCTCTCCCCACCCCATTCCTGAAGTCCCCACCACGCCGGACTGTTTTTAGTAGTACACAAAAAGACCCACTCGTCCTCCTACTCCCCTCGATCCTGGCAACTTCTTCTTGTTTGTGAAACCCATGGCTCCCCGAGAAATCCGGCAACTTATTCCCTCGTTCTCCCCATACTATCGATGTTTCTGTTCCATTACACGCAGATTCCTTTCTCCTCCCCCTTTCCCTTTCGCGCCATTAGAATGACGGACTGTCTTTGGTGTTTTTTTCACAAAACCTTCGTAAGTTTCCGTTTTTTTTTCCCAGCATTTTTTTCCTCCTCTATTGAGTATTCCCAAACCCCTCCGCACGTCTTTCGCCCGCTTTGCCCATTTCGCCATGCGCCGTTCTTTCTTCCCAATAGGAAACATTTCCTTTCGATTTTTTTGACCCCCCTCGGCCCGCACCTCCCTGTCCACATAGCCGCCACCCCTCTCACTTTTTCCCCACCAAACCCCCTTTCCAGCAGCGTAACGCACCCCTTCATCGGATTTTTTTGGGTCCCTTCCTCTTTGGTCCCAAAAATTTTCTTCCAACGGACTGTCCCTCCCCCCCGACGCCCAAGCATAAGCCTGTGCGGTTATTCCCCTCCCTTCCGACGATCAGTGGTTATTTTTCACTTTTGCGATATGAGGGTCTCTGGTCACTAACACTTCACCTGGATTAGATTTCCTCGTTTTTTCCCCCCGAGTTTTTTCCCACAAACCTCCCCCCTCCCCCCTGGCTTCGTCGGTAATCCCCCTGCTTTCCCCCCCGCGGGCCCCTAACGCTTTTTTGCTTCGAAAGCGCTATGCCATATGGTTCGTTCTTTTTCTTGTTCTTCAGTCCAATAAATTTTTTGCACCGCCCCTGCTTTTCCCCCCCCCGTTTTTCGGCTCTATTGAGTAAGGCAGGATTATCTCTATTTTTCCCACTTTAGTCGGTAGTTGGCTTTTTTTCTCGGGATCTTTGATCGGTGTTGCCGAAATTCCCTTTCCAATACGTTTCCTTGGATCCTCCGTTTTCTTTACTTTTTATACGTGGCTTCATTCCCGCTAAACATCCCCCGAGACTCTGTGCACCCATTCCAGAGTTCGGAGCGGTTTTGATTTTTTATGCCAGGTGAGAAATCTTTCCTCCCGCATCTCTTTTGCCACGACCCCCCCCTGCCGTCTCGGTCTTCTATGCCCTGGTGCCCTCCCAAACCTTTCCTTTGCTTTTCCGCCCGAGTTAAAATGTAATTGGATTGGGAGTGGAGGATAGCTACCCGATTCCCCTGACGATCCCTGCCCCTTCCTTCAAAAACCGTTTTTTGCCGGGCTTTTCCCCTTTTTCTTCCCTCTGTCTTTGAAATTAACACTTCCCCTCCCTCCTTTCGACCCCCCCATCATTTTTCTTTTCGTTTTGATTAGTTCACCAACGATGCCCCCCCTTTATCATCTCTGACCGGTGTTGACTCCCCCTCTTCTTTTTTCTCTACGCCGGTTTTTTGTGTCTGCTTAGCAACTCCGTCAGATAGTGGACTTGCACTTTTTGTTTGTCCCCACGAACCCCAATGATGGTTTTCTTCCGTTTTTTTGACTCATGTTCTAGTTGTCAATCCCTCCCGGCAACTCCCCCCCTTTCGCCCCCTATGGAAACGTTCGCTCCGACCCTTTTTTTGATCTGCTGTTTACTTCGCTCAGTGTCGTTTTCTTCTCACCACGCAGCCCCACAATATTTTGCCCCACTCTGGACCCTCTCCCTGTCCGGCTTGTTTCACTTTCTCTTTTTTTTCAATGGAAGCGTAATAGCCTGCCGAGTCTGGGCATCGAGATGCTGGGATGATATTTTCACCTCCTATCACCGGCCTCCCTTCCGGGATTTATTACGTTGCACGCCTCTTGCTTTCTGTCTCCGCAACGTATCCTTTTCTTCTTATGGCTCCTTCTTATTGGCCCCCCTCTTCTCTTTCCTCCAAGACGGTTCTTTCCGGTTTGACCACCCACCTACGAAACGTATTTTTCTTCATCGATCCTGCGCAAATCCCTATTTCGCCTTCTCTCCGCCTTGTCCTTCCTTTATAAAACTTTGTCTAAACCCTTTTGTGCCGCATTGTTAGATCAAATCTCTTCCCGGCCGTCCCTCACCCTCCTTTTTCTTCCATTTTTACAATGTTTTGGGGACATCCCGTCTTCCCTTCTTTTTTGTGGAAAACGCAAAACTCTTCCAGTGGCTTATTTTCTGTGTTAGTGACCAAACGCCTGTGCCCATCCATTGCTTCTTTTTTAGGGCTTTCGATCCAAGGCAAAAGGTGCTTAGGATATTCGGTCGACCCTTTGTATTTTTTTTTGAACCCCACTGCGGACCACATTCCCTGTCTGTCCTCCGATGATTGGCCCCTTTTTTTTTCAATGTTCCCCTCGTTTGTTTGCGGCCCTTTTTTTTTCAGTCGTTGTGTCGGTGCAGATATGATCTCTCCTCTTTTTTTCCTCAGATTTTTTCTTGTGACCTTTAGCTTTAATGGGTGACTCACCTGCGACTCTTCCACTTTCCTGTTATGGTCAATTTCGCTACTCCCATCGCGCTAGTTTTCTTTCCTACGCGGGTCGTACGCCTTTTTTTTTACCCCCCAGGATAACCGTCGTCATTCCTAATTTCTCGTCATTTTTTTCTACCGCGATCTGCGGTGTGCTTGGACCCCTTCTTCTCTTTCCTGTCTCTCTGCGGTTCTCTTGTTTGCCGTGATTTAGCTTCACCATGTTTGCACCAACCCCCCCGTATTTTCTTTTCACTATTCCTTTTCCTTGCGCCCGGCTTTTCCTGTTTTTTTTTCCATGTCTTTGGGGTGATTTTCTTCATGAATGGTTTTTTTCCCAATCCTTTTTCAGGACGTACTTTCCCGTCTTTCGCGCCCCACGCCCAGGCACTGATCTTAGTTTTTTTTTACTTCTTGCTTCCCCTTCCCTTCAAGGCGGTATTAGTCCTCTCCTTGTGATCCCGTTATGAGCCTTTGGTCTTTTCCCTTTGTTCTTCTTCGCCCAGTCGTCGCAATATTTTGATTTCCCGACATCTGGAGGAACACCCAGACCCCTTCTTCTCGTCGAGTTGCCAACCGTCCTGCCTGTCCCTTTTCCTAAATCTCTTTGATTCTCTGCTGTTCTCCCCTTATGGGCCCCAATTTCCAGGTTTGAAGGGACTCGTTCTTGTGGTTTCAATTTCCCTTTTCCAGGCTTTCCCCCCCACTTAGGCCAGCCGGTTTTATTCTTGGAGGGACTACGATTTTTTTTTTTGGATTTTTTTTCACGTTCGGATGCATTGCGGCCCTGTATGGAACGCTGACCTAGACTCCTCTCAGTTTAGGCTATGACAGTCCATTCTCTGAGGAGCGTGCGCCCCCTTTTCTTGTGGAGTTCCCCATGAACTCTTCCATCCAGGTATATGGACTTTATTAAGTTTTTTTTTTTTTAGACCTCCTCTTTTGTCATAGAGCTCGCGCAAGCTGGGTTGATCCGAGAATTATTTTTTTCCACTGCTTCCTCTCTCTTCCCTCGTTGTTGTTTTTCTTCAGATATCCCTTTTTTAGCCAGAAAATTTCGGGATCCTGATCTCCTTCTTTGTCGCGTCTTTACAGTCAGGATGGATGTCCTTTGGTCTCTTCCCTTTCCTTCGTCCCTTTTTTAGAGCTCCCCCTTTTTATCCTGACCTTGTTATCGCTTCCGCTCCTTTCGAGCCCTATTCCTTGGTTTTTTTTTAATCGCCCCGATTCCGCCTATCGGAGTTTCCTTTCCCCCCTAGGAGAAATGCAATTTCTCCCTTTTCCCCCTCCCCAACACCCTCCCCCAATCGTGCTTCTCCCCTCCTCACGGCTTCTCATTGTCATAAGCTTCTTAGATTGATGACGACCACAGCTACGATCTTTCCCAGTTTCAATTCAATCCGACCGCTGCCTTTCTCCCGAGACTTTTCCCTGAAATCTTCTTCCTTTTCATTACCCTTTCGGGCCCTTATAGCTTACCCCCCCATATCGTTTTCCGCCGATTTCGGAAGCTTTCTCTTTTACTGTTTACGAACAACTTCTCCCTACCAGGATCTATACCTGGGAGATCCCGCATTTAAGTTTCTCCAATGATTTTCTTTCCGCCTTTCAAGTCCTGCATCATGCTGTGCTTTGGCTGCCCTTAAATCCATCCTCTGGGAACCCTTCTGCCGGGCTTGTAAAGACTTTGCCCCCCCCCCCATGGACCTCCCCCAGACATGGAGTAGTACAAAACAGACCTGAAAATACATCCCCTCTTTCGTCGAAGACGTCTTTACCCTTCACTTTTCTTGTGGTGCAAACCATTGTCGGCCTCCCCGAGCCCCCCTCCTATGGCTAACCCTCCCCCCTCCAGATCCCCTACTAGATGTCTCCGTGATTTTTCCCCTCCCTCTATCGACTTTAGAATACAACTGCTGCGAGCATGAGGTATTTTTGGGAGCTTTTTTCCACCGGTTACGTCGACCCCTGAGGATTGCCCTTCTCAGGTTGTGTAGTTTCCCCTTTCTCAAATCGCTTGAACGGTCTGTTTTGCTATCACCACAGTGTCGATTTCATTTTTCACAATCCCCCTTGGCAAATGTCGCAGAGTTCTCTCTCTTTTCACCCTCATCTTGTTCTCGATCCTCTCCGGCAAACTTTCTGCCATTTTCCCCCCCACATTTTGACAAAGCATCTGAAGCTTCCCCATCCATCCTGCTTCGCTTTTTTTTTCTTTTTTTTTTTCAAAACACCTTTTCTGCGTAACGCTGTTCCCTTTCCCGGCTGCCTCGCAAGCACCCCTTTTTTTTTCTCCTTCTCTTCCCACAGAAGCATCTTGTTTCCTTAATTTTTATCCGTATTGGTCCCTACACCCCCCTTGGACTCTCTTCTCTTTTCTCAACGAGTTTTCCCCACCCCTCCCCCTTTCTCCTTAGGAAAAAAAATCCTGAGTTGTTTTCATCAACCGCTTTTTGTCTCCCTCCTCTTCTTTTCCGCCCAAATAGTTCCGGGACACATCTGTTATTGTGTCCTCCTTTCTTAACCCCTGAAGGTTAGACCCCCGTATCCCCCCCTAGATGCCGAAGCCGTGATTCTCTTATTCTTATCGATATTTTGAGCAACTCTTTTCGTAGGTAGTTTGTCTCTTTTGCGGCGCGAATTTTTTTTCTCCCGGTGGGACTGACATGACTTGCCACCTCTTTGACTTCTTCTCTCAGCGATGATACGTGGCTCTAACCTCCTTCCCCGTATTTGTTCACGCTTGAACGTCAGATATCGGAGCGGTTTGAGCGTTTCTTTTTTTTTTTTTCCTATCCTACCAGTCCTCGCCCTTCCCATCACACTACTGGCGATCTCGGTCCAATCTATGCATGGTTGACCATTCCCCCACTCTACTGGAATTGCCGGACACAGTTTTCAGATTTCTTAGCTTTTCGGAGTTTTTTTTATATCACCCACGGCTTTCCCCGTCGCGAGTACATCCATCAACCCCCCGGGTCTCTTTTTGCTCGGCTTTGCCAGATTTTCGAGTTTGCTTTTTTGTCGCTTTGACCCTCGAAACCAGGATCCGCCCTTCTCCCTTCCCCTTCCTTTTTTTTTTTTTTTTTCGTGTTCTCTCACCAACCGATGCATGGCCTTGCATCTCGACTTCCTCTTTTTTCTCTTTTTCAGCCTACTACGTGTTGTTGATTCTCTTTTTTGAGGGCTTAGTCTGTGCGACTTTTGCCTCTTGTTTTCCTTCAACTCCTGATGGGGTTGTCGCAGTCGCGTGCCATGTTCCCCCAGCAAGCATCCCACCTCCCCAAGGGGCTTCCCCCAATCTGGCAACGTTCTCCCCCCCCCACTTTTTTTTATGCTTCCGATCTCTCTTCTTTCCGGTTCTTATCCTCTGCATCCCATCCATTTTTTACTACTTTTCGCCACTGTGGCGAGGTGTCCCTTTATTGTTTTTTTTTTTTTCCTACCGTAGCATAGCCTATCTTTTTTCTCAGGGTTTTTCTTCCGAGAGGGAGGCCCTCTTTCTTAATCGCCCGCCCCGCCGCTCCGAATATATTTTTTTTTGCCTTTAATTAGCTTTTCTTTTTTTTTCCGCCAACGTATTACTGATCATTCCTTCCCCCCCTTCTCTTGGCCTGCATTTCAGGCCCACCGAGGACCGCTTTCCCTTTTTTGCGCCGACAAATAAATACTTGTGCTTTCTCCCACCCCTCCCTCCCTCTGCCTTGACTCAAATTACTCTTCGCCGCCTCTCTTATTTTCGCGTTTTACACTGCGTATCCCCGAGGGAAACGATTTTTCCCCCTGCGTTTCTTCTACGTGTTCTGAGGTCTTCCCCCGCGTTTTTTCCTGGCCCTCCCTTGGCAACTCAGAGCAGGGAATCTCGCCGAGTACATTTGTGTTGTGTGAACCCAAAATCGAGTCCCCCAGTATCTCCCTTCCCCCCCCTCTTTTAGCTTTCTTCCAAGATAAGAATCGTATTTCCTACCTTTTTCTGATCGTCGGTGCGTATCGTACGGGGAGCGAAATCCCCTTGCTAGGACCGCGTCTGTTTCCTCAACCCTGATGTTTTTTTTGCACAAGCGATGCAACTCCTCAGCCCTGTGCCTTTGTGTCCGTGCGGGGAAACGTGGGGTTTTTTTTTTGAAGCTTTGTTTGCGGTTATTGTGAGAGCCCAGTCTTCTTTTCCGATCTGATCTAGCCCCTCAACGTGAGCCCTTTTCCGATGGTTGGATTTTTGAAATGCTGTTCCTGTTGATTCAAGCTGACACCAATGCTCGAAAAATGCCGACTACGCAATCGCCGAGCTGTCTGATGCATCCCCAGTTTTCTCTTCCGGTTTTAAACCATGCCTTCAAGCGTCCTAATGTTCCCTCCTTTTTTCTTTTCCCGTCGATTGCTTTGATGCCCATGACTCTGAGGACCTTTCATACTTCTCTATGACGGTTATCTATTGTTGCCTTGGACTTTGACATTTTCACCCCCCCCCCTCAGAAGTTCTTTAAAATATCGTTTTCCCGCTTCATTCTTTTTTGTCTCCATACTGGGTTTTTCGTACTAAGAATGGTGTTGGCATCTCTTTCCGCCCAGAGGCATTTTTCCTACTTCTCTTACAGGCCTTTTTTTGCAAAGCGGGTGACGTCTTTGACCTTATTATAGCACCTGAGACGTTGGTGCGGGCTACCTTATCTTGCGCTGTAATTGATTTGTTCCTTCCGCCCCTTTTGTCTCCGTTTCCTCCTTGGAGGATCAACTACTTCCAAATATCCTTTTACTTTCTTGACAACCGTCTTGTGTGGCGGTCACGATTTCCCCGAAACCTGCTCCTCTATGCCGCTTTCTTAAACTATTGTCCCAAGTCTACCGGTTACTTTTCTCTTGTATGGCAATCATCTCTTTCCCCCTATGCCCGAGGGTACTTTGAGGCCTCTTTTGTTATGGTTTGCCACCCCCTTTCGGATCTTGCGTTTGATTAAATAGACTAGAGGACGGTTTTCGTCCTCAAAAAATGAATATGTTTCTCTAGGCTTCTTATAACATTGTTGTTGCCACCTTAACTTCCTCCCCCCATCTTTAGGGAATATTCCGACAGCCACCCTACCTCTCTCGCAAGCCAGTTCTTCGAGGTTTCTCCCGCTACTTTTCTGGCAACCTTCTACCTTTCCTTGTTGGGGTGCCGAGAGATAATAGTTTGGTGAAATTCGGGATCCATAGCAGACTCTTGGCGCGTCTCCGAGCCAATACGAGGGATGTCGTTCCTTTCTTCATTCCTTGGTTAGCGTTATTGCCACCCAGCTTCAGGTTACGATCTCTTTCCTGCCAGTAGACATAGTCAGTTTTTTCTTTTGCGCCGAACGCTTCTTTCTGAGTTTCTCCAACATCGGCCGCCCCCACTCATCGGTGCCAAAACCACTACCCCCCAAAACCCTTTCCTCAGAATCCCCGGGTTTTGGAATTTTCCCGTGGATAATTTCATTTGATGCCGACCACAGACACGTTTCCCTCTCCCCCGCCTTCCTTGGCCAATCAGTTCTCCAACCCTGGGCCCCTCAAGAGCTTTCGGAAATCTTCTTCCCCAGAGTTAACTTTCTCTTAACGATCTTTAGTAGTTTCCTTTCAGTTGCCTCTTTCGCCTCCTTGGCGGTCGACCCCACCCCAGTCGGATCTAGAACTGGGCTCCCGATTCTTCAGTGCCTATATACTCTCATTTTTCCTTGCCGCGTCCCCCCCCGCCTTGTCGGCTTCTCATCAATGACTTTCGCTGCAGCCCGACGAAACCCTGCCTCTGGACTTCTTTCTTTTTCCGATCTTCCCCCCCCCCCATTCATGCAGTACACCCTCCCACTCTTCCTACAAAAAAGACCTGAAAACATTCCCTTTTTCTCTTTCTCCCCTCCCTTTAAGGAACTTTCTCTGGTTTTTTGTTTTCCACCATGGTGTCAGCCCCTCCCTTCCAAAGCGAGCCCCGAGAGGCACAGTGATCTTTTTTCACAGCCCCCCAGCAGCCCCTTAGAAATAAACTCTATGATAGCCTTTTTTCTTCCGCTTTTTTAGTTTGTTTTCCCACACTTTCTTTCAACCGCTGAGGAGGCACTCCGTCGCTCTTGTTTTAGTCGGCCACTCTTCTCAAGGCCGCTTTGACCCTCTTCCGCTGCAGCGTTTTGAATCCCCCCATTTATGATAGCCGTAATTTTCCCCATCCCCCTCTCAAAATGCCCGTGCGAGTTGGCTTATCAGTTCCCCTTTAAAGATGGTCGCTCACACTCTCCCGTCCCCCCCCCTTTCTTCACAACCCCCCCACGTTTCCGCTGGCGGGAAGCAATCCCCTTCCCAATCGGTTTTTCTTTTGCATCTCGCTTGTTCCCCCCTTGATCATAAAGCAGGTTCCGACCCCCCTCCTTTTCCTCCTTTTTTTTTGTTTTCGTCTCCCTTCCGTTCCGTCACCCGCTTTCGCAATGGGATGGGATCTATCATCTTAGTCTTGGTCCCACTAACATCTCCCGTTCCGGACTCTTTTTTTTTTTCTCCTTTTCCACCCAAAGAAAACCTGTGCCTGCCCCCTGAGTTTACCATGTCGGCTCTTTTTGGCGGCTCCGAGACTCGCCTCTTTTTTTTCCCGCCCAAATGTTCTTCACATGTTCTCGTTTTCTTCTACATGACTAAACCTCCTTTCTTAAGAACCACAGATGCGGACGAGTGATTTGAGCAGGCATTTTCTCCTTGCTTTTTTTTTTTTTTTTTTTTTTTTTTTTTTTTTTTTTTTTTTTTTTTTTTGTTTTTTTTTTTTTTTTTTTTTTTTTTTTTTTTTTTTTTTTTTTTTTTTTTTCTTTTTTTTTTTTTTTTTTTCTTGACTTTAGGTTGTTCGGCGCGGAGACGTCCTGGTTTGGCCGACCATGCAGCTGCCAAAGCTTTTTACTCTGTTGTCATCAGCGATTTTTTATACGTTTTGCGAAACAGTCTCAATCCTCATTCATTGCACCGCAAACGTGATCTTCGGATTTATGCGCTAGTCAAGCCCGGTTCTTTTAATATCCTCCTTCGTCCAGACACCCTCTTCTCGTCCCCGTGCTATCGTTCCTTTCCTTTCCCCCCCCAACTCTAAAGGGACACCCTATGCCGTTTTCAGAGTGCCCCTGATTTTTCATTGGATGGTTTTGGTGAGGATAGTTCACAGTGACCCTCTCTGCCCTCTCCCTCATCAAAAAAACGGGTCTCGTTTTTGTCCGTTTACTTCCAGAGTCGAGCAACGGTGGCGTTTTCCCTGACCTTTTACACCCGACCCATGCTTCCACGCGGACGGCTCCTTCGACCCACCATTTTTCGCTGAGAAGGTTCCCCAACCGATTCCTCTCTTTAGGCTGACCGGGGACTTTGCCTCGAGCTCCACCC
>Ga0179593_1445806_pt1 | contig 10543 bp, 14 predicted proteins | sample CZODoug2_1_08_16_FD_185931 | JGI IMG/M metagenome (GOLD analysis project Ga0179593, IMG submission 185931) | Vadose zone soil fungal communities from Angelo Coast Range Reserve, California, USA - CZODoug2_1_08_16fungal (PacBio error correction) | ecosystem: Environmental > Terrestrial > Soil >... | reverse complement strand
TTTCCCCCTATAAGCGAGATTAGTCCAAAGGGAGGTTTTGCAAATCCCTGAATAGGAGTTGTTACCACTAACCAGTTTGAAGTCTATGACGAATTTCAAGAGAAAGGATCCCCCTTCGTTGCTTTTTTTTCATTGGATATTTTCCCCCCTCTGGTATTATCTCCGCTTCCATTCAACTGAGCGGCAACACGCATTTTACACTCACCCATCTGCTTTGATGTGTTGGATCAACTTCCCCCGTATGCGCGCGTTTCCCCCTAATTCTCTCGAGTCCGCTCCTTTTCTTTTTTTAAACTAGTCCCACTTCTGTAAAGCGACATTTGCTTTCTGCTTACTTTTCTCTCAATTCGTCCTTCGCCCCGTTTTCTTCCCCCCAGGGAAAAACGTGATCCCCGTCCTGTACCGTTTTTCACCAGTCCCCCTTTCCTCCCCGTATTAATGGGCTGCTTTGTTGACTGAGTGGTGTCAATCAGATCCCAAACATGTGACCCCTCTTGTAAGACAAAAATTCTCAGTCTTTTTCATCATCACCAGACCACACCTTTTCACCTTTTCTCTTCCTACAGAATACCTCTTCTCCCTCCTCCAATGGACATGACTGAGGAGACAGAGTCCCTTTGTCGGCAGGTCCCCCAACCACCACACAAACAGCACCCCAACACCCCACCAATCCCCCCACTACCCACCAAAACCGGGTTCTCCCCCCCTTCACCTTTTCCCCCCCCATTCGTGGTTTCTTCCTTTTGTGTTATCGAACTGTCCATTTTTGACGTATTCCTTTATTTGAGGCTGTTGGATGATTAATGTAAGTCCACCTTCCTCTGCGCGAGTTTCTTTTGGTCTGTTGCGAAAGTCACGTGTTTTCCAAAGAGACCGAACCTTCTCATCTGTAGGGAACGGTTTCAGTTTGTCGAAAGTTTCAACAAACACGCTTTTCTTTGAGGAAATTCTGTATTGTCCCCCCCTTCCCTTTCTTTTTTTTCGTCATCACCCCCCTTCTCCGCGTTCCTTTTTCCTATGGTCAATTTCCTGTAGACACTCTTGTTTTGTTTTTTCTAGAGAAGCTTGATTACGTAGATAAATCGTTCCCTTTCCCCCTATTGTTCCCCCTTTTTCTTTCCTTGTGTTTGCTAAGTATTCTTTCTTTTAGCGACTCCCCTTTATGAAATTATTGAGTCTTTCCCAACGTAAATACACCCCCCTTCATCCATGACGCATTTCACTCCCCCAGACCCCGTCGTTTTTTTTCCTTCAGTCCCAAGTCAATGAACTTCCTTCCCCTTTGCCATTCAACCCCCTCCCGCCCCTCTAACATTTTGATCCTCAGTAAGATATTTTGTCTGACACTCTATCCTTGGATCTGTTCCTTCCTATTTTTGAAAAAGAGCGGGGACTGTCGCCCCCTCGCTCCATGTCTAACCTCCCCCCCCCATCCCCAACTTACTTTAGCGCAGGACAAGGCACTATTCCCCCCTCCTCTTTCATGGGTCTTCTTCCAGGCGTCCTTTGGCGTGAAGGCGTGGAAGTTCCTCGGCCCAGGCTCTGACATTGTTTTTTTTTCGTTAATGCATTAGATTGCGTGTGAATCCCCCCCCTCCTTTTAATGGTCTGCCCAATTCCTTCTCCTTTGAAGCCTTGGTTGGCTCCGTTTTTCTACTTACAGCTTTCCAGCTTAACTGACTTTTCCCAAGATTCCCCTCTTCAGCGAGTTTTCCTTCTTTTGAGAGGTTGTTCTTTTTTCCCCCCCAAGGGATCGAACTTTTATCGTCTTTACTTTCAACCTACTTCGGAGTGTGTCTCTTCCCATTGATTTTTTGATGTTCCTGTCTCTTTTTCTCGTCGTTTGTTTCTTTGACTGTCCCCCCCCCCTGTCTTTCCTCCCTTGTAAAAGTATTTCGACCTAGGATTTTAAAACTGATTTTTTTTTTCCCCTTCCCATGGACGGTCATTGACTGATTTTTGCCCGAAAGAGTTCTCAAAAGGTGGCCACCCTCCCGTTTTACATCTCCTCTTGGATTTTTTTAACGCCCTTTTCACTCCCTCCATTCGGCTCTTTTTTCCCCCCCCTTTTTTCAGGACGATCTAGCTAGGTCCTCCATCTTTTTTTTCCTTTTCATTAACCCTCCAACATAACTCTCCTCCCCCCCTCCTCAGTGTTGTTGTGGTCTTTCCTTCTTTTTTCCGGTCTTCTTATTCCTGATTCTTCCCTCTTCTCCCCCTCTCGAAATCTTCCCGTCTGTGTTTCAAACACTGTTCGAAGTGCGGAGCTTGATTATTGGTCAGCTTTTTCCCAAACCGTCCCGAGGCCTTCTTTGGGACCCCATTGTTTCTACATATATAGGGCTTTTTTTTCCCTTTCACCAAGTCATTTCAACCCTCCTCTGATTTTATTTAATTTTTCCTGCGTTGTTTTTTTCTTTTCTTGGCACCCTTTTTTCCGGTTTCGAACTTTGAGCCATTCAACTCTTGACCTCCACCCCCCCATCCTCTTTCCTCCCCCCACTCGAAGCGACACCAGTTACCGAAGTTCCTTGGTGCCCTGCTTCCCCGATAAGGATTGCTTCTCATTGTAAAAGCTCTAACACGCTCGACCCCGGTTTCTAATCCCCGTGCTCGTCCCCTTTGGTCACCCCCGTTCCCCTTTCCTCTTCCTTCAAGCGTAAGATAGACATTTGGTCAGAAAACCCGGCCGTCCAGAGGTTTGCTGGTTTCAGACTCCTTCCCCCTCTCGCACTGTCGATCCCCACAATTATTTGCGTCACCTTTTTTTGGTCGGCCCTCTCTTTGGGCACTTTCACCGCCTTTGAATTCCAATGGCTTTAATGACTTACTCCCTCCAATGCTCCTCTCTAACAGATTTTCCCTTTTCCTGGCCTCTCTCTTCCTTGGGAAAGGGTTCTTTGCTTGAGAATGGATTGAGGGTTGACTAAACTTCCCCCCTCGCTGTTGTTTCATCAACTTTCTACCTTCATTTTTTCGAGCTGTCTTTTTCCCCCTCTGTTGAAGTATCTCCCTTGTTGGCGTTTTTTCGGGGTTTTTCTTGATCCTTTTTTTTGCACGTTTCGTCTTTCTTTGAACTGTGCTTTCCCTTACCATTTTTGTAGGGTGGAAGGCCGCCTTTCCTTTGTTATTGTTTCCGTTTGCGACTCCCCCTTATCCCTCCTTGGTAATCATAAAAGCGTCGATCCACACTTTCATATTAGAATGACCCCCCCGGGAAACCGATTGCCTCTTTCTCACTTGACCCCTTTTGCCAGTCCACGAGTTTGGATCGTTTGCTTTTCCTCTTTCTTCCACTGCAAGCCTTTCCCCCCGTACTTCCCTGGCGACAGCTTCACATCGTTGCCCCTTTTTTTTTGGAAGTCCTGCCGCAGTTACTTTTAACTTCACCCTCCCGCGTTCTACGACGGGTTTCCTTTTCCCAAACACTCCGGCACTCGGTTAATTAGTGTTCGGTAGGTCCTTTCTCGCTTTTACTCTCCCAACACTCCTTAGACTCCCACTTTTTTTTGTCCATACGAGTTTTAAGTGATCTGTCCTTACTTTTTTCCCAAACATCCCCCGTTCCTTTAGACCAATTGCCCCTCTACGAGACCCCTTCCGCTTCCCGAAGAAGTTTTCCGTTAAATTTTACTGCCTTCTTCATGTCCCTGTGGCTCCGTGTATTTGCTTCGCTTCCAACTTTCCTCTTCTTTTTCCTTTTTGGCGATGGTTGCGTCTCCTGCATACGATTTTTTTTTTTCTTCATATCATAGTGCACTTTTTGTTCTTCTGGTTTCAACTTCATTTCCCCCCCCCGCATCCCAGTCCATTTCCTTGTTAGACTCAATGTCGTGGTTGCTTTCCCTTTCCGGTCAGCGAGAATTTTCCTTTCAGGTCCTTTTTTTCTTAGATTTTTTTCTCCTTTCCCTAATTGAGGCGTGTCCGTAGAACCCATTGAAGCGTCACCGTTCAAAGAGTTTTTCGCGGCGTTAATTGAGTAGCGTCCCTGTCCCTCCTTTGCCCCCCGTTTACTTGTTTTTCCCTCCGCTCTTTTTTTCCGTACACCATTTTCCCTCTTTCTGATGTCGAATGGCCAGAAGGTGGCCAGCTATTTTTTTCGATTTCCTCGACGACCCACTTGTTCCATCGCCAATACAATTACCCCTTCCGGTTCAACCTTTGGCGACTTTTTTCCTTTCCTCCTTTCTCCGTCTTATGCGGCCCCCCCCCTTTTTGTTCTTTTCTTTCCAACAGATCTTTGCTGTTGAGTGCGCCCCTTATCCCTGCAATTATACTATATTCCCTCCTTTTTTGTTTTTTCTCTATGATTGACCTCCGGTATTTCTTTATGGCTCCAGCAGAGCGTTGCCTTTTTTTTGTTGACCATAACGAACGTCGTATCTTTACGCGCCAGGCGCTCGGGTCCCTTCCCCGCAATTTCACTTTTTTTTGTCTCGTTGTCTTATTTTCCTCCTTCAGGAACCGGCGGCCTTCCCCTTCTCACGACCCGCAATCCCCAGCCAGTGCTTGGTGGTAGCCCTGTACTACCGATCTTCCGTTTTTTTTTTACGCCTCTTCCCCCGATCTCTCCTTGTTGCCTCCAACTCCCCCAACCCTCTGGTCTTTCCCCCCCTTATGACTTTGAGCTTCCAGCAGCGAGTCGCAACACCCCGCGCCCCTCCACTCCCCTGACCCACGTGCTCCGCTTCTGTCCCCCTTTTTTAACAGCGACCCCTCCTTTCAACCCCCCTGAATGGGCTGAGTGTTTCTAATTTTTCCACTACAGCTCCCCAACCTCCTGTTCCTGACAAACAGGCTCTTTGCAGATTTTCCCCCCACCTATCACTGAGCGCTTATTTTTTTTGTCGATTTCTTCAGTCTCCCGCTACCCAGCGCCCTTCATTCACTAGCATGAGTCACCCAGTGCACCTGAATTATTTTTTTTCTGCTCTTCCAGTTTTTTCGTTTTTTCAGTATCCTAATTCCTTTTAGTTTATTTTTTTTTTCGTTATGGCTGTTGGAATCTTTCCTTTCCCCTTGACACAATTAAAATAAATCTTCTTTTGAAGACGATGTGGTAGTCGCTTTTTTTTCGTCCAGTCCTTACTATTCCCCCATTTTTACGCCCTACAGTGCCAAAGGAGTCTCGGAATTTTCATTTCTTCAAACGTCGTTATGCTTCTTCCCCCCTTCTTCTTGTGACGTCAGAGTAGTGATGAGAAGTCCCACTTCGCGCAGGTTCCTTTTTATCAGAGGTCTACTCTCTGGTCGACCTAGTTTGTTTCCCTTTGTTAGCGTACGTCTCCCCCTCTGCGTTAGAGCCCCGCGCACTGGATCTGGTAAGTTATCCAAGAAATTAGGATTTTCCCCTGTTTTCTTTTTAGATTCTTTTTTTTTTTGTTTTTTTTTTGTTTTGTTTTTTTTTTTCTTCTTAGTCCCGCTTTCCCCCCCCTATCGTCACTTGAGTCGCCACGTCAACCCCAAATTAACCCCATTCCAATTCACCTTTTATGAGTTTGTTTCTTCTCCCAATGACCCTTTCCCTTCCCCTCACACTGCCTCCCTGTCCCCAAATTGGTTCGCCCTAACACCTCCGCCCCGCTCCCTCCCCCATTCTATAAGTAAGCTCTTTTTACCGCTCTTGATTCCTAGTGGCTGGAAGTTCGATTTGGACACCCGCGTGGGGCAGGTGGTCTCCCCCCCTTTTAGTAATATTTCCTCCCTTCCACCCTTTACCCGTGAAGAGGTAGCTCATTTTTTTGACCCTTCCTCGTGACAAGCGTATAATTTTTTTCTTCTTTCCTTCTCTCAGCCGTTGGCAGCCTCTCGAGAGTGCAGCGGGTACGGCTTCCCGTTAGGGGCGCTTCCCAATTCTTTTCTTTTTGAGTTTAACTACGCTTTTGGGTTTTGTTCTCCCACACTCTTTGATGGCCTTAAAGTGTATCCCTTTCCCTTGTTTATCTTTAAGATGGCGTAAGCGCCCTGAGCCCCTTCTTCCCCTGGGAAGTCTATTTTGCAGGAGTGATGCAGAGTTAGAGCAGAATTGGAGATGCTTCCTGCTCTACCCGGTTTTCTTCAGGCCCCTTCCTCTTATTCTTTGCTTATGGATTTTTTGAGGTTTTTTGGTTTACCGATTATGTCTCACCGTTTCTCCCCCTTTTCCCCCAGTATTCTTCGAAACGACCTCCCAATTCTTTCTTTCTCCAGGACGGCGGGTTCCTCCTCTTTTTTTTTTCAAGTGCCCGCTGATCTTATTTTGTTGACAACGTCCGCTCAGCGACTCCTTTCTTCCTTCCCATCGGGCCCCGCCACTCAGCCTTGCGCAGTCCCTCCCACCCTTTTCGGGTGACGATTTCGACTCGTAAGCGTCGACATCGTGACTCGAATTAAACCTTCCAAACGACATTTCCCCCATTCTCCCGTTGTTGTTGTTATCAGTTCATTTTTTTTGTTAATTCTTTTTCTTCGTCCCCGCGATCGATTTTTATTAGTACACTCCTGGTCTCCTCGCGGCTTCTTGAGATCTTCCTTTTGAACTTCCTCTAGTTCTTTTTTTTTTTTTTGCCTTGGCCCCCCTTTTTCTCAGATCAGCGTTTGTTCCCCGAACAACATATTCACCTTCTTGCTTCGGCTCAGTTTTATCGATGTCTGTTTTTCCCTTTTTTACCTTTTAGGAGACCTTAGTCCCTCTTGACAACGCCCCCCCCCTTCGACGACAAAACCAATACCATGAATTTCTTCAGTTCCTTCATTTCTTTTTCCCTTTCCCCCTCTTACGGCGCTTCCGATGACCATTCCATCAAGTCACATCCCGCTCGAATTCCTCACTCCTTTTCCTCCCTCCTCTCTTTTCAACCCATAGGCTACTTCCCTTCCCTCGACCTATTCGATATGCACCACGTTTTTTTTTTGACCCCCCCGAAAAACATTCTTCCGAGCCGGCGTGCGCGTTGGCGAGAGATTTCGCACGCATCTAATCCGTGACCTTCCCCGTCCGGTTAGTGGTGAGTTCCCACCCTTTTTTTCACGCGCTTCCGCGCTTCGTTCTTTTCCCCCTCCCCGGAGACGCTTTCACTCGGTTGTTAACCCGCCGTTCACGATTCAAGTACTTTAATTTTATCATTGCGTTCCCCTTATTGCTCTTTGTCTTCCCGCGAGTTTTCCCCTTATGAATGCCAGGCACTTTTCTCGCGTGAGATCCGGTCGGTACCCCGTAAGAGTACTTTCGATCCTTCCCTTTCTTTTTTTTGAGGGTTTTTTTCCTTATCGCTTGTGCCCCCCCCCCTTTTCTTTTTCCCTTTTCCGTTAAAGGACCACATTTCCTGGTTCTGGCGTCTAATGAATTGGCAGTGGTAATTGTCTTCAGTTTCCTCTATCGGTCCATTCATACAAGCTTTTTTCCATTTCGCACAGCCCCCCTTAGAAATCAGTTACCCTAGGGATACCTTGACCCAAACCCTTTTTTGGGCTTTTCCCTCCCCGCTTTGCCTCTTTTCACTTTCCTGCCCCCAGCCCCGCGCTGTCCTTTACTTCTTCCTTTCGACAGTTACCCCCTAACTCCGCTTTGATGGAAGCCGGTCCCAATCCCCTCTTGCAAAGAAAGACGGTCTTTCCTTCATGAACGACTTTTTTCCAGTTTACCCCAATTTTCCCGCTGTCCCCGATGACCTTTTTCTCTAAGCACGACGTGCTTGTCGCACCCCCCCCGTCAGGATGCATTTCTCATCGTGACAGAGCGTTATTTCCTTTTTCCCTTTCCCCTCCCCAAAGTTTACACCCTTCTCTCCTTCGCTTTCTACCAATTTGCCCTTTCCCCTTCCTGCCCACCGGTACCAGCATTCCCGTCATCCTGGTCTCTGTGACTATTAATTAAGTCTTTGGATTCCTTTATCTTGATTCTTCCCACCTCTTTTTTGCTTCATTGTGATATGTTTGCGCTATGTAGCGCGTTGCTTCATGAGTTAATCCGAAGTTCCTTTTTTCCTTTCCATGGACAAACTTTCCCCCCTTGGATTTTCTCCTCATGGTGAGGTTTTTTTCAACAAGTTTTCGGGGTTTTCCCCCCTGTGATCTTTGTCCTTCCCGGGTTCTTATTCCTAAATTGTAGTCTTTCCTCTCCCTCCCCTGGGACATCACAGAGTTTTTTTCGGTTTTAAGTATTTCTCTGCGCGTTACCCGTTATGCGCTCTTTCCCTCCTCACTGAGCTCTATGGTCTTTCCTTTCACGACTAAAAGGTAAGCTTGGTTATGACCTTTTTTTCCCAGACCGCCCTTCTTCGCATACTACACCGATCTCCCCTTGAACATTTCGCCCTTCCCTCCCTTTTTTTGCGGTGCGTAACCTTACTCGTTTCCGGAAGTAGTTAGTGGACCCCCCCACCGCCGGGCGTTTCAAGCTCTTCTGGTTCAGCAAGAAGTTTGGCTTCCGTCGCCATTTGCCAATTATCCTCTCCCCCTCCCCGTTTTTTTTTTTGAGTTTCTCTTTGCCATTCCTGGATTTTCCCCCCTTTCGTTGACTCCACGCATGAGCTTTGCCCTAAAGAAGGAGGTTTTCCCAATTCCATTTTTAGCTTTATTAAGCGTCAATGCGAACACACCTTGGGTGACCGCCTTCCTGTTTTATTTTTTCTCTCTTTGTCTTTTATGAAGTTTGTTTCTCTTTCGCCCCAGGTAATGGCACCGCGGCGTTTCCACAATGACGTCCCCCTTTACGCAAATCGACCCTTTCTGGGGTTCACTGACCACCCCAGCTCGGATTTGTTATACTTCCCTCCGTCACCCACTGAGGTTTTCTTTCTCTCCTATTAACCCTGCGACCTCTTTCAAGGCACTATGATTTTAGTCTTCCCTCCTCGCACCTTTTCCTCCCGCCCACCACTTTCTTACACCCCCAAGGGAAACCTTTCCCCCGCTTCGTGAACGGGGCCCTCTCCATGATTCGACCAATTCCTGGTATTCTTTTGCCTCTCACCCTACCAGCTACCCAAGTCTCTCCCTTTTCCCCCCCCTGTGTAGTATTTTCTCCCTTTACTCACCCCACCTTCCCTTCCCTTTTTTTTCGAGAATCCTCAAGATAACTCCTAACCAGGATTCTTTCAGAGCCCCTTTCACTTAAGCCCTTGTGTCTTTGTTGCGCTCTCCCTTTCCCCCCTTGTCGCGCCTGTTTTCGAGGGCTGTTGGCTGATTAATGCATTCCAAATAACCTCCAATAGTTACTTTCTCGATTCCTTTTCTTTAGAAGGGTTTGCGGAAGCCTTCTTTGCCATTGACAGACCTCTTTTTTCTTCACCCGGTTGCCAGGGAAGTTTGTACTGTTAAAAACCCCGTAGTTTGCTCTTTTTCATGCTGTTTGCAATGAAGTTCTGCTGTCTTACCCCTCCAAATGCGCTAAGTTAATGTTTCCTTTTTCCTCCCATCTCCAGGTAGACAATTTGTCTTCCCTTCAGTGATAGCGAATTAGATCCCCAGAGGAGTTCCTATGCCCGCTTCCATGTTCTTTTTTTCCCTTTCCCCATTAACCTTCCGGTTTTCTCGTTTCACTTCTTTTTTTTTCAGCGACTTGTATGCATCTTCGTCATTTCGTGAGTCGCAACGTCCCTACCATTCCGACCCCATTCCTAATTTCCCTCCCTCCCCCTTTCCAACGCCCGGTGGGACAAAGCAACGTCCCCTTGCCTTCCCAAAGCGGGTCAGAAGACCCTTCCCTCCCGTTTTCCCCCGGTTCTCAGTAGCTTCCTCCCCCTTATCCGCGCTTCTCGTGTTCATTATTGATGCAACCCCAGAGCGGGGCAGGGTCCCCTAGCACTCATGCTCCGCATATATCCCCTCCCTTTTTCTTGGCGTACATGGGAAAGGCACTTGTTCCCCAAGTGGTCTCTTTTTTTTTTTCTTTATTGAGAGCCCTCTTTTCTTTCTGGTTAAGCGGGTTGCCGCGCGCACCCTGATATGAACGTGGTCATCCGGTAACGAATTTTTGTTTGATAAAGAGCGATGTAATGTTTTCTTCTCGCACTTCCAGTCTCCTTTGGCGTAAAGGGTTTCACTTGGTCCCTTTTCTTTTCCTCTTACCAATTGAGCCCTGATTGGACCAAGAGGCCGGCTATTTTTAAGAAGGTTAGTGATGAACAGTGAGATATAGTGGAGATTTATTTACCCTTAATTCTAGTCTGTCTTATTCTTCTCTTCCCCACCCCAAGACCTTCCCCTTTTTCCTTTATTTTTGGTGGGTAGTTGCGTTGTTTTGCTTGGGTTTTGGTCTGGGGGTGTAGTTTGCTCATTGATTGTTTCTTTGTCGATTTTTTGGTTTTTTCGGTTTCACCCGATTGATTTTGCTCAAAGTTCCCGTTAACCAATATTCTCAATCGATTTCCATTTTTTGCCGAAGTTTCCTTCCCGGTTTTTTCCTTCTATGTTTTCCCCGCCTCTTACCCCCCAACCAGGTGTCCCCTCTTTTCCCGGACTCTCTGTTTTGTGACCATTGTTCCAGACATCTTGAGAAGTTTTATAGCCCCTTGTTTCCTATTCCCCCGTCCTTGCTCGGTCCTTTTCCTCCCCGGCACCG
>Ga0179593_1424207_pt1 | contig 10543 bp, 14 predicted proteins | sample CZODoug2_1_08_16_FD_185931 | JGI IMG/M metagenome (GOLD analysis project Ga0179593, IMG submission 185931) | Vadose zone soil fungal communities from Angelo Coast Range Reserve, California, USA - CZODoug2_1_08_16fungal (PacBio error correction) | ecosystem: Environmental > Terrestrial > Soil >... | reverse complement strand
TCCGGCACTGGCTGTTGTGTGTTCCGATTCGTCACTCTGAACACAGGCTTGGAACCTCTCTGGTCCGGCCCTTCCTTCCCCGCTGTATTCGTGTTGTGGCGACCAAGACGAGCAGATCCTTCATTGCATGGCGTGCATTTCCTCACGGCCGCTTCTTCCTTTCCCTTTTTTCCCGACCCTGCGTGGAACGTCCTTTTACATGAATGTTGACCTCCCCCAGAATCGGGCGCCACCTCGAGGAACGGCCTAATGACTTCCCCCATCCCCCCCCCGACTATAGTAAAGCCTTAGTAACTACCCTTTACTCTGACAATTGTTCCCCTTTTTCCCTGACCTCTGGAATGCGTTAGGATTGTAGTCCCCGCGGACCGTGAACCGCCATCCGCTAATGCCAGTCAGCAAGCACCGAGGTGGAAATAAGCACGCCGTGCCTAGCCGGAGACAGAAGGCAATACGAATATGGTGACGGGAACAAACTCCATACGGCGGGACCCCCCTATTTCTGCTCTGAAGATCCTGTCATGAATTAGCGTTTTCGAGACTACCCGGCGACCGCTACCCCAACCCCCCTGTTGCCGCCCCTTTTTTGCCTAGAACTCTCCAGCCTCTGCCTCAGTGCAAACGGCATTACCGTCCCTGAAAAAGTGATTGCGTGTGTAAGAACAAAGTTGTTTCCTGAAGGACCACAATGATCTGCCGACGGGCCGACACACGCGTACCCAAAACCAATCCCAGAGGTATTGGCTTTCTGATGGTCCCCTAAGGCCCTTCTAGGAGCCCCGTTTCTCATCCTTTGTAAAAGACACCATAGGAAGTTCCATAATCCTTTTCTCCCCTCGTTTATTTTCTGTGTAAACGAATTCATATTTTAACGCGCAGGTTTACACCATCGCTTGGACCCCCCCTCCTGGGCATTTATCAGCGCACCGCTAGGTTTTTTTTCACGGAGAGATTCACGTCCATCCTTTTTTTCCGGCGATCCCAACCCTCCGAGTTAAGGGCCTTCAACACCTCGTTCGATGACTCACACGGGATAGGAGAGGTCACAATCCTTCCTCTGTATCTTGCGCTCCCCCCCCCCCACGCTGAGAATCCCCCCGTTACAGCGCTCTCGTCCTGACTGTTCCGACCTCGTCTAACGGCCAAATACGTCGCGTTTTCTTCTCCTATGGTCCTCTTCATGCGTAGTCTTGGCAGGCGCAAGAGCAACACACCCAAAGCCCTGAGCGTTTATTCTCCCACACTTTTCTTTTTTCCATTGCGGTCTTTTTGTGTTCGAAAAGTGATTGCGCCGACGCTCCAGTTTATTGAGGCAATCGCCTATGAGCGCAGCCCGTCTACCTACATTCTTTTTCGTGGACATGAGTCTTGAGTATTCCCTTTTGAAGTTTGCAATCTTCTGAATCCACGAGGCTCCGAGTTTGAGGATGCTGTTTGGGATGGCCTGTTTCCTCAGAAGTTTCAGTCCTTCCTGCATTTCGCAGCCCTGATGTGACGTGCTGATTCTTGCTTTGACAATCCCCCCCCGCAGAGAAAATGCTTTTTTGATGTTTGTTTTTTTCACCTGGTCCGATTCGATGCTCGGGCTCCCCAGATTGTGAATGTACCCAGAGTTGTTCTTTAATGTTGTCAGTCCTTCTCCCTCCCAGTACGTTTTTTGACACGGCTCCGGAATCCTGAGAACAGCGTACGACTCCTAGTCACTGACTTAGTCCGGTACTTTTTCTTCCGTAATCCGACGGTGCTCTTTCGGATGCTCCAGCTTTTTGCGTCCCCTTCATTTTTTCCTCCCTCTGTCGGAATTACAACACATGCCTTCGTGCCCGAGTTTGCTTTTTTGAATCGAGTTCAAGCCCGGTCTGCAGGTGTGAGGGAGCGTCGCTTGCCCTGGCCAGTCCTAGTCGCTACTCGCGGATCTCCCCCCCCTGCTGCTTGACTTGATCTACTTTTTCCCCCAGTGCTCCTCTGCGCGTCAAACGCACTCACCACCTCGTTCTCCGAGTGCAGCACGGCACCGTTCCCCCAAGAACCTCCACCGTGGTTTGAAGTTTATGTACTGTGAGTAGCTTTCTCGGCTCCCCCCTCTTTCTCAAGCCCCTACATTCTTAAACATCCGGCGCCTTTTTTTTCTTCCCTCCTCTTTTTACTACTCTCCTTGTGAGAAGATTTGAGGACAGGAGAAACCTTTTTTCCGCGGTATTGCGGTCTCACCTCACCGAATCCACTTTGACTCTAAATTACCTGCCCACCCGAGTTTCGGCGGCGTTTCTGATGCACCTCTTAGCCATGTTCAGGGTTGCCCGAGTTTCTATTGAACCCCGTCTCTTCCCATTCCCCCTACTCGTGTCGATTCCCCCATCGATTCATCCCCTGGTCCATGCACCGATTTTCCCCGCCACCAGAAGCACTGATGGCACTCCCTGAGTTTAAAGAGTACCACTCACTCCCCGATCATGCGATTTTTTCCATTCGCTGTCCAGACCTTTAGTGCGCGAAGCATGGGCTCATCGCCTCACTAACCGTTATACTGGTCGCGAACGTACGTTTAAGCGGAATAGTCAGTGGCGCTCCTGCTTTTCTTGTACTGTCCAACTTCCATTTCCCCTTCCCCCGTTCCAGAATGGACGCTGATGACTGATGCATTTTACCCACCTAAGGGCCTCTGCAACTCTTTTGGTCGCCCCCGGACATGCCTCGACTCTTACCCCGGTGAAAAACACAATCCACAGCATTTTTTCGAGGATGGATTCATCTTGTTTCCGCAAGATCAATCCCTCGTACATCATTGGATGGACGTCCTCCCCGATCTTCAAGGACTCTTAGACCTGGCCTCCCACAGATCCCCCCCCTTCGACTCCTCTTGATTGTCCTTTAACAGAAGTGGCATCGACTGTAAAGTAATATCCCATTTTCCCCTTTCATCCCCCCCATTACCTTTCCTCCTCTCTTTTTTCGTAGTTTCTCCTTCTCATTGCTCCTGCCACTCGAGCTTCGCCGTGAGACACTAAACACGCCCCGCCTGACAGCCCCCTTTCTGTCCTTCCCCGCCCTTTTATTTCTTGGGCTCTTTCCTCCTACCTCCCTGACAAGCGACCATCAGTCCTGCCTCGGCGGATCGCACCCCGCGGCGTAGTTGCGTTCCACGATGTCGGAACTCTTCTCGTCGCGCTTCCCAGTGTTTCTTCCATCTTTGTTATGCCCTTTCACGGAAGGAGTCCCTCTTACCGTCTAGCTCTTGTCCTCCGTTGTCTTGAGTTTCCCTTTTTCCCCGTTGTTGGATCTCCCCTTACCCAAATTAGCAGTTGATCCTTCATTGAAAACCCCTCCTTTGCATCTTGAATCCAGCTTTCACCATTTGCTCGTGTCTTTACCCCTCCGAAATTCCTCGGCCTTCTTCCTCATCACTACCGAGAAAAGTCATTGTGAGCTTTTTTGGTCTTTTTCCCTCTTTTAGACAGTGGCTCCTTCATTGCATGCTTCAGCCCCAGACCCTCAAATCTCGATTTTCCTTTTTTTACGGCGTTGTTTTGCCTTTTTGGAGCTGCTATCCGAGTTATGACGCCGTCCTTTCCCAGGGTTTAGGCATCCGATTGGTTGCGTCTGCCGTTTGACGTTTCTCTTGTCGGGCTAAATTTTTGCACACCTCTGCCCAGCCGGGTGTTTTGCCCGCCTTTCGCGCGGTATTCCTCGACCGTTTTTTCCGGAACCGTCCCATTATGGAGTGCTCAAATCGGCCCTGATCAAGCCGGTCTTTTTTGTTTACCCCTTCCCGCACCAGGACGAGCCGCTTCCTCTGGCCGCCGCCTCGGGGAGGGTGGCCCCGGCGGGAGGGCCCCTGCCCTTCCTTCCTTATTATGTTTGCGTTCATCCGGTCAGCGCGAGGCCTTCGACGAACCCCTTGACAAGCGTCTAAAGTCAGCGTATACTAGGTTACCCCCCCCCTCTATTCCTGATGTTTTCGGTGATATGTTTTTTGGTCTTCGACTGCCTCTTTTGAATGAGACTGCCCATGCGTTAGTTGCTTCCTTTCACCCTAGTCCCCTCCTTTTAACGCGCCCTTCGGACCCTCGCAGGTGCATTTCCCCTCTCGGTCGGGCAATCCCACGACATTCCTCCTTGGACGTCAGAGAATGGCGACTAGTACAGCTTCTTTCTTCCTTCCTTCCCCCCCCCCTCGGATCGGCTCCCCCCGTGTTGGCCAGATAGAAAGTACCCCCCCCCCCCCCTCATCCCATGTCCCTTCCTTTAAGTGTTGTGAGAGAGGTACCCCAGATCTCTTTTTTTTGACTATTGTAGCCAGTCTGAAAACCCCGCTTTGAAGACGATCCATATTTTTGTCAGGAGAACATAGGGGATGTCCCCCTGTCGCTCCCCGCTCACCTGCCTAGGTTGAATGGCCAGTCCTGGACGGCCCTTTCAACGAAATTTCATTGCCTGGCTTTCCAAAATTTTTTCTCTTTCATGAAGCCGTTGGAACGTCTATAGTTGAGACCTCTAGGTTTTTTTTTCCCAACGGCCCCTCCTTCCAATCGCCAACGCCTATCTCCTAACTACACCCCCCCCTGTTTTCCTGTACCTACCAAAGGATCTGCCCCATGCGCCTTCTACGCTTCCCTTTGTTGAGGTCTTATTGGCGTTAGAGCTACGCTGCGCAAACGAAACACGCGAAGTGAGAGAAAGAAAGGGGCGAGCAAGAAGACACGAGCACAGTACCTGATAGAGGAGACGATCTCCTAAGTCAACACTAAAACGTGCAAGCAGGAGAACCGGTCCCCCTAGAGACCCAGCGCGACTTCTTAAAGAGACGATGTCACCCTCCCCGTGTCGAGACGGTTGGCCCGTTACCCTGGCCTCCCCCAGCGTTCTCTCAACCCTTTGACGTGCCTCGACGGTACGCTCGTCCACGGTCCAATAAGCTACAGATGATTCCTAAACCGTGGCCCCCCGGTCCGGACGGAATGGACGTTCTCCTGATCCAGCAAACCCCGTCTCCGTCAAGGATATTTGATCTTATTGTTCCCGCCTTGTCAACGTCCCCCTGTCAAGCGCATCCAATTGTATGTGGAACTCAAACGGCATGACATCAGTTTCGCCTCTTTAAATTTGATGTGGAAACTTCAACTTTCCTTTGCGCTTGCCCTGTCCTACCTGCGACCAGCAATGCCAGGTGCTTCCCCCCAGAGAGGTTTCACTCTATTCCTGTCACTGCAACTTTGTTGCCCCTGGTCCAACCCCCCTGGCGACTGACCTGCCCCCCGGCGTTTTTTGAGCGCCACCCCCGGGATTTTCGAGCGACTTCCAGATTTGCCCCCTATCACTCCGTGGTTGCTCTTAAAAGAGCGGACCTGTGTACACGCTATCGAAGAGTTTCCGACATTTCGTTCCGGACACGGCCAACCCGCCGCTTCAGATCCACCCCCCGGCCGTTGTCGGAGCTCCCTTTGTACTCTGGTCGGCCTGATTCGGCTTGGAGAAACGCCCCAGTAGCGCGGTAGAGTCCCCCACTGTTGCGGTCATTTTCCTTGGCGAGTTTTTCTCATTTTATCGCTCGGCCGAAGCTCGAGGTCGGAGTCAATCGCTCCGAGACACGCACGCGACATACTTCTTCGTTCGCTATTATTTTTTTCCATGAGCTCTCTTAACTGCGCTGTCTTCTTTGACGTGCTACCTCGGCTTCTTGGTGAGGATGCGTTGTTTGTAAGAGTTCTTGTAATTAGGCATTTCGTTATTCCCCTGATGTTAGCTTATTCGGCACATTGCCCTAGCCGGGCAGTCCCGCTCGGATTGGGTTGTTACTGGTCAGAAAGGCGTGGTTGGGGGGCTACCCCCCACCCCATCGTGTCGATGCCCTATTTCTCCAAGTGGTACCTTTCAGTCATCGCCTTCCTTCCCGTTCGTGATTTCCGTCCCTCCGGCCCTTTGCAGTGCGCAAGAATCATTATAGGGCCCCCCCTTCTCGTTCCCCGACTTCCCTCCCCTTTCTTCCTCACCTTTAATACGACGGTGCGCTTTGCCCCGATGCTCCCCTTGCAACCTTTTCTGTCGAGATCGGAAACCCCTGACTCCTCTTGCTTAAGTGGGAATCGCTCCACAAGGTTTATATGCATTTAGGCGGGCGCCGTTTTTCTGCCCTGGACCCCGTCCCTCGCTTTGGAATCGCGGCGGACCCGACACTCTTTCTTTTTCTATTACTCCTTTTGCGCCCGAAGGAGTTACACCCGCACTGACTGCCCGGTCGGATTTCGGCAGCGCCCCAATCTTCTAACCCCCAGTGGTGGCCGGTCCTCTCGTCCATTTTACTGCTGGTTCGCGTCCCGCAAGAACTTACCCCCCGTGCAGCGTTTTCCAAAAAGCTCTTTTTTAATAATCCTCCGTTGTTGTTTTGATCTCGTCGGAACCCTGGGCGCACATTATTGTAGCCGGATGGCGGTCTCCCCTCGACCTGCTCCACTGAGACCTTTTTTCTACCGGCCAAAAAGTCTTGGACGGCCTTTCGATGCTCGAAATCGTCGAAGATCCCCCTTATTTGGTTCCTTTCCCCGTCCTGAGAGCGCCCTTTTGTTCCAAACATTCGATACTGCAGCCTCGTGTCGATCGCTCTTAACGACCGCTTGGTCCATTGCAGCGACGGCCTTCACCGCCTACCCGCTGCCTCCACCCCTTTTTCCCCCACTATTCCCCCCCCACAGATCTCCCTTTCCCCTCGATCATGTTCTTGTTCTAAGACCCTCCCCGCTGCCATCGTGTTCCTCCTACCTTTTTTCCTCGACAGGCCGGAAAACCGATCCGGTTTGGCTTTGCCCTCCCCCCTCCCCTCAAGAGAATTTCGTACTTCTTCCGCGGTTGCCAGTCCAAAGAATTCCGTTGATCACAGAGGCGATGTACTGATTACCCCCCCCCACTCTTGGACCCGCGCTGCATAGGCCCCCCAATCGCTGTTTGGTCCGCAGACCTCGCCCTGGTTCGGTTCCCCATTTTTGCCCCCACCCCAATCGACCTTTCATTTCTCGCGGATGCATTGCCATCCCTCATCAAGCGACTTCCCCCCTTTCTTTGCTCCCCATTCAGACATTCATGCTTCCTTCGAGCACCGGCCTCCACAGCCTTACTCCAACCAATCTGAGCTCGTGTGATCCCGTAACAGCACCGGCATCCCCGACCTCTATGGATCATGTCAACACTCCCCCCCAGGCCTCGACATTTCGTCTGCTGCGTTCCATGTTCATCTGCTCCCCCCCTCCCCCTCTCAGCTTCTCCGGCGTGTACTTCGAAAACAAGCTCGGCAATGACATCCCCCTGTTCTGCATACCCCCGCGCTTCTTTTTTGCCTGAGAAGCACGATCTTACTGAGACAGCAGGTCGACATTCAGCACTCTCCGGTTCCCCCCTCCCCCCTCGGAACCCCGTAATTCGAGAGCGCTGTCTCCGGGCTCTTTGTCTGCGTAAATCCACGGGTCCGTTATGATAGGACTTATTCCCCCCGCCTCCGCACTCCCTGTGGCGTCCCGACCCTCCGTTGAATGCGTTACAGATCCGTGCGTGTTGGGCTCCTCCACAAAGGATTGCGTTGCCATGAATCTCTTTTTTCTTCTCCCCAATACGCTGTGATCTATCCCGCTTGTCATGCTTTCCGGCTTACAGCGCGCCAGTTGCACGATCGTTTCCACCATCACTTTCCCTCCCTGGCCCCTGATGTACGAGGCTTTTTCTTTCACAACGATCTCCCCTTGGGCGATCGCATTGCAGAGTTCGTAAAACACCCACCAGAATAGACTGTTTAGGGAAGGGGTGACCCTTCCCTCTTTCGAGTTGTTCCTCCTTCCTGCCACTTTTTCTTTCCCCCCCTCAAGATTTTTTTTCGGAGGAGGACGTTCGTGCTAAAGTCTCGCACCACGACCAGCGCGCGGTTGTGCTCCTCGCTCTGACGTTCTCTTCCCCTTCCCCTCGTTCCCCGTCTTCCTCTCCTCGATGATCTTCGACGGCAGATCGTTTCGACTTCTCAGGTCTTTTACTGGCGCCCTTCTTCGCCTCGTCGGTGATTCGGAGGGTGGTCACGCGGGCTTTTGATCTTTCGCGGATTGTATTGCCCCCGTCACTCCCTTTTTCCCTTTTTTTCGCTTGAGCGCCAACATCAGACCCCGGCCAGCTGTGAAGGTCTCATTTTCCGTATACCTTGAGATACTCTTGGGATGTCTTCGGGCCGCGTTTTTTTGGCGATGTCTATGGTCGCCGTTTGGACCCTCGCTGGGTGACCGATGCTTATCTGTTCAACTGCTCATTCATCTCTCTGTTGCCCGCACGTGTCATTTAGCAGTATGCGCGGCCCGGGGGCCATTGGCGCCCTTGCATGCCGGTCCCCCCTCTTCGCGCTTATTTGCCTCCCCGACCATTTTCGCCGGTGCCCTAAAATGGATCGGCTCCACCCTTGTTGGTCCTGTCGAATTCTCGGCCCCCCCCATCACCCCCTTTTTCCTCGGCATCTCTCCACCTCCTCCGTGTTGTTGAGGATTGCCGATGACCCTTTTGTTTTTTTTTTGTTTCAGCTTGACCACCCGTGGCGATTCTTGCTTCTTGCTGCGAACTGTTATCGGGGAGCAGGCCCGAGCGCTCCCGGCCTGTTTTCTTTCCATTGGGCCAGACCCCTGCAATGACCTGCCCCTTTCGTACCTGCGCGGGCAACAATCAGTTATTCTGAAACTTTGAACCCCCTCCCGGCACCCTCTAGGACCGGGTATCCAACGGACCGCCCAGCGCCCAAACTATCGGCCTCAGCCATTCCTTCAATATGCGGTCCCCCCCTACCTTATACGGCTTGTCCCCTTCTCCTTCCTCAAAGCTGGCACTTTGAGAGGTCTTTGCCTCGCCGCCGCGTGCAATACGAATTATCTCCCCTCCCCCGTCCTTTTTCTAAACCCATCCTCCCCCTTGCTCTACGACGGCTCTACGCCTGTCTGCTGCTGTCAACAACAGACCGCTGAGCGCTTCCGATCTGCCTGTCTGTATCACTCGCATGAATTGAAGCGTTCCGAGACTTGAGTATTACCCGGCGGCTGTCCGGCCCCCCCCCCCTTCTTCTGGAAGATGTTTTTCACGGTCCAGACTCGAATCGTACACAGGAAGAAGCCGTGCGAGTGGGCCTCAAACCCCCCCCCCCCCCCCCGTTCATTCCGGCGCCCCCACTTGTTCGTGTCCTTTCTCCCACCGACCGTCTTTTTAACGGCCCTCCTCGGTATTAGTGTTTCGGTAAGCCTACTCACTCCAATGCTCCCCTTTTTTTGCCCGTGGAAAAAGGCCACCGCCGCGCCCATCGACTTTTCTCCGTTCATTTGCTTGGAGGTTTCAAATTCCCTGGCCCGTTCGTTCCCCCACGTTTACCAGCATTGGACGATGTCTCAGGCTAGGATCTTTTTTCAGCATCTTTGGTGGCCGGCCGCTAACCCCCCACAACGCTTCGAATTAACGCATTCAAAACGGCTTTGACAACGGGGATCTTTTTTTATCGCGACTGCCCAATCTTCCTCCCCTCCCTTCCTTCGTTGATTGTTCCCCAAGAGCCGACGCCACTTTTGTCCTCGCCCTAGAATTGAAGGATTCAACTCTGTACTGGCACTTACGTTCGAGGACTTGCCCCGATGGACTGGCGACTGAGGCGGGCGCGCAAGATGACCCTATTCTCTTTTATGTCGCACCCCCCGTGGCTTTGTAATTGCTGAGTCTTTTTTTTTTTTAGAAGTAGCCGCTGCGAATCTAGTGTTGCGGAGTGCAGCTCACCGAGAGCTCGCCGAAGAACTAATTTTCGGTGGCGATCTTTTGTGCCCTCTCCTTATTCATGCGATGCACGTCCTACGCAATCTGGTGTTCGTGTCCATCACGAGGCTTCGTGGTTTGTATTAGATTGTGGGGCCTCGCGTCTTCCTTTCCGGAATTTCGTCCCCCCGCCCTGTGCCGATGCTTGCTTGCTTGCAACATTTCATAGCATCTCGAACCATGTGGTTGGTGTGTAACCAACTTCGTCTTTTCTTTTGGTTGCGGCCCAAACCCCCCTCCTCCTCTTGCCGCGATGGATAAAGCGTTGGTCCCTTTTCCATGCCCCCCTCCCGTTCGTGACGTCCATTCTTTGTAGTGCAACAGCGTACGAACAGAAATTTTCTGGTCCATCATTTCGGTCCGCTTCAACGTACCTGTTGACTCTCCACTTGTTATTTCGGCGATGATCTTCGCGGGACTAGGCTGGGCGAAATACCCCCCCTATGATCGTGCCTTATCCTTACGAGTGGCCGGTTTCGGAAGGAGGGTAGGTTTTGAGCCCGTCGCTGCAATTCCGGTCTGAATTTCTCTGGATCGGACACCTCTTTTTTCTAGAATGTTTTCCCCTTGTACTCTTCGCCGCTCTTTGTGGGCTTGCAACCGCATGCTGCCGCCATGCCGATCTCGCCGGAGTGCGCTTCCTCCCCCCCCTCCCTTCCTCCCCCCTTGGTGGGGTCATTTGCGTCTGAGTGGTCGGGGAGTCCGCAAGAACGGCAATAGTGCGCCGTGTTGCCCT
>Ga0179593_1395278_pt1 | contig 10543 bp, 13 predicted proteins | sample CZODoug2_1_08_16_FD_185931 | JGI IMG/M metagenome (GOLD analysis project Ga0179593, IMG submission 185931) | Vadose zone soil fungal communities from Angelo Coast Range Reserve, California, USA - CZODoug2_1_08_16fungal (PacBio error correction) | ecosystem: Environmental > Terrestrial > Soil >... | reverse complement strand
CTGTAGTTTTAGGACCCCCCCGCGTACCAGTTTTGGTGTGTTTTTTTTCATTTTCAGATGGCGACCGGTCCTTTTTACCTGTTCTTCTTAGGGTTCTTTTCAAGATTCCTCTTTAGGTTTCAGCATCATCTTTCCTGCGCGTGTAGTTGACTGTCCGAGAGGCTGGTCAGCCTCGTTCCGGTTGCCCCTTTCCAATGACTTTTTTCCTGAATGTCTCAGATAGTTCCCCTTTATTCTTTTGTGTTCTTGAGATGGGCCTGACCTTCCCAGCCTCTCGCCTCTTAGACTTTTTTTTGCGAGTCTGATGTTTTCTCCGCTGTTGTTGCCGTTCTACTGAAGCGACCACCCCTCTATGGTCTGGCGGATGTTCCCCCGGTTTGCAAGCCCCACTCCCCTCATTCAGCTCGCCTTCCTTTTCCTCCCCAAGAGGTTTTTCTTCTCCCCGATACACCCACTTAGGGGTCGCCGCTTCCTTGTCATCATGATTAGCGAGCAGTATATTCTACGATTTTCTTTGAATTTTTATTCGTCGTCCTCGCCCTCGCCGTAGCAAAGGATTTCCTTCTCCACGAGCTTACTGGATTTTTTCCCGGAGATTGGCATTATTTTGCGGAGGAGGCTCGTCCTTTTTTTCCTCATTTGACATTTGCTCTTTTTGTTCCTGATACAGTGGTCTCTTAATCTGTTCACACCTTGCTTCTATTGTGCCTCCTTTTCTGTAAGACCCGTCCAGTTTTTATTGATCTCCTTTTGCCCCTTCTATCTTCGCTTTGTGATTGTTTTATCTTGGTGCGCCCAATCGTGAGTTTCCGAGCGACACGTTTGACCCTCTCAGACATCCATCTTCTCGCGGGCTTTTTTTCCCCATGCACCCGTACTCCCCTTCGTTCCAAGATACCCGTTATGTCGGGGCCCTTTATTTGATTATTTTCCCTTCTGACTACGCAAGAGGTCATGTTTCTTTCCCCGCGTTCTTACCGTCGCGTGGCCGGGAAACCCCCTTCCTTCGCATCTCACGGTGAATTTGTCCGGGGGGTCCCCAAGGAATTAAGAGCCCACCTGTGGTGCAAGCAATTTTCTGGGCTTTTTTCAGTGGGCTCTGAGCGCCCAAGAGGTCTTTTCTTTTTTGGGTGCGGTGGGTTGGGCGTTTGTTTTTGTTTTTACCGAGTAAGGAGCTCCCCTTCGTCGCTCTATCCAGGCTTTTTTTGTCTTTTTTGGATTTCTCCCAGTGTCTGGACTTTAGGATGATCGTACTTGTTTGAAGCAAGGATTTCTTTTTAACTTTTCTTTCTCCAGTGGAAATCCCTCTTGTTCACAACAACATGCGGTCCCCGAGTGATAGTTACATAGGCGGCCTATTCGCTTCTTCTTTGTTTTACTCCGAGTTTCTTTCGTCTTTTTTTGCTCCCGTCACTTCCTTACTCTCTCGGCCCGTCGTACCAATTTAGTGGCGAGGTCTTTTCCCTTAGTGACACTTTTCCGTCTTTTTCTCGCGTTATAGCCTCTTGTACCTGTCTGTCTTTTCCTTTTGCTTTTTGTTGGATTTGACCTCTTGCGGACACCTTGACCAACCAGACCTCACCATTGTTTTTTCCGTTCTCCGCGGTGGGATGAGGAGCCTCTCTTTTCCTTTTTCGCTGTCCGCTAGCTCTCGAGCTTCTTTTTGCGTCAAATCGCACCGCTTGCGCTATGTCCTTTTTTCTTCCTGCAACGCAAGGAGGTCACCCGAATTCTTCTTGCGAATTTTTCGGTCATACGTTACCCTTCTTGCTCCACTGTCCCGTGCTTCTGACCGTTTCCTGCGATGTGTTTCCCCTCTACCAAACCGTGACTTCACATTTTTTCCTCCTTTTAACCCCTTTTTCTGCCCTTCCACTTTTCCCCGTCCTTCTTACAAAAGCCACAAACAACGCTCCTTTTTCCCTGCCTTTTCTCTGATGGTTAAAGGTTCCTTTTGACTATATTGACCTTATTCCGTCTTTTGCTGAGGGGCTTTTCGCCAAGTTGATTTGCGGGCCAATTACCACTCCCTTCAAGAAACTAGTCCCACATCTTCCGTTCTCTCCCTCGAGTACCAAATTGGATGGGCGCGCTTTCTTTCGACCCCCATTGACCTTTTTCTCAGGTTCTCTTAGTTTGTGCTTCGCGGTCTCAACCACCAAATTTGCCTCTCCCAATTCCGGTTTGGTCTTAGAAGATATTAGGAAACCTTTTTTCCCCAGGGGAAACCTATATCCCATTAGCCCGAACGCCCCCCTTTTCTGGAAATTTAGTTGACATGCCTTTCTTCTCTTTTTCCTTGCTTTTTTCTGCCTTCAGTGATTCCTCCAGCATACAAATCCCCGAGCATCTTGTGCTCTCCCCAATCTTCAAAATAAGCCGGCTGTTGGACCACCCCTTTTCTTTCAAATCTTGCAGATTATCGATATCCGTAAGCTGCCCCTTCTATGCCCTACTGCGGACAACTTATTCCAATGCCGGTTCCCCCCCCATGCTCCTTCTCCTAAGAGAACCATCTCCTCCACGGTTTACCCCCCCTGGTTCAAGTTTCCCCCCCAGTCTCGATCGGAAAGGTTTTTTCCCCCGATTTGCTTCCTCGGCGCGGATAGCAGTTCTGAGTATCTAACGGTGAGTTTAATTTTTTCAACAATGTATTTTCGTTTCTTTTATTATGCATCCGAGTTTGCCTAGACTTTCTTTCTTCATCAACAGTCACCACAATCGCAGAGCCCTGTCCTACCCCACCGAACTTAGCTTTCAAAGCGCTCGGGAGCTAGTTTTTCTCTTTTCCCTGCCTGATTTGCATCTTCCCTCCTTTTCCCTCCTCCTGAGTCCTTCTCCTCTCTTGGGTCGCGCGCACATATAAAGCCAAACCAGGACTTTCTTTCTCACCTTCCTTTCTTCGACCACAGCGCCCCCGCGTTCCCCCTGCTTGAAATATCCTCTCTTTTTCCTTTTTTTGTCGTTATTACGCCTCTAACACGGTAAGGCACAGTCAACCCTCCGGTCGCATCCCAACAACTGACCTCCCTTTTCCACTACCGTTCCTGAGATTTCCCCACGCTCCACCTTCTTCGGCTGTCAATACCAATCGCCCCCACCTCTTTGCGAAAGAATTGTCTGCCAGGTTATTCAATTCTTTTCTCTTTCCCCGACAAGATATCAGACAATCCCCCCTTCCCCCCCTGCAACGTCTTCTCCCCTCGAAAGGGCAATCCCCTCCGCATGACGTTCGCCTTTCCCCTTTCCCTTACGCGCATGAGCACGCCCACCCTGCCGCCGTCCACCCGCCTCTTTGCTTTTCTTCCCATCACCCACGTACTGTTTCTCCGTTCGAAGACCCGCCCCCCTATTTTACGTGATGAAATCACTCCATTAGCGAGGAGCCCTCCCTTTTCGCCCCAAAGAGCCCTTTTCGCGCGCCGGGCAGCTTTTCCCGTTCACCCCTCTTTCCTCCCGCCGGTCTCAGCGCCTGATCCTTTCCCCCTTCAGTTTGGTAAGGGCTCTGATGCACGTCCTAAGAGGGTGTGCTTTTCCCGCGATTGGCCCCCTTCCGCGCTCCTGAACCCCCATTTCTTTTTTATTTAGTGTGGCCCACGGTGCCTTGTACTATCCTTCTTCCGTGATTTTCTTCGTCCTTCCTTTCAAAAACGAGGGCGTGGTCGTCTCCAATCTCAAGAAGTCTTCCATGTCTTACGCGGCATGCTTTTCTTTGTCTTGAATTTTGGCGGTGCGCTCGGTTTCCATCCAATCCGAGACGGCTTTTATCCTTCTCGAGGATTCTCCTCTGGTTTTTTAATCTATCTTTGCTTATGATTTTCTTTTCTCCTCCTTGACTCCCCTTGGTCCGAATGTGACTCATACTGATGCCAGCAGCGGGTTTCCACACAAGGCTTTCCCCCGTCGTTTTTTTGTCGTATTGGTATTGCAATTCTGGATCTTTATTTTTAGTTTTGTACTCCCTTGCACGTTGAGTACTCTTTTTCCCGGTGTGTGTTTGACCGGGCCAAGGAAACTGTTATGTTTTCTTGGCACCTCCTTTTCCTTTTTATTTTACCCCGCGCCCGCTCTCCACTCTACGCCCTCTCTTTTTTGCTCTACACAGGGCGTTTGGCTTCTATCGTCATCCTTTTGATACTTTTTCTTTTTTCTCGCGTCGGCTCTTACGCTGTTCTTTCTCTGATTTTGGTTTTTCTCTATAGATGATATTCTGTTTCTTGCCATGCTGTGAACCTAAATCTAGATCCGGATCCTTTTGACTTTCCCTCCTTGGGAGGCTTACCGTTGATTTTTTTTCGTTGATGCTCTCCTTTTCATGCTTCTTTTTAAAGCGCAACCGCGGTAATAACCCTCCCTTTTCCAAAATCTCGCCTTTCCCTTTCGTACGATTAATTTCATTATTCCCTCTAGTGGCTCCCGTCCGACTCCTCACGTCTCCTTCGTTCTGTGATTAGCCGAGCATTTTTTTCCTTCTACTCTTCCTTTAACCGGTGGCGGCCCCCTCTGAGGATCCGTCGTTTACTTTTGCACTTGTGGTTGTACGGGCTTTCAACATTTACGACTCACGTTTATCCCCCCCCCCTTTTATCTCTCTCGACCTTCTTTTTCCAGCTGCAAAACCGCGGATTCCCCTGGCTTTCTTTTTTCCGTTTTTCTTAATCCAAGACGGCATTGGTTCGCTGAGTCTCCTCTCTTCACTTACTGCAAGATGCAACTTCTTTCCGCTTTTTTTTCCGCGTTTGTTATAATACCTTCTTTTGTCCGGTTGGAGTTTTTTCAGCCCCCCCTTTTGACTCTCTTCTTTTAGCTGGCTTAAAAGAAACGTGGTTTCCTATTTTTGGGTCCCGAGGGCTCCCGCAACCGATCCTCCTTTTTCACCCCGTTCTGCCCGCCAAACGGACATCGTTCCTTTCTTCAACCGCGATCCCTCCACCTGTCCTCAGAGGTTATCTTAAGCACCGGCATGTTTCTCCTGTGTCTTTGAACTCTCCTTTTCCCCCCTCCCTCTGGCTAGCCGGGCCCCTCGGCTTTCTTTTCCCCCTTCCCCTTTCCGGAAAGTGCCGTCAGATTCCACCCTCTAAACCCCGTTCCGTGCAATTTGCCCTTTTTTGGCTTGGCGTGCCTCGGAGGAAGTTTCTTTTTCTCGTTTCCATTTTTTTCTCCTTTCCGGTCCCTACCGTGCGCGGTATAGAACAATCTCCAGTACGGCCATGTGGCAGGTTTTTGACAGATTTTTAAGCGTTCCTCACTCGTGACAATCCCCCCCCTCGATGATCCTTTGCGCTTTTGTTCTCCTACTTCCCTGCCCACTCGGAGAACTTGAGCCGGTTCCGTTTCTTCTTCTCGTTTGACAACACCCCCTCTCGCCCTTAATCCAGGTCCCCCCCTCAAACCTCCGGCTAGTCATTACCAACAAGTTTTAGTCCCCCCCTTTTTTTACTTGTCGACAGCTCCCCAAATCCCTTGTTCAACCCCTCACACCTCCACAAAGATTCCCTCTTCTGGCAGTTCTGGCCTCCCCCTATGGCGTTTCACCCGCTTGACCCCCTTCCACTGGTTAGCCGATTCCCGAAGTTCTTTCGAATCATTTTTTTTGACACTGAGCACAAAGCACGCCCACACTCGTACCAGCTCCTGCTTCCGAGGCTCTTCGTATGATCTTTTTTCTCCCTCAGAAGTTGTTTCTTGACTTTGTGTACGATTTTACCCCTTGATTGCCCTTCCTTCCCCTAAAGCGCTATTAAGGTATCCCTCATTGCAGATCCCTTTTGACCCTCCTTTCTTTCCTCATACCCTTCTATGTCGCACGGGAACGCCCCCCCCCCCCAAATCAACTGCCGCTTTGTCACCTCTTTTTCGATCCAGAAGTTCGGAACCGCCTCCCAAACTTTGCGGTTTTATTCTCTCTGATTGGACTTCTTGCTTGGGCAAGTTTCCCCTTCCAGGAGTTCTGCCCTCCGAAACTATTCGCAGTCCACATTGTTCTTCTCCGTACATTGGTCAGGACCCGGCACGCTAGATTAGAACCGGGGTTCCGTCGGGCTCTTTTTGGATATGCTCCCCGAGATAATTTCATTTTATGACCTTGTGTTTACCTAGGTAGACTCCACGGAGGGTAATTTTCTCTTTACTCGTCGTTACGGTCTTCATTCGCGATGTCGCGTTTTACACTCTATTGTGTCTCCATCCGAAGAGACCCTTCCCACTGCTGCGATATTATCTACATCCTGTCGGTTTCACCCCCCCTCTTTTTTTCCCCTTACGGGGCAGGGACTCAATGGCTTCCATTTCCCTTCCACGCTTTAGTCTCGCACGACGTGGTTTTGCGTCCGAATCTCTTCCCACTTTTTCTGCTACTCCCCCGGTCGGACCAAGCGCAAGACTATCCCATTTTTCCCCCTTCCTACTTCCCCCTTCCATCTGCGATTTACCACCAAATTAGCTCGTTTAGAGCTTCCTTCATTCTCAGCGAAGTGGGCTCGGGCGCTACACTCCCCCTTTCCTTCCGTGTACATTCTCCGTTCTCCTCCTTTTTATCCTTTCGTGATCTCTCACCTCATTTTAACCATTTCAAACGAAGAAGCCCTGCTCCCTGGATGGGTATCGGCTTTTTCTACGTCCGAAGATTCTTTTCGTTCTGACTTCGAGTTCTTTCTTTTTTCCCTGGTAAGCCGTTGTTTTTCAAAGCTCATGTCAAAGGTGAGTCAGTTGCTATGATCGCACAACATTTTCACTTAGACAACACTTCCCTTCTACTTTTCGTTGGCTGTCTTTAGATTTGGCGAAGTTTTTTCACTTTTTCAATAGCAGAGTATATCCGTCTCGGCTTTCTCAATCTTATTCCTGTAAGGTAGTCTTCCTTGCCTTCCTTCCCCCCTTACCGTTCCTTCTCCATCTTTGTGAATCCCAACGCTCATGCTTAAAGCTTTTTCTCCCTATCGAGAGGGACTCGACCCACTGCCTAGTCTTTTTTTCTTTTCTTTTATCATGCAGTCAGGTGACAGACCCCTCTCCGGGCGCCACACCATTTACGCGTGTGGTCCCCCTCTTCTAAAGACCTCTCCCTCTTTCCTCCTCCGTGTGTGGAGAGTGTCTATCCTTTGTCTCCCCCCTCTACGTGTTGTAGACGCAGGACCTTGGAGGTGCTTTTTTTTCCACTTCTTCTGGGAATAGCTGTGTCCGCTCCGGATGGGTACATTCTCTTTCCGAAACAACTTCTCTTTATTGGACATGAAGAGCTGGCGTTGCGCGGCAGCTTCCTTTTGTGAAAGCAGAGACGACCTGGTCTCCAGCCTCCATTCGCGTAGTTTTTTCTCTACTTGAGCTGCACCGTTTGAAACCTTCAGAGACCATCCCCCCTGCCATCTATGCTTAGCTTTTCATTGAGTGGTTGGATTTTCTCCTGTTGGTGAGAGATTCATTGCCCTTCTTTAGGCTGTAGCCGTCCTGACGACACCCCCGCCGCCCTCATCAGCAGATTGAACTCCAGCTCTGTCACTCTTTTTTCCTCTAAGAAGGCACCCCGCATGGGGTCCTTTTCTCCTTTTAGTAGTACAAGGCGCTCTTTTCTGCCATCATTTCCCAGTGGCTCTCCCCCTTTTTTTTTTCCATGTTTTAGCAAGAGACTTGCGGAGACCCGTCTTAGAAGAGCTTATTTCGTGTTCCCAGTTTCTTCTTTTTTTGTCCTTCGTTCGAAGGGTTATCGGCTTGCGTGACCCGTACCCTTTCCCCCCGTACCCTTGTCCGAGTGGTTCTGAAACCAATTCCTGAAAACTGCCTGAGTGAGACATCTTATCCGAACCGTTAGGTGCACTCCGCGTTTTCCTTCCCTTCTCCCATGCAGCTCGCGATTCCTCAGTCTCTCCCTCCTTTCTCTGTGTTGAGATTTTATGTGTCGCGGGGTGACTTTGCTCCCCTCGTGAGTTGCACAATTTTTATTCAGGCATAAGGCATCTTCCTGTGTAAACTTCCTCCCAAAAATCGGCTCGGCCGAGAACCCGTTGCTTCTTTTTTTCACGACGTTCCCTGCTTTCCACACTCTCTCCGTTTCTTCATTGAGCTCTCAGAAGAGGCGACGGATCTTTGGCACGTCTTCCCTTCCTATTTTCCGTTTTCCCCTGTCGGTTCGCAGACACAGTCTCTTCGAGCTTCCCAGGTGACCGAGTTTCTTAGTTCGACGGCGCCTTTTCACATGTTTTGACAAGTCACATTAAGGTTTTGGAAGGCCTAATTTCTCTTCCCCGCCGCGGTTCAGCGCTTTGATGCAGTAGAGAGCTCCGTCCATTCCCAACTCCGTTTCTTTTTGTTCTTGCCTTTTGTCGAACTTTTTTTCCTTTCTGTCGTCTGAAGCGCACTTTCTCCGATGGCTCGTTGCTGATTTTCTTTGTGGCCGCGCATCATTTTTCCCCCCTGAGAGCTATTACACACATTAGGTTGGCCTCTCGATGGGTCTTTTTTTTTTGGTGGTCTGCTGCTTTTTCCCCCTCGGAATCCCCCAGATTTTCTTCGTGAAGATGCCGCTCCCCCTTCCTGGGTTTCGAAATTTTCCCCAGTTTTTGGCACTCGCTTCCTCCTCTCTGTTTCTGTAGTGTTGCCTTATTTTTTCCAGGTGTCTTTCCCTTCACGTGGACCCCTTTTTTTTCCGAAATAAACCCCTGTTGGTAAGTCTTGTCAATCCGTCCCTTTTTAGGATTGGCTTTTTTTTCCCCCGAGAGCCTTTTTAAACGGGGCCAGCATGAGCCTGCTTCTCTCTCAGTCTGTTGCTTTCGAGACCTTAACCTCGCCCCCTAGTAACAATTGGCTTTAGGTTTCAATTGTCTTTTGCCTATGTTTCTTGGAACCCTCTGCATATCCTCTCTTCACGATGTCCCCCTCTTTTGTCCGGGATGGGTAGATTACTGCACCTCTACTTTCGAGTCCCGTTTTAACCCCAGTCTGACTCACCTTTCGCTGAGCCAAGCCCCCCCGCCTCGGAAGGCCGTTTGCTTGGTTCGGTTCTTCTTCCCCTTTTCCTCTTTTCTTAACTCTGGCATCTTCCTAGCAACCTTTCTGAAGTCCTCGTTTCTGTGTTCGCAAGTGGCGGCAATGATTTTTCTAAGGAATAGTGAAAAAATAATTTTGTCTCCTCACCCCTGGGTTTTCCCTCTCTTTTGTTGTTCTACACCGAGTTCCCCCTTCGGCATCAATTTCGATTTCAGATACCCCGTTGTTTTTTGAGCTACGGAGCAACACCTACACCTCTCAAGGTTCGTTTCCTTTTCCAGTCCCAGACAGTCTCCACCTCTCCTTTTTCAGTTTCCCCATGATCGACTACTTCCCCTCCAGAACTACATACTAGTCCATCTTCTTTCAAGGATTTTTTTTCCTTTTCTTCTCTGTACACAGCGACCCCCAGATAGTTCCCATCTTTTTCCTTCACCGTTCCATCAACTGCGCGTCTTTTTGAGTTGTTTTACCCCCGGACCCCAACAAGCAAGTCGTTGTATCGACTTACGACTTTGCTTCTGCCTTTTGGACCATGCCCTTTCCCCCCCAACTGTCTTCCTACATTGTCCCTCTCCGCGGCTTTCCTCATCGCCCTCCCCGTTTTCCCTTTTTACGGCACCCCCTAAAATGATTCCGCACAGTGCTTCTGGACCCCTCCCTGGTTCCTTGTTCTGCCACGTCGCTCTCTTTTCGGTGATGGACCGCAAAAAGTCTCTGATGCTGTTCTTATTCCGGGTTCTCTTTTGCACATATATGATTTCGTCTTTTGCACAATCAACCCAGACCTTCTTTAACCTTTTCGGACGAACAATCGCGCTCCCCCCCAAGCGTGATCCCCTTCTCCTCTTCGTTATCTTCTTCATGCGTCCGATTCTTATGATTTCCCCTCCGATAGTAATGAGCGCGACTTTCCCACCTAGACCCCTTACTGTCTCCCTTCTAGATATATTTTCCCAAACAGGACTCTTGCTAACCTCTGCATCGATATCTCTCTTTGCTTTAGGCCTGTTCTTCCCCACCTAAAGGTGTCCATGTCCCCCCCCATTTGAGCTTAGGTCCCACCCCTTGTTTTTCCAACTTAACAAAGCGGCCCCTTCCTCCTCACCACCTCCCCCCCCCGCCTCTTCTTGCACCCATAGACACACCCCCCCCCGAGAAGCTTTTTTTGTTTGACCCTTTGCCCCTGCCTTTCGCTTCTCACTTCGTCACAAATCAAGCATTCTTCTCGCCTCGAACTGGTGACTCTTGATGCGATCCCCTTCTCCCATTTGCATTCAATCCGCGAACCTATTTTGCGTCGTCCCTTTTCCCACGGCTTTTTACGGCATCACCCCGTCTATTCTACCACCAAACGCAGTTGTCACTTCAGCATTGAGAGTCCTCTTGCTGCCAACTGCTTCTTCTTCGTGACGAACCGCCCCCCATAGTTTGACCTTTCTCTGATTACCCCAAAGTTGCACTGAACACGTGTGCCCCACCCCCCATCACTCAGGCCGTTTTGTTATTTTCTGTTGGTAAGCGCTAGAACCTTCGCCCTCTCCTTGTCCTCCCCTCTTCA
>Ga0179593_1391397_pt1 | contig 10543 bp, 10 predicted proteins | sample CZODoug2_1_08_16_FD_185931 | JGI IMG/M metagenome (GOLD analysis project Ga0179593, IMG submission 185931) | Vadose zone soil fungal communities from Angelo Coast Range Reserve, California, USA - CZODoug2_1_08_16fungal (PacBio error correction) | ecosystem: Environmental > Terrestrial > Soil >... | reverse complement strand
GGCCCCCCCTTTTATCTAGCCAGCAGCTTCTCCTTCCAATTTAGTAGAAATAGATCAGTACGTGCCAGCCCCCCTCTCAATCCCCCCCCTCCTCCTCAACTTCTTTTTTCCCCATCTTCTCTCAAGTTGTCACTTTGGTTTACCGTCCGGATCACCGTATCGCCTTTCTTTTGCACGTGTTAGTAGCCGTCATAAATGGAGTTTCTCTCGTCCTATGCGATTCTTCGTACCAGCAAGTAACGACACCGCCGCCTTTCACGTACTCGTGCTGTTACCCAACTGGGAATTTTTTTTCGAGCCTCACCGCCCCTCCCCCCGCCTCTTGCTTTTTCCCCAATTATTATGATAATTTTTCGTTCGCCCCCTCCTTTTGGTCCTTTTTTTGACTTAGTTTTTCTCAGAAGACATTTTTGGCCACCCCTTTAGTCAGATCCTCACGGCTCGTCGCAATCCTCCAAACTGCGTTCCATCAGCCCGACACTGGACTGCTATTTGATAGTCGACCACCCCAGTAGTAGGGATTGCTGGTATGGCTTGAGACTCCTCCAAAGAAACCCAAGCCCCTCTCCTTTCACCTTGACCTCTCCTCGCCCTCTTAAAGCGGTCAGGTGATATCTGGACATCAAGGCTTTTCCTCTCACTGCAAACCGTGACTAGAACGCCCTACCATCCCTGGTTCCCAGCTGCTTCTTCGTACTTCTTTGTTCTCGACTAAACCCCTCTTTCTCTGCGAAGTACCAAGGCGAGTGATGTCCTTGCTTCCCACTGAGCCCCTCGACTTCCCGATCGGGCGTTCCCCTTACTTCTTCCCAACCTAATGAGACATTCTTTTCCCTTTTTTCCCCTTTTTTTTCCAACTGTCTAGTTGTAGGAAGGACTAGATGATCCATTTCTTTTTTGCCCCTTCAACTCGTGTCAACGATCTTTGAAATCCTTTTTGTATGAGGCGTACGCCCATACATCTTTTAACAGCGAGATTGAAGCGTATATGCCTTTTCTCCCCTTGGTCCCTTGGTGCTTAGTATTACCCCTCTAAATACCGTGGTCCCCATATACCTGTTTTTCCCTATGGTCCCACCTATTGACGCCCAACTTTTCCCTTCGCTTTTCCGGTTCAACTTTTTGCTGGTGGGCTGCTCCTGTGAAGGAGCGTCACTTTTCCTCTCCAGTTTATGGCGAGTATCTTTTAAGGATCACGTTGTAGGACTTTTCCCTTGGGCTCCTCCAAATTCGTCAACCATATTGTCTCGCTTCCTTTTCCCCCCCCACCATGCAACATGAGTCTTCTCCCCGTTTGGATTCATCGCCAACATTCTGACTACATTTTTGATGGGACTACCCCTCTTTTACCCCGCTCGCGGTCTCTTCGACCACGCCGCCCCCCCCCCTGCTGCTTAGTGCTTTCATTCTCCCTTTCTGTATGTCATTTGTTTTTAGAACCCAGTGCGACCCCCTTGGTCGACTCCTGCTCTCCGATTCCTTCGGGCGATCTTTCTCCCTTACCCCTTGATGAATTGGTCGTTCCGTAACACTCTCCAGTGTTTCTTCGAACGAGACAGAAGTCGGTCAACGGCAACCCACTTGCCCTTAGTTCCCCCGATCCCCCTTCGTACCTCCTCTTCCCCCCCATTCCCTTCCTCCTCTCTCGCCTTGGCGGTCTAGCTAACGTAAATCTGCCTATGATTTTCGGCCTGCCCTCTAGGCACCCCCTTTCCTTTTACCTGTCTTCCTAGTTCCTTCTTCGCCCAATTGATGTTGTCAAACCCCTCCCCGGATCCCATGCGGTTGACGACTTACCTCTCCCCTTTTCCCTTTCCTTGTCGTGTGCGGTTTTCTTTCAGGAACCTGACACATTCTGCCACTGGCTACGGCGCTCGTCTTTTCTTGCTGCCTTTCTCATTTGGTCTTGTCCTGAATCGATTTTGTGTTTTTGACGTTTTTCGTTGTAGCTCAGATTTTTCCTCTTCTTTGATTATTCAGTACCAATTTGCCATGGTTCCGTTCCACAATTGGTCTCATGCCGTTTCCTGATAATGCCCCCCTCCTCCCCTTTTTTTCCTGTGTTGTTCTTTTGAGCAGTGAGCGGCCCGGTTCTGCGCCTCTTTTTATTTTTTCTTCTCCCCTTGTTTTACCCGCTTTGTGTTACATCCATCATGATATGTGATTAATTTTGTTCATTGTTGTATGGATATGCTAATGACGGGTTTCTCCTCCGTTCCATCGTCCCTGACTAATGGCTCCCTTTCCGCCCCTCCCCTCCGTCTGTTTCGCCCTTATCCCTTTTTACTGGTACCCTGATGGTAGATTAGCCCAGCGAAGCCCCCTTTGACCATCTCTTGAAGTCGGCCATCCGCGATCCCGATTTTTCTTGTCATCCATCAATTATCTACTACCCTTGCCTACTAACCCGTCCCCCCTTTGTTCCTTCTCCACGATGGGCCTTCCTTGACCCGTTCTATTCTACGGGATTCCCCCCCCCACTTTGCGTTCTCGGCGAGCGAGGGGTCAAACTTCCCATTTCTTCCCGTTCAGTGCATTCCGCCCTTTGCAGTTGGACACCTAGGGTGATGATATGTTGCCCACCGGTCTAAGTAGTTCAAGTACACTTTTCTTTCGTGTTTCCCCGCGACTTTTTTTTAGTAGTTTCCATCCTCCTGTTAGTTTATTTGCTAGAACTTGGGGCAAACAATACTCACTTTTTCTACTCCCCCCCCGGTGCCCATTTCAGGTTCTAGAGATCACTTAATATTCCTTTTTCTTCGGTCCAGGATTGATAGTTGAACGACGTCGTTTTCCCCCATCGTCATGTTCCCCTAAATCCCGGAGGTAGGCTTCCCTTTCAATTTTTCTCTGTAACACCCTGATTGTTCCCTCCTCTTTTCCCTAATGGTATGTTGGTCAAGGCGACTTCCCTTCTAGACTTTTTATTGGTACGCCACCTTTTGTCGTTTTTGCCCAGGACGTTCACTTGACGCCTCCCTCCTCCCTTCCCCTTTACCTTGCGCACCGGTGAAGAAGGGCCCCTTCTCAGCCGCCCTTGACCCCCCCATCCTGAGAAGTTGAACCTCATTAACCCCTTTCCCCCTTGCAATGCGAAGATTTTCTTTTCCACCCATTTTCCACCACATGGTGGTGCGAATCCTACGTCCCCCCCCCAGTCACCCCCAATTGAGGGAAAAAGGTTACAGCTATTCGGCATAAGTTCGATGTATGTTTTACGCCGAACGTTTTCCCCAGCTCTAAATAGTTGGATACGTTGAAGAGTCCAGGCCTTTTCCGTATTCCTCAGTCTGGGACGCGTTTATTCTAAAAACCGGCATGTTCACCCAACCCCCCCCCCAATTTCGGAACCTTTTTTTACTCAGTAGTCTGTATCCTTTGGTGCCTCGGCTTGGGCACACAATCGCGCTTCCGTGCTCGTGGCTCGCGTTTTTCCCCTCAGGAAATCAGCGCACTTTTCGTGTCGCGAAGCTCCCCATTTTTGTTTCACCTTTTCTCGCCCCCGGCCTTTTAGTCTTCCTGAGCTGGACGCCTTCCTTTGGTGCTCTTTCGCGCGCCAATTGTTCCGTGTCAACGCCGTTATCTTTCAGTCCCGCCTCTTCACCCCCCACTTCGGTCTGGCGGTGTAGGATTTTACCCCGGGAAGTCGAGGGTTTGTTGGGCTGTGCGCAGCATAACGCATACACGCGCGACTTTGTCCTCGCTCATCCCTCTCCGTCCCCTTTTCCTTGGACTTTTAGCTTGCTTCGCACGGCCCCGTCATATTCCCTCCTTCTGTTGGCTCGTAGATGAAAAAAATAAATCTATTCAATTCCTGTTTTCCCCCCCGTTACGTGTCGGAGCCCATGGGAATGCGATCTTCGCTTGAGACACTCGCTTTTGTCGAGGTAGAAGTCACCTCTCGTGACGGCGAAAGAACCCTTGGGATTTTTCCCATGCCCCCGAGGCCTCTGCCCTTTTTGTTTTCTGGACCCGTATAGGAAGTTTCCGAACCTCGTTCTAGACTGCGGGCTCTTGCATTGCTGCCCCTTCACCCCTCTTCCTTCGTCTGCGAGCTTTCTCTGAGCCTGCGGTGAAAAAACATAGCTCCCTCTATCCTTTTTTTCCGGGTTTCGGGTCCTTTCCCTTTGTTTGGGATTTCTGGCGTCTGGCAGCTGCGCAGAGCGAGGTTCCGGCCCTCCATTGTTTTTCTTTCCCGTCTCGGGCGCTGCGGGCAGATCATTGGTCTCTCTTCCTCTCCCCGTTGTGTTTTTTTTAGATTTCTATTTTCCCCCCCCCCCGTTGGTTCGCGCCCTTACTGCCCCTTTTTCCCTTTCCCCCTCTCTTACTTTCCAGATCCCAGCCCCTCAAGCCCCATTGCCCTTTTTTCTTTTCACAAGGATCGATATCTCACTTTTGCCCTGTTTCCACCTCTGTCTTCTCCATCTCGATCGGACCCGCGCGTGGGACCTTTTTCGCTCCGCCGCGCTCCTCTTTCCCTTCTCCCTGTCACCTTGATTTTTTTAGGACCCGTGCCTGACCGCCGCCTCCCCCTTCCGTTTCCGCGTAAATAAATGTTCCGCCCTCCGATCAAATCCTTTTCTTTCGAAAACGCGGCTTGCTTGCCAGTCGATCTCTGATACCTTGTCGTCTACGGTTTGTTTCCCTCCTTTCAGACGTTGAGGTTTTTTAATGTTCCCAGCGTCGGGACTGCAACCTTCCTCTTCTCGCTTTCCCTTTAGACAAAGGGCGTTCAGTACTCCCCTCCCTTTACGTCCTTCTTTTGATTCTCCCCCCGTCGCCTCGTGGAGTTAGTGTTTTTCTGTCGTGGCAACGCCCAGAACACGCCTAGCCTTCCCCTTTATAATACAGCCCTAACTCTAACGAGGAGTGTTTTCGGTCTCCCTCTCCCTCGTTTTTTTACTCTAAAGTTTCCCCCACCCCGTTTCCCGCACGTTCCCCTTTCCCCCGCATCCGCCAGCTGCCTTTGGGTTCCCCACGTCGTGTGTTAACCCAGTGAGCATTCGAACCTTTCCCCCTGGAGTTTGCTCTGATTCCTTTTTACCCCCTCGTCATATCCGGACGTGCCCCCCTCGTCGATGGCTTTGCCCCTTCGGGTCTCAGCGGCGCCCCCTTTATTCTTTTTCAGGTTCTCATTCTGATGGTTTTGTACGTGAAGTAGCCGTACTGATTCGCCTTAAAGAATTGTCCTCTTCAGCCAACTTACGGTGAATCCATCCTCCGTGCGCAGTAGGGACGCCCATACAACTGCCTGCCTTTTTGAATTCTTATAGAATTTTCTTGCAATTTATGGTGCATTTTCTCACCTCCCGCTTGGTGTCAGACCCTATACCTTTTTGCCAGATGCTCGGCGTCCTCTTTCCAACGTTGTATTCGTGTTTGGTCTGGTCCTGCGCGGTCAGGTCAGTTTCACCTTTGTACGCTCCTTCCTGGCAGGATTAGCTCCCTAGCCCTAAGTTGCCCATCGTCAATATTTCTTCGTTTTAGTAATACCATCCCCTTGTCTGATTTCTTCTTTTGATCCCTTTTTTTTTGGTTATCGATTCCCTGCCAGACTTACCTTTAATATCATACTTTCGCCCCCGCGCGGTCTACCCATCGCCTGACCTGCTTAAGATTGTTGTGGTATATCTCGTCCCCCGCCTCGTTCACCTGGCTGTTCTTTCTTTCAATGGTGTCGTCACACCGGTTTTTCCACCTTCCCTTAAGCTTACGATTAGTTTCCCTCTCTCTGAAGCCGAGGTGGAATGGTCTTCTTCTCACTACTCGCCCTGCTTCGCCCCTCTTCAGCCCCTTTTTCCCAAGGCACCCCCCGTGTTTGTATCCTCCCCGCCCGCACGATTATTTCCAAACACGGCCTTGAGCGTTGGTGAGCAGCCAGGCCCTTTCTCTAACCCGCTCGTCGTAATCGTACACTTATTATTTTTGCCCGCCGTTAACAAAAGTCTGGATTGACTTGCGTTTCCTTTCTTTCCTTCCCCTCCATATTCTTCGAACACCAGCAGGAGTTTTCTTCTTTATTCCCAAAGAGCCCCGTCTTCTTTCGTGTTTTTTTTTGATTCTCTCAGAGTACTGAAAAATGTGTTCCTTCGGTAGTTTGCGTGCTTCTTGTTAGGTTCATTCTTCCGTATGGTTTATGCCCGCAAGTCTCAGCGCCGTCTCCTTATTGATTATCTGATCTTTGTCAGTTCCCCGCTTTTCTAAGAAAACAATTTTTTGGCGGCCATCGCAGCGCCCTGTCCCCTCATTCCTCATTTCTCAGTGTGGTGTTGTTTAGCTGCATTTTATCTTCCTCTGACGGGCCTTTTTCTGTCCCCATTTTGGTTATGAATTACCTCCTGTCTTTTCCAATTACCTATTTCTCGGTCATTCGAAGTTCCCAATTGATTACTCTTGGCCTTTGCCGTCGCTTTTCTCTCCTTGTCAAATCCCAATGTCAATTCTGCCCCCACTCCCCGATCTTAATCCCCTTTACCTGAATGCCTGGGCTGAAGATCCCCGCCTCCCGACCGAAGGTTTCCGTCCCTCCAATTTTCCTCGATGTCCCCTATCCTTTCTTCTTTGTTTAGCCTATTGGTCTCCAGTCCGTCCCTTGTTTTTTTACGGACCCGTAACCTTTTGTTTCCTATCCATAGGACATCAAGTTCGAGAAGTTCTTTTGACCTGATCGTCCTCTCCCCCTGCTTCTTCCCCGTGCTTCTTTCTCCTCTTTTTGGCCAAAGATGGCTTGACTTGATCTACCCTCCGCTTGGTGTTGGTTGACAATTCGGACTGGTGATTTTGTTCAGACAGAGTTACTCCGGACCCTTTCTTTTTACCGCCCTTTTCCTCTCGGATTCCGTTGATCGCGCAGTAATCGTAGAGCCGTTTCTTTGCGCCACACTATCCAAGTGTGGACGACCAAAGGGTCTTCCATACAGGTGTTTCAGAGAGTTTTTCGCTCTCTCCACCAGCCCTCTCTCATGGCTGCGGTCCTTCGATTTTAGCCTCTTTCGTTCCAGGCTCATGTTCAACCATAACTTAGAGCAGTGCCGGCTTTGCCTCTCCTTTGCTCGGCACTCACACCGATGTTCAAGACTCTCACAGAGGTGGGGGGGGTCCGCGTCAGTCACGGTCTTCGGTCCTCTCTTTGGGTGCACTTTTTCCGACAGTCCACGTGGATCCGTCTTTCTTTACTTCAAATTGGCCAACCGGGTTAAGAAGGCCTTATGCTCCCTGACCACCCTCGGCGCAGTTTTCACTTCCCCCTTTCCTTACATGGGTTACGTTAGGATTTTTCCCCACCTTTTTACCCCCTTGCGTTCTTTTGGATAATTTCTTTACCCAATTGGTCAACAAGGTCTATACCTCTATTGCAAGCCGATTTTTTACGTTGCGTACCTCTCCACCCTTCCTCACTGGCTGCAATAACCGAGTATTGGCTGATGATTCCCAGTTCCCTTTTCCTTCTCCTCCCTTGCCCCTTCCTCCCCGTCCACGAGTCTCCGGGTTTTCGTGAAAAAAACCCTTTTTCACTTTGACCCCCTAGTGTTTTTTTGGTTGCCTAATTTCTGGGAAACCTCCCCCGAGCTCGGTATCTCTCGCTTTGTCACTGTGACCCTCCTCTTTCCAGGGTAACCAGCACCCCCCCCCCCACCCATTCCCTTTCTTCCTACACTCCTTGCCGGTCCCTCTCTCAGCTGGGAGTCCCGTCGTGCGAGAAGGCTCTCACTTGGGTTTGTACAACTTTATCCACCCAACTTTTATCCTTTCGATTTTTGCCCTCATCCCCTATAGTTTAGCCTTTTTGGCCTTTCCCTTCAAGGTGAGGGGGCGTTTTTTTTGGCTGGCTCTCCCCCCCTCCCCCCTGCGAGTCTCCTTTTTAGATTTAATCAATCCCTTCCCCCTTTATTCTTAATCTAAAAGCCTTTCGATAGATGGCTTATGGCTTTTTAGCCCTGGCTCCGCTGGGTAATAGGACTTTGTGGAACCCGTCCTCTATGAGCCCAACTCAACCATTCGCGGACCCATTTTCTTCCCACCTTATGTCATGGGAGCATGCATGCGCTTGAGCGTGCACTAACTTTTTTCTCGGTCGAAGTAATTCATTTCGTTTTGGTTTCACCATCCTCATGGATATTTCTCCTCTCCTTTTCTTGCTGCTTGTTTTAGTTATTTGCTTCCGCCTACTCGTGTCCTCTGAAGGATCTCACCTCCTTTTCTCCAGTCCTTATCGTGTTTGCGACATTTTCCACCTGCCTTATCTCTATTGATCTACGCGTTTCAAATTTTTGAAACTGCCTGCATCTACTGGTGGTTCCTTGTGCTTTCTTTCAATTGGGTGGCACCGTGCCGTTCTCTCTCGTTTCGTTCGTTTTTTTTTGATACTTCTCCCTTTAGCTGTTTCCCGTTTGGGGAACTTCCTCCGTTTTTTTTTTGATCGCGCTTGCCCCAAAACACTTTTTCCTCTCCCCCAGAAGGCGAGGCATGATCGGCACCTTGATCCTCTCCGTCCTTTCCCCCCTCCGTTACTTAATCTTTAACCCCACCCCGGACCCTTCACCCCCCTTAGATCAGAGCTCTTGCACATGGTTCTCCCTCCTGGTGTTCTCCCCTCTCAGATCGCCCAGTCTCTTTTGTCAGTCGCCAGGAAAGAGCCGCCTCAGCGTGCCCCCATATTACGATTTTGAAGCCAAGCAGACACAGTCGACCAAAGTCCTATTTTTGTCCCTTCTCACACATGGGAACTGCGGCTTTCTCTCCTCCTTTCCAACTTCTGACCCGGGCACCCTCGATTGATTTCGCTCCTTTCATTCGATCCCTTTTGTCGTGTTCACCCTGGGTGTACCCCCGGAATTTCACTCTCCTTTTTTTTTTTTTCTAGACATGTGACCCGAATTCGTCCATGACTCACTGTCCTTGCTCTAAAATACCTCTTCCCCCAGGAGTTGCATCTACCCGTCCCCCCCTTGGACGAGATATATCTTTAGACCAACGTCCCGATCGAGTGATGTTTTATTTCGTTTGCGAAGCCCTCCCCCCTTTTCGGAAGTTCCCATATCCAGCAAGATCACCAACCCTTTTTTAGGCGTGTCATCGTTTGGCCTCCCATCACCTTTGTGAAGATGACGTTTTCCCCCCCCTTTTCTCTAGCCCGTCTCCCGAACGAATGTGAAATCGGATATCTTTCTTCCCCCGTCGTTTGTTAATTTACACTCGCGGCGGTGCTTCCCCGGCTTTTGATTTTTTCTGATGTCTGGTACGTGACCCCCCTCTTCTCCCCCCCCTAAGGCCAAACGCTTCCCTCTTTGTGACAGCGCACCTTTAATCCTCTCTCCTTCTTTGTCATGTGTTCTATTGTGCGCGTGTTTGACTGATCGGAGACGGTTTCCCATTCTTGCCCCTCTTCACATCCCCCTTCCCACACCCCGTATGCATCCGGGTGTCCGTGTCGACCGCGTTCCGCACATACCAAAGTGCATGATTCTCCCTTTCTAGCATGCCATTGGGCCCTGTTCCCTCGTCCCTTTAACATGCCTGCCCTCTCCTGGTGGCCTTCTTCTCCGCCCCGCTATTGCTCCCTTTTCACTTAGTTAAATCAACTTAGTGTTTTCAGGGCGTGCTTCCTGGCCCGTAGTTTGCCTGCGTTGAAATTCTGCGTTCGCCGTGCCTCTCCAGTTTCGCCCTTCCCTGGGTAGCAGCCAAATCCTTCCCATTATCGAAGTTGAATTAGAAGTCCTTGTACCCTCCCCCCTGCGTGATCTTTCTTTCCCCTCTTTTTGTCACTTAATTGATTCGCCCATGCTCCCCCCTTATTGATGGGACAGGACGAGGGACGCATCGTCTCTATCTATCTGCCTTGTGACCCTCCCCCCTCCCAATACTGCTCTTTGCTGGGTCTTTGGTACGCTTCGGAGACACTGGTAGGGACTGTTCCTGGGTTTCGTCATGGTTCTTTGCGACCATTTCCAGTTATTTCCTCCCGGATACTTCGGCGACCTCTTCAATCCAACCGTTTCTTTGGAATTTTTCGGAGATACCTCGTGTATCTCCCACCATTCCTCTTTGCTCCACCGTCAATGTTAGCTCAATTCCGCCGCCATGCCCTTATTCAACACCTTCAGTCCAGCCGCATAGCGATTTTTCCTTCGCCGTCAAACGATCTTCTTTTCCACTCGGGCCCCCCCTCCCTTTTATTTTTTCCTCCTAGGCACCATGGTCCCGTTTTCAGTCGGACCGAGTTCCTTTTTCGTACCCCCCTTTTTCGTGAACAAGTTCCTTCTTCCAGAGTATTGCCGATTCCCTTTTACCCCCCCCTTCCTGTCCGCTGTTGCTTTTTGAGATCTTTCAGGACCTCATTTTTAAAACATGGCTCTCGATAGGAGTTTGCTTTCATCGCTCCATTGAGTAGGTTGCATGGCACGAAGCGATCGGTCCCCGTTTCAGTGCCCGACCGTCATTTTAGCGCACTTTTTTCCCCCTCAGGATTGTTTAAGGAGGCTTGCAACAAATGCTTCCCCCTGGTCAGAAAACCCTGGCGCAGGCCACTCCTTTCTTACCCTGA
>Ga0179593_1383025_pt1 | contig 10543 bp, 8 predicted proteins | sample CZODoug2_1_08_16_FD_185931 | JGI IMG/M metagenome (GOLD analysis project Ga0179593, IMG submission 185931) | Vadose zone soil fungal communities from Angelo Coast Range Reserve, California, USA - CZODoug2_1_08_16fungal (PacBio error correction) | ecosystem: Environmental > Terrestrial > Soil >... | reverse complement strand
TTCTGTTTTTCCAGCCATTTGTCCCCCCTCTCCTTTTTTTTTTCCTAGCTTATGGTTGCAAACCCCCCCTTCACAGCCCAACACCTCCAGTCAGCGCAGCCTATAGAAATTCTGCTTCTTTCTTCAAGTTGCGCCAACGTCGGAAAACTTTCCTGTTCCCTGCTTTGTCCGACTTAATTTCTCTTTATTGCCCCCTTTCACTTCTTAACAAAGTCCGCGATCCCTTCAAGGCCCATCCGTTAATTCTCACATGATTAGTCCCCCCCCCCGTAGAGACTCTCCCCTTTTTTTTTCCACTTCAATCATGGGATGATATGACCTTCCTCTCACAATGCTAGCGCCTCCCTTGTAACTCCCTCCCTTCGCTTTCTGGACTCCGTTCGCGCCACCTCACCCGTCGCTTGATCATTCTCAGTCGCCATGCACGTTTACGTTCTTTTTAAGATAGGATACCGCTTTTTTTTCGGTTCCGAGGCGCGTATTTACCGCTTGCGAATCCAGGACAACCGGTTTCCTCATTTTTATTCGAGTTTCTGCTTTTCTCTTTTCTTCTGTTTCCCTTTTCCTTTTCAATTTTTAGGTCCTATTCTCAGCGAGCCTCCTTGAGTTTGCTCCGACACCCTTTAACTGCTGACTTCCTGCACTTAGCACGATGTGAGAAGTAGTAGTTTCATGTCTATCTCCTGCCGCAGTTGCCGCGCCGCATTCACGGGTGCCCACCCCCCTTTCAGCCCGTAACCCTTTGACAGCGCAATCCAGTCGCCTCCCACTCTATTCCTCGAAGATTTCCGCTTCTTTTTTTAGCGATTTTTTTTTTTTGGTTAGCACTTGCCACTCCCGGATGCCGACCGTGACTCCCCCCCCCCATGTTTTTTTTGCGGTTTCGCTTCACTTGTCGTTCCCCTCCCTGACAAGGGTCTTCCCCTGCAACACCTTTAACATTTGCTTGAAAACCTTCGGCTCTTCCCAAGTTCCCATGCCTTTTGTCCTAAATCCCTCGCGCCTGACCAAACTTCCTTCCCCCTTGCCGAGCCAGTCGAAAGTGAGTCTGCATTGGCGGTTAACTTCTTTTCGAGTTCCCTTTTTTCCCCTAACGTATGCGTAATTCACGTAGGCAACAATGGTTCCATTTCGCGATTCGCCTGGTCGTAAATCTAGTCCCCTTTTTTTGGTTTTTCCTTCTTTTCGCGCAGGTTTTCCCTGCCGCGGTGTTTAACCCATTCATTCTCCGTGGTCGATGTTCATCCTCACTTTTTTCTTTTTTTTTTCCCGGGTCTTTTCCTTTTATGAGAGACCCCTTGTTTTCCTCTCTGTAACTTCCATGACGCCGCACGCCGGCCGAAGCTCGTAGTTTACAATTACTCCGTGCGCTCCTCTACCCCCTTTTTTTTTTTCTTTTTTTAGACCCAGCCGAATCCGCTTTCTGTCGCCACCAGAAGGAAACTCTAACCTCACCTTCAACCGGATACAACTTTCTTTTACGACCTTTCATCCCCCCCCCCACAACAAGTTAAATCCACGATCAGTTGTCCCGCCCCCTCGCACACGTAGAGAGTCGCGGCGCCGGCTTGATCCTGACGATCCTTGCTCCTACAACGTAGAACATCACTCGCCGAGAAAATGACATTTCAGCGGCCCCCTTTTTTCTATGCACTTGCCCTCGACGAACTCAACTTTTTCCTTCTTTCTTTATTTCCCTTGTCTCTTCGTCCCTTTTAGACATGCCAATTCCAGATTACGCAGATTCGTCATGGATGCGCCGCCCGCCATTTTTTCCCTTATGTGACCCCTCCTGTCCCTCCACAATTTACGCCCGCTGCCTGCCTACTCCAAGAACGTGTATCTGCCGGTCCATGCACGTGTGCAAAAACATTATCCTCCCAAGCAGACACCTCGAAAAGATCCCCCCCTGATTGACTCCCCCTTCCTCACTCCCCGCGAAGGTCACTGTAAGGAGTTATCGATACAGCTGGAAAATCCTGTCCCCAATCCCCCCGAGCCTTTTCCACAAAAAAGAGACCCTGTTTTCCCCTCTGTACATCAAAACCGGTATGTTCCTCCTTGCGCCCCTTTACAACCCGAACATTCGTGCCCCCCCCTCAGCGCTTATGACCGCGCTCTCAAAAAGCGGAAGGATCCACCGCACACTTGGCTCCTTTCCCAAACCCAATACACGATTGTCGGGGCCTGACGGCTCCCCACACGGTAATTCCGTTTGTTTAAACGGGTAACCCCTATGGAAACCCCTATCTTTCAGCCCTCATTTCCTCCCCTGATCCACCTCCCCCATGTCTCATGAATCGGACGCAAGGGGAGCATTGGTTCGCCCGGCGGCAGTGGGATTGCTTTTTTTTTTGATTTCTGCTTTCGACCAGTCGCGGGTGCTCCTCTTTTGTTGGCGATCTTTTCACCGCTTTTTCTCCCAACATGCATCCATGAAGCAAACACCATCCTCTCCATCCATCCCCACCCTATTGTTGAACCCAATTTTTCCCTCTAACGGACTCCCAGTCCTCTCTCCAAACTCCTCTTTTTATGCTTTTTGCATCTTCCGGTTTAGCGCTCTTACGACTTTATGAGGGTTTAAAACTTATGCGACTCAAAGGGATTGTTTCAAATCCTCCCCCTAGCTTACTCTCAATTCCCCCCCTCCGCCCGTTACCAACGCGAGGATCCATCCAATCGCTAGAACTCGCTTGTCCTGTTTCGTGCATCCGTGTCGTTACCATTCCCGGTTTTCCCTTCTTTTTCCACTCTTCAAAGAACGAGAGGCCTTCCGTCCCCCTCCAACCGGATATTTGCTTCAGAGTATGTTGAGAAAACTAGAACGTGCCGGCGTGCCGAAAAAAAGGAGGAGCGTCTTTTACCCCTCTCACAGCGCTCGGGTGTTCCTTGACGGCTCCTGCTGTTTTCTTCCGGTTTTTTCAGGTGGGTTAGGGGTCCTAGTTTGGGGATCTAAGTTTTCCGTTTTCTGCGATACCGGTCGACGTCTTTCCTTCTCTTTCTCCCTCATTTGTCTGATGAAGCTTCGCCTGGGCGGGATCGCCAATCTCTTCCTGGAACATCAAAAATTCGTATTTTCCCCCCCCCAGGGACACATTTTTCACCCTCCCCCCCGTTCACCAGTCTCGCGCCGTCCATGTCTGCCATTTCTGATGTCCTCCTTTGAGACCCTGTCATCTATGTGACGAACAAAGTCTCGGTGTTTTTTATTTCTCAACAAGCCGCTAATTTTTTCCTTTTTCTCTATTTTACCTTCCTCAATCTCGGGCTGCCTTCCCAGGGCTTACGCCCGGGATGGTAAAGAGGCGGACTCGGCCACCCTCGGCACGGTTTGGCATTTGTTGCTGCTTTTCTTTGGCTCCTCCCTTTTCTCGCTGTTGAAGTTCTTCTCTGACTTTTTGACGATCGCTCGTCTTTGAGCGGCCGTTTTGCACGGCAGTTGCGAATTGTTTCGAACCACCTGCGCTCTGCGGAATATTCAACGCCGGCACTTCTTGGCGCGAGGTCCTTTCCGAATGTGTTCTTTTTTCACCTCTCGGTGGTTCGCGGAGCTTTCTTGTTTGGACCATCGGTATCTGTCTTTTTTTTTCGTCTTTTTCTCGCCCCCACCCTAGGAATTTGCACCCGCTTTTACTTTTTTTTTTTTTTCACTCGAACCACTTCATCCTAACCGAGAGCCCCAGCGCTTCAAAAAATGGCCCCCAATGCTTGCTGCGGAATTGGTATTTCGTCGCCGTGACCATTTTTTTCTCCCCTTTCCGGTTGTGTTTTCCCAGTTCTTGGTCACGGCGTTTGCAAGAAAGCCTTTGATCTTAAGACATCGTGGATTAGTTGCTTCATCAATCTTCCTGAGGGGGAGGAGGGTGGTGTGGGTGTTGGGTTTTTTTGGTGGTGGGTCATTTCTTTTTTTTTCTTCGGGAGGCTGGCTCTCTTTCCGTGCTTGATTCAGTCCTCTGCCGACCCTTCCCCTCGACTGTGACCTACGTTTTTGATTTGAGCATCCGTCCTTCCGTGTTTTTTTGTTACCGCGTGATAGGTCCTTTTTTTTTTTAATAGGGCCTGCTTCGGAGGCATTGAGCCCATCTGTATAACGTCGTTTCCTTCTCTTTCTAGTCGGTTTTCACGGTGGGCTGCCTGGTTCGCTTGGCGGCTTGGGCTCCCCTGTGGTGGGGCACCAGTCTTCCCCCTTTCCGGCCAGCTAACAAGGTTGCATGTTCTTATCTCCGCGGGTTTGCTGGCGGCGTCACTCTTGCCAAAAATGTTCTGTTCTCCAATGATCCACGTATCTGTCCCCCCTTTTTAATACGATGACACCACCTTTTTGGCACTGCCTCTACTTCTCAAGCACAAAGGGATCATGGCGCTGCTATACACTAACTGAAGATTTGCCGCTTGGCCTTCGTTTCTTTTCTGTTTGTTGCTACGTTTCCTATCCCGATCGCGTAGCCTCTCGCTCCTCAGATGCGCGCTTTTGCCGCTCCACGTCGTTCTGAACCAGGTTGTTTTGGTTGACTTCAGAGGTTCACGACCTTCCACCCCTATGCTCTTTTTGTCTTTCGGATTCCTTCGTGTCGCCAGGCCTGATGCTTTCTTTGACCTCCGGGGTGGTGGATGCGTCGCGTCAATGGCCTTTTACCGCTCCCTTCGGCTTCTTCGCGTGATGACGTACGCCTTGCCCCCCCACCACGGTTTTTTCCCCCTCCCCAGCACGCGAATGCTTGGGAAGAGATTCTGTGACCCCGGCGTCGCCGCTGTTTCACACCTTTAGGGCCCTTCTGTTTTCGCTTTTCCGTCCCAAAAACCATCTGTTGCTCTGGAAGCTTCCCTTCAGCGGATTGGCCCAGTTCCTCCTACCTGAGCGCAGGGGGGGAGGAAAGAGCAGGTGGAATCCCCATCCAAAACCACCCCAAAAAAACCTCAACCCACCCCCAAACAAGAAAACCCAACCCCCCCCCCCTATCAACCAGAACTCCAAAACAACCCTCAACGACCAACCCCCCCCCCCCCCCCCCCCCCCCCCCCCCCCACCCCCCCACACCCCCACCCAACCAACCCCAAACACCCCCCAAAGCCCAACCCCCAAACACCCACCACACACACCACAAACCCCCATAAACACCCCCACCCCACCAAACCACCCAACTCTCCCCCCCCCCCCCCCAAACCCCCCCACCCAACCTTTCCCCCTCACGTAAACTGTCGTCCCTCGCGCCACGTCGGTGATGCTCGGAATGACGCTTCCTTTTGCGGCTCTAGTCTCGTCCGTCGAACTTTAGACATCGAATTCCTGGAGTTTGAATCCTTGAAAAGTTGGGGATACCCCTTTCAGGTTCTTCTCGCTTCGCAAACCTGAAACTCACGCACCCTTTGGATCTTATTCGATGGCAGTTCCCACAATCGCGAATCTGGGAACTTTCGACTAGAGTTTTTGAGGTTCCCCAGCTTTCCCATTTCTTTCCCTTCCTTTCGTCCTTACTGGGCGGCTTGCAGATCCCAGGTGGGCAGTATGAATGCGGCTTGCCTCGCGCGACCAATGAATTCCTTGGGATGCAAATCCCTGCCTTTCAGTCGTACGCAGTATCAAGGTGGGGATTCCGTCCCGAGATGAAGTCGCCGCCAAACCCTTCCCCCCCAGGTCTTTTCAAGCCCACCCGTACGCTTGACTCCTTCTTTAAATCGCCTCATCCGTGTCGTCTCCTTTCTCTTGTCCGTCAGCTGTGCATCGCCGTCGAGCAGATTCGCTTCTTGATTCATCCTTGTGGAATCACGATTTACGTTACTTGGCCCTCCTGCTCCGCGAGGTCTGATTCGGATCCAGAAGTCCTTTTTTTCGGAAGCTGTTACCTGTCGTTAAACGAGTGACTGGTTTTCGGCATTGACATCAGTGAGCGGAGTTCTTTCTCCGGCCCCCTTGAATTTGCAAACCTCGCATTCAGCTGTGAATGGGCAGATGTACCTAATGGTTTTCCCCTACGTCCCCGCGAAGGATGTGTGAGTTGCTTTTTGGCGGACTTTGTCAAAATCCTGGGCCCGGTAGTTTTTTTTCGCTCCAATACCCCCAATCTCTCACCATGGGCCCGCGCAAATTCCGTTGCCGACCCTCACCTGAATACGCCGCTGATGTCGAGGTCGGACGCGGTTGGTTAGTGTGTTGGTTTTGATTTTTTTTCCCCGACAGCTGTCCACCAACAAGCCGAGCACTTGGTTATAACGCCAACTTTCTGCGATTTTTAATCTTTTCCTTCTAAGTTGTTTTTGTTGAGAGTTTCTTATTGAAATACGCAAGCCCCTTTTTTTGGCTCTCCTTGATAATCTCCCTGGGTGTTTCAGAGCTCCCGGCTTGCACCACCTTGCCACCACCTAACTGCTGACATCCTCTCTCACTCAATTCTTCCGGTATTAAATTGCCGCCCCTTTCACACCACGGCATTTGCGGGTGAAGGTCCTTTGAGCTCACTAATGTTTAGCGCTCATACTGGGCCATGGAAAATACACTTCCGCCGACTCTCAGTACACGATTCCACCGTCCGGAGTCACTTCCGTGATTTGCTCTTCCTTCTCCCGCCCGCAGCGAATTCTACGGTTGGACCCTAATACAGGGTTCGATCCGCTCCCGCCTCTCTACATCCGCGCCCTTTACTCCGCGTAACGATTTCACAGCTACGATCATTCACCCTTTTTCGCTTCCCAATAGGAACCCAGCTTTTCTTGATCATGCGTTTTGCGAGGACCGTTTGATTTCCAAGCCCGCCATCGCAGTCCCGCTTCCGGCTTTGCAGGCTTGTCACTTTCCTAAAGACATTCCACCTGGCTTGTTGCTATTCGAGATGCGTTCCGGACTTTTTTTTTGTAGTTTTTTCGGGATCCGCGCGCTCTTCCCTCTCCTACCCACCCCTTTCTGAACTGCTTTTCCCTTACTTCAATAGCACGATTTGGCCCGGACGTATTTATTTTCCGACTGCGCCGTCTCCGCGCCCGCATCGGTCCCCTGTTTATCGTTCAGACACCTCCCTCAAGCCGTGAAGCCTTGAAGTTCATCTCAGCCTAACTCCCGATCGAGTTCCCCCTCCTGTTTTTTTTTTTCCTTGTCGAAACATGCTCGCTGCGGCGCATCCAATCGTTTGCGTTGGGGTTGTTCCGACTTTTGCTCAGGCAGTGCGGTTCCCCCTCGAAATGTCTCCAATTTGAAATTTCCTTTGAAACTCTGGCTTCTCGTTTTCGAACGTTCTTGAATTTTCAAGTAAAAGAGAGATCACTCCTGCACCATGTTTCCTTTCTCTCCTTCCCAGTGAGTTGTTGCGAGTTCCTTGTGTTAGTTTTCGCTGATTTTTCCCCAATGCTCAGGCCCTCCCTTTACGTCTGTTTTAATTCGGTCGTCCGTTACACATGGTGCAATGCCTGCTTGGCGCCTGGAATCTGCTTTTCGTCAAAAAGATTTGTTTTTGCCGATACTGCATCGCCCTCCTCGTGTGAAACCTCGTGATAAGTTAAATTACACCCCGATTTTTTCCTCGCCGTTTTTTTTCCATTTAAAACCAGCCTTTTGTTTCACTCTCCCCGAATTCCCCCCGCGGCGGCACGCCGAAGTCCTCTACTTTTAAATACCATCCTTTGATCTACCCTCCTCACCCCTTTTTGTTTTTTATTTTCCGAGACTTGTTGAAAACATTGATATAGTGACGCTTCTCCCCCGGCCATTATTCTCGTCCCCCAATCGTACAAAGCCCCTTCCATACCCCCAACCCCCCCCACCCGTTTCACATCGTCCACTTTTAATCTCCTCCGCGCATCGAATCAGGAGCCCTTTTTTTTTCCCTTCTTAGACCGGTCTTCCTTTTTTTTCCATGTATTCTTACCTATTTTCTCTGACCAATGTTGAACTTTCTCGTTTCGCCCCTCGACTAATGCCCCCCCCCGGATTTGTTCTCTCTTCCCCTTCTCTCCATTTCCTTCTCCTCACTTTATTTACGTTTCCCATGTTGTATCCTCGCGGCTCCATTTTTGGCACCATATGGAATCCCCCCCTGCAGGTCCAATACGACGAGCCTGATCCTTCCTTCCCCTTCGCTGTTTCCTTGACAGAACGTGTTTTCCCCCCCGAACCCCTCGGCAGACACTTCTCCTTGCCACCGCCATCCACGAATCCTGAGCATCACGCCGACGGCAGGAAACTGTCTTTCTTCTTTTCCCCCCTCATTGCCCGTCCCCTTCCCTGTTGGTACTGCCTCCCCCGCCGCTAAACCCCCTTTGACCATGTCTCTTTTTTCCCCGCGATCTTTCAAAGGTTTATGAAGCCGATTTTTCTCCTCCTTTCCCTGAAACCCCTTTTCCCAGTTCGCGCTTCTTTTTTACACAAGAGGAAGAGATCCAGCCGCGCCCACCGTTTGCCCTCAGTCTCAGAAACCCTCCCCCACTTTTTCATATTTCGGTTTCTTCTTCGTATTAATTCTTTGCTTTTCCCCCCCGCCTGGCAACCCTCCCTGTTTTAACCACCCGCCTCCCTTTTCCGGTCAACGAACTTCCCCCCTTTTTCTTCCTCAATGATGCATAGTTAAGCCATTTTTTTTCGCTTCGTTCTTGGGGATTCGCTTGTGGTTTCTTTATCCTGTTCGGGTGGCTCCCGGGTGCTCTTTGGCGAGAAACTCGACCCCCCCCCTCCCTTTCCTAGATCCCAAGACTGTTATCTACCAAAGAAACTCTCCTCGCCCCCACCCGTTGACACGGCACCGGACGACGAGACTCTCGATCCCTTCTTCTTGACAGTCCCTTCCTTCTTACCTGTTGGAAAGATTCTTCTTTTTTTTTGAACCCCCCTTCCCTCCCCCTTCCTTGTGCGGACCCGGCCCTCCCCTTTCCCGGCCCTACCAAGGTTGCTCGCTTCCTTTCCGCCCACCCTCTCTTCCTCCCTCGCGTTTTTCTTCCTTCTTCAGAAAATCGCAGCGTCTTCTCCCTTTGGTGCCTCGTTTCGATGAATCGCCGTCGTTACCATTCCGCGGTAACAAGGGAAGGAAATCCAAGAGTTTTGCTTCCCCCCCTTTCCCCGATACACACCGTCCTCCTTTCTTTTGTAGCCCCACAGTTCTCTTTTTGCTTTCATATAGTTCTGGGTCATTTCCCTTCTTTTACAGATCACAGCTTAACTGTCGCAAGCGGTGACACAAGTGGACGGTCGATGCTGGAGGAAACTTTTTCTTGATGGGCACCTAGTGTTTTCCTCCTATTTGTTACCGTTTCCCCAGCGGATTGGCCTCCTCCTGGCGTTCTTTTCCTTATACTTCATCTACTCCGTTGTTTTCTCTCCTTTCCTCTTTCTTCTTTTTATTCGCCCCCCTCCCCTCTTTTCACCTGGTCCAAAACTAGTAGCTTTCCCCCCCCTTATGGTATAAGAAGATGGCCTGCGTCCACTTGCCCCTTCTCTCCATTTCGGTTTGTTTTTTTCCTCCCTTCCCTTGCCAGACCAATCCCCCTAACACCCCCCTACACTTCTGGTGTGGCCCCTCCTTTTTTTTGATCCTTTTATCAATTGGACTCGCATCTCGGATTGCCTTATATTACGCCGCTGTGAGGTCCCTCCTGGCCCGGTGACTCCCAATCCGGACCGAGGTGGGTATTTTGCTTTTTAGATGATTTTTCTTTTTGGTCCATTGGGCCTTTCCGCTTGGCAGTCTCTCAGTTTGGCGATTCGCTCGCTTGATTAGGCGAGATGCGTTTTAAGTCAATCCTTCCCTTCCCTTTGTTCTTAGTTTCTCCACAACTCGGCTCTTTACACCGTCTCCCTCAGGCCTCGCTGTCTGCTTTCTCGTCGGTCAGTGGGCACACTCGTTGTTTTTCTTGCGCTGAGACTCATTTTTCTTTGGTCTACTAGTTTTCCCTTTTGATTTTTTTTCCTGTGACTTATCGCCCAAAGTCTTCTCCCCCCCCTCTCCTTTCGAAATCCCTCCTATGCGCATCATACAAAAGACGATCCCCAGCGCCGCCGTGACCACCCCCCACTGCTTATTTCTTCCCTTTCCTACGTGTTCCGGTAGTGCCGTACCCTTTCTTCCCTTTTCAGTTTTTTTTTTTTTTCACTGTTCTGGGTTTTTGCAAATCATCCCGGCACTTCATTTGACTGCCTCTTTCCTCTCTCTTGGTGTTATTTGTTTCTTTACCTTCAGCGTGGGCTTCCCCTTTTTATCTTCTTTTCTTTCTTTTAATATCGTGCGTACCGTTTGCCCAAGGGGGCCCATTTGATTTCATATGGCGTTCATACCCGGTGATTTTATTTACATCTTTTAGCTCTGCTTTTTGTTTTATCGGGCTCTGCCTTCCCAACGTGGATTTCTCCATCTTATTTCTCCCGTAGGCATGTTTACGGTGGCTGTAGGGGTCCCTTGGAATGGTGTTATTGCGGGGTCGATTTTCTCCTTTTTTTCTTCTTTTTTTTTCATGTGCTGGCAATGTCTTCAAGATCCAATTTGGGTCTTATCGCCATCGCTGGTATTTTTGGTCTGCTGGTTTGATCACTTCTCGTGCCAAAAATGTTTCCTGTCTCTTCCAC
>Ga0179593_1330615_pt1 | contig 10543 bp, 9 predicted proteins | sample CZODoug2_1_08_16_FD_185931 | JGI IMG/M metagenome (GOLD analysis project Ga0179593, IMG submission 185931) | Vadose zone soil fungal communities from Angelo Coast Range Reserve, California, USA - CZODoug2_1_08_16fungal (PacBio error correction) | ecosystem: Environmental > Terrestrial > Soil >... | reverse complement strand
GGGTATTTGGTGTGTGGATGTTCCTACCCCACCGCGACCTACCACTTGCAGAGGGCCCGCCCTTTTTCTTTTCGCGATCTTTTTCCGGCTCTTTTCGAGCTTGTTGGAGATGTCGGCTGTGCAGCTTGTCATCTAGACTTTCCGAAACGACGTTTCCTTTTCTTTTTCCCCCAGTTCAGACGCGTTTCTTCTCCCCCTTCTCCATATTTTCCTTTCTAGTTTAGGCTTGAGCTTCTACACACCATTGGGTTTAGGGTTCTTTTGAGGGAACCGATATCTTGATCGCTTTTTTCTAGGTCGGTTTGCGTATCTCCTTCCAGTGGCTGCGAATCCCCCCTACCATAAACAGACCCAGTTTTTTCCCTTGACATGCCATAAGACACTCTTTGCTTTAATTGGAACTGACAGATGTGACCGTGCCTCCCATCTCTTCCCCCCCCCCCACAGGGAAGCGTTTGCGTCCGTACATCCGTCCCCTTCGGGAGACGATGGTGATGTCCACCCTTGTTTTTTCCCCTCCTTCTTTTATGTTGACCCGATCCTCACTAGCCTTTTAAGGATTCGATGCGTTAGGGATTCCGGAGTTCTGTCACCCTATCCCCAATGGAGAAGTCCTGCTTCCCGGCGACTCGATGTCCGATCTTTCCGTTCCCTCCCTCCCCCTTTGTGACGTTTAACTGGATGGGTTCTGGTCTTCTTTGTCTTTAGCATGGCCGCTGCCCCTTCTATGCCGGCGTGAAACCGATATCTTCCCTTTCTCGCCGTGACGCAGGGTCTACGACCTGTCATTTGTTTTGATGTTTTATTCACTAGCTTGCTGCCGTTTCGTTTCCTGATGAGTCTGAATCTTCATCATGTAGTCGTGTTCTGTTCCTTCCCTGTGTACTTCAAACCTCCATGGAGTATCTTTCCCTGCGGACGTCGCCTTCCGAATTGCCCGCTATCTCCCCGGATATTTTTTCTCCCTGTTGCGCGAGTCGTCGTCCCGATCAGTTTTTTTGTAAGCATTGTCGAACTCCGACTTGGTACCGCTTTTTTTCTTAACCTCGGCCGCTTTAGTTCTTGTACCGCTCTCCCTAAGGTCTTGCCAAAGAGGTAACCGTTCTCCCTTCGCTGTTTTGATCTGCCGAGAGGCCGTCGGGACCTTGCTCACCAGCTTTATTGTAGTTAACTCACGGGGGATCTTTTCTTGAGTGCCGTATTAGCCGGCCGGTCCGGCTCCTCGCTTCCCCCCGGAGGCCTGAGGAGGCTTCCTTGACGTTCTGCCCCGTGTCCCCCCTGCGACGGGCTCCTCGCCTCAATTGTTTATGTGAAATCCTTCACGAAGTTGACGTCCGTTTTTTGCTTGCATCGGAAAACTGCGGTCATCTTGTGGTTTTCCGCGAGCCCCCTTTACCCGAAAAATTGGGCTTGCTGGTCACCGCTTCTACACGATGTCAAGCCACCGTCTTTTCGTATCTTACACGAAAGTCTTCCCTGATGCGGTTTTTTAGCACTTTTTTTATCCGCTCTGGTTGTAGTCCGTGGGTCCAATGACGCCCTGCCCCACTTTCTTTGAGGTTTTAGGTGAAGGATCGCCCTTGACAACCGGTTTTTTTACCGGCTTCTTGGGGGTCGAGTACCAGTTTTATTTTGCTCCATCTTGCACAGTGAAGTGTTGGTGCTCCCTTCCCCGCCTCGTTGTCCACAGGCCCAGTCGCCCTTGTCATACGTGCTTTGGGGGTCGACGGTTTTTACCTTTACTTTCTTCCTGGTCGGCCGGCAAAGGGTCCTGGAAAAGCATGAACGTGCCTTGCTTGGCTTGTGACATTGTCCGGTTTGATGCGGCGGGAACCCGACACAAAGCTTCATGGAGTCGCTCTCGAACCTTTATGTTCTCGGACAAGAACGGTACGCAAGAGCTGGTTGTTAAACCTTTTGTGCCACCGAACCTCGCTGCCGCCCAACAACCGCCTCCTTCCCTGCTCCCCTTTGAGAAACTTTTGGGGTCGCGGTTCATAAATTTTTTGGATGCCGAAGTAGTGGGTCCTGGATACTTCCGGTATTGACCCCATGTGTCGTTTTTCTACCGTTGCGAAATCGTTTACTTCGTGTGGGAATTCCAGGAGTCTTTGACCCCGGGGCTATATGGAAGATTTTTCGTCTTATTTTCTCCCTTCCTTTAAATTTCCCCTGGCTTGTTGATCCGTTGGCTGATTTTTTCGCTTAATATCACGTCCGGGGTACCTGCGACCAACTGGCTCACATTTCTGCATCGAGGTTCAATTTTCAGCCCCCGCTTTAATCATGGAGGAGATGCTGAGTTGGCTCAGGTGTTATGATGGAAGCAGGATGTGTCCCCCGATGGTCAGATGTTCTCCCGCCGTTAGCGGCCCGCCTACGCCCCCGTTCAGAGTGGTGTGACATGCCTTAACGTGCTGCCTCGGCTGCGTCCTAGTCCCCTGAGATACACGAATGTCTTTGAGGTTATATTCATTCCCCCATTCGTGAAGCCACCTTTTTCCTTTAAATTTAACCTGGGCTGCCAGTCTAAGGTTTTCCTGAATGAGTTCTTCCCCCTTTGTATGTTGCGGCGAACTCTAGACGTGTCAGCGTTTTAGGCCCTGATTGCTCTTGCGATATTCCCGATGGCGGACTCCGTTTCCCAGTCTTCCGCGCTTGACAGGTTTTTTTCCCTATTTTTGAAAGTCTACCCTTTTTTGGCTAAATGGTGTTTTGGTTTGTGTGTTTATTTTTTGTTTTTTTTTTTTTTTTTTGTGTCCTGAATTGAGATTTCCTCTTTTTTCCGTTATTTCTTCCTGCTGTAATCTTGCTCCCTCCCTCCGTATGTTTACTCATAAATGAAGCGCACTTGAAGGCTAGCTAGTTATGGGCTGGCTGCTTGCCCCATTTTTTTTTTTGGTCCACGCCCTTTTCCTAGAGTAGCCCCGATCAATGTCGGCCGTTGCGCTGATCTCATAAATTTGACGGTCAAACCATTCCGACGAAAGAGGTAACTACGTATCCCACCCCGCTTTTCCGTGTGATTTCTGAATACTTCCGACTGTGGAAGAAATTTGAGGGTGCATTTTGCCCACCGCTTTCCGAGTCTCCAACTTTGTGTGGCCGCGGTGGGGTCCCTTCATTCGAGACATTGCTACTGGACCCTAGTGGTTCCTAATCCTCCCCGCTCGGCTCCCTGTCGCTAGTTCCAGCGTTACCTTTCCGGTTTTTCTCTCCGGAAAATCATGGAATGGCTGAGGTCGGTTACAGGTCCTGTTCTCTTTTCTTTGTATTGAGAAGGCTTGTTTTGTTCACCCCCCTGAGATGGTGCGATTTTCCACTGAACCCTCTTCTGCCCGTCTATTTTGACCTCTCACTATTGGATTTGCCGCTTTTAATCGAAGGTTATTTTTTTTCCGACTTTTCTTGTCTACCCCCCCCCCCCCCCCACTGGGTTCGCGTTATCCTCCCTTTAGAAACTATTCCCCTCTGCGTTTGAACCCGATTTTTCAATTTCCTATATAATCCTCATCATTTGTTGGTTTAGAGATCTGATAATTGTAAAAAATCTTTCCCTAGTGTCTCCCCAGGTCTTTTCCCTCTTGAGGCACGCGAACCCAGTGTTTGCGTCCATTACTTGACCCAATCACTTCGCTGAAAACCTAAATACCTACGGGAGATCCTCTCTTTCCCACTTGCCTGCCGACTGCTTCTTCTCAAGTTTGCTAGCAAACCCCCTCTCTTTTCTGTGTCGGCTTCAGAACAGAATATCTTTCATCCAACCGGCAGACAAGGGTACGACCAACCCCCACACACAGAACCGATCCCCCTCCCAATTCTTCTTTTCCCCCCTTCGCCTCCGTCTCAACCCCCTTGGTGTTGTGGCCCCCCTTGGATCTAGAAGATAAAGCTGGGTTTTTTACCAGTACCCATTCTCTTCCCATAAATTGGGCCTGCTTACCCCCAGGCCCGTGTTTTTTCCCCCACCGCTTCAAAAACAATGGTTTCGTGTGGGAATAACGGTGTGCAGAAACTCACCCTTCAAGGTTGGTAGGAAGTATTAGACCCTTTCCAACCCTTACCCGGCCAGTCCTTTTGTTGAGAAGCCCCGTTTCTCTTTCTGAGTTTTGTTGGTTTCACTCTCACCACGTCAGTTCCCCCCCGTTCTCCCCACGCCGCCATTCTCGCTTTCTTATTTTGCACGGTTCCCTGCTCTCCCGACAGATCGCCTTTCCCCCTTTCGCTTTCTGTATTTGTTCAACTCGTCGGGCTGGGAGCCCTTTCCAGTTGAATTATGATAACCGTGTTTCCCCGGTCAGATACGATTCCTCCCCCTCTCTTCAGCCCCTCCCCCCCAACCCCCGTCTCTAATAATAGCCAACAGACTTTCCCCATCTGCCGGTTACTCCCTTGACGGAATCCTTTTTTCATCGTGCCTCTTGTCAAAGCGAAGCTGCAATCACAGCTTTCCCCCGGCCCTCGCCCTTATGTCGTCCGCCACCCCCGACCACCTCGATTCCCCTCCCAATTCTCCCACCCCCGTCCTATCTCATCTCCCTCTGTCAACTCCCAGTTCGGCCCGCGCATAGGTGCCCCGGAAATCCACAGACATTTCTTTTCCTCTGGATTGCCGCCAGCTGATCACGTTCCTCTTGAAAGACACTCCTGCGTCCTGACCGCTGAAGAATTTGCGCTGGTGTGCACTCCTCTACACATCGTCAATCGTCCTTCACCCTCCCTCCCATGCAGCAACTCGGAGCCTTCACTCTGTCCAAGTCTCTTTTCTCCTTTTGAACATCGATCAGGTTTAAAGGCATAGTATACAGTTCGAACCCCTCCTTCTATCTAGGTCCCCACCTTTTATCAGCGCGAAAAGGTCCCAACTCCGTACGGCCCCCTCTTTCCCGCTGAACCCTTGCCTCTCATCACTAATCGGCCCCCGTTAAGGATTCTCAAGTTCAACTCCTCAGGGTAGTTGCCTAACGCCCCACCCTCTAGTAAACGACGAGCATCCGGACTTCAACAGAAAACATTTTTTTTTTTTCAGCCTGAACCTCCGCCCCCTTCGGTAACCCGGCTTGTAGTCAGTTGCCCCTTGTTTCTCAGACAGCATCGCGTAGGCTTCTTGCGGGGCTACCGAGTTCGCGTGTTGGAATGGTTTTTTCAAAGGCGCGCGTCTCACCCGAACCCTAACTGTTCCCTTTTTTGAAATAACTGTTGTTCGCGGTACTCCCATTGCGCTTGGGGGTTTGGGAGTTTCCTCAACTGACCCCATTTTTTTTCGCCACGGGGAACGTTCAGCTTTGCCGCTTCCACCACAGGACTACAGTCGAACGTGCTTCCCCCCCAATTCTACCGAAATATCGAAAGATGCCAATTCCGCTGGCCTGTTTTTTTTCCCTGATGAGGGAAGGTACTCCCAAATGCACGTTTCTGGTCTCCGCTACGCCTTGTACTCGACAACCTCCCTTGAGTTCCCTTTTCCTTTCGATCCTTATCACAGGGGGACAAGGTTCCCATTTTGCACACATTGACCCAAACCCCTCTCTCTTCCCCCTCTAACCCCGCCTCCGGTCCTCTGGATTTCTTTCCTGCTAGGAAATTTTTGGTGTGTTCCTCTCTGCTTGAATGTATGAAAGGCCCAGCAATCTGTGACCTCGTACAGTGGACTCGCCGTGCAATCCCTATGCCTTTCCCCGTTTCCTCTTCACCAACGGCCTTCCCCTTCGTGAATTCTTTCCCCCCCGCATTAGCTCGCCGGAGGAAGCGTTATCCGCCCTAGCCCACCCATGCTTTCAAATGAATGTACCCCTCATCACCCCTTCAAATCCCATGCAGCGTTTGAAGGTTATTTCCTCCCCTTGCCGCCGGCCCTCCTTTTTCCGGGAACTCTATCCAACGTCGACGGAACTCAAATGCGCGGATACGTTGCCCAATAATGACTCTCGGTCTCAGCGATCGATCCCCCCTTGGTCACCTTGTGTCCTCTCCTCGTTGGATTCCCGGTGCAACTCTAAAATTTTACCCTGCAAAACAAAGCTTTTTACCAAGGACTTCCGTTAGTCCCCTGCTTACCCCTTTTTCCCCATAATAGTAAACCCTGCGCAACACGGGCAATTTTTTGATCCCTTTTGAGCAAAACATCCGGGAAGGACCTTCGTTTTCTTCCCCCCTGCAAGCTGCATCGTCTCCCTCTTTTGCTAACGCGCCTTTCCCAGGTCAACCGTTGACTCACTGGCCGGATGGGATTTCCCTTTCCTTAATAGATTGACCCACTCAGACCTGCAGCCCAGCTAAAACGCCCCAGCAAAGCCCTTACCAGGTTCTTCTCCCTTCTTACAACGTTCTTCTGCCCCTAGTAGTTTCACTCCGGCTATCTGTCCGTTGCCACTTCGGCTCCCTACATCTCATTTGAATCTTCGTAAACAGGTTAATTTTTCTTCAATCCTTCGAATATTCCCCCTTCCACCTGCTTCTCCAATCTGGATTTTGTGTTAATGACTACGAAACATGCCTTTCTTTCACTTGCAGTGCGCGCCTTCGACTGCTGTTCGATCTTTTCCCCCCATCCTTCGGCAACGGTTTCCCTCCACCCTCCAGGCTCTCCACGTCCCGGTGACCTCACCCTCTTACCCGAATTCCCGGATTTTATGGCACGTCGCGTCCCAGAGGCAAATGAATCTTTATTTTTTTCTACGTTTCAATTCAATCATGACCGTCCGTTTCGGTTTCTCTGTTCGGGGGCGGCCGTCTCGCTCAGTAGCTTCGAGCCCCTCCCATAGCTCCCCGACTGCTCCGAAAGTTTTTTTCGTTCCCTTACCCGCCCTTTCCAATTTGTGACTCCCCTTCATCCCGAACTAGCGCTTGAGCAGTCCTCCTCTAAGCTAACTTTTGCCTCAGCTACCTCGTTCGTTTAGCTAAGACGACCATCCTTCACTTCTTCCATCGCCGAATTTCCCCTTTTTTCTTTCGAAGGCCTACTCCCACCGATAGTCGCTGCAACACAATTGTTCTTCCCTCGACGTTTCTGCCTTTCTCTTCCCCTAACACCCCCCACATTTCCCCTTTCGACTTAAGCCTCTCCGTTGTTGTTTGAAGACCTTTCTCTTTTGGTGGTTGGAGTTGTCTTTGACCTAGAACGGCGTGCAGAGGGCCTGAACCCCTTGTGTGCGCCAGTTTCTCCTCCGTTGTTTTATCTCCGCTTTGGGCTTCACCTGGCGCTGATTTCGTGCAGATTGTCTCGCAGAGCGTCTCCTAACGATTTTTCCCCCTTTCCCGAGATTTTATGCGGCCCTGCTTCTAGGAAGCTTTTGATTTCTGATCTCCCCACATTTGATTTTCGGTAGTTCTCGTCGGGCCTCCTGACTCGTGCTTTTCTCGATTGGAGTATTGTTCTTTCTTTCTCTGCCCGCTTTTCTTTTTCTCGCCTTTGTCCGCCCAAATCCCCCGAACCGGGGGTCATTTCCTTCCTTATCCTAAATCCGCTTCATGGACCAATCTGCATGGCGGCCGGTCCCCCCTCCCCCTCGCGGCGGGCATTTTTTCAGTCCCTTCCGGTCGTGGAAGAGCCCGTTCATGGTTAGGTGGGAGCGTTTTTTCTGGTTGTCCCAGACTTTAACACGCGTCGATGCGCTGCGTTTCGTGCCTTTTTTTTGGTTTATGTTTCACCAGAGCACCATCCAGATTGTATACTCCGTTGTCTGCCCCCGATTCGCGTTGCGCCGCTTTGGCTCGCCCGCCGGAAATGGTTGACGAAGCTGTCGGTTTTCTGGTATTTAGGTGATCGTCCGTTTGCTTAGTTCGCCGTGCGTTAACCCCCTATCTTGTCCCGGCAGCCTCCCCTCCGTTGGCCTGTCGTTTCCGTCCGAACGGTGATGTCCTGTGTGTTGACCTTGCGCGGTCTGCCGTTTTTTGTTTTCGATGATTCTAAATTCCCATCCTTCCTTGACTTCGGTTTACTGGAAAAGCAGATAACCGTTCCCCTGAGGAAGAGATTCGCCCCCTTGCCTCTCCCGCCCGGCGTTCGCTGTCCTGGTCCCCCCCTCTGCTGGTTGTCCCGCCGTGTGGTCGCTTACTGGGCCAGGTACTCCCTCGTAGTTAAACTGCGTCCCTTTGGCAACTCTTTTTCAAACCGATCTCTGTAGTAGGTCCCCCCCCCCCTCTATAGACGAGGATATGCCCCCCCGATTTAACCGGACGCTCGTTCTGTCGATATTCAGGGTCCGGTTAGGGCCGCGCGCATTCCACCAGCTGATTGTAGTTCCGCCTTTTTTTTCTTTTCCCTTGTCTTCGTGTAGCGTCTGTCCCGGAGAATCGCGGCAACACTAGCTTTCTTTTTTTGTTGTATTCTTTCTTAGGGATCTCTGTGCCACGGATCGTTGCTTTTTCCCGGCGGATGTCTCATTCCCTTTGCCCCCCTGCCAAGGGGACGGCTGTTTTTTTCCGCTAGGCCAAGGAACTCCTAGGGCGGGTTTCCCTCTAGAGTAACGAGGCCACATGCTTTCCTGTTTCATAGAGTTTTTTACGCCCGCCGCACCTTTCTTGCAACTGGATACCAGTGATGAGTGTTCTACTTTTAGCTGCTGGTGTTCTGCCGATGTCCTTGATCTTTTCCATGTGTTTCGTGTATTGGTCCGTCTGAGTCACTTGACTTTCACCGGTTGATTGGTGGTTTTTGTCACCAGTCGGAGAACCGAGTGAAGTTTCCTTTTTTTTCTTTCCACCCTCGTTTAAACAGGCCTATGACCTCCAGTGCTTATTTAGAAACGCTTTGCAGGTGGTGAAGCAGTTGTTTGGTAGGCCAATAAAAGTGGTTTACTGGACAAAGCGTAAAGTTCCAGGCGTTTTGTAATTGCCCGTTTTTTTCTTCCTCCTCTTTCCCACCCTCCCCCAGCTTCATGGCTTTCCCGGAACCCGTCAGGGATCTTCCCAAGCACTGGTCTGTCGACTCGGTCCTGTGGGAAACCATTGCTGCACTTTCCCTTCGAGTCCGCCCCACGAAAAGATCGTATATGCCTTCCTTGAGCCCTGGGCGCTTTTGCTTCCGTCTGTTGATCCTCCTGGTTCCCCTGCCTTTTTGACTGATCTGTTTGCCACCCCTTGTTCCTTTTTGCCCAGCTGCGCGCCCTCGGGGGTGGCTTTCTTACCCCTTTGGGAACGGTGAGCCTTTCTGATTGGCCGTCTTTTTTTTGAGCGCCCTGTCGGAACCTGTGGTCCCCGTCCGTTTGGGCCTTTTCTGATTTCTTTGCATCTTTCATTTGACTGTCGTCGACCGGCGAAATCCATGCCATTGCTGGTACCCCTTTTGATCGATGTACAGTAAACTGCCGGGCCCCTGAATTGTCTGGAGTTGTCTTGCGGTTGATGAGGTGCAGTCGTTTCTTGTTAAGATTGGTCGCTGGCCAACCCCCCTGATGAACTTTCCCCTCTCGTTCGGAGTGGTCGTGTCCAAATCCCGCCACGTTCTGCCGCGAGAGAACCTCCCCCCTGAATACCGCTTTATCCGGTGGTCTCCTACTAGACGGGCTCGAACTTTTTTCCCTTTTCCCATGGAGAACCTGTATTGCATGATCGAATTCTAATTCGCTTGAAAGTGAGTTGGTGTGGCTTGTGGTGCTTGGGTTGTTTGGTTTTTTTTTTGTTGTTTGGTTATTGTTGGACGAATTCATAGTCGCCCTTCTTAGGCTGCCGCCTGTCTGAGTGATAAATTCTGGCCACGGTCCTCAGTCTTTATTTCCGCGTAACCTCTTTTTTTTTCTTTATTTTCCCTTGTAGATTGGTTGCCCTTTATGAATTGATCTGGGTTCTTACATCCGTAGCTTTATGCCGTTTCTCTGCAGGTCCCCCGCTGTCCCTTTTGAGCCGCTTAGGAGTTTTCCACCCGTGAATCTGACATGCCCGAGCAGGGACCCTGCGAGCGAGGCATTGGCTTTGGCGTGTGTACCGTCCCTTCAATCGCGATTCGACGTAAATGTTGAAGGGTGGTTATCTCCTGGCACGGTATTTTTTCCCCCCGTGATCCTGATACCGTGTTACCTCTCTACCCCCATTGCGGGGTTCCGCGTTCTGTTCTTTCGACTACTTCCGCCGATGTGCCCTTGAGGGTGACGTTTCTCACCACCGTGCTTTCCCACCCTGAGAGAAACCATTTTTTGCCGCGGTTTGTTTTTCCTCACCCGGAAGTTGCTTCTCCGGAAGTTGACATCAGGTGAATCTTGGTACCTGAATTATAACCCGCTGGCATCGGTCGCGCTATTTTGCTCTTCCAGGCCGGTGTTTAATGTCCCCGAAGCCCTGGGCCCCTGGGCCTGTGATGTGTTCTGGTGCCCTTTCCCTGTATCGTTCCGGTGGCTTGCTCGAAGTATGTCGCCGGTACACCAGTCCTTTCTTTTGTTGTCATTTTTCACTGAATAAGCTTCGGCCTGAGATTTCACATCTATCCCTTCCCCTTATGGTCTCGCAACTGAAGTCATTCCTTGCTTTTTTCGGGACCTTGGTTACCGGGTCCGAAAAAACCTTGGTTCCCTCTCCGGATAGACCTACAGGCCCTGCTATTCCCCCA
>Ga0179593_1272298_pt1 | contig 10543 bp, 17 predicted proteins | sample CZODoug2_1_08_16_FD_185931 | JGI IMG/M metagenome (GOLD analysis project Ga0179593, IMG submission 185931) | Vadose zone soil fungal communities from Angelo Coast Range Reserve, California, USA - CZODoug2_1_08_16fungal (PacBio error correction) | ecosystem: Environmental > Terrestrial > Soil >... | reverse complement strand
TCCCGGTGTCCATTGTTTTTCTCTCCCGTTTCGTTCCTTGCCACATTTTGTTGGTGCTGTGCTCCCAGTTCTTTTTCTTGTCTTTTCCACATATCAATGGTCCGACCCCCCCCTTGACCCCCGTGCGCTGGTTTTGCCATTACGGTCCCTTCCTGTGGCTTCCTTGCGATTTAATTGCTCACGCCCCCGGTCCTTTTTTTTTCTCCCCTACCGCATTCCTTCCCCCCGATGCCCCATGGTGCTCCAGATGAGTTTTGACCCCCAAATTTTGTTGTCCTGCTCTCGTTTTCTGGCGCATGACGGTTAGTATCTTAAGCGCAGTGGCTACCAGGATCCCAAAACGACAATCTTTCGCTTTTCCTCAGACGGCCCGACAGTCCCGCACCCTGTCGAGTCCAGTCGCGTGGCAACTGTCGTTATTTCTGATTTCCCTGATTTCCCCCGACCCTCCTCCCTTTTTGGGTGGTTTGTGAGAATTTTTTTGTCACCCCTTCGTCTGAGTATTTCCTTCTGTTCGGCCGATCACATACAGGGTCTTTCGTTGAGGTATTCCAAATCCTCTTTAAATGCATTCCTTTCTTATTGGAAGATCGGTGAGATGCGTCCTAGTTCTTTCTTGTTTCAGTTATTCTATTCGAGCTTGTGCTGCATTTTCGGCCCCATCTTCGTAATTCTCTTTAGTGTTTCTCCCCCCTTCCTACGGACAGGCCCCCGGTGACCTCCGTGCGTACTTTTCTCACCTTTCGCGTCCTTCCTGTTTTTTGTTTGTATTCGGACTTTCATCCATTGGCGGGCTTCCCATTAGAAACTGCGTCACTTTTTCCAGACGCCCGCAAACACCCCCCCCATTTGTGCAATTAAACACCACCCCAAACAAAAACCCACCCGACAAATCCCGATTTCTTTCCATTCGATTGCACCCCTTTCCGTAAAACCCCCCGCCTTCCCGGAGGTGGTTGTTGGGTTTGGACCCTTCCCCAACCCTGGCCATTTTTTCCCCCCTTCCGCTTGTTTTTTTCGACACTTTTTTAATTCTTCCACCCCGCGGTAAGTCGTTATACCATTTCCCTCTCGTGTTTTGAGAGCCTATATTCCCTTCTGTGCTGTTATGTCCCTGACCCCTTTATGTCATAGACCCTTCACAAAACTTCTTTGAGACCACCAAATGTCCCCTCTCCCTTGAACCCCCCCTCCTCGGTTTAACCCCTCGTAGGGAAACACCCCCCAAATTGCGTGTGCTCCGGTGGCGTTTTGTGACTGTGTTCGATGTTTTTGCAACACGGAAAGCCCACGAGTACTTCCCTAACAGTCCACCACCCCTGGTCTGCCTTTCTCCACTTTTTTCTTTGTATCGTACCCCCCCGTTTTGGAACATTTCGAGTCCAGTTCTTTTTTTTTTTCTTTGCTGATTGCTCACCGAAGTTTTTGTTTTGTTTTTTTTTTTTGATCATTGTTCCCCAATTATTCTCAGCCGTTATTCCCCAAACTCGCTTCCATTTTTCTTCCTTCCGTCTTTGAGGATGATTTTTTGGCCCCCCAGTCTCGGTTTTATCTTTTTTTTTTTAATTTTTTTAAAACCCGTATCTTTAGAGTCGAGTCTTTCCTGCCGACAAACCCCCTATTCCGGTTTTCTCCTTTATAACTCACAACCCTACCCCGCATTGTAATTTCCCCTTCGCCCCCGACTGTTATGAATCTTTTTTTCGATGATCTTGTTTGCGGGGTAACTTTTCCAATCCCTTTTCTTCCGGCCCTTTTGGATTTTTCCCCCCCCCCTTTAAATTTGTTTCCCCTAAACCAATCTTGGACCCGGGATCTCTTGTTTTTTTTTATGTTCGAGTGCCGCCGCTCGTGGGTCCTCCTTTAACCCTTTTTTGTGAGTCACGTGGAGGCCTTCCCATTTTATGCGTTTCCCCCAGTCTTTCAGTTGATTTACACCGGTTCCCTGGTAGGTTTGAGTGAACCTCGTGTTCATGTCGGCGTTTCCGGGCCGCCCCCTTTTCCCTTTGCTTTTTGGTTTTTTCTGTTCTATTTTTCCTTCTCCCAACTTTTTGTTTGATTCCTTTGAACCCTTTTATTCGTAACCCAGAATTTTATCCCTCCCATACCTATGGTTCGGTTTACTGCCGGTTCTCGTTCCACCCCTCTTCCCATGCGATTCTTTAGGGAACAGTTAAAGTCAATTTTTCTCTTCTTTAAAGTCCCCCGCTTTCCTTTTTTTCTTTCCACCCCTCCTCTGTTTTCGAGAGTTTTTGTTGTTTAGTCTGTGATTTGAATTGTGGCCCTGCTGAGGCTGGGTAACCGACTCAAACTCCGAGAATCACGGCCTCCTGTTATTGAGAATGGTCTTTTCATGTCCCCTTCCCCCTTCAACTCTCCGGCCATCCGTTTTCTACTTTTTCCACGGAGGATCTCACTGTCTCTTCATCTTGAACCTCTTCTTTTTCCCCTTTTTTTTCTAGGCTTCAACCGATTCTGATTACCCATTTCTGGCGGTTCAACTCTCACCCTTACCATGTTCTGCAAGCCAGAGGTTTTCTTTCATACCAGTCATTTTCTCACAGGAGGTCTTGCTTGGTTTCAATTTGATTTTCCGTTAGTAAACACTTCTGTGTCTCAGCGAGGCCCACCAACAATTCTTGGCTTTTTGTTTCACGTGCTTCGCGCTGTGTTCGGTTGTTTTATCCCCCCTCTGGTTTTGAGTTTTGTCGGTCATGACTATCCATTTTCCTCCCCCTTTCACTTTATTTTTCGTTCGATGATGTGTCCCTTTTTTTTTTTTTGCCTTTCCCCCCTGTTTCTTTTGGTGATCACTTAACACCCCAGTCGCTTTCATCTAATCGTTTTTTTTTTTTTTCTTTCCACTTTCCCCTCTGCCCAGCCCCCCACCTCCCTCTTCGGCGTCCTCTTTTCTTAGGCCCTAATACTTTTCCCCCTTTCCTCAGTCACGTGTGTTTTTGAGAAGAGTGATCCTTGCATGGGGCGTTGCGCGCGACCATGTTGCCCTGGACTCGTTTTCCTGTTTGCGGTTGCCATTTTCGTGATCGTATGATTTTTCTTTGTCAACTAGCTTGTTTGGTCCCCAGTTGTTTACTCCTCACGGGTTTCCTCTTCCTCCCAGTTTTGCAACCCCCCCCCCTTTTCTCCCCCACCCTTCCCCTCTGCCACTTTCCGGACCTTGACTTGTATCGCCCTTGAGGAAACCCCCGGGCACCGGAAGCGTCCCGTGTCGGGTGAGCGCGGTACCTCTGGCCTTTTTCCCGAGGTGTGTCAGGTCCCTTCCCTACCATTCATTCCTGATCTTTCAAGCCATTGTGTTGAAAAACCCCCCCCCAGAAAGTTTTTACGCGTTATACTCCTGGCTGCCTTCCAAGGTGTTGATTGACCATGAGGGGAACCGCAAGTTCCCAGAAGGTCACTGCCGAAAGAAAGTCAGACATTCATCTATGTTTTTTGTCCCTCTGTTGATCCCTCCTTGCAGTTTTTAACATTGGAACCCATTTCTGCCTCCCACTTTTCCACCTGTTGGGCTTTGCCCCCCCCATTGCCACCCCTTCTCTTTTTTTCTTTTCCTCCCCCCCCTTTTTTGGTAAATTTTTTTCGTCTTTTTTTCTTGTTCGCTAGACTCCGGGTTCCCCACAATCACTGCACGGACCACCTATGCTCCACCCCGCCCGTGGCCTTTTGTCAATTCAGCGCACCCCCCCCACGACCAGCTTTTTGTGCTTCCCGTTGATCTCGTTTTCCGGCTGATTTATGCCCATCTTTTCTTCTGGCTTCGTATGCGGCTTTGCTTCCTCTACCCAAGTTCACACCATGGTCCTTTATTAACAGCTGTTGTCAGGGATAGCTGCTTTCAGCTGTGCCGGATGTGGTCACCTTTCATTTTTTCATCAACCCCCCACTTTGTTTCCCCCGTTCTTTGAAATATCACCTTGTTCACCCCCCACGCCTTAACTTTTGCGTCTCCGGAATTTAGTTAAGACAGGTGGGTCACTATTCCCTTTTTTCACACTTCCCCCCTTTTCAGTCAATGTTTAACGCCTCATGGATTTGGGCTCGTTTCCGAACCCCCATGGGACTCCGTACTGTGTTTTTGGGCGTTTTGTTCCTCCCACCCACTTAATCTCTTCTGCACCCTCGTAAAGGATGCGACATTTTTTTTTTGAATCCAATTTTTTGACCCCGATCCCTCCCATCCCCTCCCCGTTCTTTTTCCAGTGTCTTCTTCCCATTCTCCACTCTTTCCTTGACATTCCTTTTTTTGGCTTTTTCGTTTTTGATGACCTTTCACTGTTTGAGTTGTCCGATTTCTCCCGGATTTTCCGGCCCATTCTGCTCGACTTTCTCCCTTGAAGTTTTTTCCAAAAAATTTTCGGATTAGTGTTCCAACCCCAATATTGAAGGCCCACCAAGACCAAACATTCTACCTCGTTTACCTCTATGTCCCCTTTATTGGCTTCTTATTTTCCCTTTGACTCGATTTCTTTCTTTTGTTTTTCATTTATCCCACGGTTTTTCCCCCCCAGTTTCCTGCCTTGCCCTTCCCTTCGCACCAATGGTTCGTATTTTTTTTGCGATTACCAAACCCTTGTTTTTTCCTATGATACTGAATGTTCTATTTGGTTTCCGGTTTTCTAACTTAGTTTTTCCCCCCCCCCACCAGTCTCGCCCCCCCCCTCCTGGCGCCCCACCCTCTTTTGTTGTCTTTTTTCTTTTGCGGTCACCCGTCGATGCTTCCATTGTGCTTTTTTCGGAATTTTTTTTCTTGCTTTTTTTTTCTTACTGCTCGTACTTTTCCTCAGGTTGCCGGGTCCTCCCCCAGTTTTTAATCAGCTTTCTCGTCCCAAGAGGTGTGTTTTTTTTTTTCGCTTGTATCCCTCCACTCCTTTTTTTCCGCTTGAAACCCCCCTTTTTACCCATTTTCTCCTTTTTTTCCAAACCTAATAGTCTTTTGGGCGGCGTATTTTGTTTGTACCATGAACGTTTTTCCCCCTTTTCTTGTGGTCAGCTCTTATTGTATGGTTATTTTTGCACCTTTTGTGTTTTTGCGGGTGTCGTCACCCTGGAGCCCTTTTTTAACGTGCTTTGCCCAAATTTTTGCGAGAAACACCCGCGACCTCTTTCGCTTTTTTCTCCTCAGCCCTGACCCTCCCTTTTCCTTGTTCGCTCTGAAGCTCCCCCCCGACTCTTTTCCAGTTTTTCGTGCTCAACCAGAGCTTGCCTTTTTTTTGATCGGTCCCCAGCCGCTTCCTCCCGATGTTTTCGTTGTTTGACCCCCCAAACATTTTTCTCCGCTTTTTTTGCTCTTCGCGTACGGACGAAGGCTTTTCCGGTTTGGGCGCATGTTACCCGGATCACCCGTCAATCCCCTTTTTTTTTCGGCTGACCACCTCCCCCCCTTCCCCCCTTTTTTAGAGATTCCTGGCCCCACGTCTTTAATCATATTCCTTTTGTTTTCTTTTCTTTATGGTCTGCATACTTTCTTCTGTCTTCTAGTTTTCCTTTTTTTCTTGGAGTCTTGTGACGGGCGTCCCCTTGGGATTTATGGATTTTCTGATCCGTTTCTTTTTCTCCACCTTCTCGAACAACAGGTCCTTCCTGGTCCGTCTTTTTCTCTCCATGATATTTTTTCCGTTTTGGGGCCATTTTTCAGTGGTGCAGCTCACTTCCCGGTGAATGATTCCTTATCTGCATGTTCGTTCTCTGGAGGGATCGGGATAGTATTGCTTCATTTTCCCCTCCCGCCCCTGTCGATTTTTTTTTTTTTCTTCCGATTCTTTCGACAACCAGGCTTGCGTTTTCTTCGCTTTTCTTTCCTCATTCCATCTTTGGGGGCCTCTTTCCAGCCTTACTTCGTTGTGGCACCACCTCCTTCCCCCCCCTGAAACCCCCATGTTGCTTTTTCCCTTTTAACTCGGTGATCTCCCTTCCCTCTTTAACAAGCGTTTCTGGTCACACCAACCCCACAAGCGAACTCCGCCCCAAATCGATCTTTTTTTCCCCGATTTCCGTGGGTTCTGTTCCCTTTTTTTTCTGCCCGTAGGTGAACACAGTCGTTCTAACCATTTACTCCCGTTGTTTTTTGAGCCCTCTCGGCTTTGACAGCTTGTTTGACTTTTCCCTGCCCAATTTTGCCTTCCACCCCCCTCCCTTGACCAACCCCTTTTCACCTTTCCCGACTCCTTGAACCTATGATCGACCCCGAGTAACGTGTTTGACACTTCTGTGTTTTGGGCTGTTGGTCCGGGCTTGTGTCCGCATCTGGTGTTAATTTGTTTTGAACCAGTACAACTTTTGTCGTGAAGTAAACCCACGAATTTTTCTTTTTTTGGAGACCAAATTTTTTTCTCGATCGCTACGAAAACAGTTTTCTTTGCGTCTTGCTTTTTCTCTCGGTTCTTTTTTTTTCTGCCCTGGAACCCCCATTCTCGCCGTCGATTCAACCTCGTCGTTTCCTTTTTTCTTTGTTGGTTTGGAGACGCTGGTGTGATTGGTTTACCCCCCTTCTTTTTTTACTCTCAAATTTTTTTCCCACACTCTTTTTCTTTTCTACGAGCCCCCGAGCGTGGCTTTTTTTTCCCCACCCCTCTCCGTTCGTTCTTGTACGCGCCTTTGGCCCTGTAATTCACCCGTCCCCCGATTTTCCCCCACTTCAGTTATTGCTCTTGTTCTGCTGATTTTCCGGTTTTTTTTTTCACTTGGTCCCTCTGTCTTTTCTCCTGTGATTGTCGATCTTAATTGGCTTTTCCCACCCCTGCCCCTAAATTTTTTTTTTTTTCCTTGTTTTTGCTCCTCTGGTCGGATCTTTAAAGTGGTGTTTTCTGGATTCTTTTGTCGGCGTTTTCCATTGTTTCTTGGTACTTCCAAGTGAATGGACGTCAAATCGGGCCCCTTGTCTTAAGGTTGGATCCCCCCTTTTTTCTCCTCCCCCCCGTGTATTTCAGTATCCAATCGTTCCGTGGAAGCCAGGCGCCCTTGACCCAAGGCTTGGTTTCCTGGGTACAGTTCACGGGGTGGCCTTTACCCCCCCTTTTTTTTTTTTTTGCTTCACTTCCCTTCAGGCCCATCCTCCATTCTTTCTTTCCCCACGGGTAAGGCTTTCTTTTGTGTTTCATCTTTTTTCCTTGCAAAACCCATATCTTATCTTTGCACCGACCCCCCACAACCCCCAACACTTAGTCAATGTATCTCCTTTTTTTATTTTTTCAGGGGCCCCACCTCCTTTTGCGTTCCGAGTGACTTTTTGCGTATGCTGTTGCTTTTTTCCGGGCCCTTACGCTGCCTTCCCTGGAAAACCTTCCGTCTGGAGATCGTGGGCCCCCCTGATTTCGTTTCCCTGGCTTTGTTTTTTTTTTTTCAGTTTTTCACGGGGCCACAATGGGGTCATGTTCCCCAACCACTCGGTTGTTTCCCTACCCTGTGTCCCTGACTCTTCCTGCCCTTGACAGTCCTATTGAAGTGCGGACCCCCTCATTTTATTGGTTGGGTCCCTCGTGTCCTATTCCCCCATGGTTGAAGGTCCGGGCCAGGCCCCGGTATTTTTTTCCCCCCCTCTGTTCTTTTTTCCTTTTTTGTTCGGCGTGGTTCCAATGGGATTGCCCCCCTGAGCGTCTGATGGAGGGCGCGTGAGTGCAACAAAATTCTTCTTTTTCCGTTTCCCCCCCCAGCGCACCGCGCGTCCCCCTGCGTTTGGGTTCGCCAAAGTGGGACCTCACGTTTTTTGGCGCTTTTTTTCGATTCCTTGGCTCCCTTTCTCTTTTTCCCTCTTTTTTTTCTCCGCTTGCTGGTGTCAGGTTGTGCGTGTTTTTCCCTTCCCCCGGTCGTTCCTTTTGGGAGAATGTACAACCCCCCAGTTTTCAGATAATCTGTGATCTCACCGTCACGATTTCCCCCCACCCCCAGTCCAGCTTCGTGCGCACCATTTTTCGTTTCTCCCCCTTTCTCCTTCCTCCTTCTTTCCCAATATTTGAAGGTGTTTGGATCTAGATTAATTCGGGGTCCTGATTCGTCATGTTTTCCCTCAAGGGTTGGGGGAGGTTTTTGCCCCATCGTTCGTTCTATTTCGATTATTTTTTTTTCCCAAAGCTCCTTTTTTGTTTTTTTCGTGACCCAATTACCCGAACGGGGAGCTTCTTGTTCCGTTGCCTTCCCGTCCTTCGCACATTTTCTGTTTCTAATTGCGCATCCTTTCGAACGCGCCCCAACAGCGTGTTGATCATGCATTCGTTTTCCCCCCCTTTTTCGTTTTTTGCGTGTCTCCGGTACGCGGGTTTTACTCCCTTGATTTTTGCCCCCGGGCGCTCCATTCTTCTCTTCGCCCTTTTCCCCCCCACCCTGAACAAGGTATCCCGCTTTTTCTCCCGCTCTTTTCTCCCCTCCTTTCTTTCCACCGAGTTTCCCCCCTCCCCCCTTTTAATTCAGCCATCGGTCCGCTCCAACTACCATCTCCCGATTGTCTGGTCGATTTGTAGCTCTTGTCCAGTGTGAACCTTAGTTTTTTTCTTGCTCTGTGTTCCCCTTTTTGTCCGGACAAGGAAAATCCTTTAGATCAGTCCAACTATCTCTCGTCCTTTTTTTTTCGCTCCTCTTCCTTTCTGGGGCCAATGTTCAATCCACCTCCCGCAAAACAACCTTTTTTGGCAACGCGGGCCATATGATCTCCCCTTACCGCGGTTCGCATGGATCGTTTCGTTTCCGTTTTTGCGATTTCCATTCCTCCCTTCTTTTGTGTTTCCCGCCGGCAAAAATTCCCTACACTTCCGTTTCCACTTTTTTTTCTGTGTCCCTATTGTTACCCTCGGTCTCCAAAATGTCATTGAATTTTCACACAAACCTGGGTCTGTTTTCCTTGACCACCTTCTCCCCCACCGGCCCCAACGCCCTTTTTCTTTAACCCAAAGTGCTCTGCTTGTCCTCCCGCTGAGTTTTTAAAGACCGTGGGACTGACAGGGTCCGTTTTGTTAATCCCCCCACGTTCCCCTGTGACCAAACCGTCCAGGAGGGAACCGGCCTCGTGCCCGTTCCTTCCCCACCTGGGTTCCTCTCCCTTCGTCCCTCGGCCTCCAGAAGCAGATCGACCAAGTTTTTGAGCCTTTCTTTTCTCCCTTTTTCCTTTTCCGACTTCCCCAAAATTTTAACTTCTCGACACTCCCTGCGTTTTTTTTTCCCTTTGCCTCCTTTTCCATCGCTCTTATCATAGCCAACTTCCAACAGGTCTTTTTTTTTCGCGTTTTCTGAATGGACACTCCCACTTGCCTCAGTCTGAATCTTCCCGGGATCTTGTTTGCTCTTGTGGTGCGGGTGCTCTCCTAGCGAGAGGTGGTTTCCCCAAAGACTTTCTTTTATCCCCCAATTTTTCTCTACCCCGATTTTTCTCCAAAATTTGACCGGGTCACCTTTTTACATAAAAAAAATTTTGTTCTTCCGGTCCTTCTTTTTTTTTCCCCTCGGCGGAGCTTAAATGGTTCCCCCCGTCTTCGAGACCTTCGTGGCTTTTATATACTTTATACCCTCCTCCCAGTACTCCCCCCTTTTTTTTTGATTCTTTCTTTCAAATGTTTAGTAGGGGTTCTTTTTTTCTCTCCACAACCCCCTGTTTTTCTTTTTCCTCCTAGGGTCTCCTGTTTTTTGGTTGACCCCTTTTGACGGTTTCTCCCTTTTTTTTCCCCAAAAGAGACCCGACAAAATTTGAGACACCCCCCCTTCTTGTCGTGTTTCTCTCTGGGAAACGTCTCTTTATTCCCATTTTTTTCTTTTTCTAGGTCCTTTTTATTTTCACAGAGTGCCTTTTTTGTTGAATGGTTGCGCGTCTTGAGTGCTTTTTACATCACCCGCTTATCCCGATATCTTTCCTTTTTCCCCCCCCACGGAAGTCGTTCTTTTTGGCCTTTTCTCGGTCCTCCCTCTTTTGGCAGGTATGAAAAATTTGTCCATCCGTTCCCCATTCTCCCAAACCTTTTTTTCCCGTTTCTTGTTGCTTCTCGTATATTTTTTGGTCTTTCATTTCCAGGGTTCAATCGATGGTACTACTCGATTTTTTCTGGTTCCCCATTTTAACCTTGTGTTTTTTTGACCGGGGGGGACCCCGAGTTGTTTCTCGCGTGGCCCCCCGTTGGTCGGCCGGGGGAGTCCTTTCTCTTAAATTTGACTTACCTGCGACCGGACACCCCGCGTTCCCCCTTCCGGCGGCGCTTGTTGTTTTAGAAGTCCCTTACTCGCTTTCGGGCTGTTTGCCGTTTGTCCTGAGACTGAATCCCTTTTCCCCTGCCCGATACAATTGGGAGTTCGAAGCACTCTTCCGTTTTCTGATTTTTTTCCGTCCGAAGATCGTGCCTCTTTGAGCGGAAAACTCTTATCGATCTCGTACTCTTTTTTTCGCTCTTATTGAACCTGTCTTTTTTCTTTTTTGTGGTTTGTGTTTTTTTGATATTTTGTGTGGTTTCTTTTTTTACCGGGATTTTTTCAACTCCTCCTCTTTAGTTTTTCTCAGCTGCCAACGCCCCATCCAACCCTTTTCCGAGTCTTTTTCCCCCCCACGAGA
>Ga0179593_1669288_pt1 | contig 10544 bp, 15 predicted proteins | sample CZODoug2_1_08_16_FD_185931 | JGI IMG/M metagenome (GOLD analysis project Ga0179593, IMG submission 185931) | Vadose zone soil fungal communities from Angelo Coast Range Reserve, California, USA - CZODoug2_1_08_16fungal (PacBio error correction) | ecosystem: Environmental > Terrestrial > Soil >... | reverse complement strand
AACTTCCCTCTATTAGTAGGTCGATCCTATGTCTCTCACGCCCCCTAATCGTGAGTCCCCCCTCTTCTCGCACCCCCCCTTCCTCCGGACTTACCGCCCCCCTTTTCTCCCAGTGGTGGTATTTATCAGAGATTTCTCTCTGTGCTCTTTCGTTTTTCTATTCCGGGGTGGAGGAAGCCTCTATGCACTGATCCGGCCAGACATTAGCGACGTCTCCCTTTAAGACGTTCCTGTTGGGATAACTTCATCCGTCGCTTCTCTTTCCGCTGACCTACCTCCCCGATTGTGGTTTTTTGCCTTTTCTTGCTTGTTTCCCAGATTTGGGCTTGTGTTTTTTTTTTTTTTCGCGTCCCCTTTTTTTCTTTTCACATATGAGGAGGAGGCCCCCCCCCTGAAAGCCTACCTCTTTGCGATTTCCCTAAAAAACGAGATGGGTTCGCCGGTTTGGCCCCCCCTATTTATTTGCAAATTGTCGCAGGGGCCCCCAGGCACAACCAGAAAATAGTATCTCTCCTCTCCTTTCTTCTTTTTCCCTAGGGCCCCCCCCCCTCGTTTTCTGGACAACCAACACGACCCCCCACAAAATGTCCCCTCCTCTTACTCGAGGCTTTTTTCCCCTCTTTCCTTCGTTTATCGTCCTCCCCCTCCTCCACCCAAAACTCATTATTTTCTTTCGCACATTCTCTTCTTCCCAGACTTGGACCCCGCCGAACCTCTCCCCCCTCCCCTACCCTTCCATCGCGATTCTATTTTAATTTAGCCATTGGTAGTTTCCCCCATCCTGGCCCGGCTTTCTTTCCTCGGTTTATGGGTGTTCCCCGTTTCTTCTCTCGTCAATGGTAAAAGCGACCCTAAGTCTTCCTTCCCCCCCCAAAGTTTTGCGATTCCCCTGCTCTTAAAGTCACATGACTTTTTCTTTTTCCCCCTGTTTTTGGACGGACGGCTTCTTTCCCCCCGGGCAATCTCCCCCCTGGCCTTCTTGGAGACTTTTGTGCCCCAAAACAGACGCTGGGTCTTCTCCCCCCATGAACGAGAAGTCACCCCCACGTTCATGTTTTCTTTCCCCCCCGGTTTTCAACCGTACGAGACCTCACCACCCTCTTTTATCCTTTCCCCCCTTTGCACCAGTTTTTGCGCCCCTACATTCACGGACTGCGTTTTGTTCTTGTACCGGTCACTGCAGAGCGTATTTTACCCCCTATAAAAAAACCCTCTTATAATACCGCATTTTCTCCCTCCGACGACCGTCTTCCCCCTTTGGTGCAAGTCTTCCCTCATCGGTGACCCCCCGTACAACGGGTATCTTTCCCTGCGATTATTTCTCTTTTCCCTTTTTCCCAAAGGCGTTCCTTTCTCCCCCAGTCCATACAGGAATTTTGTAGCTCAACGAGGTATTTCTTTCAGCCATTTTCCTCCTTTCCTCCCTTCACTTGGTAACCCCGAAACGGCAAGTGCCCTTCCTCCTCCTTAAATCCCTGTCTTTTCATCTCTTTCGCATAAAGAGCTTACCGTCCCCGCGTTTTTTTTTCTTGGTTTCCCCACCTCCTCCTTTTAAAGCGAATGACTGTAGGGGACCACTCTCCACTAGGTTCTCCTTCGGTGACGTGTCTCTCCAGAGTTCCTCTGACGATTTTTCTTTTTTCCTTTTCTTTGGAGATGGTAGGGGTTCATCCTCTCAACAGGGAAAACCCTCCTATTTCCTTTTTCCTAGTTTTTACCCCATAACCTCCCTTTTGATGGATCCCCCTGCGGACCCCCCTTGCAGCGCAGTTCCGTTTCTTGGGTCACTCTCTTTATGGGTTGGTCTCCTTGTGTTTGCTTTGTTTTCTTTTTCCCCTAAAAACAAGTATACGCTCGATTCCTGGAAAACACCTCTCTTAGCGGTTCCTTTCCTTTTTGCGCACCCTTCCCCTTTTTGACACATGAGGGGAACGGGCACGGGGGCTCGGGTGAATTCCTTGGGTTTTCCACCCCCGCCGGGTTTTTTGTGAGCAGAAAGCACCTTTGGTCCTTCGATGGCCCCCCTTTTCAATTCGGTATCGCCTCCCTTCCTTCGCCCTTTTTGAAAAAGTAGAATGAACCCTCTTTTTCTTGCCTCCCCGTGATGAGATGGTCAGGGGGCTTTTTGGATGTCGCGCCCCTCCGGGGTTTTTTTTTTTATCAACCTGCGCGGCTGGCAAGGTTTCTTCCCCATTGCAAACCAGTGGCCCCCCCCTCCTGATATGTTCTCCAGCGCCTTTATTTCGGACCTTTCTCTTTTCATCCTCGTCCCCTGACGTCCGCGGGATTTTGCTTTTTCTCTTATATTCGGAATGGCCCTTGTTCAACCCGCCGCCTTCTGAAGAGGGTCTCTGGTCACTTTCCCCTTCTGTTTCCTTTTTTTCTGAGGGTGGAACATGTCTTGGTAATTGGGTTTTAGTTCTTTTCCTTAGGTTTTAGAGGTGTTGGATGGCTCTTCTTTTTCGTGAACTCGTGTTCTGATCGTAGTGATTCCCGATTGGTTTCGTCTTTGTTGGCGGGAATTGGACAATTTTTTTTCCTTATCAAAGATTGAAACCTTTTGCGGGGCGCCCGAGATGCGGCGCATTTCCGCATTTCTTTGTTTTTTTTCGGCTTCCCTTATCTCACCCCCCTTTTTTTTTACTCTCGCTCCCCCCCCAACTCAAATGGGGGCCTCACGTTTTCCCGCCCTCTGAGTGCCCGAAGTTTCCTGATTGTGAAAAACCCCTTTAAGCCCTGGATACCTTTTCATGGGCTGGGGTTCTTCTGTGAAAGGCAGCTCACCTTTCTCTCTTCCTCGCTACTTCACTCTTCTCTTCTTCCATTTGAAGGGTAGGTCCCCTATTATCGCGAATGGAACCGGATCCCGATCTACCGCACCCCCTCTCCCTCTTACCTAACCCTCTTCCTCCCCTCACCTCCCGTTTGCCCCCTAGCACTATTTCCCTCCCTCTCTCAGTCTGTGCTATTAAATCCCTCTCCCTTACATTATCCCTACCTCCCTCCACTCCCTCTATCTCAAATCTCATCTCCCTCTTTTCAGCCCGCACGTCTTCTCATCCAGCGACATCCCCCTTTATTCACAGTGTCCATTCCATCTGACCCTCCCCCACCCCATTTCAATCCCCTATCCTTTCGCTTCCAAACCCCCCCTACCTCCTCTCCCCTCCCCTTTCCCAACCCACCGCTCCATTTCTTCACGCAAGTTGTTTCATCCCTTTCTAATCCTCTTTCACTCTCTGTCTTGTTGCCACATTCTCCCTCCTTCCCATGTCCCCCTAGTCGCCCGTCCTCTCTTGCCCCCCGGGACCTCTCCTTTTCCTTTTACCGCTTATTCCCCCAACTGTTTCGGGCCCCCTCATGTCTCTCTCTACAATTTTATTTTCATCCGTCTAGTGCCCTCCTTGCCCGTCCGCCTCTCCCTCGCTCTCCTCCCCCCTCCTTGCTACTCCTTCCATTCTCGCCCTCCACCTTTTCCTTTCTATCTAGCCAGTCACCTCATGGTCTCTTACCTCCTCTCTCCCCTTCCCCACCTACCGCCGACGAATTCCCCCCCCACGTCCCTTCCCCCCTCCCCTCTTCCCTCTTCCTTTTCCCACAACCTCACCCCCCCCTTCTAAACCCTCCTTCTCTTAGGTTCACGTATCCTTTCCTTTTTTCTCCTACCCCACTCCGTCACCCCTCCTCCGTCCAACCCTCCCCACTCTCTAACCTCCATCTGAGACGACCGTGTTATTCCTCTCATTAGCTTTTTCTTCTCTCCTTTCTTCTCATAGCCCCCCCTCTGAGACCCCCTTCCCACCCCCCTCTTTTTTTCTCCTCCACAGCACCTCCTGCTAATTTTCCCCACCTCCCTTCTTTTGTAGGCCCTCCACCATTTGCCTTCTGTGTCCCCTACCGCCCCCCCTCCCCTTTATTCCTTTTCATCTACTTTGCCTCCTTTTTGTCCCCTGACCTCCCTGCCTTCTACAAAACACGCGACTTTTTTTTCTGCCGGGTGGCCTCCGATTTTGTTACATCAGCTGCAGCGCCCTTTCGGAAGAGGATGGTTTCGGACTTGTGCCTGCAGAGAGAGTGTTTCGCTCGTCAGAACGTTTCTAAGGGCGTCACCTCCTCGCTCGGAAGAAGGCTTACCCCGTCCACGATAACCCCCCACACCCTCCAACGGGACCACCCCCCACCCCTTATGACTGTTTTTCCTTCACTTCACCCCGTTGTTTTACCCCTCTTCTACTCGGCCCTGCCTCTCCCACCAGAGATCCTCCCCTGGCTCTCCTTCTCCCTCGGAAACCTTTACCTTCTCCTGCTCACGGTTTTAGGTGTCTATCACATCCCTCTCCCTTCCCTCCCTTTCGCTAACTCATCCATCCATCCCTCCTCTTTTCCCTCCCGTTCAACTTCCCCAACCCTCCACCGCGGTGCCCCTATCTCAATTTTAACCCCCTGATTGCCCCAAAGCTCTCGCTCACTTCTTCCCGTTCTTCTCCCCTCCCATCTGCTCTTAGACCCCCCCAGCCCCCTTCCCACACCTATCCGCCTACGCCTTCTTCCCCTCCCGGGCCCTGGCAGTATCGATGGGCCTCCCGCTGTCCCTCTTCCGGATTGTTCTCCCCCCCCATCAATTTCTTCTTTGCTTTCCCTCGGTCAGAGCCCATCATATCCCTTATTTTTGCACTTGGTCTGCGCAGAGGATTCCCCTCCCCTCCAACCATCGTCGTCTTTGTCGTCAGGCTCATAGGCACCCCCCCTTTTTCCTCTTTTCCCCCCACCCCTGATAAGGAACGTACATGTCAAAAGGCTCTAGAAGTGTCGTTATCAAAACCGTCCGGTTTGATCCTTTTCCAAACCCCCTTCTACTGGCAATGTAATCCAGTCTCCTTCCCTCCTTTCTCTCCTTCCCAAGAGCCTCTTCCTACTGTCGGGGACTGACCCAGTTTTTTTTTTTTGACAGGATCGAGAGTATCCCCTCGTGTTGGCTTCTCCCCTCCCTTGCGATATTTACTCGGATGCGGTATAATAGGTTTTCCGGGTTCTTTTATTCGCCACCCCCCCGTGGCATCTAGTCTTTTTTTCTTCAATCCTTCTACCACCCCCTCTAGTCAGCAAAATCTTACCTTTTCCCTCTGCGCGGGGCCCTCCCCCCCTCAGGATCGTCTGCGCCCTGCAAGCCAAGGCGCACCTCCCAAAAAAGGGCTCCCCCACCCCCCCGGGACAACGCGAGCCCCACCAGCCTCCCTCTCCTCCTTGAAACAGAGGACCTCCTCCTTCGGGTCTCCGGCCAGGGGGTGGACCCCCCCTTCTTTTCATTTCCCCCCTAAGCGCCAAATCCTCCTTGCCTTTCCTGCCCCCCCCTGTATAAACTCTCAATATCGCGGTGTTCCAGGATCTTCGTCCCCTCCCTGGGCAGGGGTCCTGGACGCCAAAACGCTGCCTCCTCGTGCGCACTTTCCTCCCACAATGGGCGGCGAGGGATCCCCGCGGCTGCTTCACTCTTCGGGCGGCGGGGCTTACATTATACTTTTCATTGAGGCGAGTCCTTATGTCGGCCTCTCTTTCGCATACCCCCCGCGTCTCTTTTTTTCTTTTTTTTCTCTCAGACGTCGGTGGACCAAAGTCTCCCAAGGAATCACCCCCCCCTCTTTCCTTCATGTGTAGCTCGTTTCTCCATTGTGCGGGGCGGCCCCCAATCACCCCCCCGCTACTATGGTCCATTTGGGCAATCCCTTCTTTTCTTTAAGGTTCTTCTCTTCTCCTTTCTTTCTTTTTATCACCGCAACAAATGGCGGCACCATTCCCCCTCCCCCCCCCTGTCCCCTATCCCCCTGGCGCGGCAAGGGTTCTCCCCTGCAAGTCCATCACACACTGACTGCTTGTTTTAACACACCCCTCTTTTTTATTGTCTTTTTCTTTTTTTCTACCAGTCGCCTCGCCCCGACCGCTTCTTTTCCCCTTTTCAAAAAAACAATCCTCTTTTCGATTTGTACCGAACATCCCTTAGTGTTTGTCACCCGCTGGCAAGTTGCGCTTTTATTGATTGCTCCCTCTTTAAGGGGGGGTGGGTCCGTTTTTGGAGAGGGTCCGAGTGTCTGGCCGCCCATTCAAGTCGCTTAAGACTCTCCTATTCTCCCCCTCCCTCTTTTTCTCTTTTCTCCTTGTAAAAATGGTTTGCTTCTGACGGACGTGTTTCTGTAGAATCAAATATGTTGTCATTCACCAGAAAGAAATAACTTCCTCCTTCTTCTCTTTCGGATTTTTCCCTTTCCCCCAATATATCTTGGGCCATACCCGGTCGTCTTTCCCCTTCTTATTATTCAGCCTTTTTATACTTCCAAGTCTTCACTTACCATTTTGCAGTCCTCCCCTTTTAAACCCCTCTGAGTGTTCCGATGGCAATTTTCTTTTTGTTTTTCCTTCTTGTTCTGAGGGCGTATTTATCTCGGGAGATTTGTTGCTTTTTTTGTATGGGGGTCACGACCATTCTTCTTTTTTTGGCCCCTCTCCCCCCCTTGTTTTAGAAGTTACAAGGACCCTGTTCATTTCGAGTCTACAAGGTGGGCGCCGTTTGGTTACCTCCCCCTTGGAGTCCCTCTCCCCCTCCTTCCCCCCCGTGGTTGAAGAGCGAACACGCCCCTCCCACCTTATCTCCCTCCCTGATCTCCCCCCTCCCTTCCACCCCCCTCTCTCTGTTCACCACCCTGCCTTCCCCTCCTCCACCTTTCTTTTTCCGCCTCCTTCTCCCCCCTTTCCTTAACTCCCCCCATCCCTTCCTCGATTCCATTCCTGTCCCATCTCCTTCGATACTTATCTCCCCCTCCCCCCACCATCCCCTCTCTCCGCCTACCCCAATCTTCCATTCTCCTCCTCCTCCCTCCTCCTAGCTACTCTCCCCCCCCCCTCCCCCACGAAGCCTTTCGCTTCCTTGCTTACCCTCCTTTTTGGAGAGGCTTTGAGCTTTCCAAATTTTGAAAAACAGCTTTTTTTTGAGATTCCCCCTTGATTTATAGTCGCGAATCACCCCTGCCCCAATGGCTCAAATTTGCCTTCATGTGTTCAGAGGTCTCCTTCCCAGTCTTTCACGCGTTTTTCTTTCCGCATAGAAAGTACTTCCTTTTTGGCCGGGCTGGTTGACGATCCAGCAAAAAGATTTTTCAACCGTTTTCCTTTCCTTCAACCGTACAAACATTTTTTTTCCTCCTTTTCTTTTTTTCTTTTTGTCCGTCCTAAACACCTCGGTGGTGAAACTCGTTTGGCCACAGCTTCTGGGACGTCCCCTTTATGTTTTTGGCTTGATGATTAGGTCTTTTCGACCCTTTTCAGAGACTCCCGAACCCCCCCTCCCTCTTCCGTTTTCGATCGCCCCTGCAGAGTCTTTAGGGTCCTCCCCACATTTTCTCACCCAGCCAAAATCATTCGGCTTTTTCTTTTACTTCCATCTGTTTCCCCGAGCTAAGGATGATTCATCCACCCCCTTCTTAACTACTCCCTGTTCGTAGTTTAACTCGTTCATCTTCTTCCCCCCAACACTGCCTGGAAAAGGTCGTGGAATCTCTGATGAAAGTTGGCTTTCCCTTCTCCCCTTCTGAGGGATTTTTTGCTCGCCCTCCCCGATTGAAAGTTCTCTTTCCCGTCATAGGGACTCTGACCCCTCATACGCTTAAAATCTCTGTTGTTGATTTTTGCTTAGAATTTTGAAGAGTCCGGTCCTCGGTCGATTAATCTGACGGTCCTGCCCAAAGCTTTCCCGTTCAACGGTTGACCCCAACAAATCCCTCTTTCTAGAAGCCATAACCCCCACCGTCCTTCCCGTTGGCTTCAGAGGGATTCCATGTTCCCTGGGGCTTCGGGAGCACTCGATCTTTCCTCACAATACGGAACACTCACCCTCCAGTTCCCAGATAGTCCCTCTTTGGATAACTTATCTTCGGGAAATATGACGCCCGGACCCCCTCTCTTCCGGCTTGTTTGTTGGTTTTTTTGTTTGACTTATCGTCCCTCTCTTCTTTTTTTCTCCTTTCCAGAAACCTACTATGTTGTTAGCCTTCGGTGCAAAAAAATTTCCCCTTGTCCTTTTTCTTTTTGGGTCTCCCCACTCCCCCCCCCCTTCGTAGGGATGCTTGGCCTAGCGTATTGCCCTCGGGCAGCACCGAGTCTTCTTCCTCACAAAACGCCTTCCCCCCGCCACAATGTTTCCGTTTTTCCTGCGTCCAATTTTTCTCACGCTGGAAAATTTTCGTCCCCTCAGCAGCAAAACTCCCCTTTTCTGTCCCCATTATTTTTAGCGCTGGGGGACACGAAAAGTCCTCCGAACCGAACATTCCTCCCCCCCCCCTCGCAATTGGTTCTTTTGGAAATATCTGCATTACGGCTATCTCGGCCAGCCTAGTGATCGTCTCATTTCATCCTTTCTGTAAAAGCGACTACACCATAGTTTCCGAAGGTGGCCCTCTTCGCTCTTCCCTTGATTACAAGTTGGTCTCTTCTTATGAGGTCACTGATTTACCACGCGGGTCACCCCCTTCTCCCGAGCTCCAGGCCCCTTGTGAACCTCCTGAACCAACCCGCCTTTTATTGGCGCTTGTCTTTCTCAATTTTGCTTGGTTTCTTTCTCCCCATACCCATGGAACCCCTCCTCAACCTTCCTTCCTTCTTTTTTTTCTTCCCGCACGGATATTCACCCACCTTACTCCTCCCCCACCGGCGTATTCCGCCCCTCCCTTCTAGGTTTTTTGTCCCCCTGTTCATTTTTTTTTTCGCAAGCCTGGGAATGCACCCCACCCCCCAAACACCCTGTTGTACCAGACTGCGCCCTTCCCCCTGCGTCCTTCCTTCACCTCACGTTAAAGGACGACCTTTTATTGTACCCCCCACGTTCTCTCTTTGGCCAAGTCAAGAATCTTTTCTGTCTTTTTTGGTTCCCCTCCGATATGGAATTCAATATTTCTCTCCCCCCCCCCAACCATTTAAAAAGGTCGATCTCAACTATTCCGCAGCTTCTCCTCGGCGACTTGGAACTCCCCCTCTGGACCCCTTTTTCTGTACATCGAAACCATCTTTGCAAACGTGCCAATCGTTCCTCAGCTTCCGTCCGCCCGTCTCTGTTTTTTCCCCCCCACCTTTCCCCTCCCAGAGTAAAAAACGTCCTGTTGTTGACCAATCCGACACTCGGCTTGTTTTTCAGTTCCAGCGCCTTTCTCGTTTTCGATGGGCGACCTGCTTCCCTCCCCCCTTTCCCCCCAGGAACGTAGTTTTAAAACCCCTTACATTCATGTTTTACTGTGATTGTGGGTTTGCGACCCCAAATTTCACACCTCGTGAGCGCGCTCCCTTATGGGTTGGTATCTTTTCTCTGTCCCCCATTGGGTTATGACTAACATGATCACCAAGCGCTGCATTGCCCAACCCTCGCGTTCTTCCTTTTTCCCCCGCGCCGGCCACTTTTTCTTTCTCGACCCACCTTCATTTTTTTTTACGGCGGAGGCTCACTGGGTCCTCTTCCTCGGTCTCAAAACCTCCTTCCGGGTCTGAGCAAAAGGAATCCCCTCGTTTGCAGAGAAAGTGTATTCTCTCGGACCTTTGCCGATCCTCGCTCAACTCACTCCGGCCGCGTCCCCCTCCCTCTTTCCTTAGTGATTGACCTTTTCGGTTTTCTCCTTGCGTTTTGCGTCCTTTTTTTCAAGCACCGGGCTCTTCCCAATTCCTGAGACGGGTTGAGGCAGGTGTCACCCCTGCACCCAGTTGGTTTCTCCCGACCCCTGGCGACCCTCGAAATAAAGGGTTGATCTCCTCGAGTGTTATAAAAACCATTCTTTTTTCGCGGGATTTTGAGATTGATTTCGTGCACCTTCCCCCTTTCCAACACACACTCCCGGGCGAGCAGCGGTTCCTTTGTTTTCTTCTCATTTTCCCTAGGCGTGTTGGACTAGGTTCCCTGTGGTGTTTTATCTGTTAGTGAGGGTCCTTTTTTTCTTTCGAGTTGTGGCTGTTCCTATTCCCTTTATGTTCTTCGTCTTCCGCTCATTTTCGGGGACCTATGTTTGTCTTCTCTCCTGGACATTTTGCTTTCCCTTCAAGATTGAAACCGGGTTTTCGGGCGACCCCTTCATTGCGTGGGGGGTTGCCATCTCCCCCGCCGTTTCCCCCCCATCCGTTGCTCCCTCTCTGGGCGCTTTCCCTTTATGATCCCATCTTCCCTACTCATCGATTGCAACTCCAATGGGGTCTCTTTTCCGTGCCAGATCATTCAACGTGCTGATTTGACTCCCCTGGATTACATTTTTCTTTTTTTGTAGAAGCATTTGAAGTGCGCTCCATAAGCGGTTTTTAATCACGTCGATTACGGCTTCCTTTTCCTCTCCCCTTAAAAGGGAACTCCTCTTCTAGGAGTTTGCGGTTTTCTTATGACTAACGTTCCCACACCACGCCGAACCCCTCCAGAGCGCCTCGATGACTCTTTCAGTGGGGGGATCTTCGTCCTTTTCGCGACCGCGGAGGGACGCAGCCACTTTTCTCTCGCGATCTGCCATTCGCGAGGCTCTTCCTCTCTT
>Ga0179593_1519232_pt1 | contig 10544 bp, 13 predicted proteins | sample CZODoug2_1_08_16_FD_185931 | JGI IMG/M metagenome (GOLD analysis project Ga0179593, IMG submission 185931) | Vadose zone soil fungal communities from Angelo Coast Range Reserve, California, USA - CZODoug2_1_08_16fungal (PacBio error correction) | ecosystem: Environmental > Terrestrial > Soil >... | reverse complement strand
GTTTTTTTCCCGACCATGGTCCCCTTGTCTGACTCTCCTCTTTTTCTCGGTCCTTCCCTCAGGATTTCTCCCTGACTCTTTCAGCTTGGGAGACTTAGTGAGCTTGTCATTAGGCGGACCTTACTCCTTTCCCGACTCCGGACTGTCCCCCTTGTACTTCTGGGACAGATCACGTAAGCTCTGGCCCTTTTCCCCTCCTGGCGTTAAAAGTCCTTTTTAGTGTCATTTTTCTTTTCGATCTTTTTTACGACCTTTACTGCTCCTTCATGAACTTCTTTCCCCTGACGACTTCTTGAATTCGATTCTTTGGAAAGTACCCCTCCTTCCTCCTATTCTTCAGGAATTGACCCCCCTTTCCCCTAGAGCTCCCCTATTCCCAACCCTTCTCCTTCTTGGTCCTCCTCTGCATTTCGCAAGATTTCAGTGGTTTTTTTTCCTCTTCCAGATCACTTTTCGCCATAGCCAATGACTCCTAGAAGTTTTTTTTTCACCCACCTTCCATTTTACCCCTCCTTCTAGTCTCTTCTTTAATGGAGTCGTTCTTCGGAGTCCCCCCTAATGTAAGCCTCTTCTTTTGAAACAGAACTTGTCCTTTGTCAGATAGCTCCCCTCTACAGCATATCGTGGTGAGGCTCTATGCATCTCTTCCATTCCCTTCCCGGAAAAACCCTGCCGTCCCGGTAATGCAAGAGATTCCCCTTTTATTCACTGGTCCGCCCTCTTCAATCAAGACCTTAATCATACAGGTTTTCTGTTTGACGTTCCTTTTGATCCCCCAATCTTTTCACGTCATGTTCAGTCGGTTCTTTCATTATGAGTTTCGCACACCCCCCCAAACCATCCCATGGGAAGTAGACTTTCCCTTTTTCATTCTTCTCCTTTATGTTCACCCCGGTACACTCTCACTCTCTGACCCTTTCCTTTGCGGAAATAATTTTTCCTTCCCAGATACCCTCCCCTCTGGAATCTTTTAATTCATGAGGACTACAACAGTTGTCACGACTGTTGTACACCCTCCCGTTAATCCCTCCTCTGAACTTCTAGTTCTTTTCCGTGAGATTACCAGTCTCAAGTCTGCTTATAGAAAGAATTACATTGTCCATCAACATTATCGCCTCTTTGAACCCCTTTCCTAGAAAATCCTCCCCCCCTGAAGGAAGGGTTACTTTCCCGATAATCAGTCGTTTCCTTTTTCTGTATCACCACCCCTTTCCGTATCCCCCCCAACCTTTTTTTCCCCCCCGAAGTCCCATCCGAGAACTACCCTCCTCCTCAGAATCAGCGTGTTGTTTACCCCGCCTCCTAGCTCTATTTTACTCGACTTCTTTGGTTCCGACTTTGTTCAATGACTCCCTTTTCTCCCTTTTCCGTCTTCATTAACGGCCCCCAGAACCTCGCGAATTCCCGGAGCTCCCTCTTTTCCCCCTTCGGGTTCTCCCCCCCCACGACAGTCTTTCTCCATAGTTCAAGTAGTTACAGAGTAGACATCCCTTCTTTCCCTTTGATATTCTTCCCTCCTGTTATTAAACCAGCCTTACAAGACCCTCCCCCCTCAACCAAGTCTTCTTCCCCTCTTTGACACTTCCCCTTTTCGATCCTCGAGTTCAGAAGATCTTCTTCCTTCAGATACCTCCCTTTCCAACCCACAACCCGATAGCTTTTCATAGAGTGATCTTCAAACCCCCGGGCAGATCACCCCGGAGATCTCAAAGGGAACGGTGATAGATATATTCCCCTGCTACCTCCCGTTTTTAGACCTCGATCTCCTGAACCTCTTTTTTCGGCCCCCCCAACCCCCCCCCCCCCCCCCCAGCGTAAGAATCTCCTTTTAGTCCCTCGCCAAAGGCCTGTCTTTTCTACTTTCCCACTCCCCTTCCCTGATTCTTACACCCCTGTTCCCGAGTTGCGTTCCCATGCGTTCTGAGAGTGATTCGGAAGTGTACCACTGGGACATACATCTTCTCCGGCTAATAGTGATCTGATGAGCTCCCCTTTCTCTTCCCTGAGGTGGACCCCTTTCCCTCCTCCCGGAACATTAGAACCCTCTAGACCTAAGTAAATACTCACTTTTCTTTTTTCAACATGAACCCTCTCCTTTGGATATTGTCATCTAGGAAAGTTTTTTTCCTGATGAAAAACCCCCCCCATCACCCTCACCTTTTTAGTCCCTCTTAATTCTCTTCGTCCCCCACCGAGACCTCTCCCTCCCTCCGTGCGTACCCCCTCTTCCAAAGACTCCGTAGATAATGGAGATTAGCCCCTTGGTCTTACACAGATCTTGCCCCCCCCCTCTTAGTCTCTCTCTCTCAAAATTTTTCCTTCAAGGGTCCCCTTCCCTTGGATCAGTTCTTTTTGAGATTCCCCGCCGTAAAGATGGTTCTTTTGATTTTGCTCAATCGAGTCTATCTAGTGTTGCTTTGATGTGGTTTCCGGCGCCTTAAAAAAGTTTCCTTTCCTTCAGTCTTCTCTCCCTCTGAGTAGTTGATCCCAAGTATGAACTCTTTTTTTCCCCGATTAGACTCCGCTTGACCCCCTTCTTGTTTTGTAATCTCAGGACCTAAATTTTCCTCCGCTTTTCGATCCCTATAGCCTTCTCAGTGACCAGGTCCCCCTTTTTCCCCTCCCCCTACAGTTCCCACGGAGAGGATTCCCTTCTTACTAGAGTAGATGAAGTGCCCCCCTACCCCCCTATTATTTTCTCCCCGTTGGTTTTTCTTAAGGAGAATTGACTGCGCAGACTTCCGCGGACTCAGCCAAGGCTGATTTTCCCTCCCCTTCAAGTTGCCTTTCTTTGAATAATCCTTCTCATGCAATCGATTTTGCCTTTGACACAAAACTAGGGTTCGTCATAGATTTCCGGCCCCCTTTTGCCATTTTTAAGGGGCCTCCTTTTTTTTACACACCGACCAGCTAGAGGACTACCTCTCCCACTGCCGGTGTGATATTCGCCCCCTTTTGCTTTACCCCCCCCTACTCATCCCGAGTTCTACCCCCAATCTGAAAATGCCAAAATCTTTCAGTGAACGAAAGTAACTTTCTGATCGCCCACCCAAGTTTTTATCGCAGCCGCCGAGCTTTCCCCCCCTCGTGGCGTAGTTTCCCCCCCCATTCGCTACGTGCTGCCCCGTTTTGTTCCCAAGCCTTTTTTTCAGAACTGCCGTTGATGAAGTTTCTTCTTCACCCTATAATTTCCCCTTTCCCAGATGATCTCCCCCCTAACCTCCCATCCGGTGCGTGATGGATGTGGTTTCTTGGACCCTACAGCTCCCCAAGACCCTTTCAAATGATTTTTCTGGAGTGTTTACTAGGCTGAGCTATTTCGCCCTTTGAAGGCGCTGTTTTTTCCCATAGGTACACTCGCTACTACCTTATAGACTACCCCCTTTCTAGAGGTACCCCTCAGCTCTAAGGGACCTCTTTCTAAGGTGTCCGCTCCGGGTAATCCGCGGATCTCCCGGTCCTACCCGATCCTAGCGTTTTCCCTCTTTCTTTTTTGTCCCGTCTCAGAACCCGGTTTTTTTTTCCCGCCGTGCGGATTTCCAAACTTTGACCGTACTTCCCCACTGTTCTAAAAATTCCTTCAAGATCTGTTTAAGTACCCTTCTCCGTGCTTTGGGTCTATATGGTATTCGACCTTCTTAGACTTGTGAGCTGCTAATAGGTGTTCTTTACAGTAGTTTAAGAGGATGTCTTCTACCTTGTGTTGTTCTCCGGGTATCCCCCTCTTTCTGACCTTCGATAGGAAATGGAACCTGGCATCCCCATGCCCTCCGGTGGATTCTTTCTGTTCCTTGAGAGGCTTCCGTTTCATATCTCCCTTCTATGGGCTCTCTGTTACCTGCAAGGTGATATGTGGGCTCAAACGACTGGTGATGTCCGGACTCCTCCGTCTTATTTTCCCCTTGTCAGAAACTCTCCTTGTACGGCGACTTCTGTTCCAACCCCCCCGATGGAGTACCCAACAACCTTTCGTGGACCAAACCCCCCCATTGCTTTTTTTCCTATAGAGTTAATTCCCCTTCCCCCCCGGAAAGGAGACCCCGTGGAGTTCTTTCGGTTCTGGTACCCAGAAGTGGTTTATTTTAAGAGGCCCACCTGTTCTTGTAAATGGCAATGACCCAGTCGGTCGTTTTCTTCTCTTGTTTATCCCTTGAGTCTGAGTGGTTTCCTCAGAATCCTGTTCACAAGTCCTTATAGTTTCCCCCCCCCTTCAATGCTCCCATTGCCTTAATATACCCGTCAAGATCATAAAGTCTTCGTTTGGGCTTTTTGTAGGGACCGTTTTTTGGCCAGTTCCCCCTCAGTCCTCTTCCCCAGGATCCTGAAGAATGTTCTGGATTGGTTCTCTAGTGTTTCTAGTTTTTCTTTTGGACGACTCAGGCGACGACAGACCCTCCGCTGACGTTCCCCCCCCCTTTCCGGGGGCAGATACATGACTTGGCGTGCCCCAGCATGCCCCCTCCCTTTTATTGTTAGGATATGACTTGTCTGAGCGCGACTCCCTGTTGTCCACCCCTTCTTGAAACTCGTTGCTCCCCTTTTACCAGACGGGGGTCCTTCCGCTTAGACTTTCTCTGTGAAGCCTTGCCACTCCCCTTCAAGCGCTTGAGACGGCCTCTGAATAAACCCATAGAAGGGAGCGGTAAGGAGCTCTCCCTCCCCCGCTTGCAGGCTCTCTCGAACGCTTGTTATCTCCAAGTCTCCGGCGAGGCCCTTCTTTTTAATATCCCGTTTTTGTTGAGCCTAGATCTTTTGCTCTATAATTTCTTTTCGATTTCCTGTCCCTCCCCACCACTGGGGAGGCCAGGATCGCTGTCAGACCTTCCTCTTTGTGATGATCGCCGCTTATCGAGTTCTTTCATCAGTAACAAAGCTTCTGACGTCGCCCTTTTTTCACATGCTCCGCTTCTTACATCGCACCTCCCGTTGAACTTTTCCTCCACTCATCAAGGCCTTCTTTCCTTCCTTTGATAGAACTGTCTTTCAACCCCGGCAGTGGAACTATGCTGACGTTCCAGCGCCTTTTTAGTATTAGATTTAATCTGGATTCCCCTTGGTTTCCCTTTACCATTTTACCCCCCTTCCCGTTTCCTCCCAAGATGCACCCACTCTGTTGAACTTCCTCCCAAGATGTTCGATAAGTCTTGTTGATCCCCCCCTCCACTTTTTTAAACCCCGCCTGGAATGATGCCTCAACGTCAGGGAACGAACGGTCCTTTTGACTGTTTACTTTTGCAAATTAGTGAGTCTCCATTCCAAATCTCTTTTGACATGAACTTCCCGACTTTAGCGTATACACAAGACCTCCCGTCGCCTCCTTTCCCCCCTGAAACCTCATCTTTCTTTGTATAGGGCCAAATTCTCTCCCCCACCCCCCCTTCCCCAGAAGAAAGAGATCAAGAACCCTCCTTTTTCTTTCAAACTCCTTTAATTCTTTTTTCCGAGATTCTTTGCTTCCTCCCCGTCTTTTTGTGTCCCCCCTTTGGTCCCGACGATTCGCCTCTGTCCGGCAACTTGAGCGAAAAACGGAGAAGCACTTTCCCTACCAGTGCGGCGCCCCGACCAGTCGTATTACTTTAGGATGCCTTTCGCCCTTCGTGAGATGGCTCTTCCTTTTTTAACGGAACCTCCCCCCCTTCCCAAGAAGTCACCCGACTCGCCACAAAGACTCCCTTCTTTTCCAATGGTCCCTTTTTCTCAGAGATCTCCCCTACTCTAACATCCCCCCCCTTCAACTCATTCCTTCTCAGCCTCTGAGTGTGTTAGCGGCAAACCCGCAAGAGACAGGAGAGCAACCACGGATCACCTTTTCATCGATCCCCACCCCGGCGGAGGTCTCGCTTCCTGCAATACCTCTCTTGGAAGGCATTGTTTCTCCCCAGCGTCGAACGACTCAGTTTCCTCGCCAATTTGCTGACTGTGCCGCCCTTCCCCTTTTCTTCCACCCCCCCTTCTATCCCTTTAGCGGTGAGTCTTTTCTGAAACTGAGGCCCCCCCCCCTCTTCCGCGGATCCGGGTCTACCTTTTCTCTGAGTTTCTGACCCCTTCTGTGCCGGATCGCGCACTCCCGTTTGTAATTATGGGACCGGTATTTCCCGGTTTAAACGTAGCCCTCCGCCCCCTTTTAAGGTGCCTCCCGAAAGGATCTCGAGATGATAGACGGGTCCGCGCCACCGGCCGCCTTCCACCCAACCTACCTCCAGATTTCTTCCCTTTTATGATCCCCACATGCGGTGACGCTTTGAAAAGGTAATCCCCCGGTTGAGTCCCCCCACCGTCCCCTAGTTTTGAGATCCCCCGAGTCTTTCCCCGCATATGGCACGCTGTTTCTGAGATAGATCACCACGTGGGCCTTTGATTTCCCCACACCCACTCCGAACTGCGTGTTTTCCCTAAGGAAAATTATTTGAATACATGGGTAGACTGAGACCTTGGTTTTGTGTCCTTAGCTTACGCCCCCCCCCTTAAGGACCGTTAGTATCGCTATGTAGTTTCCGGAAAGTAGCCTCGGCGCTAACGCCCCCACTTTTGTTCCTCCACAGGAATTCCTTTCCTGGTGATATCTTATGTCTTCCTAATACTGTCTGCAGCTTCCCCCAGGCCCTTTTCTCTTTTTCCACCTCACTTTTGCACAGAGCGTTGGAGGGAGAAGTTACAACATTCGTGCCCTCTACCGCCTCTCTTTTATACCTCCCTTTTTTTTGTTTTGATCAGATAAGTGAAGCGTGATCCTGAGCGCCGAATTGATGGGTCCGTCGACCCTTTGCAGGTGCTTCCCCCGTGAGGGAGGGGGGATATTTTTGAGACGGACCCCTTTTCTGTTTGACCCGGAGAGAACTTTGATAGAAGTCAGGAATCCATTTTAGGGGGACAACATTTCGGACCCTCTCCCCCTCTTTTTTTCGAGCTATGTTCCCTGGGTAAGTGCTGTTCAACGACCCCACCTATCCTGGACCGGCGTAAATGCCGGCCGGGGAAAAAACCTAACGCACGAATCAGGTAGAAGACTTTCCTGGCCAAGACCTTGACGGACTTTCCCCCCTCCTTTCCTTTCTTCCAGCCCTTCACAACGCATCCTCCACTTGCAAAGTTTATTGAGCGGGTCGAAGAACATTCCCCCTTTCCGTGGAGAACCCTTTGAGAAGACCTTATTCCTCTCCCAGAGTTTTTGGATCTGGATCGTTTTACTCACGCTTGAAGATCATAACTCGCTCCTAGAGGCAAGGTCTTTATTCCTTCTTCGGACACTATCCACCCGCCCCGTTTTTATGGGCACCTGACGAGAGGGAGGTCCTCCTGGGCGAGCTTCCTTTCCGGTGGGCCTTATTCCCCCCCTTGCGTCGCCACGACTGCGTCCATCTTTTCCTGCAGAGAGACGCGATGAGACGCCCTTTTCTGCTCCTCTGGCGTCCCGTGGGTACGACTCCTCTTTCAGCGGCGTTTTTGACGCCTCCAGTACTGGTGGTCTCGTCAGAACTTTCCGTGCTGGAGCACAGTTACCGGCGGGGAAACCTCCCGCTCGGCGGACGCTTGCGAAAAACTGCCCCCGTGCCGTTTTTGCTTCCTGGTCTTTTATCTTGCTTGTTCGCTTAGTTTCGAGGCAGTTGTGGAAGATGCCACGTCGGTCAGCTCTTCCTTTGCTTTTTTTGTGTCGTTCCCTTCTGACTTTTTCGGCGGGACCTTGGACAGGGCAAATCGAAGACTTCGTGCTGGCGATTTCCTTTCTTGATGGATGGCGCTTTCCTGTCACTCTGATGGTCTACTTTGCCCAGGTGTCCCCCTCACTGTCGGATGATCGTTAAGTCCGAATGGCTTCTTAGTTTTCTTCTTCCTCGCAAAGCGTTGAGTTCCAGGAAATCCAGTCGGTCTCCGGAGGATCCAACACCATGTATTGCCTTTCCTTCCTTTTCACCCCCCTTGCTTCTTGAACTTCCCCTCTTCGCGTGGTCGTTTTTTTTTGTACCAGAAAGTTTCGCGGACGCGGCAAAGGGTTGCTTTGTCCCCCGTTGCAACGAGCCGCTTTGTGGATGTTACAATTTTTTCTGGGTTCCTTTTTAATGGTGTAGGGGGGTCGTCGCCGATTTCTGTTTTTGATTCTTCAAGAGACTGTTTTTTTGGTTTTCCCCTTTACCTCCCTTTCTTTACGGTGACCCCCCTTCCGTTAAGGAGTTTCGGTAGCCTTTTTCCCATGGGCGGGTGCAACGTGCCGTTCCTCTTCTTCCATCGGCCCCTCTTTTTTCCCTAACGCACTTTGGGCTCCCTCTCTGCCTTTGTCCTGCGGGGGCAGTCCTCCCAGGCGCCGAAGAAACCGACTCTCTTCACACGTGAGTTGGTCTTCTTCTTCCTTTCGACGATAGAATTCCCTCCCCCTTTTCGTCGCATGACGGTCGGCGGAAAATTGATTGATGCCTGGCTTTCTCAATAGGCTTTCCCTTTTCCGAAGGGGTGCTGATTGTTCTTACGGAGATTCCTTTTTTCATGTTCTCCGAAGAAGCATCACCAAGATAGAGGGATGGAGGGGACGGAGATCTTCCCCCTCCTGATGTCAGTTTTCCTTTCACTCTACTCCTTTAGTGAGGGGTTGTACCTCTGATCAATTGCCTCGGCTCATCTTGAGAGAGACCCTTTCTTGGTTCTTGCCGACGTGATCCGGAGGTACGCCGCCCCCTGAGAAGCCGTCGGCTTCTCTAAGCCTGCATACTCTTTTTTCTCCGTCCGCTCCTGCCGTGTGACTCTTTTCCCCGGCCCCCACGAACGGAACTCTTTCCCTCCTTCCCTCCCTGCTCGCACAATTTTCGTCCCGGTTCAAGCGTAACCGAAAGGATCAAGGCTTGCGCGGCGGTCGACGGTCATCCTCCCGGCCGTTGCCTTGACGTTCAACTCTTCTCTGAGTCTACGTGGTTCTTCGTAGACGGAGTCCAGGACGCTCATAGCGGGAGACCCAAGATACACTGAAAACTGCTCTTCCCGATTTCTTTTCTTCCTCAAGATGACGAGTCCTTTAATTTTCGTTGCACTCGACCAAAACCCCTGCGCTTCAGCCTCCGTCATGCAGTGATGGATCTTGTATTAGGGAATTCCCCGCGCCAGAATAGGTTCCTCAGTCGCTGGCAAGAATCCCAGGAAAAGGGAAGCGCAGAAAGCACTTCGCCGAGAAACACGATCTTCGTTCTTTCCCCTGGCCCCCTAAGGTTCTGACGGAGTCCCCCCCCGACCCTGCTGCGTCGAACCACTTCTTGTTATAAGAAAAAGACTCCCGACCCCCTACGAGTCGTCTCCATCTCCCCCGAGTTGAGTTCTCTTCACAAAGTTACATGGTTGTTTAAATAATTTGCCTAAGACAGCTTTCCTCAGAGTTTTTCCCTTCAAGTTTCCTCAGGCTCCCCCATTTGATTCTAACGCTTACCAGCAGTAAGTTCCTGTAGTTGAGAACATGTATCACCTTCATTTGTCAGCTGTAGAAATCAGTCAATTCCATGGATGGCGACCCCGACCGTTTCCAAGGCGCAAAATACATCAAGACTTGCCTCCCCCATAGCCAGACCCAGTCCCTTCCCCTGGGTCTTTCCGCGATGGATCGGCCCCACTGACAGACCCCAACTCGATCGCATGACGCCTCTGAAAGAGCGTCGGAACAAAACGTCCCCCCCCCTGCGCGAAGAAACTTGTGCACGTTTTTTGTAGATTTTTCCCGACCTTTCCCCTCCTGAAGATTTTTTTGAACTACCGGCGCAGTGTTTCCGCACGAGTACCCCCCCCCCTCCATCCTTTATCAGACCCCCACCCCCAGCACCCGCGGTTCGGGACCCCCTTTCCCAGATTATTGCTCTTAGGTCGGTAGGAAGACTGCTTCTCCAACCCACAACCCCCCCCCCCACCCCCCCCCCCCCCCAAAAGTCGTACAAAAGGTTCTATTCTCCTTCGAGTCATAATCGTACTCTATGCGTGTGCTCGGTATGAGGCTCTTCGTCTTCTCCCCTGTTCCACGTTCCTACTTCACACCTCCCGCCGGTGCTTCCCAGAAGGCGTCGTGACTGGATAGGGCAGCTCTCTCACATGGCCGCCCCACCACAGCCATCCCTGACATGCAGCCTTGCTAGTATTGACTTTCGCCTGAACCTTAATCAAGCTTGCAGTGAGTCCCCAATGGAAACAGCCCCCTTCGTAGCCCCCCTTTTGGTTTTTAGCCCTTTTTCGACACCCGTGAGACAAGTGGAAAGTGGCGTTACTAAGTGAACACGATGGATTCTTGTCCCCTCTTTTCCCTCTCCGGCCTTTTTGATAAGTTCTTCCTGGACCGAGGCGTGCGGGTCGTGTGGTTTTCAAAACTTCCTTCGACGCTCTCCCTTTTCCGCTGGGACCAAGAACTTTTTCCCTTCCCCGAAATCGTGATCGAAGCGGCTTATCCTTCCGACACCTTCTTTGTTTTTTCGACTTTTCTTCCGTTTTCTTTGGCTCTCCGTCACGGGCCAGTGACGTCCTCCCGAACTACTGGCACCCCGTCTTTTTTTTTGCTTTTTTTCCGAGATTGGCCTGTTCCCCTT
>Ga0179593_1476956_pt1 | contig 10544 bp, 11 predicted proteins | sample CZODoug2_1_08_16_FD_185931 | JGI IMG/M metagenome (GOLD analysis project Ga0179593, IMG submission 185931) | Vadose zone soil fungal communities from Angelo Coast Range Reserve, California, USA - CZODoug2_1_08_16fungal (PacBio error correction) | ecosystem: Environmental > Terrestrial > Soil >... | reverse complement strand
TATTTCTTGAGGATACAATGATTCCTCAGCCCTCTTTTATGGGGATTGCCGAGGTTGCGATTTTGTTTTCGCCCTGACTTACGCCGTCCACCCCCTCTTAGTTGTGTGCTCGTATCTTTTCGGGCGAAGGTCTCCTTGAGGAGGTTTTGATCCTTTGTGGCGACGTCAAATCTTTCCCCTTTTGCCTCCTCCCGCCTTTCGTGTTCACCTAGCTTTTCCTTTCTCGCCCACCGTGCCATCAAGCTTTCCCCCCCACGCCCATCATCGTAAGAGCCGTTCGTCCTTTTCGTGTCTTCCTAAAAACCCGATAATCTTTGCGCGATTTTTTGATGAGTAAGAATGAATGGTTGCGGGAGTGTGTTGGCCGGCTCCCTTTCTCGGCAAAGCTCGTGTTTTCAACTTTTCACAACGGCTGGGATTCCTTAGTCCTGGTCAGCTAGCCGACGTTCCTCCCTCTGAAGACCTGCTGTCGAAGTCCGCATGTTCTCTGGAGTGTCTTGGACTCTTTTTGCCCTATAGCGAAGACCAATCTTTCGGGGAATTGCACTCCTGCACCCTCCCCCCTTCCGATTCTCTTTCCCCCTTTTATTTTACAATGATGTCCTTCGATCCGTTCTAGTTTTTTGATTCGTGCACTTTCTTCTTGAACCAGATTCCTTTTTCGAGCCATTCCTCTTTCTTTTGACAAGATGAAATTTTTCATCTTTCGAAGACAAGCTGTTCCCAATGTGTCTTCCCCTTAATTTTGGCCTGAGGTAAGATCCTTTTTGGTGGTGGACCCCCCCTCCTTTCTGAATGAAGCCCACGGCGCTGGTCCCTTTGTTGAGCTGTACCTCCTCTCTCTAGTTCCTGGTCTCCTATGCTCTCGTTTGGTGATTATCCGCGGAACTCTCGTACCCCCCCCTTTCGTTTCTTTCCTGTTTGAAGTCTAGGACTCCGTTAGGCTGACCTCTCACTACCTCGCTTGTTTTTTTTTCGTTTCCTCCGGTTCATCCGTGTCGAAGGGGCAACCCCTTCCCCCGTCGCACTTTTTTGCGGTACTCCCCCTTAAGAGATCTCTTGCTTCAACAAGCTGAAACAAACGCCCGCGCTCTTTTTTTTGTTTTATTGGTTTTTGCGACTTAACCGCTTGTCGGTTGCTTGTCTTACGCCTAAGAACCCCCTCCCCTATTGCGGTGACGTTTTTTTTTCCGCGTTATCCTCCTTTTCTTGAGAACCCCACTCCCCCTACCACCATTCCCAGCTAGGCGCACGTCCGCTTATCGTGGCCGTTCCGCCAGCTTCCCTTTCCTAGAAACTGTCTGTCCTTTTGACCGGTAGAAGGCGCAAAAAGTCCCTGCTTTTCGGTGTTAGGTAGTCGACTTGGGTTCGTTTTTTTCCTTTTAGTACCCCGTCGACGGGCTGCTCCGTCTCGCGAATTCCTAATTTTTCTTGACCTGGAGTTCTTCCCAATCGTGATAGTTCAAGTTTTTTTCCTCGCGCTTCTGGGGGAATGGGTGTCTTTTCGAGGAATCAACGGCTGATACCAGCAACGCTCTCTCCACGATTGATGTTTTTGCATGCGCTGAGCCGCCTTTTTCTTTTCGCCCCCTCCTCTCCGTAATGAATTTCTTGTCCTTTTTCGTTTTAGTCAGCGGCAGTTAAACATATCATGGAACGTATCATATCTTCTTTCCTTTCTTCCTCCCCTGTTTTTCTTCCCTTTTCCTCAGTTTCCAGTGAGAGACCTCCCCCGGCGACGAAACGACCAATTTCTCTGGCTACGAGCCGTGAGGCTTCTCTACCTTCACCGCTCGGATCGCACGACCAAGAGTCTTTGGTCGTCGCACTTTTTGTTTCTTTCGGGCTCGGAATCTCGGCCCTCCACCCTTTTATGACAAGTACTCGCCTCGTAACTTCACGCCCCATTTCCGATCACGAGTTCAGAAAACTTCTACAAAGGTTCTTTTCTTTACGTCTTTTTAGCAGCACCCACCTCCTGTATGTCGAAGACCCACCTACCCCATCGATTCACACGCCCGCTCCCCACGGGTTCGTGCGCATAGACCCCCCGCGAAAATCTCGCCATCGTTCTCTCCGGAGGGATTTTAATAGATGTCTTTTCAATCTATCAGTTGACTGTAAGCGGGAGAACGAGTTGCCCCTCAGGCGATCCGCCGGAACCTTCCCCCCCACCCTCCCCTATTTGCCGGTGTTTTATGGGTCTTCTTTCCTAAAAGTCAACAGGAAGAGCTTTCCTTTTCTCTCCCCACGCGAGTCGGGTAGATGAGTGTACCCTTCTTCTCTCAGCCCAGACTCTCACTCGGTGCTCTGGGTTCTCCCGCGAACTCTTTGGTTTAACGTCGACCGTTTTTCGAATCCTTTGCCTCGAGTACTTCTCACCCGGCTCGATTTCAGCTGAGGGTCGTATTAGTCTGAACTCGAACCCTCCCTCTCCGGTTTGTAATTCCCCCCGCAGTCAAACCAGGGTGATAGACCACCTCCTCTCCCCGACAGTTGAACGCGATAGTCCGTTGGAATTTTTGCGCAATCGCGGGCGGCCCCCTAGTTGACGTGGAGGTACCCCTTCATGGCTACCATAGTTTTCCCCCTGCCAGTTTTGGTATCAGCACCCCGCTTGCGGCTTTTTTGAGTGTCCCTAAAGCTTTCCTTGTCCAGACCCTTCCTCGGGATCTCAAAGACCCGATTTTACTTTCCCACTGATAATTTCCACTATAACAAACCTCTCAGAGTAACATCTCGATTGGTATTTCCCCTTGAGACCCGCTCATCGCATCGAGTTTTTTTTTTTTTTCCCATATTCTCGCGACGGTTGCGAGATATGGGATTAATTATTTTTTGGCATGTACAAGGACACCCGGATATCCAACTGTTTTTGCGCATCCCCAGGTCTGCACGTTCCTGGCGCCCCTCGAAACTTACCTCCCTTGCTTTCTCTCCTCCCCTCCGTGTTGTAATTTTTCCCATCCGAGTTTATCAGATAAGGCTCCAGGCGCCGTCCCCAAACCAATCCCCCTCCCCGCTTCATTCTTCATCCCTTCCCGGCGTCTCGTCTTCTTGTGTAGGCCTGTCAAATCCGAAGGTCCCTTCACAGAATCGAGTTTCATTGAGTTTGCGCACGTTCCTTCTTTCACGGTTTTGGGCGCTTCCCTTCAATCCACGTGATCGGCCCCTCCGTTAGTGCCAGGCAACTTCCCCCCCGATCTTGAAATGAAATGAATTCCTCCCCCTCTAATTTTCTTCGCGACCTCCTAGCACCACAGAACACCGGCGATTTTGCCCCCTGCTTTCTTCCCTCACCTTCTCTCCGCGCATATCAACTAGCCAAAGCTGGGCAACAGACCCCCATTTTTTGCTGCTCTTCTACCAACCAATAGAGATCCCCTATGGAGTGACCCTGACCTGTCGTATCATACTGTCCCCTTTTTCTTTTGTCCCACATGGTGGCTGCTTTTCTATGATAGCCCACCAAAAGTACCCCTAACTTCCCTCCCATTCCGATTTTATCCAAGGGACCCCTTCCCCACGCTTTGTTTAGAATTCCGTCCCGCGTTACTTCCCCCTTCTGAGCAGAAGTTACGTTTTACAAAGGTATTCGTCATCGACCGCCGCACGGAACATAGGACGTTTTTTCTGGAGCGATATATTCGTTTCGAGGATCGACGACCATCCTGTTCGTCCATTCCTTGACCATTTCGATCGTCTCCTTGCCAGCAAAGGAAGCTGTTTGCAAAGACTCAGAGGTCAATCTCACTCCCTAGCAGCCGCGCGGCTGGGCGGAATTTCCTTCCTTGCGCGCCGGGCCTTGAATCTTCCTTCCCCCGCCCACGAATTTCGCTCCGAGCATTTTTGGACAGATATAGTGCTCCCCTTCATCAGTCTCTCAAGCTCCCCCTTTTTAACATGTCTCCGGCGTTGGTCCTTCGATCGACGTGTGAATTTTTTTTTTTCCGAACCGCTTCCCTCTGAGCGACGTCGCGTTTCCCCTCGACCAGGCCATGCCCCCGTGAGTCTTCTCCGGTCGAGCCGAACCCATCTGACCGGTCCGGGGCTTGAGCCCTTTAAAGCCAAGACCTTCCGATCAGGTCGGACCTTCCTTCCTTGACCGATAGCAATAACAGTCCCCCTCCTTCATTAAGTTACCTTCGCGCTAACACGTATTGATCTTTGAGAATAGTTTTTGTTTTTTTTGGTTATTTCTTGAAACCCATGACCTTGACCGCCGGGCAGTACCCCTTTTCCCCCATGTAGGCAGGACTTTTTCCCCCGGAACGCCTCTTCCTCGATAAATATTTCCTGATTTCTTTCCAGGTCTGGGAAACAATGACACCTCTCGGGACGGTTTGTGATAGAGCACTTCTGGAGCCATCGCTCGCCACGTTGACCTTTCTCCGCGCGTAGTGCCCCTTTCATTCCCCCCTTTATTTGTGAGAAAAGTCCTGGTTCGATTTGGCGAACCGAAGTCTTCCTTCTCCCCCTGCGGCCCTTATCGTGCCGTCTTCTTACCACCTTTTTTTCCCTTTCCCATTTGGAAAGGAAACCTGCTTTTAGTCTTTTTTCGCTGACTCTGAACGTGCTTTTCCCGCTGCTCCCTTTGATCGTTTGCCCACTTCGCGATCACGAACGTCTCGCAAATGAGTCGTCAGTACCCCCTCTTTTTGTTCGGCGTTTCCGCATATAGAAGGGTCAATCTCTCTCTTTTATTGTTTTTGAACTGTTCCTTCGGCAAGAGACGAACCCCTGTTTCGTCTCCAGGCATTGCGCGAATTCGGGTATCGATATTTTCCCCTTCCTTCTCCGTCGACTTCAAGCCCTTTTCAATCTGTGCGCTCTGCAAGATAAGTGTTTCCCTGACAAAATTAGGGTCGTGCCACACGGAGCATTGATGAAGTCCTTTCTGGCCCCTTGAATTGCCGGACCTTTCCCTCATCGAAGTCCCGCCGGTTGTTCTACCCATTTCTTTGTTCTTCGAAAGAACTGGTACTTTTCGATGGTATGTTCTTGATGCACCTTTCTATTCCCCTGCTGACCGGGGCGAGCGTTCCTCCTTTCTTTTTTCGATCCGTAAAAGTTAAGGTCGTGTCCCGCCTGTCTCAAACAGATTGACTATCCCCAATACGAGTCTGATCTCCAGTGCCGACCTTGCCTTCCCGACATGGATGATTTTCTCTTTGGGCACGACGGCGTCAATTTTCCTGTGGATGAGTTAACAATCCCACGGGCAAAGATTCGTCCGAGCTTCGAGGATTGATGATCAGGCTGTTCTGTGTGCCTTCATGAACCAGGAGGTCCGCTTTCAACATGTGATTGAAGTTCTCCCCCCTTCTCCGCACCGGAACGGGCGCTGGTTTGTTCTCACTTCGCGCGTATGGATAGGTTTTCTTTCCGCGAGTAGTACCGCCAATATTCCGCTTTTTTCCAGTCGACTCTTTCTCTTTTTCCAAAGCTAAAACAGATTGACGCTGATTTTGCGTCAGCCCTGATTGCCTTGATATAGCGCAGTAGCCAGTTAGCCGAAATTTCGCGGGTGCCTTCCCAGGGAGTCTCTCTCCCCGGTATTCGCTCATGGAAACCCTCCTCTCTTGACTGGCTCATCTGAGCTACCGTCTGTGCACCAGCCTCGGTTTTTCCCACTTTGGAGCCGGCATCTAGATTTTTTTTTTGCGGGCCAATCCCCCATTTCTTCTCCGTCTCTACACCTATAGTATAGAAGAACTCTTTTTCCCACTTTCTTACTCGGTACTTCGGAGTATGTTTTTCTACTGTGTTTCGTCCCACTATCCCCTTCTGCTCGTCCGCTTTTCCCGAACCCCTACCGAGGACACTGCTTTCTCTCTTTTGGTCCGGCTGCACCATCGAAGGGGGGCTTGCCTTTCTTGGTCTCATCACCACAGACCGGCCAACTGGCTTGGTGACCCCATTTTTCTGAACGGATGATACGACATTATTTCTTTAGTAATTGGACACCATCTATGGGTCCTTTCTCTCGTTTTCGAGTTGACTTGGTCTCGCTGGTATGGCTCCCTGCGAATGGGATGAGGTTCTAGCGCTTTACTCAGCCATCTTCTTTAATTTTTTGCTTTGGTCTCTCTTCTTTTCTGTTCTCCCTGACCTTTTAGTCCGTGATTTAGTCTTACGTTTTTTTTTCAAGCTCTGGAAAGGCCAAACCTTTTTCTGTCGGCACAATCCCCGTGTAGGTTCTGCCCTGAAACCGTGACATCGACGTCGCCACCCCTCACCTAGATCAGAAGAAGTATCCTGCGGTCTGGCTTCCCCCTCCACACAGATGTGCGCAGGAGATGACTGAAGAAACCTTTTTTCAGTTTTGTTGGACCTTTTTCTCTGTTCACGCCCCAAAAAGCTCGTGCATGTGTCCCCTTTCATGGTCGAGAGACCACCTTTGTCTCTCCGGTAATACGACTTTTGGCTGCGCCGTATCTTTTTTTTTTTTTTAGTGTTTGGCTCTTTTCTTCTCTCAGACCATAGGCCCGTCTTTGCCTCCGAATCTGCCATCCAGGATGCCCCGATGAGCGGCTGGTCGTGATATGTCTCTTCCTGTCTCGGGCGCTTGATTGATGCGTGGGAATTCCCCCTCCTTTTCCCCAGGTCGAACCCTATTCCTTTGCCGTCTCTCCGCCCGCCTTAACACTCGAAAAGAAGCGGTAGGATCCGCACCGCAGGGGCCATGGTTCCTGACGCTTTCGTTTTTTTTTGCAAGAGCCTGCCGAACAAACTCACGTCATTCGTTGTCCGCCCAGGCCCGGTTTTTCCATGTGCCTCTCTCCCCCCCGGCTCCTCCGGCAGCATTTTTTGTATTTCTTTGTTCACTTTTTTTCCACCTTATGGCTTTCGCCCCCCCAAACCTGCGCGTAGTTGTCTCTTTAGGAACGCCCGCCTTTATTCGTCCGAAGTTTTCGACTGTTGCCTTCAGGACAGGAGGAGTCCTCGTTTCATTTCTCACGGCGACGGAACCCCCCTCCCGTCAAGTGTTTCCGCTATCCCAAGCGCCTTAGAGCTGGCTCTTCTAATTTCAGAGGTTTCTCTGTTGGTTATTGTTTTCCCGGCGCAGAGTACCTAGTCTCACCCCCATCAACACCGCAATGACCTTTCTTTTCCCTTTTGCAGGCGCCCTGAAGACTTTTTTTGCCAACCGTCCATCGGGCGCCAGTATTTTCTCCCATTTTCGAGGCCCTTCCCCGGTCGCCTTCACGCCTCGATTCGATCAGGATCCTTTCGCCTCGAAGTCGCAGGGCCAACAACCCCCCCTTATACTGAAAAATCCAGTTTTGAGCGGGCGTAACTTCCTTACAGTTGGGAGTTGGGTTTTCCCGTAATGGGGTGTGCTAAAGCTTCACGCGCTCCTCCTGACTCCTTTGAGGACGTGGAGGTGTTGACCTCGTGATCGTCACGTCTTGCCTTTCCATTGCTGCGCGGTTTTTTATCCGCGTCCGAATTTGTTCTGCCTATCCGCTCCACCCCCCTCCTAACAGCCACTCGGTGGTAAGGATTTACTTTGTCGTGACGATTTTAGACCCGCCCGTTCATCGAAGCTTCTTCTCCCTATTTGAATTGGCCGACGGATTTCCAAATCTATTTCGTTTCCATGAAACTCTTTTTCCTACTCCTCCTTTGGATTATTTTCCCCCCTACGTTGTCCTATGTATCTGTTGAACCGCGGGCCGAAACTCCCGCCAAGAGGCCTTCCGAAGAAGGAGGCTTCGCTTCCCAACCATCAGTACCTAATCACCTCAAGATTGGTTTTTTTTCTTTTGTGGTTAGGGTTTTTGCCAGGCATTCTAGTACTCCCCCCATTCAAATTCATTCCCCAGACCGCGCGCTTCGGAAATGCATGGTCACGAGTTCAGACCAAATCTTTCCCCCAAAGGATTTTTTCCCTCCCTTTGGCATCTTAGTCAGCAACCAACCTTTCCCCCCCGATGAGCTCCAAAAATACCCCCCTTATTACGAAAAACCCCAAGGGCGTTTTTCTCTTTGTGCGTTTTTCTTTCTTCCAAATCTACAGCGGACCACCAGTTTTTCTTCGCTCTCCGGCGGCGATGGATGGATTTCCCGTTTGTAACCTCCCGGGCGCCGAGTGCGGGTGACCCCCTTCCTGCCAGATGCTTTCCTTCAGGTTGCCCCCTGGTTGATGGGCGTCTCCTTTTTTGACTCCTACTCCCTTTTCAGAGCTTTTTTTTTCCTTTAATCCCCATAGAGACTTCGATGACGTTTTATACGCCAGAGCTCGAAGCTCTTGCCGGGTTTTTTTCCCCCACCCCCTTGCACGCCTCTTTTTTTCCAGTCGAACGTGAGAATGAACTGACTTTTCTGCCTGCACTTCTTGATCCTTCCTTAATCCTTTTCCAATTCTTCGACCACCTGACAAGTTTTACTCTCATCAGGATTATCATGTGAGTTTTAACAATCCCTACCGCTACCCATTCGTCCTCAGTCAGTCACGATGTTGAAGCTCGAAAGTTCAGCTTGATGGGCGGCCATCGTCTGACCCTTTTTTCCAACTCGTCAGGCTCCTGACAATCAGTTTCCACAAGGACGTTTTAGTGGGGAAGGCGACTCTGGTTCGGTTTTCCCGCTTCTTGATTTTCTTCTTTCCCCAGCGCAGGCTCCTGACCGACCTCTAATTCTTTTTTTCCCCGACTTCGCTTTTAATGCCACGTCAATCGCCGCGAGTATTCTCCCATCTTTTTTTTTTTTTTTTGCTCCTCGACTGTTTCCGAGTGCATATTCCGAACCTCCTGAGCGATGGTATTTCCCTAGTTCCCCAAAAATACCGTCTCTTCCAAATGATGAGGAGCAGCCAGGTATTAAAGTATCCCGGCTTATCGAAACTTTACGCAGTTCAGTTTCCTCAAACTCGTTGTCATTGGCCTCAGAAAGTTTTTGAGATCAGAGATACCATTTCAACCACACCAACTCTCCTTTCTTCCAGTCCCCTCTCCTTATCGCCAGCGATATGGTGCCCCCACTTTTCCATGGCCCGCCGGCTCTTCTTAGACTCTCTTTTTTTTGCGCAAGACTCGTTTCTTCACGGTATTCTGGAGCTCGTGACTGTCCGGCCGACAGGAGGGATTGAACTTCCTGCACCCTCTAGTGACGTTAACATCATCCTTCCCCTTCAAAGGTTTCCCATGTCGCCCGCCAGATCGGAGCCCCAACTCCCCCCTATTTATCGAGCTTGGCGGCTCCAGTAGGTTCTAATCCCCCTAGAGGAATCGCCAGACCAGCTCTGGCCTTCTCTCCTAATAATCTCGTTTTCCCCATCGCTTTGTCCAGGCCCCTTCAGGACCTCATCTCATACACTTGCTTGAACACAGCCCGGGGTGGCCTGTGGACCCCGAGCCCCCCTTCTCTGGCAGCCCCCCTCTATGTTCATCCCCTTGACCCACTCAGAGGCGCCCCGGTCCTTCCGAAAGTATCAGCGTTAACTAGCTATAGCGAGCCAGTCTTCTTGGCTTTCCCTCGAAACAGGAGCGCCGCGCCTCGAACCCTCCCTAAAGTCACTTTCCGCAGGACTTTGTTGAGCAGAGGATATTGCCGCTTCTTCAGCGGACCCCGTTTTGAAAGGTGAGGTGCCCGCCCTTCCACTTTTTCGGCTCCATGGAGCGCCCCCCGACGGCTGGAACAGAACCTTTCAGCATCACTGTCTTCCCTCCCCCCCTTTTCGCACGGGCGGTGTTCCAGGCCCTCCTCCGGTAAATCTCTTTTTTTTTCTACTCCCACCGCTCTCCCGGATTCGAGCACCTTTCTTGTTTCCTCTCCTGTCCCCATTCTCTTCCTCAATGAACTCAAGGCTGTTCCTTCCCATCTATTTTTTCTCCCCTTTTTGAAGACACAAGAGCTTGGTCGACGTCGAGAGCATGCCCTCTGCCCACATGTCTGAAAAGTGATCTTCGATTTCCTAGCACGCACGTAATGTTCCGCGGCGCCTTCCACCTAGAGTTTTTTGAACCATTTCAGGTCTCCCAATCATGGAATAAGCAAGCCTTGTACTCTCCTCGTCACCTCTCGCTAACCGTCAGACCCCCGTATCTTACGATAGGTTTCCACGTTTTTTTTGTCGGGAACGCCAACTCGTTGTCTCTTCCCCCCAATCGCTGGTTGTCCTGGGGAACGGTCAGCTGCACCCTTCTTATTTTTCTTGCAGATATTATGTCGTCGTTAACAGTTCCCCCTCGATAGGGCCGTTTGATTATCGCGCCCCCCTCCCCTCGAAATCGCTGCACCTTTAAGTTTTATACCCTCGTAGGAATCATGCTCCAGATTGTTGACCCAGTCCCAGTTCGGGCGGAGCGCGGCATTGGCGCGAAAATTTTTTTTTGATCAGTCCTTGCGGGTTACCGTCTATGCAATCGTTGAGTCTTAGGTCTCCTGTTTGTGGAGACTGACTTCCTCCATTGGTTTTTCCACTTCCCTTCTCTTGCTGGCCATGTTTCTTGTTTTTTCGCGGGCCCGGAGATCCTCCAACCGCGCAATGCTCTTTTCTGAACCTTCCCCACTTATTTGGTTCGCGCTTGCCGCTGCTT
>Ga0179593_1420567_pt1 | contig 10544 bp, 14 predicted proteins | sample CZODoug2_1_08_16_FD_185931 | JGI IMG/M metagenome (GOLD analysis project Ga0179593, IMG submission 185931) | Vadose zone soil fungal communities from Angelo Coast Range Reserve, California, USA - CZODoug2_1_08_16fungal (PacBio error correction) | ecosystem: Environmental > Terrestrial > Soil >... | reverse complement strand
AAACAGATGTTTCGATTCCACACCACTTTCAGTGCTTAGGGCCGCCGCCTTAAGATTTTTCTTTCTTTCCGCGCACAGCTGTGGTCTCACCCCCGGATTCTCATTTTTAGTCATTATGAGTAGATAGTTTTCTTGTCACAAGTTCTAACACACTTTTTTTTTTCTTTCACCCCACCGCACCCCCAGAACCTGTTGTTTTTATTTTTCACTCTCCTTTTTTCTTTTTGTTACGCCATTGTTTCTTGATTTTTCCTTGTCTTGGATGGGATGTTTTGGGCGAGGGTTTCCCATTTCTTGAGCGCGTTTGGCACAGCAACGTAACTTTCTTCGCGGGAGCATTAAGTTAATGGATTCAGAGGAGCCCCCTTTTATTTTTCCTTTTGTCAAACTTGGTTTCTTTCTTTTGTTTCACAGGAGACCCAGCGGTGATTCCCCCCCCCCCCCCCCCCCCAACCACCCCCCCCCCCCACACCCCCCCCCCCCCCCCTTCTTTTTTTTTGGTCTTTTTTGAAAATTGCCGGGACCCTTTCGGAGCAGGTGATTTCCCGATGCGATTTGCAACCCGCTTTATTTTTTTCCTAGTCCGTGACTCTTTCTCGGAGCGCTGTTGAGTTTTCCATCTGTCCTCGTGTTTAACCCCCAGCCGAGACTTTTGATTTTAATGAGAGTAGATGGAGTCCTCGTCCTATCTTTTCTTGTGCGTTTCCCGTGCTACTTTTTTTTTTTTTCCGGACCCTATCGGTCACTGTGCTCTTTCTTTTCCCGGGTGGTACTTTCCTATTCTCCCCCCCCCCTGCTTCTGGGGCCAACGGTTAAGCGTTCGGTTAGCTGTCTTGATCGCTCGACAGGAAACACTACGTAGCCTGTTCGTATTCTGGGGTTTATGAGAAATATTGACGAGATCCCCCCCCTTGTGGGTAAGCGGAGCCGTTTGAGATTAGACATGATCATCCATGGCGGCCAAAGTATCTTTGACAGTTCTAAGCCTCCTTTAGGCGCCTTCCGGCGTGACGGGCCAACATCGGTGCTTTTTCGACACCGGGCGCAACTGGAGAGATTCTTATATTTCTAATACTCCCCGTTTTTTGTTTGCCTTTGACCTTCGCCGCCTTCTCTTTTCCTTTTTTCGACTCCAAGTTCCAGAGCTTAAAAGCACGCCTTGACGCGTCCAGCTTGCCTTTTCATGACGGCCAATCTTCCATAGGCCCCCTCCTCCCCAGGAGTTTCCCCCATTCCCGTCCCCCCCTTGCGTTCCGCGTCCCCTTGCATTTTCCCTTCCCGTGTGTCCAAAGAAGAGAGGAGGCCCTTTCAGAACCAGTTACGCGTTTCTTAGTCCGCGGCTATCCTCGTCCCCTTCACACACTTGCCTTTCCTGCCTTTTTTTGAAACATCCTTGTCATCACACTACAGCAACACCGCGTTCCCCAGGGTGAGAAACTCTCCCCCCTAAACCAACCTGCCTCTCCCATGGAAACGCACCCCCCCTTCTCGATCCTCGCGCCCTCCTCTTTTCAGTTGTTTTTTTGTCTCCCAAGATGAAGGCGTTCCTCCCTGCCCTTGTCAAGATACGCTCTCTGGATTGTGAAATCGTCCAATTCCTTCACTGCAGCCCCTGGGGTGGGGGCCATTTTTTTTTTTGCCAAAATTTTCAGAGATCCCCTTCCCCCCCCTTTTATTCAGGACTTTCCCTTCCCTTTCCTCCTCTCGGCTCTAGGAGAGTTTGTTACGACTCTGAATTCAAACCCCGACCCTCCGGCCAGTGTGTCCTCATCGTTTTTTCAAAGAGAGATTGCCGCTCTGCTCTCCCCTTCGCTGAAGTCTCCTCTTTACGCGTGTGCCACCGCGTTCCTTCCCCAGCCGCCTCCCTCACCACCTTTCCCCCTTCACACGAAACTTCATCCTTGTCAATTCAAGTAAGCCCCGGTCAAAATCCTCCTTTGGAACACAGCAGGCACAACTTTCCTCTTCTGGATGTTGAAATGGTGTTTCAGGTTCTTCTTCAAAGCCAGGGACCACCAGCTTTTTTAATCTGGTAATGAATTCTACACAGGCCGTGATTGAAATTGACCGTTGCGCTCAGTAACTTAGGCCCTTTTCTAGTCCCCCCCTCCTCAAATAAGCTCTTTCCTGCATTTAAATCAGGTTTTCAAATCCCAACCGTGCAGACTGAGCTTTTTGTTCTTGCGCGGTCTCCTTCTCTTCCTAACGTCTTTCCTCTTTTCGGGCCCCCCCCCCCCCCTTTTTTTTCGCATTGCTCCGTCACTCCTGATGCGATCCGTTTTCTTCCTCTTAGCCAGCGGCCCAATAAGCCTATCGCCACCTTGCAGACAGTGCAGAGTCCCACCCCTCCCGTCATGACAGAGCTTTGAATCCTAGGGGCAAGTTCCGGTTATGCATCGTACTCATAGTCGGCTTCAGGCTGTTCCCTTGTCCGTATGAGACCTACGGAAACGGTCCTGGTCCCGTCCCGGGATAATGAACGTCCTACTCTTGTCGCTCGTCGCAGGTTCATTTTTGATACGGCGCCCCGGATGTTTTTTTCCCCTTTTTTATTCATCACCTCCCTTTGTCGTAGTAAGCGTAGTCCAGTAAAATCTAGAAGCACACCAGCGTCTTTCTTCCGTTGACTCCTAAGGTCACCAAAAGAATCAATGATTTTTTTCTTCGTACACATCGGCTCCGCGGCTTCCCCTCTCTTATTGTCTCCCGCGCTCTCAACCAGGCAGTCTTACAAGAACCATTGAAGGACCCGTCCGGAAAAATCTTCTTTGATGCCCAGGTCCTCTCCTTTTTTTGGCGGTATTTTGTCAGTTACTTCCGTTTTTGGTCCCAGCGCACTTCAACACCCCGTGTCCTCCAGAAAAACGGGCTCTCTTTCCTTTCCCCCCAGGCTCGGATTTTCACCGTATTAGACCCTCAGGCTCTTCTGTTCTTCCTTCTTTTGAGGAGAGAGTCGATTTTACGTTTAAGCGGCGACCGGGATTGTGCCTTGGGAAAAATACGCGCCGTTTTCCGCGTGGTCTTTGGCCTGCTCTTACCGCTAACGTACGGGTACCCTCCCCGGCCTACTTGAATCCTCACCTGTATGCTCGAGGAAAGGAATGAATTATGTTTCATAGACTTTTCCGGACTCTGCTTAACTTCGGGAACCATCCCTGCGCGTTTTGACCACCGCCACCCATTTCGGAAGAAGAAGGCCGCGTTTGCGGCTGGTTTGATTTCTCCGGGCCCAACGGACGAACGGATTTGGACCCGTTTTTGCGCTTCAGACGGCCTTTTGTTTTCTCCTCTTTTGTTTTTTAGTCTACTGGGAGGATTTTTTGAACCCCCCTGATCTTCGCTCCGTAGCACCATGCCACCTTCTAGCATGGTCCACGCCTTTCGTTCCGGTCTTCATTATATCGTTTCGCTCAGTTAGTAGAGTATTTTTATTTGATTCAGGACGTGACCTCTCCCTGCTTTTTCAGTTCAATCAATTGCCCTCTGCGAGATACACCCTGACCTTCCTCTTGCCCTAGCTTTTTCGACGCGGGTCGCTGCTTTGGCTTTTAGCGGAACGTAAGCGGCATGAGATTAGTCCCTCTTCTTTTCCTCCCCCCCGCCCGCTTCCTCCACTTCTCTTCTGGCGAAATTCCTTTTACGGCCTCTGCGGCTAAATACATTTGCTTGACCCTCTCGTTAGCGGTCTTTCCGGACCCTTTTCATCCGAGGACATTAGACGTTCCTAAAGCAAATTTCTCTCGATGGAAGATCGACTGACTGCGTTTTGCTTGCCGATCCCCTTTCCCTTCTGATTCGCTTTTTGCCCGCGTGAGCATAATTTTCCCCTGACGCAGGGAATGGAGCTACCATTATAATTGGCGGGGGTTCCCCGTGGCTTTGCATGTCCCTTCTTCCCCCCCCCCCGATTACATCCTAAGACCCCCCGGTTTTTTCTTTCGGCATAGCTTTGCGTGGCGTCGGATGAGGTTTTCTGTTCTTGTCGTGTCTATTACTGGATTTTCTCAGGGTGGGGCTGAATTTTATTTTTGCGTGCGGCTTTGCACCCTGTGCTGTCACAGAAAATTGAGACTTCGCAGGTTTTGACTCGATTTTCTCTTGCGTCTTGGACTCGTGGGAAAACCGGGCAGCGGCGCTATTTTTTTTGTGGAATTCCCCTTGCCCTACCTGGCGACCTTCTTTGCATAGTCGGAGCCCCTTTTTCTCCTGGACCGAACATCTTCCCGGTGACGATGCGAATTTTGGACACGTCTGTTTAGCCGTGGGATCATTGTTTCGAACTATTTTCTCAATCCTCTTTTCGCCCCCGAGGATTTTCTCGCTTTTTTAGTCCGGGGCTCATCCGTTTCGAAGTTCGTCTTCTCGCGGGCCTCCTCTTTGACTGCGTTCCTGTCTGGGTGTTTTTAGGTTTCAGTTCGCGAACGGTCCTTTTGGTTTTTTTGAAGGTCTTCGTTTCTCCGACCGGGTTTCCCTTGATGGGTTCTCTATGGGTAAGTCACCCCCGCTCCCCGCGAACCGGCTGGTCCAGTTAAGTTTTTAGTGTTTCCCGCGTCCTCTCTCTTCTATAACTCGCTCCCCCCCCTTCATCCTTTAATGGTCTTGACTCTCGCCCCCTGTCTTCCCACCCCGTCTTGAGCGAGTATTTAAATTTTCAGTCCTGAGCACGGTCCCTTGCTTTTTAATGGCCGGAAATTCGTTGGCTGTCACTCTCTGGCGACCGTAGCGGGATTTCGGTTTAGGACTTTTGAGGAGCGGGTCCCACTTTTTTTCTGTTCTTTGTCCAACAACCCCCTCCTTTCCGCGTCGATCCTCTCCTCTTTTCCTTGAGAGATCTCCGAGAGCAATCGTGCCGGTTTGACCGACACTTCTCTTTTTCCCCGCTCCGCCATCTCATCTTACCTCACCCGTCTCCTAAGCATTTCTTCCCATCTCCCCCAGGAACTCCCCCCTCATTAAATTTTCATAAATGCTTGCAAAGTGGAGCGTCCACCACTTTGCATTACTCGCGAACCGGGGCACTTTCCCTTGTGTAGAAAACAGGAACTCCTAACTTTTCAGACGGTGGTTTATTGTGAGAGATTCTCCCCAACTTCCGGTCCGCCACTTTTCCCGTTCCCAGAGATCGGCCTCGTTGACCTCGGCAGAAGCACCCTGCGTTGCCCCGCGTCTAAAGAGCCCCCACCCCACAAAACCCCTGCCGGTTATAGAAATGAAGAAAAACCCCGTTTCGTACCCGAATCTCACCACCCCCCGCGACTGCTCCTCTCCTCTTCGTGCTTGTTAAAACCTTCGTTTTAGGGGTCTTTCCCCTCCTTCCCGCCCTCTCCGTCGCCGAGAAGTTGATTGACGCCTTTGAACCCCGCATCCCCTCTCCAATTCTGCCTCCCCTATTCCCTCCCCAATTTGCGTTACAGAAGATACGGTTCCACCCCCCCCCCACAAACCCTTGCAGCCTCTGGTCTTTGTCAACGTTCAATTAAACACCCCCAATCTGTCCGTTCTTGGCGACTTGTGGTCCCCCATAGTACTTTCTTTCACCTACTAATTTTTACTGGTAATCCATCATCGTCTACCGCCTCAGCCATTTACGTCGCTGCTGAACCCTCTCGCTGCAGGCATTCCCTCGAGACAAGAACCCCCACGCTTCAAAATACGACTTTCCCCCCCAATCCTGACCCCGAGAGCCAGTACCAGGAAAAACCCCTCCCCCTCAGCAACAAAACCGCCCTCTTTTTTTTCTATACAACACGGTTTTCTTTCAACTGCGGGGGGTTTTCGTAAGTTAATTTGCCCTTCCAACTTAGACACACGTCCCCTCCTTTTTTTTCACTTTTCTTTTTTAGCCAGGCTCGTTTCAATGCATTCTCCTTCTCTAAAAGTTCTTTTAACGGTGATTTCCCATCCCCCCTCCTCGGGAACGATCTTCCCATCGTTCAGGACTTTCTTGAGTCCCCCCTTTTTTTCCTTTTTCTCTCTTCTGCTGTCGACCAGCTTCGCCTATCCTCCCCCTGTAGCTCGCCCCGGCATGATTCCGATCAAGTCTTGATAGTAGGAAAGCACGTAATCCAATTCCAAAGCTAGGCGACTGCTCCTTCTCTCCGATTCTTTCTCCACCCTTGGTCTACCGCGCATGTCCTCCTATCAACTGGTTCCGCCTTAGTCTCTGTACTCCGTACTGCACTTTCTGTTAGTCCCCAAATTCAATCCTGTAGCGTGGTCCCGACAACTTCCAATTCCTCCCCCCTTCTCACGTTCTCTCCGAACCCGCGACGAAACGTTTTTTTTCTCAATGAAGAACGATTCCAGTTCCTTTCCTTTTGCTGCCTCGTTCATGTTGATTACGGACTCCCAACCGTGTTTTTATGTATAAGGTTAGATCCGCGACCCCCCTCGACAGCACACCAGCTTTTCTGAGGAGAGAATGACTTACCCTCATCATTTAGAGTACGCTTGTCTCCCGGTTTAACCATTCCTCAGTCACATCCCCTTCCCCCTGCGCCCCCTGTTTTCCCCCTCCTGTTTTTCTCCAGATGAGTCCAGTCACGACCCTTCCGTCTAGTAAGGCCATATCTGCTTTGAAATGCAGCCAGTTTTTTTCCTCTCCCTGCAATCGTAGATGAGTCGTGGACTCTGTTCCGGGTCCCCCCTTACGGTTTTCTCCAGAAACGAACACTTCCCGCAGGGCCCAAAACGGCTCGTCTTTCTCACACCGTCGGGACCCGAATAGAAATATATCTCCCTTCTAGTTGTGTTGTTTATAGACTCATGTTCTTTCGTGGCTTTATTGTGCAGTTCAAAAAAGACGCTCCTTTTTCCTTGAAGGTGGAGCTTCCGTATACCCGGACAGCGGTTTTCCCTCCCGTCAAAGACTCTTCGCGGCCTGATGTCTTTGCTCCCTCTTTCCCTTCCTCTCGGCCTTTTTGTTCGTGACGGAATCAAGCTGTCTGCTTCTCTTTTTTCCGACCCCAGTTTTTGACCGGCTGCCTTTTGGTCCGCGGAGACACCCACCCTGACCTGCCCAGCTGCTCTTGGCCCCTGGATGGAAGCCTTTTGTTTTTGTGCGACGACTTTTTTGGAGCGGTCTACCTCCCGGTACGTGCCCGTGTGAACACGTTCTCTCGGCTGGGATTTTTTCGAGCCAACCCCGAGAGTAGCATTTTTTAACGGCTGGATGTTCTTCAATTATCTTTTTTTTCCCTGACCGTGTCGCGTATTTTCGGATGCGTCGGACTTTTAACGCTGATATTTCCTTAACAGAATTGCTCTTTGCGCCACCCAATGATGGTCCTTCCTCAAGGATTCCCTCTGCGTTGTGGAGGTGAACTTTTTGACTCCGGTGCAGTCCTTTCCCCGATTTTTTATTACATTGTTTCTACCTCGTGCCCTCTCCTTGATCGCATTCCCCCCTGGACGTTCAGGAAATGGCTCCGCCTCCCCCTTTTTTCCGGAAAATATTATCCCCCTCTTGAGCATCTGGGTCTTACCTGGGGCACGGTTCTTCGTTTTGGGCCCCTCTGGTGAGATCGGTTCCCCCACTGAGTTAGGTCTTTTTGTTCACTAGGACTTGGCCGCCGCTAAGATTTGTCTTGGTTTCGCCCTTACGTTCGCCTCATTCAATCCTTTGGGTCTCCTACCAGAGTTCGGTTGGTTCTTTTTCTTCATTGACCGCGTCCCCCCAGGTCAAATCCATAGCCCAATTTTTTTGTATTTGTCCCCTTTTTTTGTCGCTGGGGGTTGCGCAATGGCTGGGATTTCGCTTTTCTCTTAATTCTCTCTCTTTTTCTTGAATTATTTTTGGCTTTTTTTTTCTGGCAAATGCAGAGAGCTTGGTGGCACCTTTGCCAACTTCCTGGCGCTCGCGGACCTTCAGCTCAGTAATCGCTGGATTTGCGTCGACGTTCTGTTTCCCTGCCGGCATCTGATGGGGTTTTTTTGCCTGGCCACGGTTCAGACACCTCCGCTTGCTCCTTGAGGTTTTGCAGGCTGAGCCCCAATGTCCTCCCCACTTCTTTCGAAAATTAAATTCGTGCGAATTTGGACACGTTGGCCGCCATGTACGACTTCCTTTAAATCCGGGTTCTCGAGCGGTTTTTTTTGCGTTGCTGGATACCTTGGCGACGTTCATCGTTGAACCCGCCTCCTTCGGAGGACCTGAGTATGGAGCTCGTCTCTTCCGGGTTGTGCGTTTTCCCCAACGTCGTGCAGGGTTTTGTTTCTTTAGGAGTTCTCAACTCTTTTGATGTCTTCCCTTCTGTTCTTTCCTGATCCGGCGGGGAAGTGCGGCGGTTCGAGTCGGCTTTCTTCTCTTCCGCTTTTTCCTTCACCTACGACCCCACTTGTTTTTCTCGTATTCGGGAAACACCGTTCTTTCGTCGTTAACTGTGGTCCGCTTGACGCCCGGCAATCCCTTTTTCCGATGACTTCGGAACGTGGACTCCTTCTCTTGCCGTCATGAGCGGAAGCATTTGCCCTCTTTCCTACTGTCCCTGAGTTGTGATCGCGGTCTTCTACGCTTTAAAAACGGAGCCAAGCCTTTTGCTCCTTTTTTTCCTTTTTCCTCCTTCAGTGTGAGAGATTTACTTCTCTAGGTCAATCTCTTCAGAAGTGTTTAGACCTGCCCCCTTTTTCCCGCTCTTTCACGCCGCCCACGCTAACTTCATGACGGCAATTCCCCCCCCCAAATCGGCCTTCTCAAGAGTGCACGGGTCCCCCTTTGAAACTGTCTTCCTAACGCTTCCCTTAGAACAACCTTGTCATCTTCTCGCTCGGTGTCAGCCCACCCCCCCCCCCCCCCCCTCCCAAACAACCCCCCGCCTCTTTTGCCACGAACCTCCCGCTTTTTTTCTTCTTGTGCCGTCCTCTCCTCGAAACCGGCAGACCCTTTCTCCCTTTTGTCCACCCAGTAAGGTTCCGATAGTTTCCTAACCCCCCCTCCCCTCCTCAGAAGCCCAACCTTTTTCCGGTTGCTACACTCCTCCTCCCCACCCCCTCCCTTTCCTCGCACCCCACCACACCCCGGCCCGATTTTTTTTTAGTTCCTCTCTGAGCCTTCCCGCGGCCTTCATCGTCATTGTTTTCACTATCCTGGTTTCACGAATACCATCACTTTTTTCCTCCCTGACACAGCTTACGTGCGCCCTCGGTTTGCCATCGACCCCATCCGCCTCCTCCAAATTTCGCAAGCGACCCCTTCACCCATTTCTTTCCCGGCATTGCGGAACAAATGACTCCGCCCCATCGGCAAACCTCCCTTAATATCAAGACCGGTCTTTTGCCATTCCCCCACCACCCAACGCGATGCCGGCCAGTGTGTTCTCCTCTTTCGTTTCGGCTCTTAGATTCTTTCTCCCCGTATTCGTCCAGTTCTCCTCCGTCTTTTTTCACAGTCTTTTCTTTCCACCCCCCCTTTCCTCTCTTGGAATTGGTCCCCTGCCGCCAAACACGCTTCACAAATCCTTCCTTCCATCCCATCCTTCTAGTCCCTTCCAGAATTTTTCCCAAAAATCCTCCTCGACCTGTCTCCACACCCCCCTTCTCCCGCTAGTTGCAACCCACACCTTGTCTTCTTCTTCAATCTGGTGTGTTTCTCCCCTTTCATGCACTGTCTGCCTCCCGGCTCCCCCTGGTGGATTTCCTGCACAGGCCTTCCCCCGTTCTTTGAAATGAGGACTGATGTGCTTTGAACACACTCCCCTGAGTCCACTCTAACATTTAATGTGAAATTCCCTGTCCCGAATACCACCCCCCCCTCTGGCTTCTCCCTTTTTCTCTTTCGCGCGGGCGCCTATTTTAGAACGATCTTTTTTTGTGGGTTTTTTTTTTTTTTTTTCCCGCACCCCCCCTTTTCTCGCCATTGCTTTGAGCTTTCCTTCCGTTTCACGGCATTTCCCCTGCATCTCTTAGAATAGTTCCTCTTCCAATCGTAAGTTAAAACGCTCCCCCCCTTCTTTTTACGCTCGGTCTTTTTCCCTGAACCTCCCCTTCCCCTCCCCCGCTCAAAGGTAAGTTACGCCGTTTGCTCATTTTGATCTCGCATTCTCTGTGAACAATTACATATCGCGTTTTTCTCCCCCCCCCCTGTCACGTCTCCGTTTTCCTCCCTTAAGGTCCGACCTCTTTTTTTAAGCAGAACCTCTCAGCTCTTCATCTCGCGCAGGTTCATGTTGATCTGACAAAGCCCGCCGAGATCTTGTATTCCTCCACGGGCTGCGTAGTCTCGCTTCTTTCCTCCCCACACCATCGCGTGCTCCACAGCGTTTTTTGCCCTTGAACGTTTCCCAAGAATTTTAGCTAGCGTACGGGTTAACCCCCCCATCGCCGTCCCGCCTCTTGCCATGCCTTCACATGGTCAAGGTGTTTTGTTTTGGTCTCAACCTGTCTCCCGCTTGCACGACTCACCCTGCGTCCTTGAATACAGATGCAATAGGTCATCGCGCGTAATTTTTTGAAGGTCTCGTCGTTTGCTTGTTCCCGTAAGTGTGTTGCGGTCCCATAAAGCGCCCCCCCCCGCTTTCCCTTTAAGGCTCTCCTCCCCTTTTCCTCCG
>Ga0179593_1275596_pt1 | contig 10544 bp, 14 predicted proteins | sample CZODoug2_1_08_16_FD_185931 | JGI IMG/M metagenome (GOLD analysis project Ga0179593, IMG submission 185931) | Vadose zone soil fungal communities from Angelo Coast Range Reserve, California, USA - CZODoug2_1_08_16fungal (PacBio error correction) | ecosystem: Environmental > Terrestrial > Soil >... | reverse complement strand
GCCCCCTTCCCTTCCCGTATCCCCTCTCAGCCCCCAAATACATCCCCATCTGTCATTTCATATCTTCCCTCGTCCCACCCCTACGCCCCTTCTGACTCGCCCCGTAGACCCCTTTTTTCACCCTTGCACCTTGAGGTTTTCCCCGGTCTGAGGCCCAATTTGCGCCGCCTTAATTCACCTTCATCTACATTTTGCTCACCACATCTTTGCTCTCCCCTACACATTAAGCTAAATTTTGTATACGTCTCAAGCTGATTCTTTCCCCCCTCCCCTCCCCCCCCCCAATCGAAAACGGTCTTTTTTATATCCATGTTCTATTATGCTTCAATCGGCATTCTCCGCCTTTTTCTTTCGTTCCAATGTCAAAGGTTGCCCTTTTGCCATTGTAGAGACAGCTTCTCCACTTCACTCCGTTAAGCCAAACTTTTCGTTTGGTCCTCTTGGATCTGAGTCCAATCCCCCACTCCGGCGTCCCCGCTTTTTCAGTCTTCAACATCTATGACTTCACCTTTCTTTCCTTACCCTTACACCCCTCCCCTCTATTTTTCGAATACCACCCCCACAACCACATTCGCCCTGTTTCCAAGAGTTCCAAGTTCTCGCCCCCCAGCATTCACATGGGATATACGGCACCGACCTGCCCCCTCCCCCCCCCCTCTTACTCGGTTGCACATCCCCACCATTACTTTTCTCTCCTTGTTTTCGACCTCCTCCTTTGCCCCTTGAGAAGCGTCCTTCAGCTTCTAAGCCCCTACCTGTTGAGTCTTCCCCCTGTCTTCCCCCCCCCCTCCTGGTCTTTCAGCGCTCCTCAATAAGCTTGACGTTCTTCTTGCTCTGTGTGGCGGCATATATTGCAAACTGTGGCAACGGCTGTCGTAGGTATTCCTCCCCTTCCTCTCTAGAGAACATAAGGCCAATTGTATTTCCTGACGATGGTTTCAAACGTCCTCCGATCCTTTGTTAAACCTGGAGCCCCTCTCCTCTCTCCCCCTCATTGTCTGGAACAAGTAGCTCGGCGATTTTTTGCCCCACCCCAGGTCATGCTGGGACCGATCTTCCTCGCGGAACTCATTTACTCGATCTAACCCTGGCTGCTCTTTCCGTCTTGCATTGTGTTACTTCTTTATTACTCGTCTTTTTCCGGTACAAGAAGCTCCCCCCCCCCCCTACACTCCCCTCCGGAAATTCACTTCGGTGCCCCCCTGCCCTCATGCCATGTTGTGATTTCGCTCCATTCTTTTTCCCCCTCGGTTTCTGGCCGTTGGACTCCTATTTGTATTCCCGTCTTGTCCACTGGATGATCTATTTTTAGGACCTTACCTCTTCTGTTGTACATCTTTTTCCCCTGATTTCCCCCCTTTTTGTCTCGCCTTCTGGTCCTTCGTGCTGTATTTTGTTTGAGATTTCCTTTTTGGTGCGGAGTGGGTCAACTTCTTTTCTTGGAGTTATCACACCCCAGTCCCCTTTTTTTACTGTCCCTTCCTTTATCCCTTTGGCGAGTTTGGCCCTTATCCGACTCGCTCTTCCCCTGTTTTATCCAAGAGTTCCAGTTTGGTCGCCGATGGCCGTCCTGCGGCTTCTCCCCCCTTGTCCGCCTTAGAGTAAACTGCTCTCACACGCGCGTACCCCCAATTGCCAAGTCCACGTTATGTCGTACTGGCCGATCCCCCCCCCTCTAATGTTCTCTCCATTTTATAAGGGCGTTTGATTCCTCGTTTTCTTTCCCCCTTCCAGTCCCTTTTTTTAGGGTCTCTTTTTTATTCTTTTTCTTCATGTCTCGCTGATTAGCCCTTCCCCCCCTTCAACTGTCAGGCAATTCGATCCTTTGATACACCATGTAGAGGTTTTCTTTCCGCCGATACGAGTCTATGGCTGCCCGCCGGCCCCTCCCCCGAGGACCAACCTCAAGAGGAGTTCTATCGCATCTCTGGCCCCCAAGTCTTTCTTCGTTCGCGGCCTGTGGACTTCCTATTTCGGTGAGGCCAGGCATCGGTAAAAAACGACACAAAGTGGTTTGATCTGTACGGTAGTATTATTTATATCTAAATTCTATTTCATGTAGGTGGTTTCTCCTGATCTGCTGTGCCCCACCTATTTTCGATCCCCCCCGTCTGCCCCCTTCCCTCCAAATCCTCTTAACCAGACCTCGTTTGCCTTGCCCCTTCCTCTACCTTTATTTTTTCTCCCCTATCACCCCCTTCATCTCCGAATACCTGACGTACACCCCCATGTGATTCCCCCCCGGCTTCGGCGAGTTTCCAGGCCCCCTGACTTCTGTCTCTCCTTTGAGGAAGGTTCTCCCGGGTTTTTCCCCCTCCATTGAATCAAGTTGGTTTCGTGCAGTCCGGCGTCTTTTGTATCCTTGAAACGTTTGCCTTTTTGCTGTTGAAAAGTTTTGGCTTCCCGGTCTATCTCACACCAGTCGCTTCCAGCCTTCCGTTTCACCTTCCCTACGTGTTCTGTTATTTTACCCCTTCACAGGTTACTCTCAGAACCTTTCTTTACCTTTTTGGGACCGTTTTATTTAAGCAATGGCGCTCCTGCATGGACATAATTCTGTTTCCTGTGCTGATTTTCCCTTCCTTCTTAGTCGACTTTCTTCCCTCTCCCTTTTCCTCCCCTTTTTTGGTGTAGCGAGATGCCTCCCCCCTTCTTTCCCCCCCGCAGGAAAAGCCCAGGTCCCTCCCACTTGACCAAAATTTTTTGTTTCTTCCTTCCGTCCCTTCCCCCGGGTGTTTCCATGTAACTTTCCCCCCACCCTTTGACCGTCTTGTTCGCGTCCAAAACTTGCTTCAACCTGACTCCAAGTTAATCGTTCCCCCCCTTTTTACTTGCTCCCCTCTTCGAAGCTTTGCTGGTTGTAAGTTTCTCCCTTTGCCCAACCCCCTGGGCGTTCACCTTTAAATTTTGAAAAGACAACAAAGCGTGTCTCGGCCGGCAACCCCAATGCGGAATTTGGGTCACCCCCCCCCCTTTTCCCCCCCCGTCTGGACCTCTCACGCTTTCCTGATCCCTCCCCCCCCCCAACGATACTAATCCCTTTTTTTCTCACTTTTTTTTTCCCTTCCGGGATTGCGTTTGAGATAGGGTTAGAGGTTGTCAAATTTGTCGATATGAGGCGGTCCCTCTGCACAACCTCTAGTTAAGTATTAGTGCGTGTCTTGAGATGATGTGGTTCGCAATCTGGCGACCCCAGGACTATCGGGAGACAAGCCAATCATACCAGGGTATCCTCTCTCCAGCATTCCAACCCTTTTTTTTTTTTGTTATATGACATTTGCCACTCGGTCATTACAGGACGCCCCATGAAGCATCCTGGTTTATACTTCTCCTGGACGTATTATGTGCACTGATTTCTGTCCTTGGAGCGACTCCTATCGATTCCTCGGAGAGACTCCCCGCTCTTCCTAGTTTCTATCACTTCCTCTCCTTGAAGGCAGTTCGTACAGCCTCACTCTACGACCTAACGCCCTTCTATTCCAGTAAGGGTGTTCGGTAAACGTACCCTATGGCATTAACTTATCGCTATATACATTCGGCCTTTATGGTTGTCCCATCAGTTAATTGTTCCCGTGGTTCCCTGCTCGCTGTTCCGGTCCTTTTTTTATCATACCTTCTGCACCTTCTATTGTTACACTGAGTCCCCCCGCGCTACCCCCCCCCCCTTGGAATTCTGAAGCATGGACCCTCGATCTCTTGTGCTCGTTCCCCAAATCCCGCCACGCCCTTTGTTGAATCGAAATTTGCTTGCCCTCCCCAACCCGATTGGTTGTTTCCGTCCATATAAGTTGAAGTCTCCCCCCGCTCACCCCTGTTGCTCCCCTATAACACAACCCTCCCCCCTCCCCTTCTCCCCTCCTTGTGCCTTTTCCCCAAGGTATGTTACCTTGTCCCCCCCTGACTCGCGGGCCTACAAACTGTTCGAGGGATTACCCTTCTCTGTCAGCCCAGAACCTACCTCATTTTTGTGCCAGCACCCCGATTTTATCACTTTTCCCAGAGTAGATCACAACATTGTCTGAGGGCCCTTGCCCTGAGTTTTATTCTCCTGGGTTTCTTTTCTTGGTGAGGTAGTCCATTGCACCCCCTCGTCCCGTCTTACTACACCCAAAACACTTCCCGAATGGCCCGTTTCAGTCCCCGTCTATTTTCCCCCCTCATTCCATTTAGTTCTAGGAGCTCGGGACGTACCTTTCGACCTTTCCCTTGTGTTCTTTCCTAGACTTCCCTCTCCGGTGGTTTCCCTTTACCTTCCTTTCCCATTGACGTGTCTCCTTCTGGAGAGGCCCTACACCGGTGCTTCGCAGATTGGCTGATGTCGCATTACTCTTGTTTCCGGCATCCTTTTTCGAGAAGGTTTCTCTCGGCCTTCCTCCTTCTCACGTGCGAGCACGGGTTGTCCCCCTTTTCATTTGTCACGGATGATGCGCCGTCCCGATCACTTACGCACTTTTTTTCATTTTTCGCACTTCATAAACGTGTTTCCCCTGCCGTTTTTACGTCCTTCTGATATGGCCTCTCTCGCACCGGCGTGCCATCGACCCTCCCCTTTCCCAAGGTCCAACGTGCTTCGACCAGCAGTTGCCAGTTTCACTTTTTGACCCGGGAATTTCAACTTTTTTTCCCTTCTTCAGATGGGGGGCCTAGGAATCCGTATATTGCCACGGTGTGCATGCTGCTGCTCTGATGCTTTTTCTTCCGCAACTAAGGGTCTTTTTTGTATGTGTTTGTTTAATCTTTTTAGACTTTTCGCTCCCCTCCCCCGTCTGTTTTTTTTTCCCTTTGGCCCTCCTGAACTCTTTTCCCTGGATTGGTTGCTTGTCCTTTCCCCCCTAAGGTCCACTACCCTTTTATTTTTTTCCCCACCCGCCCGTTCTCTTTCGATCCCCATGCACCCTTGCGCATCTTTTCATTTACCTCCGTTGGGCCCACGATGCCGATTCGGCTAGAGATTACTACCCTTCTGTCTCTTAAACTGCCCCCGATTGCGTGTGTGTGGTAATCGCATTGGGATTAGCATTGTCTCCAAATTTTAAGCTGCTGTGTATTCACGCGTTGTTGTTCTTACCCTTTTAGCTGGTCATTTTTTAATTCCCCCTGCGACATTGCCTGTCTCTACCCGGTTACACTCGTCTTGTGCTGAACTGTGGAATTCCAGCTTTTCATGTTTTTTGCCAGCTTCATTTGTGTGGGATCGGCTTGATTGCATTACGCTGGTGTCTCGTGGCCTTTTGTTGTTAACGCGAGAAAGGGATCTTTCTCTTTTTACATCCTCAGTGTGGTGTTCGATCTTTAAACGTATCCCCCGAGTATTACCCCTTCTTCCCAGACCCCCTTCTCCATCGGAAATGCCATTTATCTTCGACATCTCTCCACACCTACCGGCTCCTCGTCCCGTCTTCTTTTCCTTTTTCTTGCACCCTTCTTGTACCGGTCTAAGATCAGCATTTTCGCCGCCTTCACTCCTTCATTTCGAATTCTCCCCCCCCTACCTCTTTTACCCCCTCGCAAGCCTTCAATTTTTTCTTCCCACTCTCCCTCCTCTGCTTAGTACAGAATACCACCCACAATCGTGTGTGTTCGACTATCGTTCCTCTGATTCTCCCCTCTTCCCCTCTGTCCTCGCCGAAGGACTGTTATTGCCCCCAGTGCTTGACGGTCTCCCCCCCGGGTGAGAGCCTCTTCGCCGTGTACTGCTTGACCCCTTTTTCCCCCACTTTGACTCCTGGAGAACGTTTTTCCCTCAACCCCCCTTCGCCCCATTGTCATTCTTCAACACATAGCGTCTGACCGTCCACATTGATAAATTTACCATCGTACCCCCTAAATCGGTAAGCCCCAACACAACACCACCAGGCGCAATGATTTACGGAGACCCCTCATGCTCTCTCAGAAAGCCTGAACCCACCTGTTTTTGGCAAATATCCTGATAGACCTTCCCTATTCAGGCTCTTCCTTACCCATTATTTTTCCCTACCTTGTCTCGACCTCACCCTTTTTTTACCTCTTTTTCCGTAGTGGTATTTCTTCACTACGCTTTCGGAAGGGCCCCGAAGAGACTGGAGTATTCACCGCCTGTCTCGACCTTCTTCCGGGTAGTCTTTGAGCTCCTTCATAAGAGGACTTCTTTCTTGGCGATTCTCATGTAAACCTTAGCTTTTAGGTTTTTTTTTTCCCTCCAGACTTGTGCAGTTTTTGAAACTTCCTCCTCCCACCTTTTATTGCTTGAGCTTGTCTTTTCAATCCATTCCTTCATCGAGCTATTGCCCTTCCCCCGCCTATTTCTCCCCCCGTCATTCCGAAGTTGCCCCAACTTATCCATGAGACGTTGATCGTTCTGCCCCACAAGGGCCCGGCATTTTCTTATTCCCTTCCCCTTCAAATCCATCATCTTAACCCTTCCCTTCAGGGCATTGACATGGAAATTCAGTGTCCCGGCGTTTTGGTATACCGATTATATCGTGGATGTTTGACCCTTCCATGTACAAATCCCCTTAGGACCCCCCTTCTGTTTTCCCTCCAATCCCTCCCTTTGTCCTATTCTCTCATGGAGTGATTGGTGGGTTGACCCTCCGAAGAGGCGGCTAACTTTCTTGCTATTTCTTTTTCTACCCCGCATTCTTTTCCTCTGCGTTTTAGCATCAGCGTCCTTTTCAATCTCTTCAGTTGGTTACGTCGGCGCCGGATTGGCTTTGTTATTTTTTTGCATGTTGAGACCGGAACTTGCTATGGAGCGTGAAACACTCTCCCTGGTTGACGGCAAGCCTCCCCGCCTTCGTGTTCCCGGTCCCCCATGCAGCACATCTTCTCGCTCTTTAAGTCCTCTCACTGTTCCTCGTTTTTTCTCTCATGGCACCCGTTTTTTTTTGCCCCTGCTTTTCGAATCTGCGTCCCTGATTCCGCTTGTCTCTACCCTTCCCCCGTTGCAAGGGTATTGTCAGTCTTTCGAGAAGTTTTAGAAGGCGCATCCAGGCGTCATCACGTCCTCTTGTCTTTCAATAAGCTTTCCGACGGTTGGGAGTCGAATGCTTTCCGGTCACTCCGGCTGAGGAATTCCATCAAGGTAGAAAGTAGCTCGTGCCCACATCTCCAGTAGCGGCTTTCTTCTCCGAGTCTATGCCATTTTTCCCCTCTTTGCCAATTCAAGATGAAAACTCCCTGTATTATCTATCGCAAGACATGGTTTTTCCCGGATGCCTTCTTTTTATGTCTTTTTCAGATGTTTCTTCCCCCCGGCTCCCATAGGAAGCGACCCCCCTTTTTGTTCGCTGTACCCGTTAGTATCTCCGAAATTTTTATTTTCGGGAGGGTTGCCTGATAAGCCCGTTATTTGCCCACGGTCCTTTTTTTAGTCTCCCGGGGGCTTTACATTCCCTCACGCCTTTTTCCCCCGTCCCTCTTTTTTCTTCTTCCTCTCCTCCCTTTCGTTCTCCCTCGCCCACCCTCCCTCATCTTCACCTCAATCAATGCTACAAAACTTGAGAGCACCCACAGCTCACGTGTTTGGCATGCGGGCCCTCTTATCGTCTCCCTTCTACTCCTTTTTTTGTAAATTCTTCTCCTTGTTCCCCGCTCTTAATATTTTCGGCCCCTGCCCGGCGCTTTTCCTTTGCTTTGAATCCCATCTGTCTCCCCCCCTTGTCTGAGTCACCATTGCTGTGCCTTGGTCATAAAGTTCGCCGTCCATTTCCTGTCTCGTTTTTCTTTCAGTCATTGTTGATCCCTTTTTTCCAATTTTTGGCAAAGGGACAATTTTTCCTAACGGGGGCCCAGCAGAGGCGTATACAACAAAGTGGGTTGACCTGTTTTTTTTTTGTAACGATGGTATGTTTAACAGCCAGGGAGGGTATTTGCCTCTCTCTTGTGCCCATAAGACTAGTTGCTCCTGTCTTAGATGGGGAGCCGGAAATACCAAAGCTGGGCCCACATAAGTACAATCTTTAAAAGACGCATCCCCACCCAGGCTGAGATCTGTCCCCTGCGCGCCCGATCAATTTAGTTAACTGCCACTTTCCCCCCCCCTTTCTTGTTTTAGAGTCCCCCACCCTTAGGAACACGAACCGTTCTCCTTAAATTCCCTTTTTCCCTTTCTGACCTTATGAGACACGCGGTTTGTAATAGTGATCCCTTGTTTGCTCCCCCTTTGTGCTCTTTTTCCCTGGGTCCCTTGTTTTCCAAGAGCCAAAACTCCCCCTCGCTCGGGCAGAAAAAAAAGTTTTTCCCGTAATCGTCTTTTTAACCCTTTTTATATCACTCCCCCCCCCTTCTCCGAATTTGTCGATATCATTTTTGATTTCTTCCCACTCCTGCTTATTTTTTTTTTTTCTCCCCCCCCAATTAGTGTAAGCAGGTGTAGTGCTCGATAACGCGGTTTGTAGAAGTTTTTCCCCGGACAATGTCTAGCGGAATCTTCAAACGTTCGTCCTATCCCGCCGTTCTTTTCTTGATGCCCTTCCCTGCCCTAAGAATCGGTCTTCCCAGCGTTTCAGGCTGAACATTTTCCCTCACTCCTTCATTTTATATATACTACAGGCCTCCCACCCCCCTTTTTTTTTCTATGTCTCCTTTGCCTCCTCCATCTTGTCACCATGGAGCCCCCTATCATTCCTTTTTTCCGAATATCCTAGGAAGATCATCGTCTTTGTCATGTTGCGTGCTCTCCCTCTCCTCGTCGTCTTAGGTCTCCCCTCCTCGGAATTTTAGATGTTTTACCTCGATTTACAGTTCTTTGGAATTCCTTCCGGCGTCTCCCCGCAAGCCAAGGCTCCCCGTGGGCCTTTCTTTCGGTTTTACAAACGAACATTGGACTTTTTATGAAAGCCCTTATGCCCTGCGACTTCTCTTGCCTATGCCTAACCCCTTCCCGGTCCGGTCCCTTTCGTTAAGCTCTTCTTCTCTTTAAAGTTCGAAAAATTCAGGACGCTGTTTGACTTTTTCCCACACGTCTCCTTCTCCCCCCCCCTAGCACTTCCAGAGCGCCCGCGTTTGCCTTGACCCAATTTTTCTCCACGATCATATGTGCAGTCTTTCCTCCACCGCACTTTGGTGTACCCCCTCATGGTCCTGCGTCACCCCCCCTAGAACCGTTTCAAGATACCCCCATCCCTCGTGGCTCACCACTTTTTTTTTCTAGCCCCCTGATTGCTCCTTGTTTTTTTACGATTTAAACTGCCTCTTGAGTCTCTGCTACTATCGCCGTCATCCATCCGCCATTTCTGACAAAAGCTTCGTCTTCGGCCCCACTATTCTGCTCATTATTTTCTTAGAATATCCCCCCACATTGCTTCTTTTCATGTAACCTAGAGATTCTAGGTTGGAGGGGTTTTGTGCTGCTACTTGTTCCCCAACGATTCCCCCCCCCTATTCCACTTCCCACTACTTAAGCATGCCTTCCCGGCCGATTTTTTATGATCTCCTCCGTTACCCTTTTCCTTACCGCGACGATATCAATCCGACTCCTTTTTATTTTCCGTGATACTCTCTGAGCTTTTCCTTGGTTTACCTGTCTTCCATTACGTGTGTTTTCACTCTTCTTGTATGTGAGGATCACGGGCTTACGTCTCTGTTCCGGTTGCCCCCCATCCTCTGTTTCCTGAATTCTTGAATGTTCCCCCCTCCCTATTGCATGAAGAATAGAATTGTCTCCTCCGTTTTATCCTCTTTACCCTTGTCTTCCTCCCTGGCTCCTCACCAAGCCTCACCGCCTGTTTCTCTTACGGAGCGATGAATCATTGGCATGGGCGGCATTGTTGACGATCCTAGATTTCTGGTTTCTTCGCACTCGGAGTCTCCCTCTCCCTTTCCGGCTTACCCCCCCCGTTTTTGACTCAGACGATTCCCTATCTTTTGCCCACCTTCTGTTTCGTTGACGGATGACCCTCTGTGGGGCATTCGTTTTCCCCGAATCCTTGTTATTTCGTTGTTTTTTTCTGCTGGCTTTTTCTTATCTCTTTTCGTGAATCCCTCTTTTTTTATTTTTTTTATGATTGAAACGATTTCGTGTTTTCACGCCTTTTCACCGGTGGTTATCCTTGGCTGTTGTCCTTAAACTCTTCGCCCTTGATGGTTCTTTTCTTTTCCAAGTTTTGATCCCCCTGATTCCAACTCCTTGATTTCCCCTTTTTCATCGACCTCTTTATCCATTCCTACCCCCCCTGATCACTCCCCCCTGGCAGTCTTTCAACTACCGAAATGCGTGCCCGATGCAGAATATCTCTTACCATCCCCCTGTTTCTTTCCCCCCTCATTTAGATGTTCTTCTTGAACTCGATCTTCGGCTCTTTTTTACTTCCAACATTCGATTTTGTTAATGCGTACTTTTTTATGTGGGGTAGTCCAACGCGTCGTTTTGATGCTCCCCCGCAATCGTTATAATTTTTCGACTTCTTCCCCCTCGTTTTTTTTTGGTTCTGCACGGGGTGACACGGTAAGTCTTTACGCGGCTCCCCCATGCCTCCGGTTCTTTTCTTCCTGATTTTAGCATATGCATTTTCGTAAGCTGTGTCGGATTAGTCTTTTCCGCTTTTTCTAAGGGATCTACTTGC
>Ga0179593_1261514_pt1 | contig 10544 bp, 14 predicted proteins | sample CZODoug2_1_08_16_FD_185931 | JGI IMG/M metagenome (GOLD analysis project Ga0179593, IMG submission 185931) | Vadose zone soil fungal communities from Angelo Coast Range Reserve, California, USA - CZODoug2_1_08_16fungal (PacBio error correction) | ecosystem: Environmental > Terrestrial > Soil >... | reverse complement strand
GACCCCCCGGGCTAATCTTCCTCTTCCCCTCCCTCGCACGCTCTTGCCCTACTGTAAACGACTTAGGCCTTCAACCCAGTTATTCCTTTCTTCGTCCCCCGGAGCCGACAAGGTCAATTTTTTTTCCGCGCTTTGAAAACCAAAGGCTGCAGCTCCCCCAATTCCATGATTCGAATCCGGTTACAAGCTCCGCTTTTCGGGTTTTGCCTTCGCCTCTCCCCCCAACTTCATGCCGCGCGCCTCTACCCCCCTTGAATTTCCCCTTCCTATTTCTTGGAGGTTTGCCATATATTTTTTTCGAACACCTCCCGGTTCCGCCCCTTCTCGGATTGCTTTTTTTCTGTTTTATGGAACAGGCTTTGAGTTGGCCACTTCCTTCTCTTTTTCTCTCAAACTGATCGCCCTTTTTGATAGGAACTTTTCGAATGGTTGGCTCCCCTTTCCCTGCTGCCTCCGGGCAGCTGTTGCTTTGTATTCCTGTGCGTAGCTTTTGATTTTGATCTTATTTTGGGGTTGTGCTCTCCCCCCTTCTTGATTTCGCCCCTATTCACTGAAAAGTATTGCCTCCCGCGTTCACTAGCTGTTTTCCGCCTTTGGTTAGGAACCCACCCCCCCCTCTTCCTTCTCCCGTGTTTTTTGAACCTCTGTTTTTTTCCAAAAGACCTTTTTCCCCGGAGTTGGTTCACTTTTCTGTTGTTTTTTTTGAGATAGTAGACCCATAGGTTCAGCTACCGTTGCCCCCCGATCCGCGTTCGAATATTAAGTTTCCTTTCCCCATGAACCCCTCCCCCATATCGCCTGTAGCCTCAATTATTCTCACCTTCTCGTGAAATGATTGCCAGCCCCCTGTGGACTCCAAGCAGCCTGCTTCCTTTTATTCCCACTGAAATTCACCTGTCGATGTTTTCCCCCCCCTTACCTTGCCGTAAACTCTGCTGCCTTGTTTGCAAAGTAGGCTTTGGACTTTCTTTTGCTTGCAAAACCTTTTCCTTTTTCAACATTCGCAACTCCCTTTGTTTTACCTTCAGACGCCCCTTTTACGCGGCCGTAGGAATGTTTCCTGTGTGCCCTATCACATCCTGCTTGTCAGGGCTTGCCCCAACCCCGAAAATTCCGGATGCTCTCCCAACTGCGTCTCGCCCTAGACGAAGTCTCTTCTTCCAACCTCGTAATTTGACCCCTCCCTGAGTCACAATCTTTTTTTACAACCTCCTTGTTCTTCAATCCTTTGACTTAACCTTGTCTCGAGGACATCTCCCTCCTCTCCCTGCATGCTGTGACCGCTGCTCAATGGCGTCGAACCCTCATTTCCATTGGATTTTCACCTTTCCTTTTTAGCCGTCCTCCGGGATAGTCTTTGGCCTCCCCCCCTTTGCTTCTCGACTAATTCTACCGATCACGACTTTCCTTGGTCTCTTTTCTAATTGCTAATCCGTAAGTGTGGCATATGTCGATGATTTTTTTTTTTCCCCTTGTTACCCTTCGACACACCTTTGCGTGCAGCTCGGCTTCTTTTTCGTGGACCTTAGAACATCACCTTCTGCGAACCTGTTTACCTGGGCACACTTTCTCCTCGTTGGACATACGCGCTTCTCTGGCCAAACTGTTCGTTACGGGCACCCCCACTTCCTTGACTCTTCCCCATGCCGCCGATGAATTTTTTTTTTAGTGGGCCCCCCCTTTTCGTGCAGGCGGAACCGTTACACATACCCTAGAGTCCTCTCAAGGAAGTCATTTATTATTTCTGACGTGCCTGGTCGTGACTTTAGTTGAGGTATCGAAAACTTCCGATTCTTCCATCCTTGTTTTGAATTTTTTTTTAGGCTTTTCCTCCCTCTTCCTCGCCGGGGTTTCCCCTCCACATTGAACGCTTTCTTTTGGCTGGGCGTGAACGATGTGTTTTCCTCAAAATGGTCACCTTTCCTTACCTTGGCCGACCCCTCCTTCGTCAAAATTTTGGCCCCCCCCCCAATTTTTCAACGTTGTTTTCTTGCCGCGTTGTTCTCTTCTCTTCAGGCATGTTCCAGACGACCAGCCCATCCGATACGCAGCCCCTCTGATCCCCCATCTTTTTTCGTTTTTCCCCCCTTTTTCGCATTGTTGCTTCCCCTTCTCTCTTGAAATGCTCCCCCTTTAAGCCCCCTCACAAGTTCCCTCTCTTTTGTGTCCGCCGAAAATACCCCGAGTGACACTTCTGTTCCAAACTTTCTTACGCAGAGCAGTTTCTTTTTCCTAGTCGTTTGTCGTTAAAAGATGTGCTTTCTATCCGACCTTTTTCCTTTTCCCTTTCCCCCCTCACACCGAGCAGGCGCTTCACTCCTTGTCAATTCCTCCGGGGTTTCTTTGAGCATGAAAAAGAAGCGTTATCCTCTATCCTTCAACTTCCCATTGTTTCAGAGGCTTGTTCGGAGGCGCCATCTCTTTTTTTCCCATCTTTTTGTTTCTCGATTTTTTTTTTTTCCGCTTTTGCTTGATCGAACCTCTGGAAGTGGAATCCCGCTCTCCGCATCGCTTTTTTTGCCTGATGCAAATCCGGTCTTTTTCCCTTCGCGTTTCCCTGCGTGGTTCGTTTCTTTTTGAGGAAAAGGTGTGCGTATTGGTCTTCTTAAATCCCCTTTTCACACAGGGAGCTTACCCTTTAAGTTTTTTCCAGCCCCCTGAGTTTTGTTTGTAGTGGCCCGGTTTGAACAGATTTCTTCCAGCTTTTTATTTTTTCTTCCACCAAGAGCTCCCCACTTAGTTTTCCACTTTTCTTTCAGTCCCCCGATCCATTTTTCCTTCCCTGCCTGCGATCAGAATTTTTGACCCCCGAGCTTTGATCCTTTTTGTTACTCGGGCCGCTTTGTATGCGGTGTATTGGCATTCCGACCGCCGGCCTTCCATCCGTACTATCCTCGCTTGTCAAATCAGAAACGTTTGCCCCCCTCTCCTCGTGGCCGACATTTTGAGCCCTCACGGTTGTTTTGTCGGCCATGATTTACTGTGGGGGTCAGTTATTCTTCAACGCCCTAGGGCTAAGCCCTCTTTCAGAAAGCGTTCAAATTTTTCTTTGACCCGTTTGTATCCTTCTCCTCTTTTCCAATTTTCCGAAGTTGGGAGGCATTTCGATTTTTTCCTCCCCTCCCTCTTTTCCCTACAGATTTCCCCTTGCTTTGCAAATCCATCCGTTCCTTTCCCTGAGCGACGGCTCTTTCTTCCCTCTATGCATCCCCGCGCGGCACGTCTCCGTTCCGCGGCTTTTGCAACCTTGACCCTCTCCGGCCCATTTTGTTCCTTTCTGAATAACTCTCCCTTATTTTTCCCTTCTTCCAGCTTCGATGGCCACTATTCCGACAAACATTGTCATTCCCCTTTTTTCGCCTCGTTTTTTTTCTGGCGTCCAAAGAAAAGTCGTTTGACTCGCTGCCCCCGCTCTTTTTATTCCTCCACCACTTTTGTGCGGACCCCCCCTTTCCGCCGATTCCAAACATACGGATCCCCATTTACAGCTTCCATGCGCCCAAATCGTGCTTTTCGTTCTTGATCAATCGCTTTCCCCCCGTCCAACCTTTTCTTCCGGGGCCCTCGTGATGTTGGAGCGCAGCAGTGTGATCGAGCACCGGACCACTACTTTCCTTTGAATCCGCAAATTGGCGACTTAATTTTCGGACGGTTACGCCTTTTTCCGCTTCCGTTACACCTGCTGTGCGATGACGGTTTTGTCGAGTCTTTGATAACATTTTTCCCTGCCGAGGAATTCCGCTGCTCCAGGTTTTTTTTTTGCAACCCTCGCTGTTTGAATCAGTTCGGGATTTACTCTGCTCTTCTTTTATCACGATCGTTCGTCTGCACTCTCCTCATGGGTGCCTACCCCCCGCCCCCTTGTTTTTTCTGTTGGGTCCCCTCACGGCTCTGGGAGTGGATTTCCTCTATTTTTTTTAACATAAACAGGCCGCTATACGTCCTTTTTTTATACACCACCTGAGGGTTCCCATGGATTGCAGCATGGTCTCGAGTTTTGCCGACACCCCTCCCGACTTTCCTCCACTCCTACTAGCGGTTACCCCTTCCTTTAGGTGCTTTGGTTGGAAGAACTTTATTGTACTGAGGCCTGCTAGCGGCCCCATTGGGCAATTACGTTGTAGCGATTTTTTACGTGCGATCTTGGTCCTACCCTTTTTCTCGATTCGTCTCTCTCCTTTCCATCTTTTCCCCCCGCTGCCGATATTATCGAGTTCAAAACCGACGTGACCCCCCCAACTACTTGACAAACACGTTCTTTTTCCGATTTTTTCCTGCTTTTATTGTTGGTAAACGTATGGCCCCTCTCGAGGTCCTTTTTTGCGTTATGACGGTTCTTTTTTTCGATTGCTTCCCTTTTTTTCCCCGCCCAACCCCCGTCCCAAAACAAAAGGTTCTCTGCTCGCTTCTGCGTCGCGTGATTGGTCTTATCACATTTAAAAAAAAAAATCGCCATTCTTGTTGGTCTTACGGACTAGTTCTTGCGTCAACCCCCTTTTCCCCGTTTCGATAACTTTGTTGAGATCAGTTGTTCGAGCACTCTCAGACTCATTCCCTCTCAAGCGCGTTCCAACTCACGCGGAAATCCACCTGCCCCCCTCCCCTAGTTTTGAGTCTTTAAAGTTTTCTTCCAAACGTAAAGGCCAACCTCCCAGACTCCATATGCCCCCCCCCCTTCCGTCCACGACCTTGCAGTCCCCCCGGGCTGCAATTGGCCTCGGAACTTCCTATCTAACCCCCCAACCGCGAGTCTTTGACCCGTCCTTTCCCAGCCCCCTGCAATTGGCGTGTGTCATGCGGTGGCCAACTTTGCGCCCTTGCGTCTACGGTGGTAAGTTATACTGGCATACTGGACGACCGTCTTTTCCCTTTTCCCTGTATCTCAGTTCTGTGTTGTCATCTTAATTTCTCCCGCTTCCCCGAGCGCCATCTGCGATCTTCGTTTGCTCTCTGAAGGCTACTTTTCTCCGGCCGACGATGCGACGATTTTCTCTAAAGCCACAAAGCTGGGATACCGTTCTTTTCCCTTTATTCTGCCTTTCTTTCGTCTGTTCATGTTGAGAACCTACTCCCCCCCTTTCCTTTCTCACGGCAGTCCGATTTGAGTGTTTTCTCACCATTCTCTCCGTTGTTGTTTGTTATCTTATCTCTACGCGGCCCAGCTTTTGGAACGTGATATTTTCTCACGTTTTTCGCTTTCCTTCCTCCCGTTCGATACAATTGACTCCATATTCCCTTCTCCCCCAACTTTCGTAGTGCCCTCCCTTGGTTTCTTCTGAACGTAGCCCTGGCTAAGATAGACATTCTCCCCTTCCTCTTAGCACCCCGCTAGACGATTTTTCGCCCTTCCACCTTTCCTCATCTCCGATGACAATCCCCCAAGAACGCCTTTCTATTTTCACTACTTCGGCCCCCTTCAACAGTTTTTTTTTCGACTTCCAAAATTTTTGGCCTCCCGGTTGGAATGCGTTGTGCCACCCAAATTTTTTTTGACAAGCCTTTTATCGAAGCCTGGCCGGGTTCAAGATCCGAGGTTTTTCCTCGTCTGGACTGTTCAGTGGCCAAATTCGGCGACTGCGATGATCGGTGCTGTTCCGGCCGTTTTTTGATTGGAACGTTCTTTGAACCTACCTTTTCGACCTTCCCGGCGGCGGATTGTCAAGTTCTCTTGTCCTTCACCCAGGTTTCTTGGAACAGGCGGTTGTCGTTTCGTTTTCATAGGATCGTTTCTTCCCCCCTGATCCCCTACGTTGATCCTAACCACGAAGGTTTTTTTTCTCTTCTTATGCACTTCCGGTCATGCTTTGATTGTGACTTCCCAGTTTCTTTCGCAACCGGATCACGCACGAAGCGATAATCTCTTTTTTTTTTTGTGCGATGTGACGTGCTCTTTCTCCGACAATTTGACAAACGTCCTTCTTGCCCAATTCTTTTCCCTCCCGGTGAGTCCCTTAATCCATTTCCTTCATCCACCCCCTAACCCCCCTCCCCTTAAGGACCGGCAATCTCGTTCCTTGAAATTTTTTTCGCAGATTAGTCTTTTTGCGCCCAACTCTCCCCCTTCCGTCCGTGTTCTCGACTCCGGATCACCTTCAGTATCCTCTTCTGTACCAGAAAAGATTCGATTATTCTTCAAGCGACTCGCCATTCTTGAAATGCTTTCCCCGTAATTTGGGAAGACCAAATACCCCCTCTCGGTTGGACATGTCCTACAAAATTTTCCTCCACCCTGTCCTTTTTCCTGTTGCCGTACCAGTGCACTGAGTTTGGTTTGAAAGTAGGGATGTTCTTTTTTTTTTCGGCAAAACTTCTCTCCTATTCTAAATATTCTAGCCCCCGTCTGTTGTCCCTCTCAAGGACGTGTTTCGCTGCCCTCCCTTTCCTTAGGATGGCCACCACTAACTTTAGCGTCTTCCCCCCCCCCCCCAAAAATACATTCGGATGCTGTTTTTACACCATTGCAGAGACGCTTCGACGACCTTCTCTTCTTCACACCTTCCCCTGTTTCCCCTTTCCACTCTTCACCAGGCGGGTTGTTTTTCAAAACTTCTGTCCGCCCATTTACATCTTTTCCGGCCACATTGGCCGTGCCTCGACCTCTCCTGCGCATTCACATCCTTGACCCATTCCCTCGCCACCTTTCGGATTCACATTCTTCTTTTGTAGAGTTTGTAGCAGATCCCCTTTCCTCTTCACAGCACGGCGCCAGCCCCCTGTTGTAATTGCGTTCCTTGTGAATATATCCTGCTCATCGCGTTCTGCTTATCCCGCCTTCATCCGTAATTTTTTGATTTCCCTATTTGTCCTCCCCGGAACATTGTGCTCGCGCACACCTCGTCTTTTGCCTCCTTAGGTATTTTTCTCGTTTCCTTTGGCTGCCTCCCAACCGCGGTAAACCCCCTGGGTAATGCGTCCCTGTGCGAATTTTTTGGGCAAGAAAGCGTTGTCCGGTCCCCCTTCTTCCGAGTTCTTTCATGGAACAAATTTGCCTTTTTTCCCCCTCTTTTTTTTCAATGCCTCCCTTCCAACGGGTTCCCTTCTGCTATTTCGCAGTGCGGCCATCTTGAACAGTAACCCAACGTTTTGAGCAGTGTCAGTGCGTACTAGTATTGATCTTGCTTTGCCTTCTTTTTCCACGTAGTTCTGATTCGACCCCCATTTGACCCGCTTTTTGTAATCAACGTCGTGCCCGTTGTCAAGTTTGTCGACGATTGGATTTTTTCCCTCACAATTTTCCTTTCCTTTTTTTGAGTTACCGATTGTCGGATAGCTCCAAAAGGCCCCCCTCACCCATACATTTCCGCAATCAATGTTTTCGTCCAAAATGTGCTTCCATTGCAAACCGTGTTTATTTGTCCGCGCTCTCGTTCGATTTTCCTCTTCTTTGGAGACCTCCCCGGCCCGCCCAATTATCATCCCTCAATTTCCCCCATCGGTCCCGGCGTTTTCCCCCTCCCTTTTCGCCGTTTAATGTTGCCCCAGGTCCACCTTTTGATTTCTATTCCTGAGACAGAATCTCCCTAAAGTGCGCTCGTGTGTACGCCGAAACCACGCTCCTTGTTAAAATTTCTCCCCGTCCTCAGTTGCCGGGCCTTTCTTTTTTAAAAAATTTGTTCTCTCCCCCCTTTTTTTTGACCAGATGTTACTTTAGCCGGCAGAGGCTCGCACTTCCCCCACACAGATCCTTCTGCTATCACCGAACTCTTTTCCCCCGGCGGTTTCTCGTGAGCATAAAAATAATCGGATGAGATTCATTCCCCCTTGAGGGTTCGAGCCCTCTCCTTGTCTTGAGGATCCCCCCCCCTCTATCTTTTCCTCTTCTCTTTGGTTTGGTATTTTTTCTGGATGAGTCACACGCGTCCGACCCCCCGCTGGAGTTTCCTCGATCGCTCTTTCTCTCTTTGTAACTAGACCCCCTCCTGAGGGATTCACGTTTCTTGTTGACGCGCGGTTCCGTTCTTGAGGTCCCCTTTGTCGTCTCGTTTCTCCGCTCAATCACCTCTTTTTTTTTCCAACAGGGGTTTCCCATGCCTCGTGCACATCAAATCCCCCTCGCGTAGTATCCGGTCTTCCTTTTGATGCCCCGCGTGTATTTTCGCTTGACCCACCCGTCGCGCAAATGTGAGTTCCTCTTTTTCCCTTCTTCCAATGGTTTCCGTCACAAAATGAGTTTCACTTAATGGGGATTTTGTTTGGAAGCGACCCCCTTTGACCGTTCTTTGGTTGCCGATTTCTTGTCTGCTTTCTCCCTGATGTCTTTTCTTGAGCCTCAGGCGCGATACTTCCCTCTTCCGCTGAAATTCGCCCCCACTTTTCCGAATGAGGGCCACTAAATTTTTTCGCTACCTTCTTATGCGGCCATGGTGTCTCCTGTGTTCCAGTCCCCTTTTCAGGCCATTTATCCCTCCCCCTCTTTTCCCTTGCAAGCGTTCAATTTTTTCCTGTGTCACGTCTCCTTTTTCTCTTCCCCCCGATTTAAATGTCGAAGGTGCTTTGTATCGGTTGATTGCTCCCGACCTCCCGGGAAACGGAACCCCCCCCTCCTGCACGGCCTAAATTCAAACGTTTTGAACTTCTCTCTGCTTCTTTTTTTGTTTATTGCGCCACTTCGATGCCCTCCCTCCGTTCAGCGGCTGCCCCATTTCCGAGTCGGACTTGTGCTCATCCCTGACGATTTGCGGCTTTTCCGCTTTCGATTGGCCTCAACGATTCTAACCGTTGCCAGTAACCCCCCAAGTTGTTGAGACTTTAAATGTGATTGTTTCTAACGACCCCCTAAAATCGTCGATATCTGAAAGCCCTCTGTGTTCAAACGATCTTTTTTGTTTGAGAAGTTGTTATGTTTCTTCCCCCAACCATTCAAATGCATCACTCTCCACACTTACGGATGCGCACATTCAGGCCTCCCGTAGAACCAGCTAGTCTCTCTCGTTATCACGTCCAACAGTTTTTTTGAAGGCTTTTCCTGGGTCGTCCCCCCTTGGAGCTTTTTGATCGCTTTTTTACTTTCCACTCGACTGTGACTCCGTTCAAATTGGCCCCCAGAATGCAATCTTTTTTCTCTTCCCGTTTTCCGCTTCGGTCACAGCATGTTGGACCGACTCTTTTCCCTCGATACCCCCAAGTTTGAAGTCTCTTGAATTCGTTCTTTTTTTTTTTCACAACTGCGCTGGCTTTGTCCCCCATTTTCGGAAGTTTGTTTCAAGTATCTTGGCCTGCCTTCTCGTCTTGTTTAAATAGATCCTTGCATTTGTCGACAGCCCATTGACTTTCTTTTTTTCCTCCTTCCCTTGTGTTTGGAGATCTGTTTTCTCTCCCCAACGAGGTCGTCCCTTCCTGCGGATATACACCCCCACTGTTTCTGCCTTTCTTTTCTTGCCGAAGGTTCAGAGATTTTTTACTCCTTCCCCAATTAGTGCACGCCAAGCTGCAGACTCTTCTGCCCTTGTGACCCAACATCGACCTTTTTTCCGGTTTTTTTCGGTGAACCGTTTCCTTTCCGCCCCTCTGGTTCGTGTTTTTCCCCCAACCTGGGCCCAATCCCTTTCTGACCGTTAGAGAGATTCGATCCTTCCTACGTTTGGTAAAGGACTGCTTTCTCCTCGATATCGGCATATGTCGCAAACTCCGTGACATGATATTTTCTTTTCCCCGCCCTTGACCCCCTCTTCAGTACCAACCCTTTCTTTTTCAGTCGTGACGTCCTGCTTGCGTCTGTGGATCCTCACATGGATGACGTTCCTCCTTTGTGACCTTCTTTGGCTGAAGCACGTTTATCCCCCATGTCTTTTTAACAGCGGAGACCTTCCATCTCCCCCCCACCCCCCACCCCCACCCTGGAGTATTATTCTCTTCGGCGAGATGGTATCTCCCCCCCTTTTTAACAATACCCCCCACGTCTTGTTTGCTGACGGAATCAACTTTGCTTGCGGGCCCCCCCTTTCGCACCAGTTTCTCCCCTGGTTCGATAAGGTGTTCGTAGTCCATAGTTCCATATGCATTTTTACGCCCACTGCCTCCGTTTTCCTCCCACTAGACCCTTCAATCCGCTTCACCTTTTTTTCCCTAAACTTGGAGTGATACAACCCCCCCTGGAACACCTCCACTCATCAGGCCCCTTTCTTCCCCCGTCCTCGTGGAGGCCTTCATTTTTGCCAGGGCCCCCCTGGCCTCCGATAAACAGCGTCTCTGGCATTTTTTGATAATTATTTTCCTTTATCCCTTTGGTTTTCACCCATTTTGCTCCTGACTGCTCTTTTTTACTTATACTTTCATAACTGTTTCCGCTGATGTCCTTTTCAGGAGTGCCCTCAGCAGTTCCCTGTCTTGCTTGTCATGCGATGATTTTAGTCCAGATTGCAGTGTTTTTCCATCGTGCTCCCCCCCTTCTCGGTCTTATACTGCTGTCGATTACTCTTGGTCCCTCTTTCTCAGCACCCCCTTCGGGAATACAGAATTCTGTTTTCTTTCCTTTTTCAAAGATGTGCTGAAAGTGCTCTCCTATGGTCGGAAGCTATCGACCAATTTTATTTTCCTCCCTTCCG